>Ga0209166_10000528_pt1 | contig 41205 bp, 29 predicted proteins | sample Coa_R1_3_FD_187151 | JGI IMG/M metagenome (GOLD analysis project Ga0209166, IMG submission 187151) | Surface soil microbial communities from Centralia Pennsylvania, which are recovering from an underground coalmine fire - Coalmine... | ecosystem: Environmental > Terrestrial > Soil >...
CCCCCATCGCCACGCACATCTCGCGCAACTCGTCTTTCGATTTTCCCAGCAATTCCATGAAATATTCCCGCGGTCCTATCGCCGCTCCGTTCAACCTCAATCACCCTACAGAATATCGTGTTTCCTTGCTTCGTTGCTTCTTTACGTCATTACTTCCGCTTTTCAGCGTTATAATTTTTCTGCCATGCCTAAACAACTCGCTGTCGAGCAGCTCGCCATCGCCGATTGGGTCAAAGCCCTCGCCTCCATCCCCGAGCGCGACTTCTCCCTCGAAAACGTCCAGGATTACATCCTCCACCACGCCGTCCGCCCCGAGAGCCTCGAAAAATATTGTTTCTTCTCCAAGGGCAACTACACGCGCAATCTCATTTTCAAAAATGATCTTTTCGAGTGCATGACCATCTGCTGGGAAATCGGCCAGTCGAGCCGCATCCACAATCATCGCGACCAAAATTGCTGGATGTCCGCTCCCATCGGCCGCCTGAAAATCCAGAACTTTCGCGTCGAACAAAAGGACGCCGCCTGTGGTACTTGCAAAATCGTTCCCACGGAAATCTACGAAATGGACGGCGCGCATCCTGTCCACGTCAATCCCCTGGAGCCCGTTCATCAAGTCTTGAATCTTCCGGAATTCAAGCAACGCGCCGTCAGCATCCACGTCTACTCCAAGCCGTTCGACAGTTGCGAAATCTACCAGCGCGAAAAAGGCACATACGGCGACGTGCCGCTCCACTACACCAGCGAATACGGCAAGCTCCATCCCGACGAAAAGCTCCTGTAGCGCAGGCACTCTTGCCTGTGCGCCTTTGCGGGTTGGCGAACGCCAACTTGGGGCACAACCTTCAGCCTGTGCGCTTCTACCGGCCGTCGGCACCGAGAATTGTGCAGTTCGTCCGCGATCCTCGATCGCAAATAACTATAAATAAAGACGTTATTCCATGCGCGGCTTCCGTTTCTCTCCTGCAGCCGCCTGTGTCACAATTAGCTATGGCTACCGCCACGGAAACCCGTGACATCCAGAAGCACGTTCTCGGCAATGGCCTCGTGGTCATCACCGAGACCATGTCCCATGTCCGTTCCGTCTCCGTGGGCGTTTGGGTTCGCAACGGCTCGCGCCGCGAAGTGCCGGAAGAAAACGGCCTCGCGCATTTCATCGAGCACATGGTTTTCAAGGGCACCGAGCGCCGCTCCGCGGAAGCCATCGCGCGCGAAATGGATTCCGTCGGCGGCATGCTTGACGCGTTCACCTCGAAAGAGCAAATTTGTTTCAACGCCAAGGTCCTCGACGACCATCTCCCCATCGCCTTTGATGTTATCGCCGATCTCGTTCTCCGTCCCAAGTTCGATTCCGACGACGTGCGAAAAGAGCGCCAGGTTGTCCTCGAAGAAATCAAGATGGACATGGACAACCCCGAATACCTTCTCCACGATATTTTCACGCGCGGCTTTTGGCCCCAGCATCCTCTCGGCCGCCCCATTCTCGGCACGCCGGAAACCGTTCGCGCCTTCCATCGCGAACATCTCGTCGAGCGCTTCCGCGACTGGTTCGCGCCCGATCACCTCGTCATCACGGCCGCGGGAAATGTCACCCACGAAAAAGTTTTGGACCTCGTCCAGCGCGAATTCGGCGATCTCCGTCCCGCGCGAACGCTTGAAGATCACACCGCTCCCGTGACACAGGCGCCCATCCATCTCGAAGCCAAGCGCGACCTCGAACAAGTCCATCTCTGCATCGGCGTCCCTGCGCTTCCGCTTGGCCACGAAGCGCGCTTCGCCGCCGCAGTGCTCAATAATCTTCTCGGAGGAGGCATGTCCTCGCGCCTTTTCCAAAACATCCGCGAAAAAGAAGGCCTCGCTTACGCCGTCTTTAGCGAGCTCACGCCTTACTCCGACGCCGGCATGTTCACCGTCTACGCCGGCACGGCGCAAGAAACCGTCGGCCAGGTTATCGACCTCACTATCAAGGAATTTCGCGCCGTGAAGGAATCGCCCGTCAGCGAAGAAGAGCTCACTCGCGCCAAAAACCATCTCAAAGGCTCGCTGATGCTCTCGCTCGAATCCACCAGCTCGCGCATGTCCAATCTAGCCCGCCAGGAACTCTACTTCGGCCGTTTCTACTCCCTCGACGAAATCCTCGCCTCCATCGAAACTGTCACCCTCGCCGAAGTGCAATCCCTGGCCCACGATTTCTTCCGCCCCGACCAAATCGCCGTCACCGTCCTAGGCCCCCTAAACGGCTTCACCCTCGACCGCTCCCGCCTCGCCTGCTGAGACTGCCAGGATTATTTGGCGGAACTCGCTGCATGCCAATCAGCGACGAATTCAATCGACTGCTGATAACTTCGGATGATTTTCAGATTTCCATCGCGCGACAGTGAGGTTCGAGGCTTCAGTTCTGCCAAGAAGTTGCCCGAGTCGGCGTCTCTCACGATGACCCAGAAAGAAGCGTCTTCCAACTGCGGCAAAAGTCGATCACTTTCGGCAAAATTCGGCAAGTCCGCTTGAAAAGACCCGTCCTGCTCCACTGAGGATTTAGCGATATCGAAGGTCAAGACTGCTCCGTCGGTAATACCAAAGAACTTATGCCCCCAGAAGCCGAGATATCGAATCTGGACTTCCATCTCTCGATCCAGAGTCGCCGGATCACGAGAAAACTTGCCTCGAAGCTTTGTCTCTCCCACGGGCACGCAATGGAAATCTCCTTCACGAGAGCTCGTTGAGAGATCGGGCACGCTGATCGTTTGAATTTGGCAGTCTGGAGCATAAAGGACGACTTTCAGACCTTTCACCGGTCTTCCCTTAACCTCGGTGTGAATCAGGATCGCGTTTTCACCGCCTTGGTCGACTTGGTAGCCGCCAAAGCCGCCGAAGTCTCCCGTCATGAAATATCGCGCCTGCAACTCGTCGATTTTTACAGATGGATCGACTGTGATGGCAAATGTGTTTTTTGACGCGGAAGTATTTGTCGAAACTTGAGAGGAGTGGAAGATGAGGAAGGGAAGCGCAAGAAAAGTCCAAAACGAGAACGTGCTCAGCTCCATCTACGCGATCTCCAGTGTAAGACCATCGCGAAAGACAAGGGTAGTCGCGTATTCAATGTGTAGGACGCGTCTTGGAGCATTCGATTGCGATTTCGAGGATGCGTGTACGACGAGCGGCCGCATCGCGAGAATTCCGCCTCGCGGCACGAGGCAATCGATGGCTGGAATTTGTGTCGAGAGTTCATGAAGCTCGTCGTCGTTCAGGACGCCGCAAGTATGCGTTCCCGGCAGCACGCGCAGCGGTCCATTATCGGCTGCGGAGTCGTCAAGATGCAGCCGAAGCGCCAACACCTGTTCCAGCGCGGTCGCCGGGGCGTGCGCATAGTTCACGCCATCTTTGATGGACCACGGTCCCCAGCCAGGAACTTCACGCCTCTCGCGAAGCGGCAATGCCGTGTCCTGATGCCACACAACGAGCCAATTTGAGGCCGGAGACTTGTCGAAAAGCGTCGCGCGAAAGGGAATTGCTTGACATCCAAGAACGTGTCGAGCCATCTCCAACAACCGTGAATCGCGCGCAATAGCGGCAACTCCCGCGTTTCTCATGGCATGGCGCATCCCGGCCCTGCTCCGCGGAAGCTCCGGCCTCTCAAGCGTTGCCCGCAAGGCAGCGATTTCACCGTCGGAAAGGAGGTCCGGAACAATAGCGAATCCTTCGCTTGCAACTTGCTCTTGTACCGGTCTAGATTTGTCCGTAACTCTCGTGTTGTATGAAACTGTCATGGCACCAATGATCTAGTCGCGCTCCTGACGCGAAGCGGTGTCGCTTCGCCTTCAGTGTAGCGTTATGTTGCCACAGCATTTCTTGTACTTCTTACCTGAGCCACAATAGCAGGGATCATTCCGGCCGATCTTAGATGTTTCGCGGCGGTAGGTTTCGCTTTCCCGAACCATTCGATTCTCCCTGCGCCGATCTGGTTCAAAGTAGTCGTAGATCAGCATGACGCCCGCCACAAGAGCGGCGATTAGCTGGTCTCTTCGTTCTGGAGACAAAGGTTCCTTGTAAGGTCGCAACTTGGGATCAGGATTGTGCTCATTCGCCAGGGCAAAGATCGGAAGCAGTAAACCGTCATGCTCTTTGTCGTCCAGCAACTTTATCCAGGGCTCCTTGCGCATCATCGTTCCGCGCAGAAATCCGTTGGCCCAGTCATTTGCATAAGCGATCCCATGTTCATCTTCGGCCAGCAGCGGGACAAATACTTCTCTCGAGTCCAGTTGCTCCGACACCGCGTTCCAATGCCTCATGAGCAGACCCAGGAAACTATTGGCATCTTCCATGCTGGCGAACGCCGTCTCGTCGATCTCACCGCCGAAAATCTCCGGCAAATACTCGCTGGGCATCACCAAGTCGGGGCTGCAGAGCAGCGCGGCAAAAAAGCCGTCGACCATCTCGAGATTCATGCCGTCCTGGTCGAGAAAGGGGAGCAGAATCTTGTCGATTTGGTCGCACTCCGCGTCGGTCAGCGGCTCGCTGCCAATAGTTCGCATCGCGGCATTTTACTCCTCTCTGCTGCCCGTTCTCCAGCCTGCGGTTACATTCTTAAATGGCGTGACGCGGCCTTGCGGGACTATAGACTGCGGTAGCAGTTTCAGAGCGCTTTCACTTTGTTTCTTTCCATCTCGTTCTCCGTTGACGCGCGCACTTTGCTCTGCCATGATTCTGAAAATTCATTATATGTAACGCAGGACGTTGACCCTGTGGAGTTTTCCAGCTGTTACGAGGAGCAACCGATCGGCTTGCGGGTTTCCATACTGGCGTCAGGCAGCTCGGGCAACATCACGCTGCTCGAGACCGAGCGCACCCGACTCCTCGTGGACTGCGGCCTCGGCAAACGCGAAACTCTCGCGCGACTCGCGGCCATCGAACTGAGCGTTGACCGCATCGACGGCATCCTCATCACCCACGAGCACACCGACCACTGCAACGGTCTTCCGCAGATGCTCGGCCTTTGGAAAGCTCCGCTGTACGTCACGGAGCCCACGATGGACGCGCTTCGCCGCACGCTGCCAGACACGCTCGGCAAACGCCTCAACGCCCTAGAAACCATTCAAGCCGGCCAGCATTTCGCGATTGGCGACATCGATGTCCACGCATTTCAAATCCCGCACGACGCCGCCGATCCCATCGGCTTTACGTTTCGCACCAACGGCACGAAAATGGCGCTCGTCACCGACCTCGGTTACATGCCCGAGCTCGTCAAAGTGCATCTGCGCGACGCCGATTGTCTTATGCTCGAATCGAATCACGATCTGGACATGCTCAAGGTCGGCCCGTATCCGTGGGTCGTCAAGCAGCGCGTCCTCAGCCGCACCGGCCATCTCTCGAATCATGCTGTCAGCGAATATCTTTCCGATCCGGAAGGCTTCGACGCCCGCGCGCGCTACCTCGTCCTCGCGCATCTCTCGCAGGAGAACAATAATCCCGACCTCGCGCGTCTTTCCGCCGAAGAAGCCCTCAACCGCCGCCCCGCCGAATGCTCCTTCCACGGCGAGCTGTTGATCGCTTCGCAGGAAAAGCCGCTGAAGCCGCTCGAGCTTTAGCAATTTTTTCAATACGAGCCATTTGAAATTCCATTCGCTTTTTCTCGTGCGCTCCTCTACACTATTTTTGTTCTTGGTAGAGGTGCGGAGGCCATCAGTAGCCCGGCGAGCGGTTCCGATCAGCTTCGGAGCGCCAGGCGAAAGGGGCAAAGTCGTTGCAGCAAACTCCGCCGAAATCGCAGCGGTAGCTGTCGCCGCCGCGGTTGGGGAACAGGTCTAAGGCCTGTCCACTGTCATCCGTTTAGATGGCCGCATTGCGGCCAGAGCTAAAGCCGGATGGAGCGCTATCGAGAGGCGGTAGCCTCGAGCCTTTCCCTCGCGGTTCCTTCCTTTCGCTTCGCTCCCTCCAGAAAATTTCGGACGGAATGGATCTTTTCGAACTCACGCGCGCCCTCGTCGATATCGAGTCGATAACCAACCGCGAGCAAAACGTGGCCGACTTTTTGTTCGCCCAATTGTCCGTTCTCGCGGCGCGCACTTCCGGCCGCCTCGAACGCATGGCGGTCGAGCCGCACCGCGACAACATTTTCGCCGCGTGGGGCGAACCCATCGTCACGCTTTCGACGCACATGGATACCGTCCCGCCGTTCTTTCCATCACTCGAAGATGCCGATTTCATCTGGGGCCGCGGTTCCTGCGACGCCAAAGGCATCATTGCCGCCATGATTGCCGCCGCAAAAAAACTTCTCGACTCCGGCGCAACAAATTTCGGACTGCTCTTCGTCGTTGGAGAAGAGCGCAACAGCGCCGGAGCAAAAGTTGCTGCCGTCAATCCACGCGGCGCGCGCTTTCTGATTAACGGCGAGCCCACGGAAAATCAACTCGCGCTCGGCTCGAAAGGCGCTCTTCGCTTCGAAATCACCGCGCACGGAAAACTTGCGCACTCCGCTTACCCGGAGCTTGGTCACTCCGCGATTCACTCTCTTCTCGACGTTTTACGGGCCATCCGCTCGATCCCGCTGCCAGAAGATCCGCTTCTCGGCCATAGCACCCTGAATATCGGCGTCATTGCCGGAGGACGCGCTCCAAACGTCGTTGCCGACCACGCGCAAGCCGAAATCATGTTTCGCACCGTGGGCGATCCGGCGGAAATTCGCCAGGCCGTCCTCGCCGCCGTTGCCGGACGAGCGGAAGCACGTGAAGTGTTGCACACGCCGGCGCTCAGACTCACGGCATTCGATAGCCTTCCCACGACCATCGTTGCGTTCACGACCGACATTCCCACATTCGCCGGCGCGTGGGGCCAGCCATTCTTGATTGGCCCCGGCAGCATCCATTTGGCGCACACCGCGGAAGAGCGCATCCCGAAAAAACAATTATCGGATGCCGTCGATATTTATGCGCGTATGGCCAAACAGCTTCTCGCAACAGGGGCCGCCGGAGCATGAGCCAGGGGCTTGCCATCGTCGGCTACGGAAAAATGGGCAGGCTCATCGAGCGCCTCGCGCCGGAGTATGGCTTCGAAGTACGCGCGACATTTTCCAGCGGCGACAATCCGCATGGGCAGGGACTCTCGCACGAAACGCTGCGCGGCATCGACATTGCCGTTGAATTCACGATGCCCGAAGCCGCGCCGGAAAATATTCGCCGACTTGCCGCTCTCGGTGTCAACTCTGTTGTCGGTACGACCGGCTGGCTCGACCAGCTTCCGGCGGCGCGCGAAGCTGTCGTCCACGCGAAGACCGGTCTCGTATGGGCCGCGAATTTTTCCGTAGGCGTAAATCTCTTTCTGCAATCCGTGGCGCAGGCAGCCGCTCTTTTCGCCAAGCATCCGGAATACGAAGCCTGGGGCTGGGAAATTCATCATTCCGCAAAAAAAGACGCGCCCAGCGGCACGCTAAAAATACTTGCCGAGGAAATGCGCGCGGCGGGTTACACGCGGCCCGTCAACCTCAGTTCGAATCGCGCCGGCGCAATTCCCGGGACGCACGAAATCGGCTTCGACTCCGCCGCGGACACCATCACGTTCCGCCACACCGCTCGCAGCCGCGAAGGATTTGCTCGCGGCGCGTTGCAGGCGGCGCGCTGGATCGCGGGCAAGAAGGGTTTCTATGAATTTAAGGAGATCCTCGGCGAATTGAGTTGAGGGATTCACGTAGCGCCGGCCTTTAGGCCGGCACATTCCGTGGCGGCGCGTGTGAAGCCGCAACAATTGCAGAAGGTGGCGGCCTAAAGGCCGCCGCTACGGGGGTCGGGGTTTTCGGATGTTCGACGTTTGACCAAAGAAGGAGAAACACCATGTTTACCGGTACAGGCACGGCTCTCGTCACTCCCTTTCGGCGCGACGGTTCGCTCGATGAACCCACGCTGCGCGCGCTGATCAAGCGCCAAATCGAGGCGGGCATTGATTTCCTGGTGCCCTGCGGCACGACGGGCGAAAGCCCCACGCTGACGCACGAAGAGCATCTGCGCGTTGTCGAGATTGCCGTGGAATTGGCGAAGGGGCGCGTGCCCGTTCTCGCCGGCGCGGGCGGTTACAATACCGCCGAAGTCATCGCGCTTGCGCGCGAACTCGCTGAAATCGGCGCGGACGGCATTCTCTCCGTCACGCCGTATTACAACAAGCCGACGCAGGAAGGCCTATATCACCACTACAAAGCGATCGCCGCAGCGATCGCGATTCCCATCGTTGTCTACAGCGTGCAGGGCCGCACGGGCGTGAACGTCGAGCCTGCAACGGTGCGGCGTCTCTCCGCCATTGAAAACATCGTTGGCATCAAGGAAGCCTCCGGGAACATTTCGCAAATGGCCGCCATCCTCAACGCCGTCCCGGATAATTTCATCGTGCTGAGCGGCGACGATGCCATCACTCTGCCCATCATTTCGCTTGGCGGACGAGGAGTAATCTCCGTTGTCTCGAACGAAATTCCCGCGGACATGGCGCGTCTCACGCGGCTCGCGCTCGATGGCGACTTTCCCGCCGCGCTTCAAATTCACAGGCGCGTACATCCGCTGATGGAAGTAAACTTTGTCGAATCGAATCCCATTCCCGTGAAGGCGGCCATGGCACAAATGGGTTTGCTTGAGGCGGCGTGGCGTCTCCCGCTCGTTGCGCCGAAAGCGGAAAACGAAGCGCGCATTCGCGCCGTGCTCGAATCGTTGGAGCTCGTTGAGAGAGTTCATGCTGCCGCAGCAAATTGAGCGCCTCTTTGATGAACCTCCGGCTCTGTACCGCGAAGACCATTTCCGGCTCTTCCGGGAATTTAAGGACGCCTTGAACCGCGGCGAAGTTCGCGCGGCGGAGCCGGACGCCGCATCGGCGACGGGCTGGCGCGTCAACGCCTGGGTAAAAAAAGGAATCCTGCTTGGCTTCCGCATGGGCGCGGTCGTGGACATGTCCGTCGACGCTGCGCGCCAGCCCTTCATCGATAAGTCCACGTATCCCGTTCGCGCCATCACGCCCGCCGACGGCATTCGCATCGTGCCGGGCGGCTCGAGCATTCGCGATGGCTCGTTCATCGGGCGCGGGGTCGTGTGCATGCCGCCGATGTTCGTCAATGTCGGCGCGTACGTCGGCGATGGCACGATGATCGATTCGCACGCGCTCGTCGGAAGTTGCGCGCAGATCGGGAGCAATTGCCACATTTCCGCGGGCTCGCAAATCGGCGGCGTGCTCGAGCCGGTAGGCGCGATGCCAGTCATTATTGAGGACGACGTACTCGTGGGCGGCAATTCCGGCGTGTATGAAGGAACCGTGGTGCAGCGCCGCGCGGTTCTCGGTACCGGCACGATTCTGAATCGATCGATTCCGGTCTATGATCTGGTGCGCGACTCCGTGTACACCGCCAGCGAAACTTCGACGGGCGAATCCTTGCCGCTCGTCATTCCCGCGGAAGCCATTGTCGTTCCTGGCTCGCGCGCCGTCTCGCATCCCGTCGGCGCGAAACACGGCCTCAGCCTGCAATGCGCCGTCATCGTCAAATACCGCGACGCCAAAACCGACTCCCGCATCCAGCTCGAAGACCTTCTGCGCTGACGTGAATTAGGCTCCCCGCTCCCGTTTTCGCTTCCCTACAAATTAATGGAAGCAGATGCTCGTCGTGTTCATTCAGGGAAAAATGATAGGCTTCTATCTAGTCGTGAGCGACCGGACTCGCTTTCGCATTCTGGCAGCAACGTCCCTCCTGGTGGCGCTGGCGGGACTGGCTGGCGGCATGGTTTGCGCGCAAGAGCCGCCGGCTCCTCCGCAGCGGCCGTCCGCTGCGCCTTTGCAGGAGGAAGCCTCGAAGACTGCGGCCGCACCATGCGTTCAGCCGGCGCCGATGGTGCGGCTGGAAGACTACGAAGGACCGCTGAAGAAGGTGGTGGGGACATTTGCGCGGCCTCTGGAACGCAAGTCTGTGCCGCGATTACGTTACAAACCTGGCGTGAAATTTTGCACTCTCAATCTGAAAGATAAATTTGCTTTATTTGTCCAGGATTCGTTTGACCCGGTGACGTTTCTCAGCACTGGTTTCAACGCGGGGATTGACCAAGCTCAAAACACGGACCCCAGTTATGGACAAGGGGCTGAGGGATACGGCAGGCGCTTTGGCGCTGAGTTCGCTGGTCAGGCGTCTTCCAGGTTTCTTAAGGACTTTGCGTATCCTTCGATATTTTCGGAGGACCCGCGCTACTACCGCCTGGGGAACGGCCCTGCCGGGAGGCGCTTGCTCCACGCGGTGGCGCACGTGGTCTTCGCGCAACGCGACAACACCGGCCGCATGTTCAATTTTTCCGAATGGCTTGGAACGGCGAGCACGGTCGTGCTGAGCAACACCTATCACCCGGACAACCAGCGCGGTTTCGCTTCAGCCGCGCAGCGGACGGGTTACAGCATGCTTCAGGACGTGGGTTTCGACGTGCTCCGCGAATTCTGGCCCGAGATTTCCCGCAAATGCAAACTGCCTTTCCGAGGAGAACCCGACCTGGAGAGCCACGACACGAATCCGGCGACCAAGTGAGCCGTTGGGCTCTGCAAATAGCATCGAGAACCGAACGCCAGTCACTCCCCGAATCGAACAGGAGGTATCACAGCGTGCACGCCGTCGTCCCATGGCGAGCCTTCATTCTTCAGCAGCCATTTTCCCGTCTCCGTTTTAGCGCGACAGAATTTGCTCAAAAAATTCCAGCGCTCGCGGATCGTTCGACTGCCCCAGCCAGAACATGGCTTGCTTGCGCACTTCGCGGTTGCGGTTTGTCTTTGCCACTTCAATGAGCTTCGGCACGCCTTCGTCCTTCGGCATCTGGCTTAGCGCGAAGACGGCTTTCTTTTTTACGTCGGTGTCGGGATCGTTCTCGATCGCGCCTGTAATTGCGCCCATGGCTTTTTTTCCTGCCTTTTGTGCGAGCCAGAAGAGCGCCTGGCCGCGCACGTGCGTGCTTTCGTCTTCCTTGGCCATGCGGATCATTTCATTCAGCGCTTCGGGCTGATGGCTCACGGAGAGCGCGAAGGCCACTTGCGAGCGCACTGCGGAGCTGGGATCGCTCTTCGCCATTTTTTGTAGCAGCAGCTCTCCGGATTTGCCGCGCGCCGCACCCAGCCAGAACGACGCATGCTTGCGGAGTTGCTCCGGCTGATCGGTGGCGACGAATGTTTCGAACGCCCGGTCGGCTGATGCGTCGGCATGCAGCGCAATCGCGGAAAGCGCTCCCTGGCCAATTTCGTGCTGGCCATGTGCCTCGAAAGTTGCTTTGTGGACGAAATCCACGAGCAACGCCACGCTCTCGGCAGGTTTCACGCTGGTCAGCCAAATAAATGGCAGCCCGCCCGCATCCAGCGTGCAATTCTCGGAGGCTTCGCGAATCCTCATTACCTGCTTGCCTTCCAGGCGGAAGAGCACGACAAGTTGCCTCGAGCCTTCGAGTTCGACGGTTCCGTTTTTTCCTGAAGTTCCGGAAGTCGTGTTCGTAACGCCATTTTCCTTTTCGAGCCGGCACGTTCCGCAGCCACCGTATCCGTCGTTGTAGTTTCCGCAGCACACGGTACGGTCGCCCGCAATTTCCGCGACGCTGTATGCGACCCATTCGGGCTGGTCCGCTTGCGCTTCGATGCCGCGAAGCGTTTCCGCAAGAGAGGCGCTCACCGCCCGCGTCTCCATTTTCGCGTTCACGATCTGCGGGGTTTCCATCCCAGCCTGTGTACGGGAGCGGCTTGCCCCCGTCGCCGCTCCACCTGGAATCCCGTGCATCGCTACCGCGAAAACCAGCACGGCACCTAGTACGCCAAAGCCCCTCGAAGACCGCTGCATCCCAGTCATTTCTCACCTCATCCCAGTTCCCGCACTCTCCACGAGTCACCAGTCACGAGTCACCAGTCACGAATCACCAGTCACGAGTCACCAGTCACGAATCACTTCTCTTACTTCTGCAAAATCTCCATCAAATAATCGTTGCCCTCTTTTGAATTCATCAGCGCAAGCTTGGAGACGGCCGTCTTCTTTAACTCCGGATCCTTCTCGCCTCGCGCGATGGTTACCAGCGCGTGCGCATTTCCCTGAATGAAGAGTGCGTTGAGCACCGTCTCTTTATTCTCGCGGTCGGTTTCCTTGGCGTAGATTGCGAGCAGAGCCTGTCGCGCGTCTTCCGAGCCTATCAAACCAAGGTTGTGGATCGCAGCGCGGCGAATTTCCGGGTCCTTCTCTCCCTGCGCGGCTTCCGACAGGAATTTTGCGTCGCCGGAAAGGAAGAACGCCTGCAGAATGCTTTTTTTCACTTCGGGCGAAGTCTCGGCCGCATAAAGCTGCCGCAGTTGCTCCGGTGCGTGAACGAGCCCAAGCTGCCGAATTGCGTCGGTGCGCAGTGACGCATCTTTTTCGCCTTTCGCTGCGGCAAACAGGTGCTCCTTGTCGCCGCCGATCATGTAGCTGCGAAGGATGGCGCGCTTGATGGACGGATCGCTCGTGGAGGCGTAAATTTCCGCAAGCGTTTGCCGTGATTGTTGCCCGCCGAATAATCCCAGGTATTCGACGGCCTTGCGCTGCAGATCCGGATTGCTCTGCCCTCGTGCAATGCGCCCCAGAATCTCTCGCGATTGCGCCGAACCGCTCTGCGCAAGTACGAACATGGCTTTTGACTTTTCCTTTGGTGTGCCGGGGCCGTTCAGCACTTTCTCGAGAAGCGGCATGGCTCGCTGCGGATCGCTGTTCATCAGCCCTTGAATCGCCAGCATCTTTAATTCTTCGTCCGGCTGCGATTCAGGATGCGCGGGCTGTCCCGTAGACTGCTGCACTTCGATCTTCAGTGCCCTCGCATCTTTTATCCAGCGGCTTTGCGCAAATTTCTTCTCCAAATCGGCGATGGTCGCCAGCGCGGAGTCTCTTTTCCCCAGCTTGTTTTCCGCGTACGCTTTCCAGTACATCGCCGCATCCGTCTGCGGCCCGTTCAGCTCTGCAAGCTGGCTGAATTTCTCGGCGGCGCGGTCAAAGCGGTCTTCGTCCAGCGCTTCGCGTCCGTCGCTGTAAAGTTCATCGAGCCGTTCCAGTCGCTCCTGTTCGCGGTCACGCTTCTCTTGTTCCCGGTCGCGCGCCTCTTCCTCGCGGTCGCGTTTCTCTTGTGCTCGATCACGCGCCTCTTGCTCACGGTCCGGGGCATCCTGCCATTGCGAAAACTCTGCCGGCGTCCCCGCGCTGCCGTGGGCCGCTGCCGGTTTTGCCAGCCGCGGCGCGATCAGCAATGCTGCCGCTACAACCCACACCTTCATCACTCTGCTTGTCCGTGCTCCGATGCTCATGCCTTGTTCCTCTCTCTTGATTCCGATCCCGTCGCTGCTGGCGCGGAATTCGTCGTCTTCTGCTTTTCTTGCAATTCCTTGCCAACCACTCGAACCTTGAACAAAATTCCGTGCGCCTCGATGCGCTTTTGCAACGATTCCAGTTTCGCCGGAGTGAGTTCGTCCGGGCTGTGCGCAACGTCCAGCAGCACGCGCTCCAGGTCATCCAGCACGCTGGCCAGCGCCGCATCGCCATCCTGTTTGGCCGTCTCTCGGTACAACCTGTTGGCATCCAGCAAATCTTCCGCGCGCTTCTGCTCCGCAGAGATATTGATCTGCTTTTGCCCGGGATTTTCCGGGGCGGCGTTTGCCAGTTCCATCAACACCATTTCCGATTTTCCCAAGTGGTCTCCCACTGCCACGACCAGCACTCGTTGCCGGACCTGCGCCACGCTGGCAGCGGGTGTTCCAGCGTCAGGCTTCTTTGTCCAGCGCCCTGCGACGAACGCCGTCATCACCACGGCCGCCATCGCTCCGATGGCTACCCAGCGCCGCGGTTCGAACCACGAGCCCCATCCACGCCCGGCTTTTTCCGGCAACCGCGGCGCAATCTGTTGCCACACCTTGCGTCCATACTCCGGTCCACGTTCAGGTACCGGGAAATTATCCAGTGCAGCGAGCACCGCTTCGATGTGTTCAAGTTCCGCGCGGCAGGCCGTGCAGCCCGTCAAATGTTCGGCGATCTCTTCGCGTTGCGTAGGCTCTCCCTCTCGATAGGCAATCAATTCTTCTTCTGTCAGGTGTTTCATGGTTCCGTTCCCCTGGTTTCCGGCGCCGCTCCCGCCGCTTTTGCTTGCAGCGCGCCCCGCGTTCCTACGTAGGGCTCCAGCGCCCGGCGCAATTTCTGCACCGATCGAAAAACCGTGTTCTTCGCCGCGCTCGTCGTCGATTTCAGCACCGCGGCAATCTCTTCGATTGCGCAGCCTTCCCAATGGCGCATCACGAACGCGGTCCGCTCCGAGGAGCTCAACTCTTTGAGGGCTTCTTCCATTTTTTTTCTCAGCTCGGTGTTCATCGTCAGCCGGTCGGGAGTTGGCCGTTCATCGAGCGCCAAGTCCAAGGGATCCTGCTCCTGCTCTTCCGCCAAGCGGCTCGGTGTGCTGCGGCGCGCATCCTCGCTGCGCTTTTGCCGCATGCGGTCAATCGCGTAATTCGCCGCAATCCGGTATGCCCATGTTCCAAAATTCGCTCGCGATCCGAACTGCCCCAAATTCCGGTAGGCCCGCAAAAAAGCCTCCTGAACCACTTCCTCGGCGTCATGCTCGTTTCCCGTCATGCGGTACGCCAGACGGAATAGCTGCTGGCTGTGCCTCTCGACCAGCCCGCGGAAGGCATCGCGTTCGCCGGCGAGCGTGCGCTCAACGGCGATGCCATCGCTCTCTCGGGCCGCGTTCTGAACCGCCTCGCGGTCTTGCATGCTGCCGGCGCTTTCGCTCATCCGATTCATTAGACAGGAAAAGGGGCTTGCGGTTAGGTCAGTTCGGGATGGAGACGAAGTGGATGCACAAGCGACACACGCCAGGCGCCATCCTTAAGTCCTGCACTATCATCGCACTATGGAGGAGTTTGAGAAGGGAACTCTTCTAATTACCGCTCCGAAATTTGGTTATTCGTGCCGCAGCGCCACCACCGGATCAACCTGCGTGGCTCGCCTCGCCGGCACATAGCTGGCGGCCAGTGTCACGCCCACTAACAAGACGGTGACGGCTACATAGGTCAATGGATCGGCAGCTTTCACCCCGTAAAGCAAATCCTTCGTATAGCGCGTCAGTCCGAGCGCCAGTCCGATTCCAACGACTGTGCCTAGAAGCGTTAACCGCATCCCCTGTGAGAGCACCAGCCGCAGCACCTCGCGCTTCTCTGCCCCCAGCGCCGTGCGGATTCCGATTTCGCGCGTGCGCCGCGCCACTTCGTAGGAAACCAGTCCATACAATCCAATGCACGCCAGCAACAGCGCCAGCACGCCAAAAAAGCCGGACAGCCTGGCGATCAACCTCTCCTTGAGGATCTGCCGGTCAATCTGCTGGCTCTCTGTCCTGATGTCGTATACCGGCAAATTGCTGTCGATTTGGCTGACAATCGCGCGAATCTCTGGAACGAATTTCTCGGGTTCTGTCTGCGTGCGCAGCGCAAATGCTACGCTGCCGCCGCTGTTCGGAATGTACGTCGTAGGCTGGACATCGCGCCGCAACTTATCGTACTTGGCATCACCGACAACTCCCACGATCTCCCATCCGCTGCTTTTCTCCTCTTCCTTTTCGGGGTCGGCTTCCTGCTGCCCAAATCGCTGTCCGACCGCGTTTACGTTCGGGAAATATTTCCGGACAAAAGCCTGGTTGACCATGGCAGGCGTTGCCGGAACCTCCACTGTCTGAGCCGGGTTTTCCGCGGGCTTGGAGCCGAACTTCAGTTTTGCTGCGGCCGCAGCTCGTTCTGCTGCCTGTGCAGCCGCGATCGTCTGCGCCGTCGCATAGTCCGCCGCGCTAAACTCACGTCCTGCCAGCAACGGTATCCGCATCGTCTCGAAGAACTGTGGTCCAACCGGCAGCATGTCCGAGTTGGATTCCTCGTCCTTGGGCTTGCCGCGCAGGTGAAAGCTTGTCGACCACCGTCCGCCGCCGAGCAGTGCCGTCCACGAATAACTTACAGACGCTACGCCCGGCATCGCGGAGAGCCGGCTCCGCAATTCACTGTAAATGTTGTCTGAGTCTGCAGACTTATAGCCGATCAAAGTCGGATCGAGTCTGAACGTCAGGATATTCCGCGTGTCGAAACCCGGGTCAAGATTCTTCAAGTTTTGCAAGGTGCGCACAAGCAAACCGGCCCCGGCCAGCACGACGATACTCAGCGCAACCTGGGCCACCACCAGGCTATTCCCCGCGTTCAGTCTCGCTTTCCCCGAGCGAACAGTTTGTGAACCGCTTGCCGCTCCTTCTTTCAGCGCCGGCGTCAAATCCACGCGCAGCCCGCGAAGCGCCGGCGCCAGGCCAAACAGGATTCCCGTCAGAATGGACACAGCTGCCGTAAAAACCAGTACGCGCGTGTCGATTGTCGGGGAGAAGAGTGGCGAGCCGTTCTCGCCGGAGTTGAGGAATGCCACGATCGACGCGTCGCACCACGAAGCGAAAAGAATTCCCAATGCGCCTCCCGCCAGGGATAGCATCAAGCTTTCCGTCAGCAGCTGTCGCAGGATTCGTCCTCGCGATGCACCTAAGGCGATTCTCACCGCCATCTCTTTCTGCCGCGAGGTCGCGCGCGCAAGCATCAACCCCGCGACATTTGCGCAAGCGATCAGCAAGACGATTCCCACTGCCAACATCAGCACATACAGAGGCGTCGAACTGTCCGTGCGATTTCCTGTAAGACCTTGTTCCACGGGAGTCAGCGAAATCGCCGGGTCGGCTTCCGCTTTGAAAATGGGTTTTGCACCGGCGGTCATTTCATTGTGGAAGATCAAGTTCACGGCAGCTTGCGCCTGCGCCCGGGTCGTTCCCGGATGCAGCCGCCCTACAATGACGAGCCACCAACTCAAGGGGTCCACATCCCGGTTGTCCCACGGCTGATTCAACAGGGCCAATGTGGAGAGGGGGATCCAGATCTGAAGCGCATTTCCTGGCGAAAGCGAATCAAATCGCGGTTCGGCCACACCGATGATGGTGAACGGAATCTTGTTTAGCAGGATTTTTTTGCCAACTGCCGAAGGCGATCCGCCGAACCGGCTCCGCCAGAAGTTGTAGCTCAGAACGGCCACGGACGGAGCGTTTGGCGTATCGTCCTCCGCGGTCATCAGCCGGCCAAGCGCCGGTTGCACCCCAAGCGTCTCAAAGTAATTACCTGAAACATATTCAGTCTGATCCACCGTGCTCGCCGAGCCGTTTTCGCTTAGGTCCAGGCGGTCACCCCCCGCAAAAGCAGCCACATTCGAGAAGATTCCGTCCTGCGCGAGAAGCTCCTTATAGAAGGGCTCGGAAAATGAGCAATACCCCCGTAAAGAGGTTTCGTGCACGCCCTCGCAGTCTCCGTATCCCATACTGTTGTGAATATTCGGCTCTTTGTGAGCCCGCCATTCCATCAGCATCAGCTGGTTGGCATCGCGCACTGGAATGGAGCGTAGCAACGCCGCGTCAATCAGACTAAAGATCGCCGTGTTCGCACCGATGCCCAACGCAAGCGTCAGAATGGCGACGGCGGCAAACCCTTTGCTCTTGCCCAGCGTTCGGAATCCATACCGCAAGTCTTCAAACAAGTTCTCGAGCCAGCGCCAGCCCCAGGCATCCCGTGTCATTTCTTTCACCAAGCCCACATTTCCGAATTCGCGTCGCGCTCCCGCCTGCGCCTCGCTCTGCGAGGCTCCTCTCTCGACACGCTCCGTTTCCGCCATTCGCAAATGATGCTGGATCTCTTTCTCCAGCTCTTTTTCCCGTTTTCTCCATAGCCACCAGAATTTCATGCCTCGCTCCCTTTCCCTCATGAAATAAGCCCCGTATTTCGATGAGAAAACTAGCTCGACAGCTCAAGGCCGCTTTCGTCCTCGTTATAGCTCTGAAACGGCAATAAGCTACTCATACCTCAGTGCCACCATCGGATCGACTCGCATCGCGCGACGCGCGGGCAAAAAGCCGGCGAGCACAGCGGCACCGATCAGGGCGACAACCGAAGCTGCGAAGACCACTAGGTCGGCGGCGGCAATGCCGAACAGGAGAGCCCTCGCGTAGCGTGAGAGCCAGACGGTCAGCGGGATTCCCACTGCGACACCAGCCAATACCACGCACAGCGTTTCGCGCATAATCAGCCAAATGATTCCAAGTTGGCGGGCGCCCAAAGCCATCCGGATTCCGATTTCAGCTGTGCGGCGAGAGACGACATACGCCATGAGACCATACACGCCCAGGCAGGCAAGCAGCAGCGCCAGCCCGCCGAAGAAGCTGGAAATTGTAGCCAGGAGGCGCTCGCGCAGGAACGAGTCCTCAGTTTGGGCGCGCAGGGTCTTGACGTGGAAAATCGGCACGTTGCGATCCACCGATGCGACGGCCTGGCGTACCTCGTCCACAAGGCCCGCACCTGATCGGTAACGGAGTTCGAAGGAAACGGCGCCCGCACCGACCCACTGGCTCGGGTCGGTACCTCCTTCGCCCTGAAACAGCGACCGGTACAACACTGGCCCAGGCTTCGCGCGTGCGCCGCCGTAGAGCGAGTCCTTCACCAACCCAATGATCTCTGCGCCGTCAAGCCGATGGCCGATCGGATTCTGGCCCGGCAAGGCCTGGCGGGCCAGCGATTCGTTCACGATCACCACGCCCGCTCCCGCCCCGCTTTCGCGCAGGTCGAAATCGCGGCCCATCAGGATGGGTGTACCGACGGTGAAGAAATATCCGGGGCTCATGGCATTCCAGGCCACATTGATAATTTCAGCGTCGGGCAGCTTGCGGCCGTCTACTTGGCCGATGCTGTCACCCAAGTAATATTGATTATCCACCGGACGTACGATCGACACGCTGGCGGACTGGATGCCCGGCAGGGTTGCGGCTTTTTCGAGGACTGCCTGATAGAGAGCGCGCGCCCGTTCCTTGGGATAACCCGCCAGCTTCGCGTCGACGGAGAACATAAGAATGTTGTCGCGTTCGTAACCGACGTCAACGTGACGGAGATTTTCGAGCGTGCGCGTGAAGATTCCGGCCCCGGTAAGCAGCACCAGCGATAGGGTTACCTGAACCGCAACCAGCGCGCGATCAAGTAAACGCGAGGGTCCGCTTGTCCCTTGCGCGCCCTGCTTCAGGGCTGAGCCGGGATCGACCCGTGTGCCACGGATGGCGGGCACGAGCCCGAACAGCATTCCTCCAGAGAGCGACACGGCCGCCGCGAAGGCGAAGACGGGCCAGTCGGGTCGCACATCGAGCGGCACGGGCGAGTCGCCAGTCGAGATCATGCGCACCAGCAGTGCGCCGCCCCACCAGGCAATCGCCAATCCCAGAACGCCCCCCGCGCTGGCGACTAGAAAGCTTTCGGTTAGCAGTTGCCCAATGAGGCGCGCTCTTCCGGAGCCCAACGCCATGCGCAGCGCGAGCTCCGGGCGGCGGCGGGAAGCGCGAACCAGCACCAGGTTAGCGATATTGACGCAGGAAATCAGCAGCACTATGCCCGCTACGCCCATAAGCAGCTTTAGCGGAAGCTCGTACCTGTTTCGAAGGCCGCTGAACATGCCGTTCGCGGCCGGATGCAGCACCAGGTGGCTCTCCCGGACCAGATGCTGCATCGATTGGCCGCCGCGGCGCTCGGAAACCGCAAGTTGCTCGGCAAGTAAGCGCCGATGGATCAGGTCGAGCTCTGCTTCAGCCTGCGTCAGCGAAACGCCAGGGCGAAGGCGGCCAGCAATAAGCAACCAACTCGTAAAGGAAGCCTGCCAGCGATTCGGATCGGGGGTGAAGCGGTCAATCGCATGCAACGGCACCCAAAGGTCCCGCGCTCCGCCAGCGTATATGGAGAATTTCGGTGGCGTAATACCGATAACCGTGAACGGGAGCTGGTCGATGAGGATAGTCTGACCGATGATTGCCGGGTCGGCGGCAAAACGGCTCCGCCAATATTGATCGCTCAGAACCGCGACATCCGCGCCCCTGCGATCATCTCCGGGGACGAACAGGCGGCCTCGCTGAGGAGCGACGCCCAAAACGGTGAAGAAATTGTCGGTGTAGGCGTCGCACTGAGCCAATCCAGCGCTTCCGTGCCAGCCGACATTTACCTGGTTCACTCCCACTCCGCCAAAAATTCCGGAAAGCATGTCGTCCTGCTCGCGGAAGCGTTCGAGATGCGGATAGCCGAACCGGCTGTTCCAGTTCTCCGGGCCTTTTGCAGGGAATGTGTATGTAAATTGAACGAGTTGCTGCGGGTTGGGCACGGGCAGCCGGCGCAACACGACCGCGTTCAGCAGACTGAAGATAGCCGTGTTCGCTCCAATGCCAAGCGCCAGCGTTAGAATTGCAACCACGGCGAAGCCCGGGCTCTTCCGCAACGTGCGTAGCCCGAATCGCACATCCTGGTATAAATCTCCCAGCCAGCGCCAGCCCCACTTCTCCCGCGTCACTTCCTTTACCAACTCCACATTTCCAAACTCCCGCCGCGCACCTGCTTCCGTATCGCGCAAGGATGCTCCTCTTTCGCCGCGGTCCTTCGCGGCCATCTGCAAATGGTGCTGGATCTCTTTCTCCAGCTCGCGTTCCCGCTTCCCCCATAACCACCACAGTTTCATGACCCGCTCTCTTTCTTCGCGGGATTCAGCACGCCTCCTATCGCATCCGAAATCTGCTCCCAGCGCGAGCGTTCCTTCAGGAGTTGCTTTCTTCCTGCCGCCGTCAGCCGGTAGACTTTCACTTCCTGTTTGTTCTCGGAAATTTTCCAATCGGCGCCGATCCATTTTTGCTTTTCGAGGCGGTGCAGCGCCGGATACAGCGACCCCGCATCAACCTGGAGCAGGTCGCCGGAATTTGCGCGAATCGCCTGGCTGACTCCGTAACCGTGCTGCGGGCCCCAGAGAAGCGTCTGCAAAATAAGCAGATCCAGCGTGCCCTGCAGCAACTCGATCCGGTTCTTATACTTCTCGCTCATTCGGCCTCCCGCGTTCAGGCTATAGATCGCCTATATCCTACCCTATAGACGGTCTACTACCATATTTCGTTTGCAGATCGCTAGCCTTTGTTGTAATTCAACTAACCCATTGCATTGCAGACGTTTGCCGGGAGCATACGCTCGTTGCGATGGCGGATACTGACCGTTTTCGCCCGTTATCGTCCCACGAGCGCACACTCCGTACGGCGCCAAAGCACGGCCCGCGTGCCCTTTGCCTGAGCAAGTTACGGTATGATGGGAACAGAAGCGCAGCTCGTGTTCCGCGATCCTTGAAGCTGGTTAACCCCGGGCCTGTTTGATCGGGCGAGACTCGCGTCACGCCCAAGGAGAGAGGGTTTGATTCCACGTTATACGCGCAAAGAGATGGGCCAGGTTTGGAGCGATGCGAATCGCTTCCAAAAGTGGCTCGAGGTCGACCTGGCTGCCACGGAAACGCTTGCCGAAGCTGGCCACGTGCCGAAAGACGCTGCGGCGATCATCCGCGAGCGAGCCAAAGTGGATGCTGCGCGCATTCACGAACTTGAAGCCCGCGTGAAGCACGACGTTATCGCGTTCACCATGAACGTCGGCGAATCTATCGGCGATCCCGCCGCTGCGCGCTGGCTGCACCATGGCCTGACGTCGAACGATGTCGTGGACACGGCGCAAGCCCTCATGGTTCGCGATGCCTCGCACATCATAGAACGGGATCTTGTTCTGTTTGGTGAAGTCCTCGACCTGCGCGCGCATCAGTTTCGCCACACGCCGCAAATCGGGCGCACTCACGGCGTTCATGCCGAGCCCATTACTTTTGGATTGAAGATAGCCAACTGGTTTTCGGAGAACCAGCGCAACATCGCGCGTTTCCGTGATGCCGCGGCGCAGATGGCCGTGGGAAAAATTTCCGGCGCGGTGGGAAACGCTTCGCATCTGGGCCCGGAAATGGAAGAGCGCATCTGCAAGCGTCTCGGTCTCAGCGTCGCGCCTGTGTCGTCGCAAGTGATTCAGCGCGATCGCCACGCTAATTTCCTTAGCTCGCTCGCGCTCGTCGGCGCGATGCTGGAAAAAATCGCGCTCGAGATTCGGCATCTGCAGCGCACCGAAGTTCGCGAAGCGGAAGAACCCTTTAGCGGCGAGCAGCGCGGCAGTTCCGCCATGCCGCACAAGCGCAATCCCGTGACGTGCGAGCAGATCTGCGGACTGGCGCGCCTCGTGCGTTCGAACATGCTCGCTGCGTTCGAAGATGTCGCGCTCTGGCACGAGCGCGACATTTCGCACAGCTCGGTCGAGCGCATCATTCTCCCCGACTCCACCATCCTCGTGGACTACATGCTCGCCAAGATGACCATGATCATCGGCGACATGCGCGTTTTTCCGGAGCGCATGCTGCGCAACCTCGAATCCACGCACGGACTGGTGTACTCCGGGCAGTTGCTGCAAGACCTGGTGGAAAAGGGCATGCCGCGCGACGACGCGTATAAAGCGGTGCAAGAAAATGCCATGGCCGCATGGGAAACGGACACGAATTTCGAGGAGCGCGTCGGGAAGGATGCTCGCATCACGAAGTATCTCGATGCCAAAGCGCTGGCGCACACGTTTGATTTGCAGCGTCAGCTTCGCTACGTCGATGCGATTTTCGACCGCGTGTTTGGCGCGCATCCCGCGGGCGAAAAATCCGCCGCCAGCAAGGCCTAAGAAGCATCGCACAAGAAACAAAGCGCAAAAGTTATTTTCAAAGAACGAAGAGCCCCGGTTGCCCGGGGCTCTTTCGCCTCTTCTAATTTTCGCTCGCGCGGAAATTAGCTGCGGAGGCGGAAAATCCTAAAAACGAAACGCGAAATGCGAAAAGCGCAAGTTGCGGACGGAAGAGCGGAGCGAAGGAGGCCACCTCATTCTACGCGCTGGACGTAACGCGCTTCCGTGGTATCCACTTTTACTTTGTCGCCGGAATTAACGAACGGGGGCACTTGAATGACCAAGCCCGTTTCGAGAGTCGCCGGCTTCATCACCGCGCTGGCCGTGGCTTTTTGCAATGTCGGTTCGGTTTCCAGAACTTTTAATTCCATGGTGTCCGGCAGATCGACGCCGATCGGCTTCTCCTCGAAAAATTCGATCTTCACGGTGGTGTTGGGAATGAGGTAGTAGACGGTTTCGCCGAGCTCTTCGCGGGTCATTTGCATCTGTTCGTAGGTTTTCGTGTTCATGAAATGAAATTCGTCGCCCTCGCTGTAGAGGTATTCAAATTCGACTTCGTCGAGAATCGCGCGGTCCACGAATTCTTCGGCGCGGAACCGGTAGTCAATCATGGTGCCGCTGCGGAGATTCTTCATGCGCGTCTGCATCGAGCCGCGCTTGTTGCCGGGGGTACGATGATCGACGCTGAAAACGGTGAAGAGCTGGCCCTCGTGCTGGATGACCATGCCGGGGCGGAGTTGTGTGGCTTTGACGCTGCTCATTATTTTTGCGGCCGCAGGACGGCCGACATCTCCCTGGAAGATTTGCTGATTTCGGAAATTCCGGAGGGCGAACTAATTTTGCCCGCACTGCACGCGGAATGACTCGAGGCACGCGGGGCGGAATTTCGCGCCCAACGCGAATCACAAGTATAAGCGGGCGCGTTCGCGCCGGTCAATCGCACGGGGGTGTTAGCCAGTGAAGATAATTGCATTGCAGGTAAAAAGCCGCTATCGTTTCGAGCTTTGAACATGGCGAACGGGACAAAAGACGACGATATCCGCGAGGTCATGGCCGAGGAGGAGAGCCGCGGCCGGCGTCCGCATGATGCTGCGGAAAGAAAGCGGAAGAAAGAGGAAATAGAGGTGCTCCGCGGACTATTTGCGACGCCTCGCGAAGAAGATTTCGTGCGAGCTATCCGCGCGCTAGGATACGGCGACGATCCGAAGCAGCTCGAGAAGATCTCGAAAGCTTGGCGCGATCTCTCTTCTTCGCGGCGGCGATGATCTTCGCGGCGTTGCGAAAACGTCTCGCACGCTCTTCTGGAGAATACTTGGCCATCATCTTGTCGGTGAGGGCCGCTAGCCATTCGACGGCTTCGTCCATGGTTAGGGGTTTTTCTTTGCGCTTCATACGTTTTATTCTCCGCTGAAAAAAGTGAAACGGCAAGAGTTTTGCCGTGCGTTTGAACGATAGTGCACATGGTCTTTAATCGTTATTCTTCGTGTGGTTTTTAGCGCGCTGGGCGGCGGCTTCGGCCATGATTTTTTCGATTTCATCGGGATTGCGGGGGAGGCGTTCGCTCAGGAATTTGTAGCCCGATTCAGTGATGAGGATGTCGTCCTCAATGCGAATGCCGAGATTTTCCTCGGGAATGTAGATGCCTGGCTCGACAGTGACGACCATGCCGGGCTCGAGCGGTTTGCAATACTCGCCGGGATCGTGGACATCGAGACCGATATCGTGGCCGAGGCCGTGAATGAAATACTGGCCCAGCGATTTGCCGTGGAGATCCTTGCCGTGGGAGTTGATGTAATCATAGGCAATTTTGAAAACGCTTTTCGAGCCTTTTTGGCATAAGTCCATGCCGGGCTTGATGGCAGCGAGAGCGGCATTCTGAGCGCCGAGAACAATTTCGTAGATTTCGCGCTGGCGGGGCGTGAATTTTCCGTTGGCAGGAAGCGTGCGCGTGATATCGGCGGAGTAGCCGGAATATTGCGCGCCCACATCGAGAACGACGATGTCGCCATCTTCGATTTTGCGGGAGAGCTTGTCGTAATGCAGCGTGGTGGAATTCGGTCCGGCGCCGACGATGGGAGCGTAGCCCTCCGCCTCCGAGCCGCCCATGGCATGAACTTCCACCATTTTGGCGGCGACCTGATACTCGTGGAGGCCGGGGCGCATCATGCGCATGGCCGCCAGGTGAGCGTCCAGCGAGAGCTCAATTGCTTGCGTGAGGAAAGCAATTTCACCGGGCGATTTAATTTCGCGCAACTTCGAAATGTTGGAACGAATGTCTTTTAGCGTGGCCTGAGGGGCCGCCATGCGGATCCAATCCGTAACGACTTTTTCGTGGGGATAGCCGCCGAGTTCTTTTTCATAAGGGAGGATGGTGTAGATCGCCGGATAAAGCTTCGCGAGCTTTTCGACAGTGGCGCGCATTTCGGGGAAGGGCAGCACGGAGGCGAAGCCCGTGCTCGCCTGGATGCCTGGATCAGCGGGCGACATCCGAAAGCCGTTCCATTTTTCCTTGTCGGGATTCTTGGGAGGCAAAAAAAGAATTTCCTGAGGGCCGTCCCAGCCTGGAGCGCCGGCGCCGTTTTTCTGCGACGGCAGAAGAATCAGGCCGGCTCCTTCTTCATTGTGGCCGGTGAGGTAGTAGAAATTCTCTTCCTGCTCGAAGACGTAATTTTGGGAGAATTCTTCGCGGCCGGTGAATCCCCAAAGGAGAATGGGGGCGTTGACCTCGGCGGCGAGCTTGGCGCGGCGGGCAGCGTAAACGCTGTTGGGTTCGCGTTCGCGGCGTTCCTGGGCTTGGGAGGGTGGCGCAGGGCAGATGGAGACGAAGCCAGCGAGGAGGGAGACGGAGAGGAGGGCACGATGTATCGTGCCCCTACTGAAGCGGCTACCTGGCGCCAAGACGTTCGACCTATCGGTCATGCGGTCTCCTTGGTAAGAGCGAGCAGAGGATTGTACAGGAACGGGAAGGCCGGGCAAAGAAAGCGAGATGGAAGTGGACAAAGACCCCACTTCGGGTATACCGGGAACTGTGAAATAAACGCAAGAAAGGAATGAAGTTACGGGCGGTGCTGTGCGTCGGACGTTTACTCGATGTGGAAAAAGAGGGAAGAGTTTGGGCGGGGAGGATTGATGTTGGAGGGCACACCCCATGTGTGACGGAAAGTGTGCGTAAGTGGATGATAGGAAAGGGGTTGCGGCGACACGCGCGTGTCGAGTTTGGTGACGGGTGCGTAGTGACGAGTTGTAGAACCTTGCGGCTGGAAAGGGGCACCCCTTCCCGGTTTTTTTGTAAGTGTTGCATCTGCGGGAGATGAAGTGGAGTGGAATCAGCAGTTGCGGAAGTGTTGATTCTGAACGGGTTAGCAGAGAGCTGCTTTTATATAACGGTAAACGATGTGGGCGGGAAGATTTTGGGGGAATTTGAAGGACTGCGGGGCGGGGACGCATGAGTTGCGGGGGGCGGACAGAAGCCCACCCCGAAAATACCCATGCAGTATAACATGTTATTATTATTTGTCAAGGATAAACTGCAAGTCGTTTGTTTGGCGTGGGTTGATGGAGGTGAGAGGGCAGGGACGCTGGGCGATCGAAGAAAACCCCAGGACCCACCCTTGCGTGAACCAAACCTGCAAGGATGGGGCACCCGCTCGGAGAAAGGCAAAGTCAAAACCTCCTCGCTGGTAAAGGATGTGCCACCCAAAACCGAAGAGGTGGGCACCCCGGAAAAAAACAAGGGCAAGAATTGTACTGTGGCGCTAAGGCGGCCCCACCCGCCAGTGATGTCGGGGGACTAGGCGGGGAAAGATCGAAGAACCCAGATGCGAACGGCGGCACCTGGGGGACTCGGCTGCGATCCGAAAGACGACAACTTCCTCCAGCTCGCTTTGAGCGGTTGCGCGCCGCACATTGTCACCGGCGACTCCGACCCTCTCGTGCTGATTCCTCTCCGGGGAATCGAGATTCTTTCTTAGGATCGATTCTTGTAATTGCCAACTGCATCCTCTCGCTGCCCAGGCAGATGCATTAGACCGACGCTGAGGGTTTTGCCTCTTAGTCTTTCTGGAACAAGAGTACAGCGTTGCGCCGTGTCGTTTGTACCTGTTGATCCTTTGGTTTCCTGTCCTGCGGCGAGGGCTCATAAGTCAGCCGGTACGCCCCCTGCAACTCATTCCTTAGCCGACGGAAGACGTTGTCGAGGTCTCTTTCTGTGGAAACAGTGAGAACATCACCTCCAGATTCTCCAGCGACATCTTTGGCTATTTTTGTTAGGCGGCGAACGTCGCTCACGCGCCGGTCATTTACTTCTAAACGGAGAAGAGGAAAGATGCGAACTCCCTCCCGCCGAATTGTTTCCATCATTTTCTGCTCTGACTTGCGGCTGGAATTATCCTCGAAGTCGCCAACCACGATGAACAGCTTCTCGCCGCGTCCTGTTTGCGATCCAGTGACGCCGACGGCGCAAAGCGAGTCATAGAGAGCAGTTGAACCGCGATAGGTGGCCACTGGTATCTTCTGCAGCGCTGACTCAATTTGTTGCAAGTCGTTGGTGGGTATCGCAAGAGTGACGGGGATTTCCCCGAAGGCGATAACAAAGCCGACGTCGTCCTGTCGCCAAATGGAGGCAAGGAATTTCGCGGTTGCCTGCACCTCTATGGGGATTAGTCTGTCCGTGCGCCGGCTGCCGCTAATGTCGAAGAAAACGCCGATAGTCCGGGAATCGGCGCTTGCAGACAAGAGAGAAACGATTTTTCGTGGCTGCTTTCTTACCCGAACGGAGAGTTCTTCTGCGCGTAAGTCGGTGATGGGATTGCCGTCGTGGTCCACAGCGAGAAATCTAAGAGTCGTCGGTGGAGATTGATCCACTGCGGCAGGCGACAAAGCAGTTGCAGCAGGGGCGGCTTGTTGGGTGAGCGCCGATTCGGTGTTGGCGACACAAGAGGCTAACAAAAAACCCATAAGAGCAATTAGTGGATAAAACGATCGCATTAATGCTGTCGTCGCCAAATTCCAAGAAGATATTAGACGCACAGGCCCGTGCCGTCAATTGACTGCGGACAGGATCAGAATGGATGCAAGCCGAATCGACGGAGGGTTAATCTTTCGGCCAGCGGAGGTGAACTTCGCCGAGGCGGGTGATGGAGGCGACGAAGGGTGGCTTGAGTTTGCGGCAGAGGCGACGCATTTTGGGGAGGGCGAGTTCGAGGGCGGCGGCCATGTCTTGGCCGGACATGTTGCCGGAAGTGAAGACAAACTCGCGGACAGCGTGTTCTTCGAGAGCGTGTTTTTCGAGGAAGTTATAGCGGATGCGTTTGTCCGCGGTCAGCAGGACCCAACCTTTCGAACCTACTAGAGGTAGCCAGGTCTCGTCGAGAATTCCTCGATCGAAGTGAGTGAGATGGCGCTCGAAGTAGACGCCGAGTTTGGTCAGTGTGTCTATGATTGCGAAAGAGTTGCAGAGATTTTCGTCGAGGTAGAGGACGAAGTCGTCAGGCGGCGACGGGGAGGGGGAGCGCTCCTTCCCAACGGATGGCTTCTTCGATTTGCTGCGTTGTGCAGCCATATTCTTCGGCCAGACTGCTGACAGAATCGCGCGCGCCAAAGCGCGACGCGATTATAGCAGTAGAGATACCTGTCCCCGCGATAACAGGCTTTCCAAAACTGATCATCGGATCAATCTCGATGATCTTTGGCTCTGAAGGACGAGGTTCGCGAACAAATGGGAAGAACTTGAATAGTCCCTTTGAGTCGGTTTCCACTCTTTCCAAATGCATGAGGTAGAAATCCAAGCTCAATTGATCCTGTTGCCGCGAAACGTTCACGATTTGCCCCATGCGCTCCATGAACAAGTCCTTACGGTCGGTCAAAAACACTTCACTGATCAGCGGATGAGGTTGCGGGAACTGCTCGCTCAACTTTCGCAGCGCGCTGCGGACTTTTGGTAGTTTCAGGTTGTAAATTTTGCGCATTCCGGCGAGAGCGTGGCATTCGAGTAGATTTAAAAACGAAAGACGAATGGGATTCATCTCCGCAGGCTCGATGATTGGAGGGCGCTTGCTAAAACCTGTGAGCCAGTAGCGAAGAGTGGTGGATGGGACCTTAAGGTACAGAGCTACTTCGGGCAGACCGTAGGCAGGTGCTTCGTAGAGTTTGTTGTAGCGCGCCGTCATTGCGTGAACACCATCAGGACACCGTCTTGGCTGCGACGGTCTCCATCTATACTACCATTTCGCTTGTTTTCACAGTCCCCATGTTGCCGCGTGTGTAGCGAGGCGCTGCTACGGTGTTAGCCGGGGATTGCTACGCGCTTGCCGGGACGGTTGCGCCGAGCGAGCGGTCGCGCAGAGGCAAGACGACGAGCCCGGCTGGAAGGACGAAAACGACCAGAAGCTTTTTGAAGTTTGCGTTCATGGGCGAAAATCGTATCACTTTGTGGCGGCGAGTATCAGCGATTGGCTATTGAGCCACGCCAAGTATAGGGTCGTGGGAGTTATTGGGAAAAGCGGCAGCGAGGCTGCCGCACTCCAAATCGCTTCTTCGCAATAATATGCGGGACTTAGTAAGTGCGGAAGAAGTCGATGAGGAGTTCGGAGAGGCGAGCGGGTTCTTCGTGCTGGAGCCAGTGAGAGGCGTTGGCAAAGGTGTAGAGTTCAGCGCGGTCGCAGTAGCGCAGGCTGTCGTGGGCCATTTCAGAGAGGAGGAAGGCGTCGCGCTCGCCCCAGAGGATGCGGGTGGGGACATGAACGGTGGAGTCGGGGAATTTGGAACGGTAACGAAATGCGGCGCGATACCAGTTGATCATGGCGGTAAGAGCGCCGGGTTGCGACCATGCGGCGCGATATTGCGCGAGATCTTCGGGGGAGAAGGTGCCCGGACGGCTAGAGCGGACGAGAGACCTGACGCCAAGTTTGAAATTGAACGCGGAGAACGCGGCTTCCGGAAGCCAGGGCAATTGGAAGAAGAACATGTACCAGCTGCGGCGAAGCTGGCGGCGATTTGTTTTTAGGTAGCGGCGCATGACGGAAGGATGAGGAACGTTGAGGATGGCGAGCTTAGCGACGCGTTGCGGATGCAGGAGGGCGACGCTCCAGGCGACGGCGGCGCCCCAATCGTGGCCGGCGAGGAAGATGCGCGATTGACCGAGATGATGGGCAATGGCGAGAACGTCGGAAATGAGATGCGAGAGCGCGTACGAACGGGCGCCACGGGGTTTGCTGCTGGTGTTGTAGCCGCGCTGGTCTGGAACGATGACGCGGAAGCCGGAGGCGGCGAGGGGCTCGATTTGGTTGCGCCAGGAATACCAGAATTCGGGGAAGCCGTGGAGAAGGAGGACGACGGGACCGTCAGGCGGGCCGGCGGCGACGGCGTGAAGCTCGATCGGGCCATTGTGAAACGTTACGTTTTCGAACGGGCTTGGCACAGATAGCGAGTTTACGCTGGAAAGAGTGGGACGAGAAAAAACCAGTTAGGTGATGGAAGTGGTTTCGAGGCCGTAGGTGGTGACGTAGACGGCTGTGGCTGAGATTTCGGAGACGCGAGCTTCGGAATCGCCATGCGCAACGGCGGTGTGGGGCTCGGCGGCGGCGTCCGGAGCGAGAGCGCCAATGGCCTGGTTGCGGCCGGCGTTCTTTGCTTTATAGAGAGCGCGGTCGGCGAGGGCGAGGACTTCTTCGTAGGTAACGTCGATGGGCGAATCCATGTTCCATGGGAAGGCGGCCCAGCCAATGGAGACGGTGCGGTGCAAAGAAAGGCTCGCGCCTTTGATCTTGAAAGGCTCGCCCGCAACCGCGGAGAGAACGCGTGAGGCGAGCGTGGCGGCTTCCTTGCGCTCGCAAAAGCGGGAGACGACGAGGAATTCTTCGCCGCCCCAGCGAACCAAGACGTCGGAATAGCGAATCGCGGAGCTGATGCGAGCGGTCAATTCGACGAGCATCTGATCGCCGGCATCGTGGCCGAAGCGGTCGTTGATTTCCTTGAAGTGGTCGGCGTCGATGACGTAGAAGATGATGTCGCGATTGCGGCGGCTGCGCGTGGGGTCGGGAGAAGAGTAGGCGCGGATGGCCTGGCTGACGTCGCTCTGGATAGTGGCCTGGAAGAAGCGGCGGTTGCGCGCTTCGGTCAGTGGATCGGTGAGAGACATCTCCTCAAGTTCCTTGTTGGCTTGCGCGAGGGCTTCACTGCGTTCGGCGACAGCTTGTTCGAGCCGGAGACGCTCGCTCTGGAGTTTGCGAGTGCGGTAATTCACAAGGGCGTAGAGGGCCAGGACGCCGAGAAGAACGGCGAATCCGCGGGAGTACCAGCGTTGCCACCAAGCCGGAATCACCGTAAAAGAAAATTCCGCCGGAAAACTGAGAGTGCCGCGGGCAGAACGGCAAGAGACGGTGAAGCTATAATTGCCAGGCGGAAGAGCTGGATAGCGAGCTTCGCGGCCGGAGGTTTCATTAAGTTCAGTTTCGAGGCCCGCCAGGCGATACGAGCAACGGACATTTTCCGGGTCGCGGTAGGTGAGAGCCGCGAAGTCCACGTGGAAAGTATTATCGCTGCGCGGAGCCTCGGGATGGCGCTCGGCGATGCGGTCGCGCGAGCCGAGCTGTGCGGAGGTAATGACCACGCGCGGAGGAAGCTCGACACGGTCGTCGGCAGAGATGGGATTGTAGCGCGCGAGGCCACCGCTGGTGCCGAAGAGCAAGGTGCCGTCTTCTTCGGCGAAAAAGCTGCGCTCGCTAAGGTCGTTCCAAATGAGGCCATCGGCGCGGGTGAAGCGAAGAGTGCGGCCATTGCGGAAAAATTCGGTGAGCCCAAAGGGGCCGCCGGCCCAGACGTTACCTTCGTGATCGGCCCCGAGCATGTAGACGTCGAGAGAGGGCAGCCCGTCCGCCAGGCCATAATGAGTGAGCTGCGGTTTTCCATCGACCAGGCGCAGGCAACTGAGACCGAGAGCGTCCGAGTAGCGGAACCAAACTTCATCGCGGCTGACGGCGGCGGCTTCCACAACTTCGTCCTGCAACAAACCGTTGGCAGTCGAGAAGTGCAGCCAGTGCTTGCCATCGAAGCGGAAGAGGCCACCCCTGCCGACCGCCCAGAGCACACCGTCGCCGCTGGATGCGAAGCGGCCGATGCCCTGGTGGATTTCCGGCGGCAGGGGGACATCCACGAAATGAAAAGGGCGCTGCGAAGGACGGGCAGCTTTCAAGTAGTGAGAATTGGCGATCCAGATGCGGCCGTCCGGGCCGAGCTGCATGCCAGTGGGGACTGCATCCGGAGTCGCGATTTTTTCAGGGCTAAGCGTTGCCGGATCGAAACGAGTGAGTCCGCCTGGATAGCATAGGACCCAAACGGCGCCATCGGGGGCGAGGATCATTTCGCGGGCGACGGTGCCGTTGAGGCCGTCCTTGGGTTTCCATGTTCGCCAGCGATCCGCCAGAGGATCCCACATGGCGACGCCATTATTGGTGCCGATCCAGAGGCGATTGCGGGCATCGCGCAATTCGGACCACACGACATTGTCTGGGAGACCCTCGGCCTGTGTCCAGCTCGACCAGGTTTTACGGCCGATCCAGCGCTCGATACCCGCTCCGCCGAGGCCAATCCAATAGGCGCCCTCGCGATCTTCGGTGATCGCAAAGGTGGCATTGACGGCCATGCCGCGGCTTTGGTCAATGACTTCCCACTGGCCCGAGCTTCTGCGATAGAGGCCAGCAACCGTGGGGATCATCAGATTGCCAGCGCGGTCCAGAGCGGGCGAGCCGTAGTCGTTGGCGGGAGGAAGATTGGGAAGTTCGGAGACGAAATGAGTGGAACCGGGATTGAGGCGATAGAGATGGGCCGAGGTGCGAACCCAGAGGATTTTCTCGAAATCTTGAAGAATGCTGATCACTTGTTCGCGAGGGAGGCCGCTTTGCTGGGGGAACATGTGGACGTGGTCCTGCGAATCGAGCCAGCCCACGCGGTGTCCTGCGGCGAACCATATCCGGCCTTCCGAAGTGACGCTGACAGCCTCTGTTTCCAGGCTGGGCAAGCCTTCGGAAAGGGTCCATTGGCGAAAGTCATTGGGACGGTCGGGATCGACGCGAAGCAGGCCACTCTCTGTGGCGAGATAAACTTTGCCCCAGGAATCGAGGGCCAGGGCGGAGGGTTGATGGTAAGAATTATAGCCCTTGGGGAGGGGCAGCTTGTGAACGGTGCCGCCTTGCATGTAAGCGATGCCACGGGAAGTCACAATCCAGATTCGGCCGGTGGGAGCCAGAACGAGTTGGTCCACATTGGTGCTGGGAAGGCCCTGCTCGAGTCCGAAGCGCACAATGCGCGTGCCGTCGAAGCGAAGCAGTCCGTCGGGTGTGCCAATCCAAATGAAGCCCTCCTGGTCTTGCAGGATGCAGGACGGGGTCAAGGAACCCAGGCCGAAGTTATCGCCAACGCGTTGGAAAACATAGTGCGGCCTCGGAGGGAGAGAAAGCACGGACGTCTCGGTGGAACTTGCCTGCGCGGCAAGGGAACCGAGAGCCAAGAGGATGAGGCTAGCCAAGATTGGGGCGGCGGAAGTCTTGCTCCGCATGAACACTCCGAATAAAGCAGTCGCAATAGTTTAGCGTGAGGGAGTGTAAGACGGGGGGAGTGGTCTCAAAACGATAATGGCGAATTGTGAGGATTTAAGAGCCCTGGACTCCGCTGAGAAGGCCGAGCAAAAGCAGATAAAGTGCGGCAAAGTCCAGAGAGAGTCAGGCTATTCTGTGGAATTCAAGGAATGGAGCGGTTTCCAGTGGGTGCGTCGCGATCAAGTATATAGACTCCGAGCGTAACATCATTCGGGAACACGTATAAGAGCCGGTAGTCCCGCTAGTAACAAAACAGTTCGCGTGGTGTGCTTGAGGAGGGGATACTTAAAGATGGCCGTTACTTCCTTGGCCTCGCATCCAGCTTTCCGATTGTTGACACTTTGGTGACCTGGAGAGAGACTAAGCCATCGAGCCGTAGTCAGATTTCTCCCCGTAGTGAGCGCAGATTGGAGTTGCAGGATGCCCAAGGATAAGAAGCCTTCCTCGAAACCTCCAAAGCGTAAACGCTCACGACGAATCGAGCCAGAGATCGGTCAAAACCAAGATCGAAAGAAGGCAGCGGGAAAAATTGCAAGTCCCACAACGGATTCTCCCCCGGTTCGCGCGCCAATTGCACGAGCCGAACAGGCTTGGACCGAAGACGACCTGGGCACGCGAAGCTGGCTGTACCGCCATTTAGTCGAGGACAATCTAGCCGGGGTGCTGGTCGCCGACACGGAGGGCCGTCTTCTCGATTGCAACGACTCGCTGGTCTCGATGTTCGGGTACAGTTCGAAGGAGGAGATGCTAACAATTTCGATGCAGCTGTTGTGTGAAGACCCGGGAGAAGGGGATCGCATGATACGGCTGCTACGAAATAGAAAGGTGGTGCGCAACGTCGAATCGCGCCATCGCCGGAAGGACGGACAAATCATCTGGTGCCTGCACAACCTCCAACTGATCCAGAACCCGGAATCTCCTCAGGCGATTATTTGCACGGTCATCGATATTACGAAGCAGAAGCAGGCTCAAGACGAACTTCGCGAATCGGAGGCCCGCTACCGAACCGTCGCTGAAACCGCCGCCGACGGCTTGATCACCATTGATGAGAGTAGCCGGATTTTGTTTGCAAACAACTCGGTCGAGAGGATTTTCGGGTATCCCGCCAAAGAACTGATCGGCCAGCCGCTCACGCTGCTGATGCCGGAATACCTGCGCCACCTGCACAAGCATGCCATTGCCCGCTACATCGCGACCGGCAAGCGTCATACATCCTGGAATGATATGGAGGTGCCAGGGTTACACCGGAGCGGCCGGGAGATTCCCTTGGAGCTCTCGTTTGGCGAATCGCACTCTAACCAACGCCACACCTTTACCGGGATGATACGCGACGTCAGCGAGCGCAAACAAGCGCTCTCCCAATTGCGGGAGTCCGAACAGCGGCTTCGCCTGGCGCTTGATGCCTCTGGGATTTCGCTGTGGGACTGCGATGTCGGTACGGGCAAGGTTTACCTAAGCGAAGGTTGGGCGGTAATCCTTGGTGGCGAGCCGAAGGCAACTTTCACCACGGTTCAGGATCTGCTTAGTATTGCTCATCCCGATGACTCCGCTAGGCTGATGCAAGTTGGCATGCAGGCGCTCAAGGGAGACAGCTCAAGCTGTCGCGAACAGCACCGCGTTCGAGACATTCACGGCGGTTGGATATGGGTTGAAAGCACGGGCAAAGTCGTAGAGCGCGACCACGATGGCCGGGCGCGCCGCATGATTGGAACGAACGCCAGCATTGGTGAGCGCAAGGAAGCTGAAGCAAAGCTGAGGGAATTCCAGGACCGGCTGCGGCACACCGTGAACAATGCCCCGCTGGTACTGTTTGCAATTGATGACCGGGGCGTCTTCCAACTGTCGGAGGGCCGCGGACTGGCGGCCCTCGGACTCGCGCCCGGGCAGGTAGTGGGCCAGTCCCTCACTGATGTGTACGGAGACAACGCCGGAATTCTCTCGAGTTTCCGGCGCGCTCTTTCGGGAGAGGAATTCATGACCGTACACACTGTACCGTCTCCGAATCTGACGTTTGAGACGGTCTGGATGCCGCTGCGGAATTTGGGGGGAGAGGTCGTGGGCGTCAATGGAGTTGCAACGGACATCACTGAGCGCGAGAAAGCGGAGAGGGCGTTTCGGGAGTCCGAGGAGCGGCTGCGCCTGGCGCTCAACGCGGCACAAATGGGCGTGTGGGAATGGGATGCCGCCACGAATCGTACTACCTGGGGCATGGGCTTGCACCAGATTCTGGGCGTCAAACCGGGCGAGTTCGACGGTACGATCGAAGCGTTCGCAGCCATGATTCATCCGGAGGACCGCGCGAAATTTCTGGAAGCGGTGGAGCAGACCAGCCGCACGGGGGAGCTGCATGAGCTTGAGTTCCGCGTCGTTCGCCCGGATGGGAGAACCGTGTGGATTGCGGACCAGGGAAGGGCGGAACTCGATGCGTCCGGCAAAGTAATACGTTTCCGCGGCGTGTCGCGGGACGTAAGCCAGCAGCGAGTGCTAAAGGAACAATTGAATCGCGCGCAGAGGATGGAGGCGGTGGGGCTGCTTGCGGGGGGCATAGCGCACGACTTTAATAATTTGCTGACGGTGATTCGCGGGCACGCGGAGATCCTGCTCGAGCGATCCAGCCAGGATCCGTCGACCCTGCGCGACGCCGTGGCCATTCAAAAGGCCGCGGACCGCGCGGCCACGATCACGAAACAACTTCTCGCCTTTGGCCGCAAGCAGATACTGCAGCCGCGGGTATTGGACCTTCGTGCCGTCGTAGCCGAGATCAGCGATATGCTCCGCAAGCTCATCGGGTCAAACATAGCGCTTAATTTGAACATGGGGGGCGAAGCCCTTTGGATGCGGGCGGATGAAGGACAGATCGAACAAGTCGTGGTCAATTTGGTGGTCAATGCGCGCGATGCCATGCCGCACGGTGGGGAACTCACACTTGAGGCGTCGCGCGTCGTAGTCGGCCCGAACTTCGTCCGCGAAGGGACTCCCATGCCAGAAGGGAATTACTCACGCCTTTCCGTCCGGGACACGGGCTTCGGCATGGACGCCGCCACACAAGCGCGGATTTTCGAGCCCTTCTTCACCACTAAGGCTGCGGGCAAAGGGACCGGGCTGGGCCTCGCTACGGTTTATGGGATCGTTAAACAGTCCGGCGGCTGGATCTGGGTTGAGTCAGAGATCGGCCAAGGCACAAGATTTGAACTTTTTCTCCCTGAGGCTCCCGCGTCCGGCAAATTACCGGACGCAGCACCGGTCGCTGATCATGGCGAGCGTGGGACGGAAACCATTTTAGTCGTGGATGACGAGGAAGCCGTTCGCGATCTGGCGGCTGCATGCCTTCGCAGCCAGGGTTACACGGTGTTGTTAGCTCCGGACGGAAATCGTGCCATCGAAGTTGCCGAGGGTTATAGAGGCCCGATCCATGCACTTATTGCGGATGCGATGATGGCAGGAATGGACGGTGTGACCGTGGCTCGCCGCGTCGCGAGACTTAGGCCAGGGATCAAGGTGCTTTACGTCTCGGGATACGCCGGCGCTTCCTCCAGCCTCGATGAAGTCATCGCGCGTGGCGAAGCTTTTCTGCAAAAACCATTCACACTTGACTCGCTGACACACAAACTCCGCGAAATACTCGCCTGAGGCCTCGAACGCGAAAATTTTTTGCCACAGATCCGTGCGGACAACTATTTGTCGTTTCGAAGTTTGCCGAGGATGTGCTTTCGAAATCTGGCGTGGCGCCCAGCGTCAAAGGCCTTCCACAAGTTTTAGCCTTGATTTCGAAGTTGAGCGTGCGAAGAGGCAAAGTGATGAGTGTCTGAGGACCTGTATAAACCGGACCACGAGCGGTGTTCGTACAGCGAGGTTTTCTGCCAGCGTCCCTGCATAAAGGGAGGGTGGCGCGCGAGGTGCAACTTCGCGGAAGTTGGATTTCACTTGGACAATGCGATGACCATGAGGGAGCTACTGTCTTCCCGTGGCCGTCAATTTCAGGATCAGGGTTTAGAGGTTTCCGCTCAGGTGGACCGTTGGCCCGCTCCTGCTTGAATCGGCCGAGCTCTGAATGTCCGTTGGAGCCACCGTGCGATCTCTCCTGCGCCGTGGGCAAAGCGGAAATTGTGATGCTTCCGGAATTCAGAAGCCGGGGGCGCCGGAGGCGGCGGGGCGCATTTCCGGGGCGTTGACGCCGAAGCGGAGGTGGGCGAAGTAGGTTTGGCCGAGAGACATGAGGCCGGTGTACAGGTAGCCCCAGACGAAGAGGAGCAAGAAGGGAATCGTGGTGTAATTCTCGTTGGCGACGGCGTAAACGACGGTGCCGGAAAAGTAGAGACCAAGCAGGACTTCCGCGTAGGGCATCCAGCCGGCTTTATTCCTGTATTTCTTTGCGACGAATGTTCCTTTTTTCCCTTCGATTTTGAATTTGGGCGTCCGCACGAACTCGCTTTTCTTGCCCACAATCGCTTCCAGGACCGCTTGCGCATTGCGCACGGAAATGCCGATGCCCACAGCCATGACGAAAGGCATGTAGAGAAACGTGCGCCACCAGTTTTTCGGGCGGAGCTCGCGTTGCGCCACGATATAAAAGCTGGAGATGGAACACGTGGAAGCGAGGAATAGCGGCAGGTCGATGAGGAGCATCTGGAACCAGCCCTGATAGAAACGGACGATCATGGCGGGAAGAAGCATCGCGGAAAAAAGAACCATGAGCGGGTAGCTGATGTTGGCGGTGAGATGGAAGAAGGCCTCGGCTTTGACGTGCCAGGACGCGTCGGATTTCATTACGCGTGGGAGGATTTTCTTCGCGGTTTGCATCAAGCCTTTGGCCCAGCGAGCTTGTTGCGCTTTGAAACCGTTCATATCGACAGGCAACTCGGAAGCGCACTCGATTTGCGGAAGATAGAGAAACTTCCAGCCCTTGAGCTGCGCGCGATAGGAAAGATCCGTGTCTTCGGTAAGCGTGTCGTGCTCCCAGCCGCCGGCTTCTTCGATGGCCTTGCGGCGCCAGACGCCAGCGGTGCCATTGAAATTGAAAAAAGTGCCGCGGCGGGAGCGCGCGCCGTGCTCGACGACGAAGTGGCCGTCGAGGAGGATGGTTTCCACCTGGGTGAGGAGCGAGTAGTCGCGGTTGAGGTAGGTCCAGCGAGTCTGGACCATTCCGATTTTTGGGCCGTTGGCTGGATCGACGAAATACGGAATGGTGCGGCGAAGAAAGTCCGGCTCGGGAATGAAGTCCGCGTCGAAGATGGCGATGAATTCGCCTCGCGACGTCTTGAGGCCGTTTTCGAGGGCGCCAGCTTTATAACCTTCGCGATTGGTGCGGTGGATATAGACGATGGGCATGCCTTGCGCGGCGTGGCGCTCGACGCAAGCGCTGGCCACCTGGCAAGTTTCGTCGGTGGAATCGTCAAGGACCTGAACGTCGAGCAGTTCGCGCGGGTAGTCGAATCGCGAGACGGCTTCGACGAGGCGCTCGATTACGTAGCGCTCGTTGAAGATGGGGAGCTGGACGGTGACGCGCGGCCAATCCTTGAGTTCGGGCGGCGTGCCGGGGACGTTTTTCGAGTAGACGTAGTAGTCGTAGACAAGCCAGTAGCGGTGGAGGCCGTAAGCCGCGAGGACAAAGAGGACGAGGAAGTAGGGAATCATCATCGCAAGGTCGAAGGCATTGGCGTGATACACGCCGGAGAAGGTGCGGTCGGTAAGCCTGTGCCAGTAATGGCTGAGGGAGGTTTGTAGTGCGAGAAATGTCGCGATGGGGAGTAGCGTTTGCATGTTGGAGACAGTCTTCGTTGATTGCTGATGAAGTGCTACGGCGCTCTTTGCGAGAACTGATTATAAGGCGGAAGCCGTAACAGTCAAAGACAGGGGATGGGTCCCCAGGATGCCAACACGGCCGCTTCGGTCCAAGGCAGCAAGATGATCCTGCCTCTAGTAGTTTCCTAGTATTGCTGAACTTATTTTTCCTCACTAAAGTGCCCGCCACACGGCTGGGAACTCGCCGAGGGGTGTCGGAGCCAGGGTCCCCGGAATGCTACAAACTCGCGAAATTTGCTCCGAATGAATGCTCATTGGGAGATAACTCAGTGCAAAAGCTTTTCGTCCTTATTCTTTTTGTGGGGCTTGCGCTACCCGTATCTGGCCAAAGCAATTACGGGTCGGTTACGGGCATGGTGATGGACGCACAGCACCTGGCTATTGCAGGAGCTACAATTCAGCTTACAGCCGCCAGCACTGGCGCAATCCGCAGAGTCGTGACAGACCAACGCGGCCTCTTCGAGGCCCCCGCGCTTTTGCCGGATGATTACGAGGTAAGAATCGAGGCGCCTGGTTTTGCCGCCGAAACGCAATCGCTGCGGCTGGAGGTCGGTCAGAAAGCAGCCGTTGAAATCAGCCTGAAAATCGGCGGGATTACGCAGGGCGTGAAAGTCACGGCCGCGAGCGAGGTACTGCGCACTACCGATGCCAGCGTCGGGGAAGTTGTCGAGCCAAAATCCATCGACGGTTTGCCCCTCAACGGCCGGATGCTGATTGACCTGGTCCTTACCGTTCCTGGGGCTCATGTGGGCTTTGGCGCGCAAACGGGATCCACGAATCCCCTCTACTGGCGCCCCGGCCAACGGTCTGCCGTGGTCATAGGGGGCAGCCGCCCGAACGCGAACTTTTTCTTGCTCGATGGGGCCACGAACACGGACCCCACGTTCAACACGCAGAATTTGAGCCCGTCTCCCGACGCAGTAAGGGAATTTCAGGTGGAAACGAGCAACTACACCGCGGATATGGGAGGCGCGGGCGGCGGACAGATCAACATCGTCACTCATTCCGGGTCGAGCCAATTCCACGGAACGGTTTACGAATTTTTTCGCAATGGCGCCATGGATGCGAGCACATTCGAATCCATGGGCAACAATCATCTGGTGCAAAATAATTTCGGAGCTTCCTTGGGCGGGCCGCTCCTTGGGAAGAAAACGTTCTTTTTTCTCAATTACGAGGGACTGCGGCTGGCGCAAGCAGACGCCCAGATCTTGACCGTGCCGACTCCGGCCGAAATCCAGGGCGACTTCAGCATGAGCAGCGTCAAAATCTACGACCCAACCACCGCCGTTAAGAATCCGAATTACAATCCGAGCCTGCCGACGGGTCCCGCTAACTTTCCCTATACGCGCAGCCAGTTTCCCAACAATCAGATTCCGTCGAACAGGATCAATCGGCTCCTCGAAAGCTTCCTCCTGCAATACATGCCGCAACCGAACATGATGATGACGCCGGGAGCTGCGGACTCGAATAACTATCTCGATGTGCGGAACGAATCTCATATTCAAAACCAGGCCACGGTGCGCATCGATCATAACTTTGCGAACGGCGACACGCTTTTGGCCCGCTATTCGGCAGGAGGGGAAAACGGATTTTCGCCGAGCAGCGGGACTAACTCCACCACGGACAATCTTCCGGGCTTCGGCGCGAATTTCAACAATCTCTCCCAGCAGGCTGTGGGTTCCTGGAACCACATTTTCGCAGGCAACAAACTCAACACTCTTTCGATCGCGTTATCGCGCCTCTCGATGGACCGCACTTCACAGAATGATGGATTGAACGACATCGTCGGCCAGTTAGGAATACAAGGCATCGGTTTTGGCGGGAAAGACGCTTGGGGCGCTCCGTGGTTTGCCGTCCAGGGGTATACCGGGATTGGGGACACGTTTGCCGCAACACCCATGCATGCCTGGGACACGACCGTGGAACTCCGGGATAGCTACTCATGGCAGCGGGGACGCCACGGCATAAAATTTGGCGGAGAAATCCACCGTTATATCTGGCCGATGTGGGGCTTCTTCCAGAATCGCGGCTTCTATCAATACACCAACGGCTACACCACGCAGTCTGGATTCAATGATGGCAGCGGTTCGGGGCTCGCGAGCATGCTCTTGAGCCTGCCCGCCGTAAAGCAACGCCAGGCGGGAATCCCCCAAATGGATTTGCGCGCTTGGGGAATGGCCGG
>Ga0209166_10000531_pt1 | contig 40997 bp, 35 predicted proteins | sample Coa_R1_3_FD_187151 | JGI IMG/M metagenome (GOLD analysis project Ga0209166, IMG submission 187151) | Surface soil microbial communities from Centralia Pennsylvania, which are recovering from an underground coalmine fire - Coalmine... | ecosystem: Environmental > Terrestrial > Soil >...
ACTATGACTTCAACGTTCGGAGCGAAGCCAAGCGGGTGGAGAAGTTGCGCTACATTCATCGCAATCCTGTGAAGCGAGGACTGGTCGAGCGCCCGGAGGACTGGGTGTGGAGCAGCTTTTGCCACTACGCAACCGGAGCGGACGGGGCCGTGGAAATTGAATCGCAGTGGACGGCACGAAGGCGGGAGCGGTTGGGAATGGAACTGACGATACAGGTGGGGGAAAGTCAACGTCCCCGCCCTCTCGCACAAAACGCGAGAAGGACGGGGCACCCTCGGGGGTAACTCTGAAAGGATGGGCCAGCCCCCTGCTCCTTTTGCTTTTCTCGTGTGCCTCGGAAACATCAAGCTGCTGGACCCACCAGCGCGAGCATTCCTCACATAGCCCCTTGCAAGTTCCTTCACCTTGACAGGCCATAGGGGACCGCACGAATATCTTTCCTCTCCTTCCCTGGGGGGAATTTTGTAGAACCGTGGTCTAGAATCTCGGATTTTCGAGCCCCTCGGAGGAACCCCATGAAGGTCATTTCTGGTTTCTGGACGTATCCGTTCCTGCTCACGGCCATACTTCTCATCGGAGTCGGGAAGCTTCCCGCGTTCGCCGACGACACGGTTCAGGAAGGCAATGTGAAGGCGGTGCAGTTGGGCAGAGTCACGGTGCTCGGGCCGATAAAGTGTCCCACGGGCGCGACGCAGGGAGCAAACTGCACATCGGTCAGCGTGACTTGCCCGAACATCCCCGCACTGACAGCCGTTTTGAGTGAAGCTGTTCCTGCCGGAACGGCCAGAGGAACGATCATTCTCAACAACGGGGGCGGGGGCACAACCTTCCTCAACAGCGGCTTTGCCGACACCTACTTCAATGATGGGTTCAGGGTGGTACAACTCGCATGGAAGACAGATTGGGAGGATACAGGTGGAGTCGGCCTTAAGCGCGCTTCCTGCCGGGGCGCTACTCTCTACCGGTATCTCTTCTATACCGTGCACCACGGGGACCGAACCACCGGCTTCTGCGCACAGGGCAGCAGCGGTGGAGGCGCGGCCATCACATTCGCCCTCGCGCAGTACGGGCTGTCGAACTATTTCGATTACGTCGTGATCGCCGCCGGCCCCGGTATTTCCCGGATGGATTACGCGTGCGATAGCTCGCTGTACACCGGCCCGCCTTTGGACCTTTGCCCGCTGATTCCGAACGCTCCCTACGCCTTTCCTAACGGGACCAAGGTGAACACTTGGGAAAACACGACCACCTGCGCCGTGACGCCGGCGCTGCAATCCGATATCGACAAATGGATGGCGGATTCGATTGTCACCACCGGAGCTAATTTCTCGTATCCGCAAACCGCGATGAGCTGGTACTTCTGCGCAACTCCTCCGGTGAACAACAGCACGGGCGGCGGCAAGTTCCTGATTGATCAGGTGCATCCGAAGAGCACCCCAGACGTGAACTGCTATTCGGGCGTCTGCCAGGGAGAATCCGTGTGGCAGGACCCAACGGCGTTCAGCGATACGCATAACGCGATGCTGGCGCAGTGCGTTCCCAACCATCAATGATCGTGTTGGAAGTTGCCGGCCAAGCGCCACACCTTATCGGAGGCGGTACCACAGAGTAAACACATTCCGAACTCCAAAGTCACGACCGCCAAGCAAGTTCGTGCGACTGCGGTCAGTTGGGAGAACTCCCTGAATCATAGCGGTGGCGATTCCGGGGTATAGGGATCCTTCGCTTCGCGCAGGATGACAAGAACAAGCCGGATGACAGAAGAACAGACTGGGTGCGCTCCAGGCGGGGGGGGTACGCCTTCAGAGGGCAACACGTGGGCAAAATGAAAGGCGTCGATGCTTTTCGTAAAGAAAAAGTTGCTTTTTCAAGGTGCCCAAAGTAAGATGCATATAGGCAGCGTGATTGACAGTTAAGCGCTTCCGAAGCCCTGTACCGCCCGGTTCCTTACTTCCAGACTTCGCTTCAAGCTTTGGCGAATACAACTCGACGAGAGACGGCTAGGTCCGTCTCCATCCCGGTTCGGAGAGTTCAACATGGCGTGGTACGCGTATTGCTTGACCGAGCATCAAACCCTCCCAAATGGAACCCGCACTCGGCGTCCTTTCCTGTTAGAAGGCGTCCAAGGAGTGAACGGAGCTGCGGTTCTCAGCTATCCCAGCGGTGAATTCGCCGTAATTGTGAGCGAATACGACCGCACAGCCGCTGAGCTTGATCACAAAGCCGCAATCGAGCATGCTCGCGTGGTCAGCAACTGCTTCCGCAATTCGACCGTACTTCCCTTCAAATTCGGCACGATTTTCGACAGCGACGACGCGCTGCGCCAGGCCGTCCGGGTCAACCGGCGGGCATTTGGCCTGAGCGTAGCCAAGCTGCGGGGCAAGTCCGAGATGCACATCAAGCTGGTGGTGCGCGACGGATCGCTTCGCGAGGCCATGATTGACGTCGTATTGCCCGACACGGTGGGCGGCGACTACCTGTCAAAGCTGCGGGTGAAGGCCTCCCGCGAGCGCGAACGGCAGACCAAGGCCCGGGCGCTGTCAGTGCAGGTCCACAAGCTGTTCAACCCGCTGGAAGAGGAAGTGAGCTGCAAGAAGGTGGCTCCGGAGGGCATGCTGATTGATATTGCCCACCTGATCGACACCAAGAGCGTGGAGAAATATCAGAACCGTTACAGCACCGCGGCTAAGCAGTTGAAGAATTGCGAGGTAGCGATCAGCGGTCCGTGGCCACCGTATCACTTTTTGCCCGGAAAGCTCCGCACGGTGACGGGCAACAGCTAACAATTTTTGTTTTCGCATCGCCCATGGCGCAGGTCGCCATGGGCTTTTTTGTTGCGGCACACCGGGTGCATTGAATATGCATTGTTCTGCACTTTGAGTTTTGCCAACTTTTCCAGACAGAAATTCTTGAGGGCTCGCAAGACGGCTATAAGCCAAATAGATTCATGCACTTCCGATTCCGCGTGAGTGAGGTCACAGGAGTTGACTGTTTTGGTGCGGGAAATGCACCGTCCAGATGTACTAAGAGGCCGCAACCTCAAGCAACATGACCTTCACTCTCTTCGACTTGCGTCGCTTCCTTAAGGCCGTTCTGGCTGTCGGAACGGTATCTAGCTTTAGCCTTTCCTGACATTGCCTACCATTCGTAGCCTCTTGAACGTGGCCCCAGAAATGGGGCCATTTTTCTTGGTCCGGACGAGCTAGCACGTCCCACTGGGACGAGTCGGGCTGCCGGATTCCTGCGCCGGAATGGCCTGGCTGGAGGGCAAGGTGTAGGGCACGAATCCGGCGAGGCTCGACTCACATTGCGAGATCGCCTGCGCGTCTCCCTGGAGCGTGGATGGCAGGCTCGGGATGGAGAGGTCGAGACCCTTGAAGTTGAATGCGCTGGTCAAATCGCCGACCGTAGAGCGACGCCACGCGCTCAGATTTGGCACTTCGGCCCCGAAGCGAGTCTCGAGAAAGCGCAGAACCGAGGTGTGGTCGAAGAGGTCAGAGGAGACGAATCCGCCACGACTGAACGGCGAGATGATCATCATAGGGACGCGGAAGCCCAGGCCGATGGGACCAGTAATGGCGGGGCTGCCGATCACGGTCGGATCCGGGACGGCAGGTGCGGTCACGTACTCGCCAGCTGTGCCCGGGGGCGCGGTGGTCGGGGCGACATGGTCGAAGAATCCGCCATTCTCGTCGTAGTTCACGAACAGAACGGTCTTGGCCCAGAGCACCGGGTTCGCCATGAGAGCGGTGATGATGACGGAGAGAAAAGTTTCGCCAAAGAGCGAAGGTGAGGGCGGATGGTCGGAAGTCAGGATCGATCCGATCAGCCACGAAACTTGCGGGAGATTTCCTGAAGCGACGTCGGCCAGGAAATCTGTGGGGAATTGGGGTCCGAAGGCGTTCTGATGCAGCTGCGAAGAAGGATCCTGAAAGTTCTTGAAATAGGAGAGGACGTTATCGGAAAGAAGACCGCCCTGGACATTCTCGTCGGGCGTGGAGTAAACCTTCCAGGAAATTCCCCGCGCCTGCAGTTGCTCAGGCATGGTCGTGTAGGTCAGACGTCCATACATGGCCGCGCGATTGGTGATGATGGTCTGCAAAATCGGTCCGCCATTCGTGCCGTCGGGATCGAGCGATGCGGCCATGGTGTAGAGGCGATTGGGATCGGTAGGGCCCATGACGGAGCAGAAATAGTTGTCGCAGAGGGTGAAGGCGTCGGCCACGGCGTAGTAGAAAGGGATATCGGCGCGCGTGTAATAGCCCATGGTTAACAGCGCGTCGTTGGAATTAATCGCCAGACGCGAAGTTACAAAACCATCCATCTTGCCGTTGTCCCAACTCTGATGCTGCGGCACCCAGTCGTGAGTGATGTCGTGAGTGCAGGCCGCATTGGATTGAGAAGTATCGAGGTGGAATGGCAAGAGCGTGCCGGCTGGCGAGACGGTCGTGTTGGATGGATCGGGTTGCTGGAAGGCGCTGCTCTGATCGGAAAAACCACGGACCCCGCGATAGCTGCCAAAGTAGTGATCGAAGGAGCGGTTCTCCTGAGTGAGGATGATGACATTTTCTATGTCGGTGATTTTGGAGCAACCGGTGACCGCGGACTTAACCAGATTGGACACACCACAACCGTGCAAGCACAAAGATCCCAGCTCTGCAAGCGCAGCGGTAGAGCCCAGTTTGAGGAGGTCCCGGCGAGAAAGATTTCGCATAGTCTTGATCTTAGATGCAGTTTGCAGGGGTAAGACAAAGGCCAATTCGAAAACGGCGGGCGGGGTCAAGCAGGACAATTGCACGCTGATGGCCGGGAGGAATTTCCTCTATGGCGAGTCTGCTTCAGAGATACTGATGATGTCCGCTAGTTCGGCGGCTCGATCTTGATCTCGATTCCATAGGTGCAGGAGATGGACTCCTGCCAGACAATGGGCGCGATACCCCAAGATCTGGTTTCGGTCCGCATATCGATTCTGCGTGGAAGGCTGTCTTGCTTTCCGATCCAGTAGTTGACCGAGCGATCGAAATCGCTGGAGTGCGTTGTGTAGCGATAAAAAACAACCGGCACACCGGCAACCACTTCATTTCGTACCAGCTTCAATTCGCCCGGCTCAAAACGGAATTCCATCTCTTGGGGGAGTAACACTCCTGGCACGGGATTGCGACCACTTGCCGTAGCCTCAGCTGCAGACATTTTCTGCCATGAACTCCCGGACAGCTTGAGATAGTAGTCGCCGCCCACCACGATCCACTCCCAGCGGTCCGATCCGTCCTGCATGACAAAGTGGGTGCGGTCAGAGCCGACGACCTCGACGGTGTTTGCTTTTCTCCAACCCGGACCACTGTTGCCGGAACTCTCGGCCTGGCAACGATGCGAGGCATCATGCAATAGACCGAGTGCCGCCCGAGTAAAGACATCCAGCGGAGCTTCGCCGTCTTTGATTTCGCTGGGACCGCTCTCTTCGTTGCTGAAGACCTTAGCTGGCGGAGGCGAGGTGGAGCGATGAGTACGAGAAGAACGGGCAACATCTCCAAGCGATGGCTCCTGCGAGTATGCCGATGGCGCCAGGGCCAGCACCAGCAGTAATAGTGAAAGTCCGAAGCTCATAGACGACTCCAAAACCGCAGTGGGCGAAGATGCCGGTCCACTTTAAATGCCTTCTTCAGTGATTCGAAGTTACGAAGGTTTCAGCCTGCTCACGTTCTTGGCGCGGGTTCTCATTCTCCGTCGTGTCAGATACACTGACCTGCGACCATGATCAAGACCAGCTTGCTCGTGACCCTACTCGTCGGCACAGTGTGCGCTGTGCCAACTGCGGCACAAACCCAGAACCAGCCGCCAAAGAACGCGCCCGTCAGTTTTGGGGCAGTGCCGCAGATGACGCAGGCGCAGCAGGAAAACTTTCCTCCGCAACTGCTGGAGGAACTGGCGAAGATCCGGGACGCGGCGCTGGCGGACGACTACGCCTATCAGCAGGTAAAGCATTTGACGGAGAACATCGGGCCGCGGCCGAGCGGATCGGCGCAGGCAAAGGCCGCCGTGGATTATGTGGCGGAGGAACTGCGGAAGCTTGGCTTGGAGGTGCAACTCGAGGAGGTCAAGGTGCCGCACTGGGTGCGGGGAACGGAGACGGCGGAGTTGACGGAGTATCCGGGGCACGCGGCGGGGGCAGTACAGAAAATCGCACTCACCGCGCTGGGAGGGAGTACGGCGACGCCAGCCGAAGGAATCAATGCGGATGTCGAGGTGGTCAACAATTTTGACGAGCTGAAAGCGCTGGGGCGGGACAAAGTTGCGGGCAAGATTGTCTTGTTCAACGAAATCTTTGACAAGCAGAAGGCGGCGGCGGGGCTGGCATTTGTCTCGTATGGAGAGGCAGTGCGTTATCGCGCGGCAGGACCGAGGGTTGCGGCGGAGATGGGCGCGGTGGCCGCTCTAGTGCGTTCGGTGGGGAACGCCGATTATCGTCTGCCGCATACCGGATTCAGCGTACCGGCGGGAATTCCAGCGGGAGCGGTGACGGCGGAGGATGCGGAGTTGATGGCGCATCTTGCGGCAGAGGGGAACGTGAGAATGCATCTCACGCTGACTCCGCAGAAGCTGCCGGACGCGATCGGGTACAACGTGATCGGCGATCTAAAGGGGAGCGAGCATCCGGAGCAGGTCGTGGTCGTATCGGGACATCTGGATTCATGGGACCTGGGGACTGGAGCAATCGACGATGGAGCGGGAGTGGTGGTGGCGATGGAAGCGGCGGAAGTCTTGCAGAAGCTGCACCTGCGGCCCAAGCGCACGTTGCGCGTGATTGCGTGGATGGACGAGGAGAGCGGCGGGGCGGGCAGCCAGGCTTATACGAAAGATCATTCGGCGGAATTCGCCAGACATGTGGCGGCCATCGAGAGCGATTCGGGAGCGGCACATCCGCTCGGATTCGAAGTCAGGATGAGTCAGGCTGCGAGCGAACTGCTGCGGCCGGTGGCGACGGTGCTGCAGAGTTTTGGAGCGACTGCGCTGCTGATGAGCACCTATCCGCCGGGAGCGGACATTGCAGCGATGTCGGAGGCGGGCGTGCCGGCGCTCGGACTGAATCAGGACGGGCGTACGTACTTCAATTACCATCACACGGCAGCCGACACGCTGGACAAAATTGTTCCCAGCGAACTGCGGGAGAATGCAGCGGCAATGGCGGTGATGGGGTATGCGGTGGCCAGCATGAAGGATTCCCTGCCGCGATAGAACAGACTGACAGCAGCAGGGATCCTTCCGCCGAATCTCGCTTTATTCCGAGATCACATAAACTAGGTCGTCGACGGAATCGGAAACGTACGCCAGACGGCTGACCGGATTGACGTCAATCGCGGTGCAGTTGGGGGTGGAGACGCTGGCGATTTTCGTATTGGTTTTTCCGTTGACTATGGCCACGGTTCCGTCTCCCTCGTTGGTGACGAAAACGAGGTTGGAAAAGATATCGACCGCGACCCCGAAGGGGTTGGTTCCCGTTGAGACATTGGCGACCACGGTGGAATTCTTCAGGTTGATGACGCCGACTGTGGAGGGTGCGAAGTCTTCGTTGGTGATGTACGCCAAGCTGGTGAAGGAGTTGACGGCGGCATTTGCGTTAAAGTTACCGACGTTGATGCGCCGGAGAATGGTGTTGGTGACGCCGCTCATGATTGCCATCTGATTGCCGTTGATGGCGGCGATGATCTCATTGGTGCCGAAGTCGACTGCGAGCCCCAGGGGCTGCTGTTGTCCAAACGAAATATTGGCAATGATCGCGTTCTTGACACCGTCGATTACATCCACCTGAAAATTGGTGGCGTCAGAAACATAGATCCGGTTGGTCACAGGATTAACCGCGATACCTTCCAGACCGATGCCGTTAGAAGCGTTGATGGGGATGGTGGCGATCACGGCGTTGGTGTTGCCGTCGAGGACGGAAACCCCGCACGTAACCGGTGTTTTGGTGTAGGTGCATCCGGCAATGTAGATACGTCCCGTGGTCACATTCACCGCATCGACCAGAGCTCCGGTGGTAAGGGTGACGGTATCGAGTACAGTGTTGGTCGCTCCGTCAATGACGCTGACGGCGTAACCGGCGGAAGTAACCAGCGCGGCATAGATGCGATCATTGCCGGGATTGGCAGCGACGCCTTGCGGCGAGCCGGGCACCGGAATGGTCGCAACAACTGACTGCGCCGCCAGCGAAAGCGCGGCGGCCAAGAAGAGGGCGAACACGAACCCGCATCGTGAAAGCATAAACAACCTCGATTTTGGTGAATGGATGCGACCCAGGGCAGTCTGAGGCGGCAAGGCTTAGAAGAAGAGGCGCCTCAAAAGGTTGGCTGCTCCGAGCAATGAACGAGGGCGTAAACAGCTAGTTTTCAGCTGGGGCGGAAAAACGTTTAACGGCTGGAGTCGCTGGGAGCATGTCAAAAATGATGAGCGCTCTGCGGGTGGACGGCGAGTATGACGCGGCGGCGCAAGCCCAGGGATTCCAGGGCACCTTGAGCAGACGAAGCCGCCTGCAGCCTCTGGGGCGGTTGACGCATCTTAATTCCCGCGCTTATGATCTTCGTTTGGCCTTATGACTACGGACGCCTCCAGGAGGCGTCCGAAGATTTTGATAAGCAGTTATAGAAGTGACCTTATGGATAAGAAGAAACTGGAAGCGTTCAAAAAACGATTGGAAACGCGGCAGCAGGAATTGCGGCGGACAGTGACGCGTACGCAGGCGGATGGGCGCTCGGCGGACGAGGATACGGCGCAGGACATCGCGGACCGCGCGGCCAGCTCGTACACCAAAGAATTTCTGTTCAGCCAGAGCAACAACGACCGGCAACTGCTGATGATGGTGGATGGAGCGCTGGCGCGCATCCGCGAAGGCAGCTTCGGGGAGTGCATTCACTGCGGCAAGGAGATCAATGCCAAGCGGCTGGAAGCTGTGCCGTGGACGCGGCATTGCATTGAGTGCCAGGAAAAGCTGGAGCAGGGATTGCTGGAGGAAGCTCCGCGGTAAGGACGGGTTTGTGAGGAAAGCAAGCCGCCGGGGCACCGGCGGCTTTTGTGTTTGCACATAGCGCTTTTGCAAGCTTTGCAATTTGCCTGCTAGCTTTACGCGTCAACAGACTTTAACCGCAGAGGTCGCTGAGGAGGCGCAGAGAACGCAGAGAAACCAACGGTTTCGAAATTCTGCGCATGCCTCGCCTCATGCTGTCTTCAACTGAAATGGCATCTTACGCAGGCGCTGGCCAGACGCGGCGAAGATCGCATTCGCTACCGCCGGAGCCGCGGGCGGCAGGCCTGGTTCGCCCATGCCTCCACAATCTTCTTTGCTTTGCATCAGGTGGACTTCGATGGGTGGAGCTTCGTTGATGCGCAGCGGATCGTAACCATCGAAATTGGATTGCTCGACCGCGCCATTTTTGATCGTGATTTCGTTTTTCAAGGCGGCGCTAAGGCCATAGATAATGGCGCCCTCGGTTTGCGAGCGCACCGATTCGGGATTCACGATCTGACCGCAATCGACGGCAGCGACGACCCGATCGATTTTGAAGGCGCCACCTGCGACGGTCACTTCGGCGACTTCAGCGAAATAACTGCCGAACGAGCAGAAGGCCGCAATGCCGCGCCCGCGACCCTTTGGGAGCGGAGCGCCCCATCCGGACTTCGCCGCCGCCAACTCCAGCACGGCACGCAGGCGCGCCGGGTCGACATCATCGTCGTTTTTAGGCTTCCAGTTTGGCGGCTTGGCCAGCAGATTGCGGCGAAATTCGAAGGGATCCTTTTGCGCTGCGGCCGCGAGCTCGTCAATAAAACCTTCGACCACAAATCCGTTGAACGAATTCTCGACAGATCGCCACCAGGCGCGCGGCACGGCGCTGGAAACCGGATTGAACTCCAGGCGAACATTTGGAATCGCGTATGGCATCTGTTCGGCTCCGCCAATTTCCTGCCGTTCCGGCGGAGCCTTCGGATCCCAAAAGCCGCGAATCGAGGTTGACGCCATGGTGTGAAACCATGCTGCGGGACGTCCGTTGGAGTCGACCGCGCCTTGCAAGCGATGGCAAGTCGCCGGTCGGTAGAAGTCGTGGGTCATGTCGTCTTCGCGCGACCAGACTAACTGCACGGGTTTGCCCACGACCTTGGCGATCTGCGCGATCTCGGCGGGAAAATCCGCCATGTATCGGCGGCCGAAGCCTCCACCCATCAGCGTGGTGTGCACGATGACCTTGTCGGGCTTCAGGCCGAGGACTTGCGCAACGGTTCCCTGCACCCAGTCTGGGGACTGCGTGGGGGCCCAAACTTCGGCGTCGCCGGCGCGCACGTGGGCCGTAATGTTCATGGGTTCCATGGTGGCGTGGGCGAGCAGGGGAAGTTCGTAGAGCACATCTACTTTCTTCACACTGTTGGAGAGAACGGAGTCGACGTCTCCGTCGTTGCGGACGCGCTTGCCGGGTTTGTTGGCAGCGGCGCGCAGTTGTTCATACATGGCAGCGGTATTTTCGGAAGCGGCGGGACCACGATCCCACGTCACGTCCAAAGCGTCGCGCCCCTTCATAGCGGACCAAGAGGAATCGGCGATCACGACGACGCCCCCGGCGGTGAACATCCCCTGGCCGAGGGCGGGGATCTCGAACACATCGCGTACACCGGTGACGGCCTTGGCCTTGGCCGGGTTGAAATGCGCCGGCTTGCCGCCGAAGGTGGGGCAGCGCGCAACCACTGCGAACAACATGCCGGGCACGCGCACGTCGAGTCCGAACTGGGCGCTGCCATTGACTTTCGAAGGGATATCGACGCGCGGCACGGGATGACCGATCAGTTCGAATTCGGATTCGTCTTTGAGTTCAACTTTTTCGGGATCGGGTTGCGGCAGCACGGAGGCGGCTGCGGCGAGTTCACCGTAAGTGGCGCGGCGCGAAGAAGGCTGATGCAGCACCGTTCCGTCCTTCGCTTCGCACTCGCTTTTCGGGACATTCCATTCTGCAGCGGCCGCCGTGATCATAAGGTCGCGCACGGTAGCGCCGGCACGGCGGAGCGGCGTGAAATTTTCCGAGGTGCTGCCGCTGCCACCGGTGCCCATGTGGGCGTAAAGGTCGGGGCGCGTTTCCGCTTGCTCGACGCTGACGGAGTTGAAATCGACTGCGGCTTCTTCGGCGAGGATCATGGCGAGTCCGGTCTTGATTCCCTGCCCCATCTCGGACTTGGCGACGATCAGCGAAATTTTCCCGTCCGGCTTGACGTGAACGTAGGCGTCGAAGGGATTGGGCGGAGCTTTCCTGGCGGCTTTATCGGACTCCTGCGAATGGATCAGGGGAGCACCGAAACGGAAACCGACGACGAGTCCTGCGCCAGCGACGGCGCTGCCCACTACAAACTTTCGGCGGCTGATGGTCATGGCTAGACTCCTTCCCCGGCGGCGCGATGAATGGCGCGGCGAATGCGCTGGTACATGCCGCAGCGGCAGAGATTGCCGACCATGGCCTGGTCGATCTGAGCGTCGGTGGGCTTGGGGGTTTTCCCGAGCAGCGCAGCGGCGTTCATGATCTGGCCGGGCTGGCAGTATCCGCATTGCGGCACTTGCTCGGCGATCCAGGCTTTTTGCACTGGGTGTGAATTGTCGGCGGAGAGGCCCTCGATGGTGGTGATCTTCTTCGCCCCAACCGACGACACCGGAGTCTGGCAGGAGCGGACGGCCTCGCCATTGAGATGAACGGTGCAGGCGCCGCAGAGGCCCATGCCGCAGCCGTACTTGGTGCCGGTGAGATTCAGCGAGTCGCGCAAGACCCACAAGAGAGGAGTATCGGGGGCAATCTCAAGGTCGTGAGGACGGTTGTTAATCACCAGATGGATAGCAGCCATAGGACAACTCCGCAGAGAGACGTTAAGGCTTTTGACGAGCGTACGGCAGGAAGGTTTGGTTGAGCAACTGTATAGCGGGGAAGGCAGAGAGCGGGGCAGGGTCCAACGTTGAAGGTGGAAGCGATTGGATGGTTTCGGCAGCGGCGGGCGAGGACGCCCGCCGCCACAGCCGGCGGGACGCCGGCGCTACCCTTCGCGATGCTTCCGTCGCGACTCTGCCGTCGCGGTGCTACTTGTCGGTATCTGGTTTCTTCATTTCTTCGGCGGCGGCCTGGGCGCCGGGCATTACGTTTTTCAGCGGGGCCTTGCGTTGCTCTTCCAGTTCGGGATGCGGGAGCGGCTTGCGCGGGAGCATCTGGTCGCGCATGGCCGTGTTGTAGACGAAGATCGCTTCCACGGTTGCGGCCTGCGCCAGATCATCCAGTTGCAGGCGCTCGTAGGTGTCCATGTTGGAGTGGTGGGTGCGCGATCCGTAATCGAGCATGTCCTGGATGAACTGGAAGCCGGGGATGTCGACGGCGTCGAATGCTTCATGATCGGTGCCGCCGGTGTTGCGCATGGTGAGGGTGGAGACGCCAAGGTCTTCGAGGGGCTTCATCCATTGGGCAAAGATGCCGGCGATGGCGGAGTTTTCCTGCAGGTAGATGCCGCGAATTTTTCCGCTGCCGTTGTCAACGTTGAAGTATCCGGAAATTTTCTGCTGCTCGGGCTTCAGTTCGAGGGGACCGGCGGGCTTGCGCATGAAATCGGGCAAGACTACCTGATCGGGAGCGGTGGAGAGAGGGACAAATCCGAAGTGTTGCTTCACGTATCCGTAGGAGCCGAACTCGCCTTGTTCTTCGCCGGTCCATAGGGCGACGCGAATGGTGCGTCGGGGCTGGATTTTCAGCGCTTTTAAGATGCGCATCACTTCCATGGCTACGACGGTGCCAGCGCCGTTGTCGGTGGCTCCGGTAGCCGAGGCCCAGGAATCAAGATGGCCGCCGACCATCACGACTTCATCTTTCAGCTTGGGATCAGTGCCGGGAATTTCGGCGACGGTGTCGAAGCCGTGCTCGTGGTCGCCGGTGAATTCGGTCTCGACATCCATCTCGACGGTGACCGGAACGTTTGCCTTGAGCAGGCGATAGAGGCGACCGTAGTTTTCGATGGCCATTACGACAATGGGCAACGGTTCCGCATGCTCGCGCTTGTAGGTGAACCAGCCCATGCCTCCACCGCCATCGTCGAAGATAGTGCCACCGGAGCCGCCGTTATTGCGGCCGTCGCGGCTGGGGACAACGATTCCGACGGCGTGCTCGGCAGCGAAGAACTGTCCGGCTTTTTCGCGGAATGCGAGACGCTTGATGAACTGCTGGAAAAACTCTTCGCGCTCGCCAACGTGGACGGGATATTCGCCGAGTTTCTTCAGATCGGCGTCGTCGCGCCGCTCGAATAGCGGCTTGTCGACCGGCTTGACCTCGCGCATGTCGCCGAACAAAACGATCTTGCCCGAGAGCTTGCCTTTGTATTTTTCGAGATCCTTTTCGTCTTTGGCGTCTACCCAAATTGCCTGACCGCTGACCGCGCCTTTGCTGGAGGGAGACCACGGCAACGCCTGCGCGATGAAGACGGCGGTGTCGGGCGCGGACATGCGAACCCAGGTATTCAACTGACGCCAGCCCATGCCGAACTCGCCCCAATCTTCGAGGTGGGCATTGCTGCATCCCATGGCGGTGAACTGGTCGCGGGTCCACTCGTTGGCGTGCTTCAGATTCGGCGAACCTGTCAGACGCGGGCCGATGCCGTCCATCAGGGCCGAGGCGTAGTCCATGATGTGTGAATGGGAGAGGCCCTCATCGCGGATACGCTGGTACATGTTGAGATCGAGATTCTCAGTAGCGGGTTGAGGCAGCTCGTAAGAGGGCTTGTTTTCTTCAGGCTTGGTTTCTTTGGATTTTTTGTCGGCGGCGATGGATGAAAGAGCGAGGCACAACAGAACTGTAAGTGTGGAGAACAGCCGTTTGTGCATTAGCATTTCGTGTTTCCTCTCGTAGGCAGAAAGCGCAGGGTAACAGATCGTCGGGGCTGCGGAAAAGATGAAACCACCAGACGAGCCAGAACAGGCTGGGGATGTGAACGTCTCGAGCAGGCTTGACCACAGAGGTCACGGGGAAGGCACAGAGGAGCAGCCGGGAAGCGCATATTGAACTTTGTCCGGCGGATTTTCGTATCAAAAGGTATCAAAAAGCAGGTCTCCGTTTGTCCAAGCTGGAGGAATCATGACAGCACTTGTGCAGGATATCCGCTACGCGCTGCGCATGTTAGCGCAGTCGCCCGGATTCACGGCCATTGCGATCCTGACGCTGGCGCTGGGAATCGGCGCAAACACCGCGCTGTTTTCGGTGGTGAATGGCGTGCTGCTGAATCCATTGCCGTATCCGCAGCCGGACCGCCTGGTTGCGCTTTATTCGCGCACTTCGACCTTTGCCCAATCGTCCATCAGCTATCCGAATTTCCTCGACTGGCAACGGAATAACCGGTCGCTGGCGGCGATCGCCGCCTACCGCTCTGACGACTTTAATCTGACCGGCGCGGGGGAACCGGAGCGGGTGCGCGCGGAAATGATCTCCGCGGACTTTTTCTCGATTCTCGGCGTCACGCCCCTGATCGGGCGCGACTTCAACGCACAAGACGATCACGCCGGCGGCGCGCCGGTGGTGATTTTGAGCGAGGGATTCTGGAAGCGCAAACTGGGCGGCTCAGCGCAGATTCTCGGACAGCCTCTTACTCTGAATGGCACGCCATACACGGTCGTAGGCATCATTCCGGCAAATTTCTTTTTCATGGGAAATAATTTTCGGCTGAGCGATGCGTACGTACCCATCGGGCAGTGGACCGATCCAACATTTCTCGATCGGCGCGTGGGCATGGGCATGGATGCGGTCGCGCGGTTGAAGCCCGGCGCAACGCTGTCGCAAGCGCGATCTGACCTGGACAACGTTGCCAAAGCGCTCGCGAAGGAGTATCCGGAGGCGGACAAAGATAGCGGAGTTAACGTGGTCCCGCTCAAGCAGGACATGGTTGGCGACGTCGCACCGCTGCTTTACGTTTTGTTCGGGGCCGTCGGCCTGGTGCTGTTGATCGCGTGCGTCAATCTGGCCAATCTGCTGCTGGCACGCTCCACGGGGCGCTCGCGGGAATTCGCCATACGAGCGGCGATGGGCGCGAGCCGGGTGCGGGTAGCGCAGCAACTGCTGACGGAGAGCGTGCTGTTATCAGTAACCGGGGGCGCGCTGGGTTTGTTGCTGGCCGCGTGGGGAACCCGCGCAGCTATTCGCGTGCTGCCGCAGGCGCTGCCGCGCGCGGGACAGGTGGGACTGGACTCGCATGTGCTGTTTTTTACGGTGGGCCTTTCCCTGTTTGTGGGCATCCTGTTCGGTTTGGCTCCGGCGCTCAAGGCGTTCCAACCCAATCTGCAGGAAACGCTGCGGGAAGGAGGCCGCGGCTCCAGCGGCGCGCGCCACCGCCTGCAAGGGGTTTTCGTGGTCGCGGAAACTGCGCTGGCGCTGGTACTGCTGGTGGGAGCAAGCCTGATGATCCGCAGCCTGGTGCGGCTGTGGGCGGTTGATCCGGGATTCAATCCGCACCACCTGATCTCGTTTTCGATCGCCTATCCTCCAGAGATGATGAAAGCGGCTCCCGAGGTATTGCGAAACCGGTCGCTGCAGTTGGATGCGGCGCTGGAAGCGATCCCGGGAGTGGAATCGGTGTCGGCCATGGGAGGCAGCTTGCCGATGCAGGGCGATTCGGAATTGCCGTTTTGGCTGGAGGGGCAGCCGGCGCCTGCGACGGATAGCGAGATGAACTGGGCGCTTTTTTACCTGGTCGAGCCCGGCTATTTGAATGCGATGCAGACTCCGCTGCTGCAAGGCCGCTTTCTCAGCGCACAGGACACGTCGCACTCTCCGCCGGTGATCGTGATTGACGAGAACTTCGCGCACAAATTCTTTCCTGGCCAGAATCCGATTGGGAAGCGTGTGAATCTTGGCCTGTTTGGCGTGCTGGCGGAAATCGTGGGAGTCGCAGGGCACGTCAAGCACTTTGGACTGGATAATGACGCGCACGCCAGCATTCAGGCGCAATTTTATTTTCCGCTGATGCAAGTCCCAGACAAATTCATGCCGCTTCTGTCGAAGGGTGTGGAGTTCGTGATGCGCACGCGCGTGCCCCCGGACACGCTACTGGGCGACATTCGCCGCACGGTTGGACAATTGAGCAACCAGCAGGTGGTGTACGGCGAGGAGACGATGGACGAAACGGTGGACCGTTCGCTCGCGGCTCGCCGGTTTGCGATGGACCTGCTCGGGATTTTTGCGGCGCTGGCGCTGGTACTTGCGTGTGTGGGCATCTACGGCGTGATCTCGTATCTGGCGGGGCAACGAACGCATGAGATTGGCATTCGCATGGCGCTGGGCGCGCAGCGAGCCAGCGTGCTGCGGCTGGTGGTTGGCGAGGGCGCTCGGATGGCATTAATCGGCGTGGCGCTGGGCACGGCGGCAGCGCTCGGGCTGACGCGTCTGATGGCGAATCAACTTTTCGGAGTGAGCCCGCATGATCCATTGACGTTTGCCGGCGTGGCGTTGCTGCTCGCGATGGTCGCCCTTGGGGCCTGCTATCTTCCTGCAAGGCGAGCCATGCGTATTGATCCGATGGCGGCTCTGAGGCAGGAGTAAACCTTCGGCCATCGATTGAGCCGATTCATTGCGCGAAATGGAGGAGGATCGACACTACCGGGGTGCGGGCGCGTTTTGACGCCTTTGTTTTGGGGCTGTTAGGATAATAGTTTGTCCAGCCATTCCTACCAGCAGAAGGGAAGTCCGTGCGCGCAGAAACCCGCCATCAACTGAAACAGGATGCCTTTAGCCGTGTCACGATGGGAGCGGCGGAGAAGACCGCCGATTGGACGGTTGAGCATCAGAACACCCTCATCATCGCCGGAATCGCGGCCATCATTGTGATCGCCGCCGTGGTTGGCGGCTGGTACTACCTGAGCGCGCAGGACGAGAAGGCGAGCCTGGATCTTTCGGTGGCCGTGCGCACCATGGACACACAGTTGCGGCCTCCGGGAACGCCGGAGCAGCCCGACTTTCCAACCTTTACGTCGGCGAAGGAGCGGGCCGAGGCGGCGCGAAAACAGTTTCAGGCGATCGTGGACAAGTATCCGCATACCCGGACCGCCGATATGGCGCGTTATTTTGTGGGAGTGACGGCGCAAACCGTTGGGGACAATGCGACCGCAGAGCGCGACTTCAAAGAAGTGGCGGCGCACGGCAATCGCGAAGTGGCTTCGATCGCCAAGGATGCGCTCGCGTCGTTGTACGGGCAGATGAATCGTCCGAAAGATGCGATTGCGTTGTACCAGGAATTGATCAACAAGCCGACCGCATCGGTGAGCAAGGTGACCGCCCAGATGCAGTTAGCCGAGCTTTATCAGAATTCGAACCAGCCGGGTGAAGCGAAGAAGATTTACGAGCAGGTGAAGAAAGAAAATCCCGGCAACGAGGCCGGGCAGCTCGCGCAGCAGAAGCTGACGGAGATCAAGTAGCAGGGGTCAGGGGTCAGGGGTCAGGGGTCAGGGGTCAGGGGTCAGGGGTCAGGGGTCAGGGGTCAGGGGTCAGGGATTAGGGAGCAGTGACCAGTGATCAGTAATCAGTGATCAGTCCCCCCCAATGAGGGCGGGCACCCCGTGACCCAACATCTTCAGGTTTAACGATCACTCCATCCACTCCATCTCATCTCATCACCACTTATTCATTGACAGTAGCGATCTGCTACGCTGCGGCGATCCCTGATACGATGTTGTGCTGTTTTCAAAATAGACAACTGGACTGCCATGGCTGATATCACATTCCGCGTTAATGGAAGTGAAAAGAACGTTAGTGTCGCTCCGGAAACTCCGCTGCTGTGGGTGCTGCGCGACACGCTGGAACTCACGGGAACGAAATTTGGCTGCGGGGCCGGATTATGCGGCGTTTGCACCGTGCATGTGGATGGCAACGCGATCCGGTCGTGCTCGACTCCGGTGTCGCAGGTGGCGGGCAAAAGCGTGACCACGATTGAAGGATTGGGCGCGAATGGCATGCACGTTCTGCAACAGGCGTGGATTGCCGAAGAAGTTCCGCAATGCGGCTACTGCCAGACCGGGCAGATCATGAGCGCGGCCGCGCTGCTGGCGAAGACGCCGAATCCTAACGACGACCAGATCACGCAGGCAATGAACGGGAACCTGTGCCGCTGCGGGACGTATGAGCGAATCCGCAAAGCAATTCACCGGGCGGCGGGCAGCGGAGGTGCGCGATGAGTCCGCTTTCACGACGCGACTTCCTGGGAGTGGGTGCTGCTGCCGGGGCTGGACTGGTGATTGGTTTCTACTTGCCGCATGGAGAGGGACAGAAAGGCGCTTTCTCTCCGAATGCATATTTGCGAATCACTCCCGACAACAAAATCACGGTGGTGTGCGCCCGGTCCGAGATGGGCCAGGGAGTACGGACTGCGCTCCCCATGATTCTGGCCGAGGAACTCGAGGCGGACTGGAAGCAGATCGAGATCGAGCAGGCAGGGGCAAGCACGTTGTATGGGGATCAGACGACCGGCGGGAGCGCGAGCGTGCGTACCACTTGGGATCCGATGCGCAAGGCGGGAGCGGCGGCGCGCGAGATGCTGATTTCGGCGGCGGCGTTAACGTGGAATGTTCCGCGTTCGGCGTGTGCGGCCGAAGCGGGGCACATCAAGCATACGACGTCGGGGCGGACGCTGAGTTATGGAGACCTTGCGGGCAAAGCTTCCGCCCTGCCGATACCGACTGACGTTCCGCTGAAGCAGAGCAAGGATTACAAGATTGTTGGACAGCGGCTGGCGCGGGTGGATTCTCCTGACAAGGTCAGGGGCGAAGCTGTCTACGGACTCGATTTCCGTTTGTCTGGGATGAAGTATGCAGTGTTGTCGCGCTGTCCGATCATTGGCGGAAAAGTTTCCGGCTTCGACGATAAGGAGTCGAAGAAAGTATCCGGCGTCAGCTATGTAGGGAAGATTGGAGATTCGGCGGTGGCAGTGGTGGCGGATAGCGTCTGGAGCGCGATGGAAGGCCGGCGCGTGCTCAATGTGACCTGGGACGAGGGGCCGAACAAAGATTTGAATACCGCGGCCATCATGGAATCGCTGAAGCAAGGGGCGGCGAAGAAGGGCGCGAACTTGTACGCTGCCGGCGACGTAACCAAAGCCGCAGGGCGGCGAATTTCCGCGGAGTACCAACTGCCCTTCATGGCGCACGCGCCGATGGAACCGGGAAATTGTACGGCGAGCTATCAGGGATCGAAGTGCGAGATGTGGATTCCGACGCAAGTGCCGCAGGATTGCCGCGATTCGGTGGCAACGGCAATTGGGCTTGATCCGGACCAGGTGAAAGTGAACGTCACGCTGATGGGCGGCGGATTCGGACGGCGGCTGGAGCACGACTACGCGGTTGAGGCGGCGCTGGTGTCGAAGGCGATCAACGCTCCGGTAAAGGTGATCTGGACGCGGGAAGACGATATGCGTTTCTCGACCTATCGTCCGGCGAGTCTGCATCAGCTGAGCGCGGTGCTCGATGGATCGGGGTACCCGGTCGCGTTGACGCACCGCATTATTGCGCCATCGATCAGCGGACAAAAAGGGTTGCCGGTACCAAACGGGGTGGATCCCGATCTGCCGGATGAGGCGGGGCCGGTGTACGAGATTCCCAACTATTCGATTGAGTACGTGATGACGGAGACGCCGGTGCCGCTTGGCTGGATGCGGTCGGTGTACGCGCTGCAGGCGGGGTTCGCGCTGGAGAGCTTCATCGATGAATTGGCGGTGGGGGCGGGAAAAGATCCGGTGCAGTACCGTTTGCATTTGCTCGCCAAAGGGCAGGATCTGCCTTACTTCACCACGATCTGGCACACGGCGCGGATGCGGGCTGTGCTGCAGCTGGCGGCTCAGAAAGCTGGATGGGACACACCGCTGCCGGCGGGACATCACCGGGGCGTGGCGTGCTTTGCATCGTTCTCAACCTATGCGGCAGAGGTCGTGGAGATCACGATGGATAATGATCAGCCGCGTGTGCATCGCGTGGTGGCAGCGGTGGATTGCGGGCAGGTGGTGAATCCGAGCATTCTGGAACAGCAGATTCAGGGCGCGGTCGTATATGGGCTGGCGAATGCGTTGCGAGCAAAGATCACGATCGATAAGGGACGCGTGGTGCAGGGGAACTTCGACGATTACGCTCCGCTGCGGATGGAGGAGACTCCCGCGGTAGAGGTGTATGCGGTGCCGAGCCAAGAGGCTCCGACGGGTATAGGCGAGCCGCCCGTGCCGCCGGTCGCGCCAGCGCTGTGCAATGCCATCTATTCGGCGACTAAGAAGAGGATTCGGGCGCTGCCGATTTTGAGTTGAGGGGCGGGGGTCAGGGGCTAGGGGTCAGGGGTCAGGGGTCAGGGGTCAGGGGTCAGGGGTCAGGGGTCAGGGGTCAGGGATTAGTGGTTAGTGGTCAGTGGTTAGTGGTCAGTGGTTAGTGGTCAGTGGTTAGTGGTCAGTGGTTAGTGGTCAGTGGTTAGTGGTCAGTGGTTAGTGGTTAGTGGTCAGTGGTTAGTGGTCAGTGGTTAGTGGTCAGTGGTTAGTGGTCAGTGGTTAGTGGTCAGGGGTCAGGGGTCAGTCGTTAGTCGTCAATGGTTAGTGTTCGGTTCTTTTCAGCACTGGACCTTAATGCTCCGCTGTGGTGTCTAAGAGTTCGGGTTCTCTTCCACGCTGTCATCTTTCGCGCCACCGTCCGACATTTTGTCATGTGAGGTCGGCCATGCTTGAAGCGGTGCATCTTGCCAAGCGGTATTCCTCTATCCCGGCGGTTCAAGATTTGTCCTTCACGTTGCGTCCCGGGGAGGTACTTGGGTGCCTCGGACCCAATGGTTCCGGGAAGAGCACGACGGTGAAGATGCTGACGGGTTTGCTGGAGCCGACTCGGGGAAGCGTGTTGTTCGACGGACACAACATCCTGGAGGATCTTGCAGGGTACCGGGCGCGTCTGGGGTATGTGCCGGAGGAACCCAATCTTTATCCGTATTTGACGGGATGGGAGTACCTGGAGCTGATCGGGACCCTGCGCGGGATGCCGCGAGGAGACATGGAGGTAAAGATTGATTCTCTGCTGGAGCTGTTCTCGCTGCATCCGCACCGGCATGCGAGTATCGGCACTTACTCCAAGGGAATGCGGCAGCGGATTCTCATCATTGCGGCAATCATGCACAATCCGGAAATTTTCATTTTCGACGAGCCGCTTTCCGGCCTGGATGTTACGTCAGCGCTGATCTTTAAGCATGTTGTGCAAACACTGGGAAAACAAGGCAAGCTCGTGTTCTATTGCTCGCACGTGCTGGAGGTTGTGGAAAAAGTTTGCACGGACGTGCTGATCCTGCGAAAGGGCGAGGTGATTGCGCAGGATTCCGTGGCCAATATCGGGCAGATTCTGGGGCAATCGCTGGAGAATACGTTTCTTCACCTGGTGGAAGATGTGGATACGATGAGCGTTGCGCGCGACATCGTCAGCGTGATGAAGGCGGCCTGAGATGCTCGGCGAGATCATCCGGCACCAGTGGGAATATTACCGCGAGCGTCCGTTTGGGCGGATGGTGCGGCTCTTCGTGGAGCGGATCTTTCGAGGCGGGGGAGACTCCGACAGCGAAGGATTGGACCTGGGCGTGGGGCTGGTGCTGACCTTGCTAGCCATGCCCGGCGGGTTCGTGTCGATTCTGTTATTCAACAAGTACGGTTCCCTGCTGCAATGGCTGCGCGGGCAGAGCAACGTCGATACGTTGCTGATTGCGTTTCCCGACGAATATTTTTTCATTGTGCTTTCGATGACCGTGACCGGCGCGGTCGCGGTGTGGCGGTGGGAGGCGATCTTTCCTGACCGGCGGGACTACATCAACCTGGTTCCACTGCCGATTTCGACGCGGACGATAATGCTGGCGAACCTGGTGGCGGTGCTGTTTCTGGTGGGGCTGGTCGCGTTCGACGTGAATGCGGCGTCTTGCATTTTGTTCCCGATGGTGGTCACGGCGTCGCAGAGTCATTTTCTGTTCTTCTTCAAGTTTGCCGCCGTGCACGCGGTGGGAGTGATTGGAGCCAGCGTTTTTTCTTTCTTTGCCGTGTTCTCGCTGCTGGGGCTTCTGATGGCGGTGCTTTCACCGCGGGCATTTCACCGGGCTTCGACCTACATACGCGGCGTGGTGGTGGTGTATCTGGTCGCGCTGCTCGCGACATCTTTTGCGGTGCCGGATCTTTTAAGGCGGATCAAAGGGCCGATGCCTCTGTGGACCTATCTGGTACCGTCCTGCTGGTTTGTGCCTTTGTGCCAGTGGCTGCGAGGGCGGGCAACTCCGGTGATGAGTGAACTGGCGCACTGGCCGCTGCCGGCGATTGTGGTTCTGGCAGGGATTGCGTTTGGCTTGTATGGCGTGGGATACCGGCGGCACTTTGTGCTGATCGGTGAAATTGCGGATACGGCAAGCGTCGGGCACCGGCCATGGAAGCGGTTCTGGGATGCATTGGAACGTTTGTGGCTGAAGACGCCGTTTGAAAAAGGGTGTTTCCGGTTTGCCGCAAAGACATTAGTGCGAAGCGAAGCGCACCGGCTGATTTTGACGGCGGTGTGTGGATTAGGCCTGGTTCTGGCGTCACAAGCTCTTTTGGCAGCGTTCGAGAGCACTCGGTCATTGCGCTCGGCGGCGCTGACGCCGGATGCGCTCGCCATCCCTTTTATTCTGAGTTTTCTGATGGTGATGGGGCTGCGCGTCATCTTCGAAATCCCGGCCGAGTTGCGCGCCAACTGGGTTTTCCAACTGCTGCTACATCCGGGCGGAGAGGAATGCGAAGGACTGGCGAGGAAAGTGATGTTGGCTGCCGTGTTGCCCTGGGTTCTGGTGGTCACGTTTGCGGCCTATACCTGGTTGAGCGGCGTCGTGATTGCGGCGCTGCACACATTTCTGGTGGCGACCTGGACGTTGTTGCTCACGAACCTGCTTCTGATCCGATATCGCAAGCTTCCCTTCACCTGCACACTTCCCGTGTTCAAGCAACATTCGATCGTAATTCTGCTGTCGTTCGGGTTCGGATATCTGCTGTATGCGGTGTCGATGCCGGAGTTTGAAGCCTCGGCGCTATTGGAACCGGTGCGACTGCTGAGCCTGCTGCCGGTGGCGGCGGTGGCGTGGTACATCCCGCGCTATTTGCACAAGAACACGATCGAGGTGGACCGAAAGATGATTTTCGAGGAAACGGCGGTGCGAATCGTGGAGGGACTGGGATTGAGCGAGTGAAGCTTGGGAGTGCGCAATCTACAGGGCCCCGAGCCACTTTATAGAAAACCGCCCCGCCAAAGCATTGGCCAAGCGCTCGTCGGCTGTGATTAATTCTGTTCTCAACTGAACGGCCAACGAAAAGTAGAGACAATCGTAAACGCTTCGATCATAGGTGAAAGCAATTTTGAGGGCTTCGGGAAGCAGCGCCTGAGACGGCACGGTGGCGAAACCACGGGCGATCATGTCCGCCGCGATGCTCTCAGCATCGTCTTGACTCCACCTGCCTCGGCGCGCTCCCTTGCGCAACACGTTGCCAACTTCAGCCCAGAATATGTCGGGCACAACGAAGTCGATCTCAGTCGCGGTATAACGCTTGAGCAAGCGCGCTGACTCGTCCGAAAGCGGTTCCTTCGCTGGAATCGCCCATTTCACAGCAACACTGGCATCCAGAACGACGGCCCTCACCTCTCGCGGTCCTCGCGAATCATCTCCTCAGCGGAGGGGTGTGGACCTAGAGTGAGGGGCGCCTTGGCGCGAAGTTCAGCCAGTCGATCGTAAAACTCTTTTCGCCGCTTCAATTCTGCCTCGGTGGGAATCCACTGCTCCAATAAGGAAATGACCTCTGCGGCAATGGAGGTGCGATTGGCCTTGGCGCGCTTGCGCAGGGCCTTGTAGACATCATCGGGAACGTTCTCGACATAGAGCGTTGCCATAGGATTCTCCTAGGGAAAGCCTAGCACTTCCATAGGCCGATGGCAACGCCGATTCCCTTGACACTCCAGCTGCCTAACAATTATTCTAAGTCTTGATCCTTGCGGTACTTACGCCTCTTTGGCGTGCTCCGCGGGCGGGTGAGCGGAGGTTTCGCCATGTTCCTAAACATCAGAGAATTGGAACTCCATCCCCTGGATTTTGAGGAAGAGCTTCAGCCCGATGCGATCGATTTGGGCAGTGAAGCTCGGCAGCGCGGGCCGTTGAAGGCCGCGGGGCATGCCGAGGTAGTCGAGGAACATCACGGCAAACATCAGATAATCAAAGACATCCGGCTCAGGGGTCGACTCTCGACAGGGCTGGAATTGCAATGCGCCCGTTGCCTGGAACCGGTGCGGCAGGAGGTAAAGCGGGATTTCGAGTTGCTTTACCGTCCTTTGGGAGCGGATGCGGGACGAGATGAGCTCTCGGTGACCGACGCCGAAGCGGAGATCGGGTATTATCAGGGCGAAGGGCTGCTGCTGGAAGACGTGCTGCGCGAGCAAGTTCTACTGGCCTTGCCGCTGAAGGTTACGTGCCGCGAAGATTGCCGGGGGCTGTGTCCGCAGTGCGGCAAGAACCTGAATCAGGAACAGTGTTCGTGCTCCATCGAGGTGGAAGATCCGCGATGGGCGGCGTTGAAGGACGTTCGGAGCCGGCTGGAACCCTGAGAATCAGCGATGAGCCATCAGTGGCTGGTTCAAAGCTTAGCCAAATGCTAATTACATTTTTTGGGGCGTTGCCCCGGTAAAAGGAAGCTACCAACATGCCTAATCCAAAACGGCGACATTCCCAAAAGCGCACGTCAACGCGGCGGGCCCACGACTCACTGAAGGCTCACAGCCTGTCCGAGTGCCCCAACTGCCATGAGAAGAAAATGCCGCATCGCGCCTGCCCGAAGTGCGGTTACTATAAGGGACGCGAAGTTCTCGACGTTGAAGAAGCCAGATAATTCTTGTACACCATGCCTAGCGTGATCGCGCTGGATGCGATGGGTTCGGACCGAGCGCCTAAACCAGAGGTGGAGGGCGCGATCCAAGCTGCGCGTCAGTACGGAGCACGGGTTGCGCTCGTTGGCCCCGAGAGCGTGGTGAAGGGCGAACTGGACCGGCACCGAGGAGCGGGCCGGCTGCCCATCGAAATTGTCCACGCCAGCGAATACATCACCATGGACGAGAAGATCGAGGCGATCCGCGCCAAGCGCGATTCCTCAATGCGGGTGGGCCTGCGCATGGTCCGCGAGGGCCGGGCCGCGGGATTCGTCACGGCGGGCAATACGGGCGCCGCGATGGCCACGGCGAAAATCGTGCTGGGGGCTGTGCCGGGAGTAGATCGTCCGGCGTTGGCGGCGGTGTTCCCTACTGCGCCGGGAAATCCGGCGATGCTGCTGGATGTAGGCGCCAATGTGGATTGCACGCCGCAGAATCTGGAGCAGTTCGCGGTGATGGGCGACGTCTACTTTCGAGCGATGTTCGGCAAGAAAGCGGGCGCGCCGCGCGTGGGTTTGCTCTCGATCGGCGAAGAGGAAGGCAAAGGCAACGATCTGACGCGCGAGGCGTTTCATCTGCTCAAGCAGCTTCCGCTGAATTTTGTTGGAAATGTTGAGGGGCGCGACCTTTATAACGGCGAAGTGGATGTGATTGTGGCCGACGGGTTCGTGGGAAATGTTGCGCTGAAGATTTCCGAAGGCGTAGCCAACCTGGTGAGAACCGCCCTGAAAGAGTCGCTCAAGGCGACGATCACGCGGCAGGTGGGAGCGCTGTTGTCGCGCAGCGCGTTTGAAGACTTCAAGAAACGGCTGGACCATACGGAGTACGGCGGCGCGCCCTTGCTCGGAGTGAAGGGAGTTTGCATTATCACCCATGGATCTTCCAACGCGAATGCGATGAAAAATGCGGTGCGGGTGGCGGCGGAATTCTACGAAACCGGCGTCAACCGATCGATTGAACGGGGGCTGGCGGCGCTGCATCCACACGCGGAACCAGCGGTAGCGCAGCCCAGCTAAACAGCGGCGCTTTACGGGTAGCCGCTCCAAGACATTTCATGATGAACGCTTCAAACCACTCCATTGCACTCATCTTTCCCGGCCAAGGGTCGCAGGTGGTCGGGATGGGGAAGGAACTGGCCGAAAAGTTTCCGGCCGCGCGGCAAACTTTCGAAGAAGCCGACGATGCGCTCGGCTACAAACTGTCGCAGGTGTGTTTTGAAGGGCCTGAGGAGCAGTTGCGGTTGACGGAGATTACACAGCCGGCGATTTTGACGACGGCGGTGGCGGCATTGCGAGTTGTGGAAACGCAGATTCCGCGGCCCAGTTACGTTGCCGGGCACAGCCTCGGGGAATACGCGGCGCACGTGGCTTCAGGGACGTTCAGGTTTGCGGATGCGGTGCGTACTGTGCGCCAGCGCGGGAAGTTTATGCAGGAGGCCGTTCCGGTCGGAGTTGGAGCAATGGCGGCCATTCTGGGAATGGATCTGGAGAAGGTAGCGGCGGTGTGCGAGGATGCCTCGCAAGGCGAAGTCTGCTCGCCGGCGAACATCAACTCACCGGAACAAATCGTGATCTCGGGAAATACGGGAGCCGTCGAGCGGGCCGCCAAACTGGCGGACGAACGCGGCGCGAAGCGAGCCAAGCTGTTGCCGGTGAGCGCGCCATTCCACTGTTCCCTGATGAAGCCGGCGCAAGACCGGCTGGAAAAAGATCTAGATAAGCTTGCCATGCAGAAACCCGTATACCCCGTGGCGTGCAATGTGGACGCGGAACTGGTGACGGATAACGTGCGCGCGCGCGACACGCTCGTGCGGCAGGTCACAGGGTCGGTCAAGTGGGACCACTGCATGCATCTGCTGATCGCCCACGGAGTGCAGACCTTTATCGAAGTGGGTCCGGGAAAAGTGCTGTGCGGGCTGATGCGGCAGATCGATCGATCCAAGACGTGCCTGAACGTTGCCGATGAAGCGAGCCTGGCCAAGACCGTGGGAGCGCTAACGCAGGCGCAGGTATAGGCCGAGCTCAGCGGAAGATCAGTTCGCAGGGTGGAAAGCTGAGCGTGTGATCGGATTTTTCCACCCAGACTTGCGCGTGTTCCGCGCGGTTATTGACGATCACATCCACGACAACGCCGCTGCCCGGCCCCGGGCAGGTGCTCGCGCCATAGACTTTGGCAGTTTTGATTAGGCCCCATTCCCCGCCCGGTCCCCAGTCGCGGTAGAAATCGTTGAAAGGGTATTTGGGGTGTTGATCCGGATGCTGCTGCCAGTTGGGATCGTGCATCCAGATGCCGTAGGCGGATTTGTAATCCTGTCGCTGGAGGTCGTCAAAAAACTTCCCCACGATATGTTCTTCCGGCAGAAAACGGAACCACCAGGCGAAGAACGCAAGCACGAGCACAATCAGGATGAGCGAAATAATTTTCGTTCTCTTCTTGCGCGCTTTTTCGGGATCGTATTCCTTGGCGTCCAGGAGGGTCATACGTCTCTAGCATAACGGACACGGGGCTCGAGGGAAAAGTTCCAGCAGGAAAAATGGGACAAATTGAGAAATTGGGTAATTGAGTAATTGAGTAATTTTTCGGCCTCAGGATAGGGTTTTCAATTACACAATTACAAGATTACACAATTACTTAATCTGTTTAGAGGGTTCGCTTGAACAGCGGGATGGCTATGCTCAGGGTTACGGCGGCGAAGATGGTCAGGTAGAGCATGTCTCCCCACACGGCGGAGAGCGCGGTTTCTTTCAGCAGCAGGCATTTGAAGCCATCGACGGCGTAGGTGAAGGGATCGCCCTTGGCGATGACGCGCAGCCAGGGTGGAAACGCCTGGATCGGATAGACCGAGCCGCTGGGAAAGAACAGCAGGGTGTTGAGGATGCCGAACATGGCGCGCGGCACCAGCGGGTCTTCAATGCGCACCATGAGCAGGAACATCATCGTATTGAAGGCCAGGGAGGTCAGAACGATCATGATGATCAGGCCAAAAATTGTGAGGGGATTGAAAATTGTGCTTACTCCGGCGAGCATCGAGCCAATGGCTACGATGATCACTCCGGTCATCACGGCCTTGATCGCGCCAGCGAGATTCAGGCCGAGAACCAGTTCGAGCTTCGTGATCGGCGTAACCAGATAACCTTCGTGCACTCCACGGGCTTTGTCGTCGATATAGAGCATGCCGCCGCCGATCATGACTGAGACGAACATCGCGAGGACAAGAGAACCCGGCAGCAGATACTTCATGTATTCGATATAGGGATAGAGTTCGACGATCTGCAGCGCAGTCTGTTGCAGGATGCGAGGGGAAATCGTGGGCTGGTTGAGAGCGTCGACCAGGCTGGTCATCTCCGATTCGACGGCCGAACTCATGAAGTTGTCGCTGTTGTCGACGACCAGGCCGATGCGAGGGTGATTTTCCTCGTAGACGTGCTGCGAGTATTGCGGCGGAATGATGATGGCGCCCTGCAGTTTGCCATTGCGGACATCTTGCACCGCCTGGTTCTCATTGTCGTAGTCGATGGGGACGAAGGTGCGGATGTTGGCGCGCACCGCGTCGAAGGCTTCGCGGATTCTGACCGCCTGCGGGCCGCGGTCCTGATCAACAAAGGCGATCTTGGCGTCGCGAATCTTTCCGCCGAACGCGTTGCCCAGGATGATGAGCTGTACCAGGGGAAAAATCATGGACGCCAGCATCAATGCGGGCGAGCGGAAGAACTTGCGCATCTCGCGCTCGACTATGGCCATCATTCGATTCATCGCATAGCTCCAAAAATCTTAACCACAGAGGACACAGAGGGGCACTGAGCATCACGGTTGCAACCCTGGCCTTTGCGGCATTACAAAGGCATACGCCTTCTGTAGCTCGTCGCGAAGCTGGCGTCCGGTGTAGTGGACGAAGACGTCGTCTAGCGTGGTGTTCTGCACGGAGAGCGATTTGACTGGAACGCCGCTCTGGACCGCCATTTCCACCAGCTGCGTGGTTGTGCGCGAGCCGTTGCCGGTGAGAACGCGGAACATGCCTGCGCCTTCGTGCTGCACCGAGGTGACTTCGTCGAGCGCGTGCAGCTTCTGCTCCCAATCGCCGGGAGGATTGTCGAACTGCGCTTCGATCACGTTCGATCCGGGCACGCTCGCCTTGAGTGCCATGGGCGAGTCGAGAGCGACCAGTTTGCCGTGGTCCACAATGGCGATGCGGTCGCAGAGGCGGTCGGCTTCATCCATGTAGTGCGTGGTGATGAGAATGGTGAGCCGGCGGTGTTCCTTGATGTTGCCCAACATCTCCCAGACAGCGACGCGCGAAACGGGATCCAGGCCGGTGGTGGGTTCGTCGAGAAAGAAAATCTTGGGATGATGCACCAGGCCGCGCGCGATTTCGAGACGCCTCCGCATGCCGCCGGAGAGCGTCTTGGTGGCCGCGTCACGCCATTTCGTGAGGTCCACCAATTCCAGGAGTTCGTCGATGGATTTCTTGCGCTCTTTCGGCGGTACGTCGTAAAGCTTGGCGTAGATATTCATGTTCTCTTCGACGGTGAGGTCGAGATCACTGGTGAGCGCCTGGGGGATAACGCCGATCAGGCGGCGCGCGGCATTGGCTTCTTTGGCCACGTTGTGGCCGGCGATGCGAGCCACACCGGACGTGATCGGGATGAGGGTCGTCATCATGCGAATGAGCGTCGACTTCCCTGCCCCGTTGGGTCCGAGCAATCCGAAGATCTCGCCTTCCTTTACGCTGAAGGAAACGTCATCTACGGCAGTGAAGTCGCCATACTTCTTCACGATGTGCTCGACTTCGATGGCCGAAGGAGCGTTGGGATCGTAGACCGGCTTCTCCAGCGCAGCGTTGCCGTTGGTTTTGGGATTGGACTCTGGCGTCATTGCTGCTCCGCGGCCTTCGCGCTCTGAGTGCCGGTGTTCTTGATCTGGTCGGGCGAGACCAGCACCTCAGCGGTCATGCCCGGGACATACGCGCCCTTGGGATTGTCGAGTCGAACTTTCAGCACGATGGTTTTGATATCGCGCTTGCGGCGACTGACGTCACGCTGGGTGGCGAAATCGCCCTCCACCCCTTTAAAGAAAACTTTGCCGCTGGTCACAGTTCCACCGGGCAAACGAACCCGAAGGACATCCCCGTACCCGATGTGGTCGGCGTAGGTCTCGGGAATGGCGACGCGGGCCCACGTGTCGGTCAAGTCAACGATGGTGACGATGGGGGCGCCGATGTTGACCACTTCCCCTTGGCGCGCGGCACGCACCGAAACAGTTCCGCTGACCGGCGCATACACGTTGGTATAACCGAGGCGGACTGCCGCCTGATTCTTCTGCGCGATGGCATTCTTCAGATCGGCTTCCGTGGCAGCGACGGTGCTCTTGGCTGCGTTGGCTTGATGAGTGCGAGCAATCGCAGATTTCAGGTCCGCTTGCGCGGCATTGACCAAGTCTTTCTGGGCCTGGACCGTGGCCTGCGCGGCTTGCAGGTTGGTTTCGGCCTGCACACGCTCCTGATCGGAGGCGATTCCCGCTTTAGCCAGTTCGATGGTGCGGCGGCTGTCACTCTGCACGCGGTCAAGAGAGGCCTGGGCTTGCAACAGTTGGGCTTTCGCCGAAGATAGTTTGGCTTCCGCATTGGCTACATCGCTGGAAGTCGATCCGGAGGTGGATTCCTCGGTGTGCTGCATCTCGGCGACTTTGTGCTGCAGGCTGGCAATGGTGGCATTGGCGGCCGCCTCCTGCGCCTGCAATTCCGAGGGATCGAGCACGGCGATGAGATCGCCTTTTTTCACCGGAGTGCCTTCATCGACGAGCAACTTCTGAATGCGGCCTTCGACCTGAGCGCTGACGATGACCTGGTTGGCGTCAACCGTGCCGATCAAGACCAGGTCGCGGGAGTGGTCGGTGGAGAAGAAATAGTACGTTGCGGCAATGACGAAGATGATTCCGAGCAGAATGAAGAACTTGTTGCGCGCGCTCATGAGCGTGCTCCTTGCATGGCATTGGACTTGAACAATGCGGCAGAAATGAAATCGAGTACAGCGGCCCGGCGCTCGGCCACGCGCTCGGGCACGAGTGGATTGAAGCCGACAATCTTTTGCATCATAGGCGCGCTGCTGAAATAAAAAACGATCATAGCGACCATGGACGGGACGAAGTGCGCGGGGTTCACCGGACGGAAATCACCATGAGAGATTCCCTCGCGGATCAACTCGCTCACGCGGGCGAAGATGGGCCGAATGTAGGTGTTGATGATCTTATCGATGTGCTGCGATTTGCCTTCGCGGGCGCGCATCATTTCGCGCTGCATCAGCCGGGGATAGAGCTGGTTGGAAGCAATGAAATCGAAATAGGCGCCCGCGTAGGCCATGATCTTGTCGCGGGGCGGCAGATTGCTGTCGAGGACTTGAAAAACAGCATTCTTCAGTCCCGCGAAGGCATCGTCGAGGACGGCGCCATAAAGCGTCTCTTTGTCCTTGAAGTAGTAATAGAGCAACGCCTTGTTGACGTGGGCCTCGCGGGCGATGGAGTCGGTACGGGCACCGGCGATGCCGTGCTCGGCGAATTCTCCGGCCGCGGCGGCCAGGATGGCGGCGCGGCTTTCCTCCGGCTGGCCGCGGGAACCCATGCGAGGCCGGGATCTGGGCCGACGATTCAGTGTTCGATTCATACTTAATTAACCAGTTAGTTAGATTATACAACAGACGTCAAGTTTCACGAAGTTTCAGTGACGGAGGTCACCGACGGACGTCTCAGATCGGCGTACAAATAGCCTGTCTCGTTGGTCTGCGAAGGAGGCTCCCGCGGTGCGCAAGCAAATACTCAGGTTCATGTTGATCTTCTTTCTCGCACTATTCACGGCCACATCAGCCCCGGCCCAAGAGCGCTGCGTCCCGTTCGGCGGGGCCGTGTATGGCTGGCACACGGATAACTGGTACGCGAACGGAGATTTCACCGTGGGCCGCAACGTGCGTCACGCGAATATCGTGGACGTCAATACCACGCTTGTAGACCGTGGAAGCCTGACTACTGGAAGCGAGGTCGCCAGTTTCGACTTCGGAAGCGGGGACACGGTTCGGTTAAATACCGACTTCCTTGTCGAGCATATGAAAGACGCGCTGGCCGCGTCGGGAGTCTACGACGTCAAAGCAAATGGGGCGTTTGCCAAGGGAACCGGAAAATTCAAGGGAGTATACGGACATTTTGTAATGGAAGGCGCGTTCGGCCCTGGCGTGAAACTTCCGGACAACATTCACCCCGATCCCAAGTCCGACATGTTCTGGATGGGCTGGTACCACGGAATGATGTGCGGAGTTCGCGACTGAACTCGTGTTTTGACGGATAAGGTAGCCTTCGGGTCCGTCCGCCACCGGAGTTCAGTGTTTCTCGCAAGCGTGGGACTCGATATTTCCTGCCAGATCCGCGCGAAGGGTGCATTAGAATCCTCGGTGATTTCCAGGAGAACTCATTTGCGACCGAAAATGTTCGCTCTATTTTTCCTCGCCTTGGCTTGCTGTCTTCCTTCCAAACCTCTGTACGCGCAGACTGCCCAGAAACTCGACCGGCAGGTTGCGGTGACAATTGACGACCTTCCGGCTGCAATGGCGGATCGCCAGTCGGCAGCAGAGATCACGGCGATGACGACGAAACTGCTAGGCACGCTGCGCGATCAGAAAATCCCCGTGGTAGGGTTCGTGAACGAGAAGAAGCTCTACAAGCCGGGACAAGTGGATGAGCGCATCAAGGCGCTGGAGATGTGGCTCGATTACGGATTCGAACTGGGAAACCATACGTTCAGCCATGCCTCGCTGAACCAGGTTGGCCTGAAGGCGTGGGAGGACGAGGTCATTCAAGGTGAGACGGTCACGCGCATGCTGCTCGCACAGCACAAGATGAAGCTGCGGTATTTCCGACATCCGTATCTGGATACGGGGCGCGACCTGCTCACGCGGCGGCAGGCGGAGGAATTCCTGGTGGAGCGCGGGTATCGCATCGCTCCGATCACGCTGGATGGATGGGACTGGGCATTCGCCGGGATCTATGAAGACGGCTTGAAGCGCAACGACACGGCTCTGGAGCAGCAGGTCGTGAAAGATTACCTTAGCTACCATGACGCGGTGTTTGCGTACTCGGAACAGCTTGCAGTGAAGATTTTGGGTTACGAACCCAAGCAGATTCTGCTGCTGCACGCCAGCAATCTCGAGGCCGATCACATTGGCGAATTGCTCGACGTGCTGCGCAAGCGAGGGTACCGCTTTATCACATTGCAGGATGCTTTAAGCGATGCAGCCTACGGTTTGCCCGATACCTACGTAGGCGAAGAGGGCACGGGATGGCTTGATCATTGGGCGATTTCACAGGGCAAAGTTCCGCAGGGTGCGCCGGTATTTCCGCAGTGGGTGATCGAGCGTTCGAAACAGTTGCATCTTTCGACTGGGCAGGTTTCGGCGGAGCCGCAATATTGAGGAGCGCGTGCGTTAGCGTCGGAGTCTGCGCACCGTGTCAATCTCTCTCCGGGCAGAATCGGCTCGCGGGCCGGAGGGTTCCTCTTTCAACGACTGCGTGAGTTCTGCGAGGGCGCTGTCGAATTGCCCGGACTGCTCGAAGGCGCGAGCCGCGAAGCGATGGGCCAGGGCATGGGGAGCGTCAAGAGCATGAGCCTTCCGGCTGGCTACGATGGCTTGCTCAAAATGGTCCTGCATGAGCTCGGCGTACGCCAGCAAACTCAAAGCAGTGGCATCGGTCGAATCGAGGCTGGATGCCTTTTCCAAAGAAGTTTGGGCAGCGCGGTAATTTGCAGTTGCGATGTCCATACGGCCGAGATTGACGTAGGCAAGCGCGAAATGATCGTTGAGTTCGATGGCTTTTTGCAACGCGTCGCGCTCGCACGCGATGTCGCCTAAATTGGCGTAGGCCACGGCGAGATTGTTGTACGCACCCGAGAATGCTGGATCTATCGAAACCGCTTTCGCCAGATCTTTTGCGGCATGGCTCCAGTCCTGCTTGCGCAGCAACGCATTGGCTTTATCGAATTCTTTTCGCGCACGAGCGGGGACGGAAAGGTCTGCGGCCGACACCATAGCACCGGCTGCATAATTTTCGCGGGGTGAGTCCGCATTGATGACGGTTATGCCGATGCGGTTCAGATTGGATTGATCGAGTTGCGCAGCCGCCGAACCGGCCAGCAAGAGGAAGACGCACATCAGGCGACTCTTCATAGCACGCTCCAGAGCCGCTGCCAGGAATTCGATCGCTCGTCAGGGAAAAGCGAACGGACTCATATGACAACTGCGCGTGAGACGTGCGTACAAAAAAATGGGTAGCGCGAATTCTGCAAATTGCGCGTGAATCATCGGAGAAGAGACGGTTGCAACAGTTCACATCGCAGAACAGAAGAGTGCAGGATGTTTGTTGCGGCTTTCGGCTGACAGCCTCTAGCCGAGGTGTTGACCTAACGCGAACAGAGGAACACACTCAAGACACAACAGTCGCTATGAGTGTTTCGTTTGAAAAGGCTGCGCGCTAGCGCAGACCTCCCGCGATGGAGGGAACCAGCAAGATTTCATCGCCTTCCTGAAAGGCGTAGGTTTGTCCGCCGAGAAAGCGGATGTCTTCTTCATTCACATAGATGTTGAGGAAGCGGCGGATCTGGCCTTTATCGTCGCGCAGGTGAGGACGAAGTTCGGGGAACTTCTCATCGAGCACCGAGAACAATTGATCCAAATTCGACGCGGCGCACTCGATGGAACTGACGCCCGCCGTGTGACGCCGCAATGCTGTGGGAATTTGTACGGTGATGGCCATGTTAAGCTCCAATTCCCGCAGCTTCTTTGGCCTCCGCCAGGACGCCGGGGACTTCCGAAACGTCGATCGTGTGCTGCTGCAGGTAGTATTCGAATTCTTTGAGTTTGGGCGCGATGGGCCGCTCAGTTTCGTAGACTCCGGCGAGCACATCGGTGGTCTTCAATCCATTGCCGGTGATGCAGAGCACGGTCGTTTCTTCGGGCAGGATGCGGTCCTGACGATATAGTTTCCCCGCAGTTCCGACGGTCACGCCGCCTGCCGTTTCGGTGAAGATGCCTTCGGTCTCGGCCAGCAGTTTGATCGAGTCGATGACTTGTGGATCGCTGACGTCCTCGCTCCATCCGCCGCTACCTTTGATGGTCTTGATCGCGTAATGCCCGTCGGCGGGATTGCCGATGGCCAGCGAGCGCGCGATGGTCGCGGGCTTTTGTGGTTCGATTTCGGAGCTGCCGGTCTTGACCGCGGTTGATATCGGCGAACATCCTGTGGCCTGCGCGCCGAAGAACTTTACTTCCTTCGGTTCGACCAAGCCGAGTTTGATCAGTTCATCAAACGCTTTCTTGATTTTTGTGATTAGCGAACCGCCGGCCATGGGGCAGACGATGTTGTCGGGCAGGCGCCAGCCGAGTTGCTCTGCGATTTCGAAGCCGACGGTTTTCGATCCCTCAGCGTAGTACGGACGAAGATTGACGTTGACGAAGCCCCAGCGGTGCTCGTCGGCGATTTGCGAGCAGAGGCGGTTGACTTGATCGTAGTTACCCGCGATGCGGACCACTTTCGCGCCGAAGACGTTCGTCCCAAGAATTTTTGCAGGTTCGAGATCGGAGGGGATGAAAATCCATGCTTTCAGGCCTTCGCGAGCGGCGTGGGCGGCAACGGCGTTCGCCAAGTTTCCGGTCGATGAACACGAGACGGTATCGAAGCCGAACTCGCGCGCCTGCGACAAAGCGACGGCGACCACGCGATCCTTGAAACTCAGTGTAGGCAGACAGACGGCGTCGTTCTTGATATAGAGATTTCCCGCGGCAGCAGCCGTCCCACTCAACCGTTCAGCGAGATGCGGAGCCTGAAATAGTGGAGTAAAGCCGACCGGCAACCGCGGGTTATAGCCCTGGGGGAGGGGTAAAAGCTCGGAGTAGCGCCACATGTTCGGCGGCCGCTGGGAGATTCGCTCACGGCTGAACGTTCCTTGGACAACCTGTGTTTTCAGCGCGTCATAGTCGTAGGCAACTTCCAGGGGGGAGAAACAATCGTCGCAGATGGAGCGGGGCTGGTTTCCCCAGGTCCGTCCGCATTCGCGGCACCGCAGTTCGTAATGAGACATGAAAGGCTACTCGCTTTCTTATTCCGTAAACTCGGAATCACAGCGAATAGCTGAGGACGAGCCGGAAAAAGCGGCCTAAAAAGCAAAGGCCTCTTTTTCCAGGAAAAGGAAAAGAGGCTATCGGATGCAATACAGCGCGCATGCCGAATCCCATGTTCCCTGTTTCCAGGAGAGAGTTGGCACCAGACATCCGGGATATATGATCCGGGATCGGTTGCCGTGGCGTCTCAGGGCTCGTCCCTCAGCCACTCTGCATGAAATTCAGGTCCGCCCCGAAGGGCGAACTTGTTCTTATGATGCTACAGAAAGCGGCGCGGGCGCGTCAAGGGCAATCTCTTGCCGAAGAAAGCGTCGATTTTGAGTCCTCGTTGGACGACCTCTTGAAGGATAATTCTGAAATTCTTCCGCACTCAGGAGGTCTCTGTGATCCTGCGAAATTTGATAATCGCCATTCGGGTTCTCACACGAAGTCCTCAGTTCACATTGACTGCGGTGGTGACGATCGCGCTAGGACTGGGTGCGAGCGCGGCAATTTTCAGCGTGGCCAACGCGGTCTTGCTGCAGCCGATTCCCTACCGAGATGCGGATCGGTTGGTGATCGCGGGCATGGAGTTGCGCCAGCGGCATGTGCGCGACCTGCAGTTTTCAAATGCGGACTACATCGACCTGCGCGACGGGACGAAAGATTTTTTTGAAGACTTCGCCGGCGTGTTCACATTTCGAGGCGTGCTGCCCGGAGCCGACGGAACGGCGGAACAGGTTCGAAATGCCATCGTCACTACGAATTTCTTTCGGTTGATGGGGGAACGAATCGCGATTGGCCGCGATTTCCAGGATGAAGATGGGGTGCCGCAGCCGCAAGCGGCGCCCGGAACGACGCCAGGTCCTCAGTTGCCGTTGGTCGCGATCATCAGCTGGGAATATTTTCAACGGCGGTATGGGGCGAACGCGGCAATTCTGGGCCATCCGCTCGTGCCGGGAGCGCCGCAGGCCCCAGTTGTTGTTGGCGTACTGGCTCCGAAATTCCGCCTGTATTTCCCGCCGGAGGCCAATGAGGAGGAGGCTCCGGATATTTGGGTAGCGAACCGTCTGGATTACGATGCCGCGAATCGCATTGCGTTTTCGATCCGTCCCATTGGACGCCTAAAGCCGGGCGTGTCGCTCGAACAGGCGCAAAAAGCGGCCGAGAGAGTGGCGGCGGAGACGCGAAAGAATTTCGTCATCTCTGGAACGGCAGGATATTTCATCGATCTGGAGCCGCTGCGGCAGCACATGGTGGCAGGAGTCCGGCCGGCGATTTTGGCGCTGATGGGATCGGCCATTTTTCTGTTGCTGATTGCGTGCGCCAATGTGGCGAATCTGCTGCTGGTGCGCGCGTCGTTGCGGGAGCGGGAACTGGCGGTGCGTGCGGCGATCGGAGCCGACCGCTGGCGCCTGCTCGTGCCACTGTTGTCAGAGGCATTCGTGATCGCAGCCGCGGGATCGGTTGCCGGATTGGCGCTGGCATGGATCGGAATCCACGTTCTGCCGGCAGTCGCGCCGCAGAATCTTCCACGCGTGGATACGGTTCGCATCGACTTTGCCGTGATCGGCTTTACCGCGTTGGCATGCCTGGCAGCGACTGCCATCTTTGGCGTAATCCCCGCATGGCGCGCTTCGCGACCCGGAGTGTCGAACCTGCTGCGGGGCAGCAGCCGCAATGCAGGACTTTTGGGCGGCAACACCTTGCGCAGCGGCGTGGTCACCGTGGAGGTGGCTCTTTCTTTTGTGTTGCTGGTCGGATCGGGGCTCATGGTGCGCAGCTTTTTCGAATTGCAGCATAGGGATCCCGGCTTCGACGCCCACCGCCTGTTGACCTTTCAAGTTGTCAGCACCGATGGAGGCGGAGATACGCCAGACGCTCGAGCCGCGTTCGTGCGCCGGATCGAGGACCGGCTGCGCGCCATCCCCGGAGTCGAGAGTGTAGCGGCCTCTACCCCTTTTCCCCTGGATGGAGGTTTCAGCCCCATTCGCTGGGGAACCGGCGAGGCTCTCGCGGATGCCAGCAAATTCCAAGCCGCAGACAATGAAATCGTTTTGCCGGGATATTTCGAAACACTGCGGGTCCCGTTGTTGGCGGGGCGCACCTTCACCGGGCAGGACAACCTGCCTCATCGCGACTTTGTGATCATTGATGACATGCTGGCGAAGAAGGCTTTTCATGGCGAGGCCGCCGTGGGCAAGCGGATACTCATTCGGGTCCGCTCACCCCAACCGGAGTGGGTCGAGGTGATCGGCGTGATTGCGCACCAGCACGCCACATCGCTGGTGGAACCGGGGCGCGAACAGGTCTACTTCACCGATGCTTTTGTGGGCTCGGGTCAAATTACCACCTGGGTAATTCGTACGGGCAACGATCCGAGCAGCTATGGAAACGCGGTCCGCAGCGCGATGCGGGAAGTTGACTCGCATTTGCTGGTTACGCGGATTCAGCCGGGCGACTTCCTGATCTACAAAGCCCAGGGTGGCACCCGATTTTCGCTGCTGCTGATCGGCGTGTTTGCGCTGGTCGCGGGAGTGCTGGCGGGGGTGGGACTTTACGGCGTGCTTTCGACGGCGGTGCGGCAGCGCACGTCGGAGATCGGAGTACGCATGGCTCTGGGAGCAGAGCCGGGCCGAATCTTTCAGTTGGTCGTGGGAGAGGGATTCCGCTTGATCGCAATTGGCATCGTGATCGGCCTGATCGCCGCAGTCGGCCTGACGCGGCTGATGAACGCCATGCTGGTCGGCGTGAAGGCGACCGACCCTGCGACTTTCGGTGCGATGGCGTTGGTATTTGTGCTGATTGGGGCGGCGGCCTCGTGGCTGCCGGCGCGGCGGGCGGCGGCGCTGGATCCGGTGTCCGCACTGCGGGATGAGTGAGCTTGAATCGCAGGCACAATCCAAAGCGCGTTTGTTGTCGGCGAACCAATGATCTGCCTCGGTGAGGATCAGACGCTACAGAATTACTGCGCGACCTTTGAAGAGATGAGTCCGGTGCGAATCTCGCTGCGGATATCCGTTTATGCCATCTCTCCGGTGTACAATTTCTCGCGCTCCAGAAGATAGTAAGGAATCTGAGATCAATCACCAGAGGACTAAAGCATGAAGCGAGTCTTTCGGATATCCGCCGCGTTGATCATTTTTCTGAGTTGCTGGAACGGCACTTCGTTCGCCCAACAGCCCGATACGAAGAAGACGGAATCCTCGAAAAAACAGGCGCAGCCGCCGGCAGAGAAGCCGGCAGAGGCCAATCTGAAACCTGAGCCTCAAGAAGAACCGAAGCCGGCGATCCGCGAAATTCCCGGCGACAAAGAGAAAGACAAGGATAAGGAGAAAGAAGAACACTACGACATGACGGAGAAGCCGCCCGTGGTCACGCGTCACCAGATTACGGTCGACGGCAAAGCCCTGAAATATACCGCCACGGCGGGCAGGCTTCCCATCAAGCGCGGGGACGGAAAGATCGAGGCGGAGATGTTCTACGTGGCGTACACGCTGGACGGGCAGGAGGCGGCGAAACGGCCGCTTACGTTCGCGTTCAACGGAGGCCCGGGATCGGCGTCAATCTGGCTGCACATGGGAGCGCTGGGGCCGCGAAGGGTGGTGCTGCAGGCGGATGGATTCATGCCGCCAGCGCCTTATCGCATGGACGACAATCCCTACACCCTGCTCGACAAAAGTGACGTGGTGCTGATTGACGCGATCGGCACGGGATTCAGCCGCGCCGCCGACTCAGAAATGACGAAGAAATTCTGGGGCGTGAAGGGAGACATTGAGTCATTCAGCGAGTTTATCCGGCTGTATATCAGCCGTAACGAGCGCTGGTCTTCGCCGCTGTTTATTTTGGGAGAAAGCTACGGCACGACGCGGGCCGCCGGGATTGCGGGTTATCTTGCCGATCGCGGCATTTCGTTCAACGGCATCACGCTGCTTTCGACCGTGCTGAATTTCGAAACGCTGGAAGACAACTTCACCAACGACCAGCCTTACGTTTTCCTGATTCCGTCGTTCACGATGATTGCGGGTTATCATCACAAACTCGCTCCCGATCTCGCGCAGGACATGAATAAGGCGCGGCAGGAAGCGGAGCAGTGGGCGTCCACCGAGTATGAGCAGGCGTTGGATAAGGGCGATGCGCTGACGGCACCGGAGCGGCAGAAGGTTATCGATCAGATGGCGCGATTCACAGGTCTCAGCAAGGAAGTGATCGACGAAGCCAACCTGCGCATTAATGTCCGGAAATTTACCCATTACCTGCTGATCGATCAGAAAGTGCGCGTGGGGCGGCTGGACGGGCGCTACACCGGGCCCGATCCGAACGGATTGCTGGACACGCAGTTCTACGATCCTACGGGTTCCGCCACGAATCCGCCCTTTACGTCGGTGTTCAACAATTATCTGCGCACGGAATTGAATTACAAAGTCGACATGCCGTATTACGTGCGTGCGCAGGATGCCGGCTTCGAGAAGTGGGACTGGGGATCGGCAATTCAGGGATTTCCCGACACGGCTTCCGCAATGCGGCAGGCCATCGTGAAGAATCCTTATCTGAAGATTCTGGTCATGGAGGGCTATTACGATCTGGCGACGCCCTATTACGCGGCAAATTACACGGTGGATCATCTGAATGTGCCGGAGAAGTACCGCGCTAACATTTCTTTCGCTACCTACGATTCGGGCCACATGGTTTACTTGCCGATGGACGGACTGAAGAAGATGAAGGCGGACCAGGCGGCGTTTATGGGGAAGGCGTTGCCGTAGGGCAGGGGCTAGGGGCTAGGTGTGATCTTTCAACACGTTGTTCCTTAGAAGTGAATAGTCCATTCAACTCAAACCGGAGAAGCTGAAGGTGCGAACCAATCCGCTTCTTGGGGAGAGAGACGAATGGACCTCCATCAGAATGCCCGA
>Ga0209166_10000534_pt1 | contig 40647 bp, 37 predicted proteins | sample Coa_R1_3_FD_187151 | JGI IMG/M metagenome (GOLD analysis project Ga0209166, IMG submission 187151) | Surface soil microbial communities from Centralia Pennsylvania, which are recovering from an underground coalmine fire - Coalmine... | ecosystem: Environmental > Terrestrial > Soil >...
CGTACGTGGCCGCTTCGACACGGTTCGCCGTGCCGGTCTTGGCCAGAATGTGGTTCACATGCCGGTCCACGGTGTAGCGGCTGAGCACCAGGGCGGCGGCGATCTCGGGATTGCTGCGCCCCGCCGCCACCAGCCGCAGCACCTGCACTTCCCGCTCCGAGAGGCCATCTGGGTAGCGTGGCCGCGACGGCCGGCGCTGCTGCAACTGCTCGGCTCGGGCCAGGTCGGCCAGTACATGCTCGCGCCAGCGGTCGGCGGCGCCGATCCGATCGTAAACGGCGAGCGCGTCGCTGAACGTCGCCAGTGCCTGCCGTGGCTGCCCGGCGGCCAGCAGAGCACGGCCCCACAGGTGGAGACCCTCCGCCTCCTCCCAGGGCAGCGTGTAGCGCTGAAAGATCTGGTGCGCCTCCGCGAACCGCTCCGCGGCAGCAGGGTGGTCGCCGCTCGCGGCCGCGACGACCGCTTCTGCAAGCCGGACTCGACCGGCCAGCCCGCGCCAGTCCTCGCCCGCCGCCAACACCGCCTGGCACCGCTCCACGTGCGCCTGCGCTGCCGAAAGGTCGCCTCGCTCCGCCACCAGTAGCGCCAGCTCGATCCGCGCCCGGAGTTCAAAGGGCAGATGCTGCCCGTCGAGGGCGACCGCAAGACTCTCCTCTGCCAATGCATCGGCCCGCTGATATTCCCCCTGGAGCTGGTAGAGCCGCGCCAGCCAGAGGGCGAAGTCGATCTGGGCCAGCCGGACGCCCGTTCGTCGCGCACACTCGCGCACCGCCTCCCACGCTGCGGCGGCCTCCTCCCAATGGCCACTGAAGAAGGCGAGCAGCGGTGAGGCCAGCATCTCCACGGCCTGCTCGAAGGCGGTCGGCCCCTGGTTCGCCAGCCGCCGCCTCGCCTCCGCCAACTCGCCCAGGTGCGCGTAGGCACCAGGCGTCTGCGCGAGCACCCGGCCCTGCCAGTCATGGCCCCTTCGCGGGTGACTCAGATCGCGCTCATACCAGCGCAAGGCGTCTGTGGGGTCGCCCAGCCAGACGAGAACGTTCCCCACCCAACTGGCGTTGATGCTCGCCAGCGGGTCACCGCGCCGATCGGCGGCCGCCCACATCTGCTCGCAGGCGTCCAGACCCTCCCTCAGCCGTCCGCTGGCCAGGAAGTCCAGCCCCTGGAAGTAACTGGCCAGCTCTACAAAGTCCTTACGACCAAGCTCGCCCGCGATCGCCAGCATTCGCTCCGCAGCGTGCAACCCGGCCCCTGTCTGTACGCCGCTCCAGCTCGCGCCGTGAAGCCCCGCGTACAGATCGAAGCTCGCCACCGTCGCCGGCGCATCGCCAAGGACGCCCGCGGCCGTCTGCAGATGGTGCATGGCGCGCGACAGATCCTGGGTGGCCGCATTGCCGAAGGTGAGACACCGGCCCAAGCGGCCGTGTGCGCGGCCGGCGAGAACTGACTCGCCGATCTCCTCGTACAGCCCGATCGCTTGCTCTAGACAGACGATGGCGTCCCTGTAGCGATGGAATCCGGCGGCGACGAGCAGTTGCCCCAGCCGGAGCAAGAGGTCCGCGCGTCGCTTCGGCGCCGCCCCCTGTGCCGTCAAGCGCTCCAGCGCCGCCTGCCAGGACGAGGCGGCCTCTTCATAGGCAAACGCCCCCTGCGCCGCCTCCCCGGCGCGCAGCAGGTAATCGATCGCCGTCTCGCCATCGGCGGCGGCGCCGGCGAGACGGTAATGGTCCGCCAGGGCCGCCAGGTGCGGAGCCAGGTTGCCCGCGGCCACCTGCTCAATCGCCTCCGCCGCGCGCAGATGCAGGAGTTGCCGCCGCGGCAAGCTCAGCTCCTCCAGCAGGGTTTGCCGGATGAGCGCGTGGGCAAAGTCGTAGATACCGGCGTGTTCCTGCAGCAACCCGGCCGCTTCGACCTCCTCCAGCGGCGCCATCAGCTCGCTCGCCGTCCCGCCACATAGCCTCAGCAGCACCTCGTAGCGCGCACCCTCGGCCAGCACCGCGGCGACCTCGAGCAGCGCACCCGCTTCCGCGCTCAACCGCGCCAGGCGACTGCCGATCACTTCACGCAGGCCAATCGGGACGCGCCAACCGGAACCCGCCGTGGCCGCGCTGGAGAGGTCCACGCCCTCGCCCACAAGCTGACGCACCAACTCGGTCACATAAAAGGGATTGCCCGCGGTGCTGGCATAGACGCGGGCGGCAACCTGCGGTGCGGCCGCTGCACCACTGAGCTGGCCGATGATGCTGGCCACAGCGGGTTCCGGTAGCGGCGGCAGCCGCAGGCGGGTCACCGGCTGCTGGCGGCTGAGTTCGGCGAGCGTCATGTGGAGGGGATGATCGCGTGGCACCTCTACCGTGCGATAGGAAAGCACAAGTTGCAGGGGCGCTTCGGCCAGGCGGCGGCCAAGGTGCTGTAGGAGCACCAGCGACGCTGCGTCGGCCCAGTGCAGATCCTCCAGCACGAGCAACAACCCGCCGGGCGCGCTGTGTGCGGCCGCGAAGAGCAGCTCCGTGACCGCGTCGAAGAGCCGGGGCCGATCCAGTTCGGGAGACTCGGCCCGCCCGGCGGACGGATCGGGGAGGCGGTCGGCCAGCTCCGGCAGGAGCACTGCGACTCCGGCCATGCTGCTGCCCGACTGGCTCCAGAGGCGTTCGCTGTCGCCGGCGCGCACGAGACCGCGTAACGCTTCGACGAAAGGGCCATAGGGCAAGCCGGCGTCGCTGTCGTACGCGTGACCCAGCAGCACGAGCGTGCCCGCGGTGTGCGCGCGCTCGGCCAGTTCGGTCAGTAGGCGGGTCTTGCCGATGCCGGGTTCACCGAAGACAAAGCCGACCCCGCCGGCAACCTGACGGGCAACGGCGAGGTCGGCCAGGAGCGTGGCCAGTTCCTGCTCGCGCCCCACCAATGAGGGCTGCCGACGGCGGAGTGGCACGGTCCCTCCCACGAATGGGCGGCACGCGAATAGTCCAGGCTACAGTATACGCTCCCCCTCACCGGCATCATGCGCGGGCATGTGCCGGTTCACGCGCCGCCCCAAAAGTCGGTCCCACCGCATAAAGGTGCGAGGTCTGCTCGGTTGAAACACCCTGTGGCGATACCTAGATCGTGCTCGAAAGGCCGGCTGGCCGTGCTCGCGCTCTGCCTACCCCCGCGGCAAGCCCAGCCCCCGCGTGGCGATCACGTTGCGCTGGATCTCGCTGGTGCCCGCGGCGATCGTGGCGGAGACGCTGCTCAGGTACATGTGCGCGATGCGGCCGCGCAGCGGCGCCCACTTGCTGCCACGGTCCAGCCCGCCGTACATCCCCAGCATGCGCGTGCCCAGCCGCGCCACCCGCTGGCTCACCTCCGAGCGGTACATCTTGTTCACCGAGGCCTCGTGGTTCGGCACCTGGCCGCGCTTCTGGATGCTGATCACGCGGTAGGAGAACAGCCGCGCAATCTCCGCCTCCACCAGCTTCTCCGCCAGCTCCAACCGCAGCCCCGGCGTGAGATACAGCGGCTTGCCCGCGTCGCTCTTCGCCTCGCGCGCGTATTTGATCAGGTCGTTGACCGTGTGCTTGAGGCCGATGCTGGCGCCGATGTTCGAGCGCTCGAAGTCCAGCAGCGTGGCGCCGACATACCAGCCGCGGTTCTCCTCGCCCACCCGGTTCTTCACCGGCACGCGCACGCTGTCGAAGAACTCCTGGTTGAAGACGTGGTCGTTCGCCATCGTCACCAGCGGCTGCACGGAGAGGCCCGGCGTCTTCATGTCGAGCAGCAGCATGGAGATGCCGCGATGCTTCGGCGCCTCCGGGTCGGTGCGGGCGAGCATGAACATCCAGTCGGCGCGGTGAGCGCCGCTGGTCCAGATCTTCTGGCCGTTCAGCACGTAGTCATCGCCGTCGCGCACGGCACGGGTTTGCAGACTGGCCAGGTCGGAGCCGGAGCCGGGCTCCGAGTAGCCCTGGCACCACTGGATCTCGCCGCTGGTGATGCGCGGCAAGTGCTCCTGCTTCTGCTCGTCCGTGCCGTAAAGGATCAGCGTGGGGCCGATCATCTGCACGCCCATACCGCCCACCTGCGGCGCCCGCGCCTCGGCCATCTCTTCGTTGAAGATGAACTGCTCGCTGACGCTCATGCCGGCGCCGCCGTACTCTTTGGGCCAGTGCGGCGCGATCCAGCGCTTCTGCCCCAGCGCCGTGCGCCACTGCTTGCGGAAGTCTTCTTCCTGGCGGCTGAGGTCGTAGCGCTCCATCTCCGGGTTGGCGAAGCGCGACGGCAGGTTCTCGTTGATGAACCCGCGCACCTCACTGCGGAAGGCGGCCTCTGCGGCGGTGTCCTGGAACTGCATCGTCACGCTCCTCCGTTGCCGGCCGCTGAACGGTCCGGATCGTACGCGCGGGCGCCGAATGACGTTCGATCGCCGCGCCACGTCCGATCATGGCGCGGCGAGACGAATTTCGCAAGAGGGAAGCGCGCGGCGAAAGCTTCGGAGAGCTTAGCCCAGGCCGGCCGCGCTCAGCTTCGCGTCCTGTGCCTGCGCGATCGCGGCGAGCTGGGCCGGGTCCGGCTGCTGCAGGCCGCCGTCGAGCACCAGCGCGATCACGCGGCCACGCACGAAGATATCGGCCACGAAGTGCAGCGTCGGGCCGTCCTTCGGGTCCGGCAGGTCAAACGCCACCTGCTGGTCGGCGGCGCCGAGGCCGAGCGGCGCCAGCACCCGGAAGTTCTGCACGTTCACGCCGCCGCCCGCCAGCGCCTGCACGAAGGCCGGCCCGCCGAACAGCGGCACGATCACGCCGGCCGGCAGGGCCTGGTCGGTCTCGATCAGGCCGTCGATCACGGCGCCGCCGCTCGCGTCCGTGCTCACGAACGTGCGCACGAACATGGCCGAGATGCCGGGCACGCCGCTGGCCGGCGTGGTCTCCTGCGCCTGCGTGAAGCCCGGCAGCTCGGACGCGCTGAGCGCCACGGCGGCCAGATCGCCGGCCGCGGCGCTCTGCGCCCGCACCGGACCGGCGGCGCTGAGCGCTCCGCCCAGCACGAGCGCGACGACCAGGGCAGGCAGCAGGCGGCGGAACATCGCTTCTACCTCGTATGGCTCAGGGCAACGTGCGGCGGCCGCTTCCGACAACGGCCCCATAGGAAGTGTCGGCAGCCGCCGCGGATCGCCTATAGGTGCGGCGCCGCATTCCTGGCGGCGTGGCGCGATCCCGCTGCCTGGAGCGGCCGCCGCGCTTGACCGCCGCTCCCGCCCGCTCCCATGATCGAGGAGCGCCGCCGCGGCGGCGACGACGAGCGCGGGCTTGCCGCCATGCCGCTGATCCTCTCCGACGAAGACCTGGCTGCCGCGCGCGCCGGCCGCTCCGCCACGATGCCGCTCGCGGGCCTGCGCGTGATCGACGCCGGCCAGATCATCGCCGGCCCCTTCGGCCCCTCGCTGCTGGCCGACTTCGGCGCCGACGTGATCTCGATCGAAAATCCGGAACTGGTCGGCCTGGAGCTGGCGCCCAGCGTGGCGCTGGGCCGCGCCGTGCTGGGGCGCAACAAGCGCTCGATCACGCTCGACCTGCGCACGCCGCGCGGGCAGGAGCTGCTGCGGCAGCTCGCCGCCGTCGCCGACGTGCTGGTGGAGAATTACTCGCCCGGCACGATGGAACGCTGGGGCATCGGCCCCGACGACCTGGCGAAGGTCAACCCGCGCCTCGTCTATGTGCGCGTCTCCGGCTACGGCCAGACGGGGCCGTACCGGCAGAAGGGCGGCTACGACCGCGTGGCGATGGCCTTCGGCGGCCTGCTCGAAGTCACCGGCGCGCCCGACGGCGAGCCGGTGCACCCCGGCTACATGCTCGGCGACCACCTGGCCGGCACCTTCAACGCGCTCGGCGCCCTGATCGCCCTCTACTGGCGCGACGCGGCCGGCGGTGGCGCCGGGCAGGTGGTGGATGTCTCGCTCTACGAGCCGCTGTTCCGCGTCTCGCACAACATCGCCGGCGAGTACGCGCACGACGGCAAGGTGCGGCGCCGTGCCGGCAACACGCGCAATTGGACCGTTCCCGGTCAGCAGTTCCGCACGAAGGACGACCGCTGGGCGCTGATTATCGCGCCCTCCGATCGCCTCTTCATCCGCCTCTGCCAGGCGATGGGCCGGACGGAGCTGACGGTCGATCCGCGCTTCATGCCCGCGCACGTGCGCCAGCAGCACGCCGACGAGATCCACGCCGAGATCCGCCCCTGGGTGGCGCGGCACACGCTGGCCGAGGTGATCGCGATCCTGGACGCCGAGCGCGTGCCCGTGGGGCCGATCTACGCGATCGACGAGATCTTCGACGACCCGCAGTTCGAGGCGCGGGAGGACATTGTCGAGATTCCCGACGCGCATGTGGGCCGCGCGGCGATGCCGAACGTGGTGCCGAAGCTCTCGCGCACGCCCGGCGGCGTGCACAGCCCCGCGCCGCGCACCGGCGAGCACAACGAGGACGTTTATGGCGGCCTGCTCTCGCTCTCGCCGGCGGCGATCGCGGCCCTGCGCGAGGCGAAGGTGATCTGAGCCGGCCCGCCTGCTCACCCGGCGCGGCGGGGCGGCAGCCGCGTGTGCTCCGAGGCTCGTGCCTACGTGCCGGGGTGGTAGCAGAAGAGGTACTTGTGATCCGGCTCGATACTGATATCGAGCTGGATGTCCGGTGTGCTCGGCTGCTCGAACTGGATATGCAGCGTGTAGGTACCCGGCGCCATCGAGAAGGGGAACGACGCGGCGCCATCGCAGCCGCCGGCGCCGCCGCTCGGCGCCACCGCGCCGGAAACGCCGTCGCCGTTGGTCAACGGGTCGCCGTTGGTGTCGGTTTGCCGCAGGCCCACGATCAGCGGCGCATCGCTGGCGTTCTGGAAGACCACCAGCCCCTGCCCCAGGTTGGGCGTCGGCCCGGCGTCGCAGCAACCCGGCCAGTTCACGCCGCGGAACTGATCGCCTTCATAGCCCACGGACACGGGGCCGGAATGGGTATCGTTACATACCCACGCCGCCCGGCCGATGCCGATCAGATCGGTTGGCACGTAGTCGTTCAACGTGACGGAGAACTCAAACGAGCGGTCGGCGCCGCGCACCCGCGCCGAGCCGCGTGTGCTGGGGTTGCCGACGAGCACGCACTCCCCGGCCGAGACGTTCACCCTGGTGGAGTCCTGATCGCTGATGTCGAGCAGCACGTTGAAGCGCTTGGTGACATGCAGCCAGTACCCGTAGCCGCCCTGGGCCTTGCTCGGGTCGCTGGCCTCGTAGTTGCTGTCGCCGGGGCGCCAGGTGAAGAGGGCGTTGTCCGACGACTGCTGGATCACGTTGCCGCTGTAGTCGCCGCCGCCGGCGAAGGCGACGAGGTTCCAGCCGGGAATGAAGGTCACGTAGGCGAACTGCGCCGGCGCCTGGGCGCGTGCCGGCTGCCGCCCCATGACGCCGGCCAGCGCGACCGCGGCAATCACCATTGCCAGGCCGAGCCTGATCGTGCGGCCATGCAGTCGTCCGCTCATCGGTCGCGCACCCTCCCTTGTAGATGTAGATGTAGATCGTTGCAGCGCTATGACTGAGGCGACAGCCCACACGATATGACAGCAGCTGCCTGCCGTCCAGCGCGACGCGGTGCATCCTTCCGCGACATGCCCGGAGGCCGGCGCCGGCGACCGAGCGATGCGAGACTTAGCGGCCGGTGCTGAAGCCGCCGTTGGTGCCGCCGGTTGTGCCGCCGCCGGTGCTGAAGCCGCCGTTGGTGCCGCCGGTTGTGCTGCCGCCGGTGCTGAAGCCGCCTGTGCTGCCACCCGTGGTGCCGCCGGTGCCCGAGGTTGACGGCACGCCGGTCGAGCCGCTGGTCCCCGTGGCGCCCGAAGTCGAGGGCACGCCGGTCGTACCGGTCGTTGCCGGCCGGCCGGTGGTGCCGCTGGTGCCGGAGGATGAGGGCACTCCGGTCGTGCCGGTCGTCGCCGGGCGGCCCGTGGTGCTCGGCGGCGGCGCCTTGCGCGCCTTGGCGGCGGCGTCGCTCAGCGATGCGGCCGTGGGCAGCGCGTTCAGCGGATCCGCGGGGGCCAGCGTGGCTTCGTCCACGGCAAAGGTCACGTCGTCGCCCGCCTTCAGGTCGGCGAAGGCGACGTTGGCGTCGTATTTGGTGCTGCCGCCGACGGCCACGGCCGTGTAGCTGCCGTCCGCGCACTGCGCCTGCAGGGCCGAGCCGCCCAGCGCCGTGATCTTGCCGCTCGTGCAGTTGAGCGCGAGGCTGTGATGTCCTTGCTTGAAAGTCCTGGCGCCGGCGTCCCAGGTCAGGATCTCGTCGAACTTGCCGATCGGCTGGTCGTAGCCGCCGTTCACGCCGCTGTCGCCGGAGGCATAGGCATTCTCGATGATGTGCACGCCCTGCGGCTTGCCGTCGGTCAGCTCGACCGTCGCGCCCGGCGTCGTCTGCAGGTCGAAGTCGAGCGCCACCGGTTTGGCCGCGTCGTCGAAGCTGAAGGCGACCAGGCGTCGCGTGCCCTTCTCGTCGAGGATGATCGAGGCGAGGCCGTGCGGCGGGCCGTTGTCGATCAGCGGCTGCACCAGCAGCGCTTCGACGTTGGGAAAGCACTGATCGCCGCTCTTCTTCACCGCCGGCAGCAGCGCCTTCTCCGCCGAGGGTTGCTGGGTCGCGTCCCAGACCGACGCCCACTTGCCGCTCTTGTCGGGGCGGTAGACGTCGATATACGGCCGCTGGCAGCCGCTGCTGTCCGGCGCCTGGCTTTGCAGCACGAGCTGGCCGGGATCGCCGGCATTCTTGCCGGCAACGACGAAGCTCTGCAGCCTGGTTGCGTTCGGCCGCAGCAGCGTGGCGACGTCAAGCTTGTCGGCGGGCGTCACGGTGGGCGCCGGCGTCGGGCTTGCCGTGGGGCTTGGCGACGGTGAGGCGGTCGGGTTCGGCGTGCTCGACACGGCCGCGGTTGCAGACGCGGTCACGTTCGCCGCCGTGGTCGTGGGCGTCGGCCTGGGGCTCGACTTGCCGCCGGCCACGGCGAAGCGGATGCCCACCCCGGCCGCCACGAGCAGCACGGCGGCCAGCGCCAGCGGCCAGAGTCGCTTGATGCCGCCGCCGGTCGCGGGCTCGGGCGCCGTACGTCCGCCCACGGCGCCGCCGCGGCCGGCGGCGCCGCCCGCTCCGGCCAGTGCCGCACCGCCGCCTGCGCCGGCCGCGGCGGCGCCGTCCGCGGACCGGCGCGGCTCGTCACGCCTGGGCAGCGGCACGTACACCGTCTGCTGCTCGTGATCGTCCACCGCCGGAGGCGACACCGGCGGGCGCACGTAGCGGGCCTCTTCACTTTCGGCGATCCCTTCGATGACGCCGGCGTCGCGCGCGGCGGGCCGAATGCCCGGCGTGGCGTCCGCGGGCGCGGGCAGATCGACCACCGTGGTGTCGGCCGCGGGCGCGAATGGACGTGATGGTGTCAGCGGCTCGGCCAGCGTCGGCTCGGGCGGAGCTGGCGTGCGCACCTCCGGCAGCGTCGGCTCGGGCGGAGGCGGTGTGCGCGGCTCATAAAGCGTGGGCTCGGGCGGGGCCGGCGTACGCGGCTCGTAGAGGGTTGGCTCGGGCGGCGCCGGCGGCGTCGCCGGGCCGGGCGTGCGCTCCTCGACGATCGTCGCGTCGGCGGGCGGCGCGGGCGTGAGCGCTTCCGGCTCGGCCTGCGGGCGGCCGAGCGAGGCCGGCGTCAGCGGCTCGATGATCGTGGCGTCGAGCGGGGGATAGGCGGCGGCGCTGGCGGCGGACAACTCGCCCTGCTGCAAAACCTCGGCGAACTCGCGCCCGCTCTGGAAGCGATCGTCCGGGTTGCGCGCCAGACCGCGCAGCACCAGCTCGTCGAGCCAGGCGGGAATCGCGGGGTTGCGCGTACTGGGGCGGGGAATCTCGCCCTCGAAGGCGACTTCCGAGAAGACCTGGAAGAAGCGCAGCTCCTCCAGCACGGGCGTGCTCTCCGCCCGCGACTGCGCCAGCTCGCGACACTTCTGGATGTTGACGTAGAACGTGCCGGTGAGCAGCTCGAAGAAGATCACCGCCAGCGAGTAGAGGTCGGAGCGGTGGTCGATGCGCCGCCCCGACGCCTGCTCGGGCGACATGTAGATCACGGTGCCCGGCTGGAAGCCGGTGCGCGTCATGCTCAGGTAGCCGCCGACGGCCTGGGGAATATGCGCCACGCCGAAGTCCGCGACCTTGGGCGTGCCGTCCTCCATCAGGAAGACGTTGCCGGGCTTGAGGTCGCGGTGCACAATGCCGCGCTCGTGTGCGGCCTGCAGGCCGCGGGCGATGCCGGTGGCGATCGTGATCGCCTGCTGCAGCGGCGGCCGGCCGCGCTGCAGAAACCCCTTGAGGTCGCCGCTTTCGGCCAGCTCCATCACGAGCAGATAGCCCTCTTCGTAGGGCTCGATCGCGTGGACTTCGAGGATATTGGGGTGGCGCACGCGCAGGCCGAGCCGGCCTTCGGTCAGGAAGCGGCGCAGCGCCTCTTCCTGCTGCGTTTCGAGATCGGCGGAGTCAAGGCCCAGCTCTTTGATGGCGACGAAGCGGTCGGCCAGCTCTTCGTGCGCCTTGTAGACGCTGCCGAAGGTGCCGCGCCCCAGCAGGCCGTCGCGGCGGCCTTCGCTGCGCAAAATGCGGTACTTGTTGAGCACCAGCTCGTCGAAGGGGAGCATGACCGCCTCAACGATCGGAACGCCGCTACGCCCCCGCCTTCGCCTTCGCTGGGGAACACGGTTAGCGTATCGATCGTGCCAATTCCGTGTCAACGCCGTTGCCGGCGCGCACAACGGTTCCTGCCGTGCCGGCAAAGCGCGGGCGGGCGCGCCCAACGCCGCGGCGCAACCGCTCTTATAAGTATGAACGCGACCGGACCGGCGATTGTGCGCGCGGACACGGCAGCGGGTGGCAGGGGCCGAGCGCCCGTTAGCTGCCGCTGCTGAGGAAGCGCATCAACATGCGCCCGGCGGAGAACAGCCCCAGCGCCAGCCCCAGGCAGAGTCCAATCAGCAGGAAGAGCGGGTGCGTGCCCGCGCGGCCGTCCAGCCAGTTGCCCGCAAGCACGCCGAGGATGATGGCGATGGCGATCGTCCAGCCCATGCCGGCGAACCAGGCAGCCGTGCCCAGAATCTGGTAACCGCCCGAGCCGCCTCCGCCCTGCGCCATCGTCTGCACCTCGCGGCAGGCGCCCCGTATCTGCCGTTGTCCGGCGGCGCCTCCTCTCTTCATATTTTGCCATCGCCGGCGGCCGGCTTGCTCGCTGCCCCGCCAAGCCGCTAGAACTGGACCAGAGCGATCTGCGGCGCCGCGCCGGCGCGGCCGCGAGCATCCTGGGAAGCGGGCGGGAATTCTGGCAAGCGGGGAACAGCCGTCTGGCGCGATCTACCTGGTCTACGGCGAGAACGGCGCCCGCCTGTGCTACGCCGGCGACGACGCCGAGGCGCAGCGCGCGGTCTGTGCCGAGCTGGAGCGGCGTACCGCCGGCTACGTCTCCGGCTACCAGTTCGTCGGGCGGCAGCGCTACGAGGTCCGCTGCTACCTCGATGCGCCGCCCGGCGAGCGCTTCCTTTCGCTGCGACGGCAGCGCGACCTGTTCGATTTCGGCTGGCACCCGCGCGGCGGCGCCGATCGCAACGGCGCCGCGGCCGCGCCGGAAGCCGCCGCGGGAGAGTAGACGATGGTTGAGCTCAAGATCGGCACGACGCTGGCCGGCAACCAGCTGCGCAGCGGGCCGGAGCTGGAGCAGATGGGCTACGACTCGCTCTGGGTGAGCGAGCACATCCTCTTCTACGGCCCGATCTTAGAAGCGGTGCCGCAGCTCGGCGCCCTGGCGGCGCTCACGCAGAAGGCGACGCTGGGCACGGCGATCTTCCTCCTGCCGCTGCGCCATCCCACGATCGTCGCCAAGTCGTTCAGCACACTGGACGTGATCTCGAACGGGCGCATGGTGCTGGGCATCGGCGTGGGCGGCGAGTTCCCCAAAGAGTTCGAGGCGACGGGCGTGCCGGTCAACGAGCGCGGGCCGCGCTCCAACGAGGCGATGCGCGTGATCAAGCGCCTGTGGAGCGAGGACCACGTCTCGCACGAGGGCCGCTTCTTCACGTTCTCCGACGCGACGATGGCGCCGAAGCCGGTGCAGTCCGGCGGCCCGCCGATCGTCGTCGCCGGCCGCTCCGAGGCCGCGGTCACGCGCGCGGCGCGGCTGGGCGACGGCTACATGCCGTATCTGTTCACACCCGATCGCTACCGCGCGGCGCTGGCCTCGATCGAGCAGCAGCGCACGGCGGCCGGCAAAAGCATGGACGGCTTTCAGCGGGTGCTCTACCAGTTCACCGCCCTGGCAGACACGCACGAGCTGGCGCACCGCCGCGCCGTCGAGCGCCTCTCGCGGCAGTACAACCAGGACTTCGAGAACCTGGTGGAGCGCTACTGCGTGCTGGGTACGGCGGAGGAGTGCGCCGAGCGGCTGGCACAGTTCGTGCAGGCCGGCGCGCGGCACATCATCCTCGTGCCGATCTGCCCGGAAGGGGAGCTGATGCAGCACCTCGAAGCGTACCAACGCGACCTGCTGCCGCGGGTGCGCCAGCAGACGGCGGCGGTCGCCTGAGGGCGGTGCAGGAGAACCCGCGTGGAAGAGCTTGCCCTGCAGATCATCGAAACGCTGCCCCTCTCGCTGCGCCGCCTGACGGCCGACCTGAGCGAGGAGCAACTGCGCCGCCGCCCGGCCGCGGGCGAGTGGTCGATCGCGGAGATCACCGGCCACCTGATCGACAAGACCGAGGTCTGGGGCGAGCGCTTCCGCCATATCGCCACGCAGGATCAGCCCTCGCTGCCCGCCTTCGATCAGGACGCCTGGGTGCGGGAGCGCGGCTACCAGGCGCAGCCGTTTCCGGCGCTGGCGGAGCGGCTGGGCGGCATGCTCATGCAACTGGCGGCCGAGCTGCGCCAACTGCCGCCCGAGGCCTGGGAGCGAGTCGGCCTGCACGAAGAGCGCGGCCGCTTGAGCCTGGCCGAAGCCTGCCGCATCTACGCGATCTCGCTGCCGCAGCACGTGGAGCAGATCGTGAGCGCACGCGCGGCGGCGCTGGCGCGGCCCGCATAACCCCCGTCCCCCTGCTCTCCCATATACAGATGGTTGGGAGATCTGCCGCATTTGGCGAACATATGGGAGAGCAGGGGCGATCCGGCGTCGGGCGTGCCGTACGGTCTGCGGCTCACCGGTGCGCAGCCTGAACGCGCTCAGGGCGCCCAGCCGGGCCATGCTAACCCGGCCAGCCCGCGCCCAACCTCCCCACGATCGCCCCCTTCTCTCCCAGTATTGGGAGAGAAGGGGGTCGGGGGGTTATGAGGGCCCGCTCTCTACGGCCGCTGCAGATAGGTGCTCACCACCCAGCCGCGGTTGTCCAGCCGGTACCAGGTGTAGCCATCGGCCTGCACGGGGCCGTCCATGACCGTGCCCGTGGTGCCGTCCGGCACGCAGTCGACGATCGTGCCGTTGAGCGACGGCGCGTCGTGCACGTTGAGGCAGTCGTCGGCGCCTGCCGTCATGACCGTATCGCCCACGGCGTAGGCGACGCCGTTCGGCAGCTCGGGCTGCGGCGTGGCGGCCGCACCCGCACTGGCCGGCGGTGGCGCGGGCGGCGCGGCGGCCGGCGTCGCCGCCGGTGAGGGCGCCGGTGTTGGCGATGCAGCCGGTGGGGCTGCCGGCGAGGGCGACGGCGCCGGGGTGGGCGAAGCGGCCGCGGCCGGGCTGCTGGCCGCGGCCGGCGGCGAGGCGATCGAGCTGCCGCCGTTGATCGCCTGCAGGTAATCGGCCACGCTCCAGCCGAGGTCGCCCAGCTTCCACCAGGTGTAGCCTTCGGCCGTTTGCGGGCCGTCGGTGATCACCGACTGCGAGCCGTCGGGCAGGCAGTAGACCGTATTCGCGCTCGTGGTCGGGCTGCTGTGCACGCGCAGGCAGTCGCCCGTGCCGCTGACGACGACGGCCGCGCCCACACCGAGCGGACCGTTCTGCCGCGGCGAGCCGATCGTGGCCCCGCCGGTGCTGGTGGTCGCGGCGGAGGTGAGCGTCGTGCCGCTGCGGGCGGGCGTGGTAGCAGGCGCAGCGCTGGGACCGTTCTGCGAGACGACGTGGCAGCCGGGGCCGGAGCCGTTGCAGGCCCACTGGTTGTAGGTCGCGTTGCCCGCGGGCAGGCTCACGCCCTCCAGCGGCAGCCCGTCCGGCAGGGCGAAGGGCACGGGCGCACGGTCGCCGTCCACGATGCGGTAGAGCTGCAAATGAATGTGCGCGGTGCCGTTGTTGCCGACCGTGCCCGGCGCGCCGACCGTGCCCAGCGCCTGGCCGCCGGAGACATGCTCGCCGTTGCCGTAGCTGTGATTGAGGATGATGTGGCAGAGCATCTCGTGCAGGCCGCCGCCGTCGTCGATCTGGATGCCGATGCAGCCGTTGTTGCTGCCGGGCGGATAGGCCCAAACGACGGTGCCGGCGGCCGGCGCCAATGCCGGAGAGCCGGAGGTCTTGCCGTCGTCGCGGGTGAGGTCGAGGGAGTAGCGTTCGACGCCCTGGTGTGTGCCGCCGTTGTACCCTTGCAGGATCGAAACCGCTGCGCCGGCGGGGTAGGGCAGGTGGATCGCTGCCGCACCGTGCGCCGCCCGGGTGCCAAGCCCCGCCAGTCCCAGCGCCGCCAGTGCCAGCAGCGTTCTGCGAAACCGCAAAACGCTTTAATCCTTTCGGTATGAACGCGCTGCGGTTGTTATATCGGCGTTATCCGAAACTGTCAACTCGGCGCTGTCTCAGGTCTCCTCGTTACGTCGAGCGTCACGCTCGCGTGGCGGCGCCGCCAGGCGTTCGCCAGGCCATTAGCGCCCCGTGTATGCGGGCTTGCGCTTCTCGGCGAACGCCTTCGGCCCTTCCTGCGCGTCGTCGCTCAGCAGCGCTTGGCGGAAGAGCCGCATCTCCAGGTCGAGGCCCTGATCGAGCGGCCGATCCAGCCCCTGGTAGGCGGCCTGCTTTGCCAGCCGGATCGCCAGCGGCCCCATCTCCAGCAGCGTGTTCGCCATCTCCTCGGCGGCGGCCAGCACCTGGTCGCGCGGCGCCACGCGGTTGATCAGGCCGAGCTGCAGCGCCTCCTGCGCCGTGAGCTGTGTGCCCATCAGGATCAGTTCCAGCGCCCGTGCCAGCGGCAGGGCGCGGGGCAGGCGCTGCGTGCCGCCCGCGCCGGGGATCAGGCCCCAGCGCACCTCGGGCTGGCCGAAGCGCGCCGTCTCGGCCGCCACGCGCAGGTCGCAGGCCAGTGCCAGCTCCAGCCCGCCGGCCAGGGCGTAGCCGTTGATCGCGCCGATGATCGGCTTCCAGCAGGCGAAGTCGCGGGTGATGCCGCCCAGGCTGAAGGTCGTGAGCTTGTCCGCCCTGGCCAGGTTGGAGAGATGGGGAATCAGCGCCTTCAGGTCGGCGCCCGAACAGAAGGCGCGATCGCCCGCGCCGGTGAGGATCGCCACCCACAGCTCCGGATCGTCGCGGAAGTCGTGGAAGGCGTGCGACAGCTCGTCGTTGGTCTCGGGGTCGATCGCGTTGAGCGCATCCGGCCGGTTGATCGTGACGTAGGCGATGCGCCCCTTCTTTTCGTAGAGGATGGCCATGCTGCACGCTCCTGCGACGCTGGCTCGCCGGCCGGCGGCCGGGGCCATGCTACCATATGCCTGATCCTGACTTCGCACGCGAAGTCTGCCCCTTCCCTTCATGTCATGCGTCAAGAGGAAGGGTGGGGTTCGAGGGCTGCCGGCGGGCCTCAGCCGCCAACGACGTAGGCCGGCCGGCCGATAGCCGTTGGCGGCGGTTCCAGGCCAACCGATCGTCCTCAGAGAAACGCCTCCCTGCGGGGGAGGGGACAGCCGAGCGTTTGGGCGAGGCAGGGGTAGCAACCATGCCGCACGTGCGGCTCGCGGATTGTTCGCTGGCGTTTGCGGAGCGCGGCGCCGGCCCGCCCCTGCTGCTGCTCATGGGGTTGGGCGGCAGCCACCGCTCCTGGGGCGAGCCGTTCCTGACGGCACTGGGACGCGGTTTCACACTGTTCGCGCTGGACCACCGCGGCACCGGCGGCTCGACGCGCGGCACGGCGCCGTACACGATCGCGCAACTCGCCGACGATGCGGCGGCCGCGCTGCAGGCGCTCGGCCTGGCGCGGGCGCATGTGCTCGGCCTCTCGATGGGCGGCATGGTGGCGCAGGAGCTGGCGCTGCGGCAGCCCGCGCGCCTGGCCGGGCTGGTGCTCGCTTCTACCACCTGCGGCGGGCCGCACGCCGTCTGGCCGGGTGCAGACGGGCGCCGGCGTTTCGCCGAGGGGCTGCGCCTGGGCGAGTCGCTGTGGCCGGCGGTGGTGGCCGACGAGTTCGCGGCGGCGAACCGCCCCTTTCTGGCCCGTATCGCCTTCGACACGCTTGCCGCCGGCACCCCGCCGAGCGTCTTCGCCGAGCAGGCCCGCGCGATCGCCCGCTTTTCGACCTGGGAGCGCCTGCCGCTGATCACGGCGCCGACACTGGTGCTTGCCGGCGACGGCGATCGGCTGATTCCGCCGGCCAACGCGCGCCTGATCGCCAGCCGCATCCGCGGCGCGGAAGGGGCGTTCGTGCGCGGCACGGGACACTGTTTCGTCTGGGAAGCGCCGGAGCGCGCCGCCGCCGAGATCAGCCGCTTTTTGGCGCGGCGGGGGCAATCACTGGTTGCAGCGCCAAGGGAGCCGCTTGCCCGTTGACCGGCCGCAGCACCCGCCGCAGCCTTGCCGCGGAAGGCGAGCGCCTCGCGCTGCCCGACGGCTTCAGCGTCGATCAGGGCGCGATCTTCCCGTGCGCGGACGCCACCGAGCGCGTGCAGGCCGAGCCGGGCCGCCTGATCGCGGCGGTGTGCATGGCCGCCGCGCACGGGCTACACGTCGGCCGCGAAACCGCCGATCTGCTCACCGCGGGCGCGCCCGCGCTGCGCGGGCTGCCGCCGGCGCGGCGCGGTGAGCTGCTGCTCGAGCTCGTGCTCTGCCCGGTACCCGATGCCGCCGTCGATCTGGCGCAGCGCGCCGGGTTGCTTGGGCAGATCCTGCCCGATATCGATCGCCTGCGCGCCATGCCGAAGGGGCAGGGGCGCTACAAGGACGTCTACGTGCACACGCTGCGCGTGCTGGCGGCCACGCCGGCCGACCCGATCACGCGCGTCGCCGCGCTGCTGCACGACATCGCCAAGCCGGACACGCTCGTCTCCGAGGGCGGCCTGGTGCACTTCCCCAACCATGACCTGCTGGGCGCCGATCGGTCCGAGCGGCGGTTGCACGGGCTCGGCTTCGACGCAGCGTTCAGCGCCGCCGTGGCCACGCTCGTGCGCCTGCACCTGCGCACCAACAGCTACGAGCCGAACTGGACCGACAGCGCCGTGCGCCGCCTGCACCTCGACGCGGGCGAGCACTGGCAGCGGCTGCTCGACCTCTCGGACGCCGACGTGACCAGCGCCCGGCCGGAAGTCGTCGCGCGGGCGCGCCGCCGCGTGCAGGCGCTGGCCGAGCACGCCCGGTTGCTGGATCAGCCGGTCGAGGTCTCGCCGCTGGACGGCACGGTGCTGATGCAGCGCTTCGGCCGCGGGCCGGGCCGCTGGATCGGCGAGGTCAAGCGCGAGCTGATCGCCCGCGTGCGCGAGGGCACGCTCGATCCCGCGGATCACAAGGCGGCCTGGCGCATCGCCGCGGAGGTCGTGGACGCGCTGCCGGCCGGGGAATGAGGCGAAGCGTTCGGCCTTAGCTGGGGCTCGACGTGGCCGTGCGCCGCGACGGCCGGCGCTTGAACTCGACCAGCCGGTCCAGGCGGTCGAGCTTGGCGGCGAAGCCGCTGCGCTCCCAGTTGTAGCGCGCGACCGTGCTGCCCGCCCAATAGTGCGCCAGCCAGGCGCTCGGTGGCAGCGCCGCGCCCAGGATCTCCTCAAGCTGGCGGAAGGTGAGCTGGATCGTTTGCTGATCTGACGAGAGGTCTTCGAGGTAGCGATTGAGCGGCAGATACTTGCGTGCTGGCGGCATCGACTGTACTCCACCTCGGGACGGGACGAATGGACTCCAGGCTAATCTTTCAGAACCGACCCATACTGTCAACCCTCAATCGCAACTCGACAGAACGTGGGCTTGCTGCCGCGCGCCGCCGTCTCCGACAATGAGTCCGATGAGTCCACTGAGCCCGATGAGTCCAATGAGTCCAATGAGTCCAGAACTGAGCATAGCAACGGGTTGCGCGTGGAGGTAGCCGGTGCGCTTCGCCATCGTCGTCTTTCCCGGCACCTGGTCGGACCGCGACTGCTTTCACGCCGTCACCGACGTGCTCGGGCAGGAAGCCGCGTACGTCTGGCACCGCGAAGCCGACCTCACCGGCGCCGACTGCGTGGTGCTGCCCGGCGGCTTCGCCCACGGCGATTACCTGCGCACGGGGGCGATCGCCCGCTTCTCTCCCGTGATGGAGGCGGTGCGGCGCCATGCCGAGGCCGGGCGGCCGGTGTTTGGTATCTGCAACGGCTTCCAGATTCTCTGCGAGGCGGGGCTGCTGCCGGGTGCGCTGATGCGCAACGCCAGCCTGCAGTTCCGCTGCCAGGACGTCTATCTGCGCACGGAGACGCTGCGCTCGCCCTTCACCGCAGCCTGCGCACCGGGACAGGTGCTGCGTATCCCCATCTCGCACGGCGAGGGCAACTACTACGCCGACGCGCCGACGCTCGCCCGCCTGAACGAGGAGGAGCGCGTCGCCTTCCGCTACTGCACGCCCGCGGGCACGATCACGTCCGACGCCAACCCCAACGGCTCGCTGCAGAACATTGCCGGCGTGCTCAACGAGCGGCGCAGCGTGCTGGGCATGATGCCGCACCCCGAGCGGGCGGTGGAGGCGCTGACCGGCGGCGAGGACGGCCGCCTGCTCTGGCGCTCGCTGATCGAATCCTTCGTCCTGAGCCGTTGACCGCCGAGATCGCGGCCGAGGCGCCGATCGGGCCGCCGCTGCCGCTGCCGGCGCGCCTGGCGCCGCAGTATCCGGTAATCTACACGCTCGGCTATCCCGGGCGGCAGTCGCGCTGGAAGGCCGCGCTGCGCCTGGTGCTGCTGCTGCCCGAGCTGCTGGCGCTGGCCCTCGTCTACTCGCTGCTCTACCCGCTGGCGTTTGCGAGCTGGCTGATCATCGTCTTCTCCGGCCGGCTGGACCGCACGCTGTGGGGCTTCAGCGCCTCCATCCTGCGCTGGATCGCCGCGGTGTTGAGCTACGCCACACTGCTGCGCGACGAGTATCCGGGCCTGGGCCAGCGTTTTCCGCAGCGCTTCGCGATCGCCTTCCCGCCGCGCCGCAGCCGCGTGCGCACGCTGTTCCGCGCCGTGCTGATCCTGCCGCAGCTCGTGGTCGTAGAGCTGCTCTTCCTGCCGCTGCTGGTCGGCGCGCTGATCGCCTGGGTCGCCATCCTGATCGAGGGCCGCTATCCCGAGGGGATCTGGCGGCTGGTCGCCGGTCTGAACCGTTGGATCCTGCGCGTGGCCGCTTACGGCCTGCTGCTGCGCGACGACTACCCGCCGTACACGCTCGGCCTCTGGGAGCCGGCTACATTGGAGGCGCTCGGCCTCGCAACGGCGCCGGCCGGGACTGCCATGGTGCCGGCCGTGCCTGCCGCGGAGCCGGCAGTTGGCGGAGCGCCGCTCGGCCGCGCGGCCGGCATCCCGATCTGGCCGGTTGCCCCCGCGCCGGGTTCGGCGGCCGAGGTTCCGCCGCCCGCGCCCGGCGAGGGCGCGCTGTACGAGCGGCCGTGGCCCCAGGCCGCGCTCCCGCCGACCAACGAGCCTGAACACGATCCCGATCAGGACTGAGCCGCGCGCTCGGCTGCCGCGGCGGCCTCGCGGCCGTACTTGCTGCCGGGGACGTAGTAGCGCCGCGCCCAGATGCCGGTGCGCGCCTCAGCGCCCACGGGCATGCGCCAGGTGGTGACGCGGCTCTCGGCGAGCGGCACGGCAAGCAGCGCCCGCGGCTGGTCGATCGTGTTCTGGATGTAGGCTTCCGCGCCCGTGGCCGGCACGTAGCGCAGCGCGATCGCGCGGTAGGTGTCGCGCCAGGCGTCGTCGTCGCCGGTCTCGTGCAGGATGCGGCAGACGCCCTGCACGCTGAGCTTGCGGTAGGGCAGCGCCTCCTCGTCGATCGAGAGGGCGACGCGCGGATCGCGGCGCAGGTTGTGCAGGAAGACGGACGCGGCGCGCGGCGTGAACAGGATCGCGCCGTCGCGGTGCAGGAACCAGGCCGGCGCCACGCGCGGCATGCCGTCGGCATCGATGGAGCCGATGCGTACGAGGTGCCCCGGCTCGGCGAGAAAGGCGTTCAGTTCGGACGTGCTCAGGCGTGGCATACGAGCCTCCATTCCCCCTTCCATGGGAGATCTGCGATGGCGGTTCCTCCAATCCTAGGGGCAAGGGGCGATCCGGCATGGAGCGATCCAGGTGGCGTCGGGTTACGCGTATAGTACGCGGACCGCGCCGGGAAGGGCGGGCGGCGCGCTTTGCTATACTTGGCTCGCATGCGGCGTTTTGCACCGGATGGGCGGCCGCGGCAAATCCTCTGAGGCGAGAGTTCAGATGAACGGCGGGATCGTCGGCGCCGTGCGCCGCAACCACGCGCTGGAGCACGGCACGGTCTCGATCCTGCTGGGTAAGCTGGGGCCGGACGTGCGCCTGGCAGGCCGCGCCGTGGCCGACGGTTTCTACATCTACGGCAAGATTCCGACCGACGCGATCACCAGCAGCGCCCGCGAGGCGCTGCTGCGGCTGAAGGCGGGCGAGGCCGGCCTGGCGGTGACGCCGCTCTGCGGCACAAACATCGCCGTGGCCGGCGTGCTGACCGGGCTGGCGAGCCTGGTGGCGCTGGGTTCCTCGAAGCGGCGCTTCGAGCGGCTGCCCACGGTGGTCACGGCGGCGATGTTCGGCGTGCTCGCCTCGCAGCCGATCGGGCGGCTGGTGCAGAAGCACATCACGACTTCACCCGATCTGGACCGCGCCGAGATCACGGGCGTTTCCAGCACGGCCCGCGGCTTCGTGCACAAGGTGCAGACCAGCTTCGAGTAGCGGCTGCCGGCCGCTTGAGGAGGGCGCCATGCCGGAGGAAGAGGAGCGCACCCGCCACTCGCTGAGCGCGAGCCGGGCCAACTGGCGGCAGCCGGGACCACTGGGCTGGAAGCTGCGGCGCTTGCTGGCGAACAATGCGAGCAAGATCGTGCACCTGCGCGGCTGCTGCGGCCACCCCGGCGAGCCGGGCTGTTGAGAGCCGGCGCCGCCGCCCCAGTCTGGGGCGGAGTGAGCCGAACGACCTCAAAAGAGCCACCCGCCGGCGGCGTGCCGTTGCCGCGCGGGGCGGCGTTTCCTGCCTTCCGGGCCCGCGCGAGCACCATCTGCTCGGGCGGCCCGCGGTTCTAAGCACGTGCTTGAAACCACGCTCGGTTGCCGCTGACGGTACGGCAAATGCCGTCGTGCGCGTCGTATATGCCGTTGACAGCATATACCTGTTGAGGTATACTCGCCGCGGTGAACGCCTTTGTCGTCCTCGCGGAGCCCGCGCGCCGGCGCCTCCTCGACGCCTTGCTTCAAGGCGAGCGGCCGGTGAATGAGCTGGCTGAGCAGCTCGGGATCAGTCAGCCGGCGGCCTCCAAGCATCTGCGCGTCCTCAAGGATGCGGGGATGGTGAGCGCCCGCGTCGATGCGCAGCACCGGCGCTACCGCTTGGAGCCCGCGGCCCTCGCCGAGATCGATACCTGGCTCGCGCCGTACCGGCGCCTGTGGACAGGGCGGCTGGCTGCGCTGGAGAGCTACCTGGACAGGCCGGACCGGCCGGACCGGCCGGATTGGAAGGAAGCCGATGAGCGACGGCACGATTGAGCAGACCGGCGAGCGGGTAACGTTCCGCTTCGAGCGGCGGCTTTCCCATGCGATCGACACCGTCTGGAAGGCCATTACCGATCCGGCCGAGCTGGAGCGCTGGCTCGGCCAGCGGCCGGAGATCGAGCTGCGACCGGGCGGCCGCTACGTCTCGTATCACGGGTCCGGCGATCGGGTGGTCGATCGCGTGTTGCGGATCGAGCCGCCCACGCTCTTCGAGCACACGTTCTGGGAGCAAGTCAACCCGACGGCCGTGGTCACCTGGCGGCTCAGCCCGATCGCGGACGGCTGCCTGCTGGTGCTCACGCATTCGCTGGGGATGGCAGACATCCGCGGCGCGGCCGCGACGGTCGCCCGCGGCGATGACTATACGCTGATCATCTCGCGCAACGGCGCCGGCTGGCACCGCCTGCTCGATAAGCTCGAAGCCGCACTCGCCGGCCACAGCATGGAATGGTCGGAGCAGGCGCAAAAGGCCCTGCAAGAGCGCTACGCCGCCATGCTCGCCTGAAGCGTCGGTTGCTCACCCCCAGGCGGGTTTATCAAAGGGCCGAATATCGCCGGCTTTGAGCATCGCGCGAGCGCCCGCGGCGACCGAACCAAATGCCGCGGGCTTGCGGCCGAGCTTTTCCAAGCCTCACTGTCCAGGTGAAACCGTTAGCGTGGTCTCAACCTCGATCTTGCCTACACATGGCGCATCAATACCGAGTGCAGCACAAGCCGTTACACGGCGTCAGCGTGCACGGAACGGTCGGGCACGCCAAGCAGGATCCACGTGCGCCGCTGCAGTATCTCCGCGGTGTGTGCTCGATCGTGCGAGATGATCCGCCGCACCATCTTACGGACGGTCCAACTTCCCGGCGTGACCAGTCCGGGACGGACGGGGCGATAGACTCGCTCCCGCTGCGCATCGTTGAGCGAGCGCAGGAGCGCGAGCGTTGTGACCCGCTCTCCGCTCACATCGGCCACGGTCTCGAAGATGCCCCTGGCCGGGCCATCCTTCAGCCCATCGCGATAGAACACCTCAAAGCTGAGCACGTGTGCAAGGATGTCGCGGACGGTCCGCGCTCCTGGTGCCCAGACATCGAACGCCTCAACCGATGATCTGGGTGGTGCCCAGTCGAGGAGCGCATCGGGTAACGCGGAAACGAGTCCGAGCAGGTCGGCTCGGGCAAACTCTAGCCGTGCGATGCAGGTTTCGAGTTCCGCACGCGGCAGGGGCCGCCGATCGTCGGCGAAGCAGAAGTCGCCGTCGGCGTCCGACTGCGTCAGTGGGTCGATGCTCTCGACCGCCTCCCATGCAGGAGACGCGTCGACGCTTTCTCCATGCTGCTGCAGCCAGGCAACGTGCTCGGCGATCGCGAGCGGCAGCATCAGTGCGATCGCCTCGGAGTTCCGCCCGCCGGCGATACAGCCAGGCAAGTCGAGCACCCAGGCGTGGATTCCCGTACCGTACATGACGAGTCCAACGGGATGCGTCATGCCACGTCACCGTCTCCCGGACCGACAAACTGCCCGCCGGCGATCGTGGCACAGGCTTCGGGAATTCGGGCGTTGTCAGTCGCCCTTTTCAGCGATACCTCTCAACCCGCGCCGCGGCCTGTTGATAGGCGTATTCGTGGGTGCCGACCGCGAGCACAAGAATTTGCCGGCGCTCTCCGTGGACGTAATACACCGCGCGCTGGGCTCCGGCCTTGTCATGGCTAATCTCGAGCGAACGGTACCCCTTGAGTAAGCCAGTGAGTGGGTGCCCCCAGTCAGGCCGACGGGCAAGACCTCGAATCCGGGCAAGTGCAGCTGTGCGCGTGGATTTCATCTGCTCGAGGTCTTCGAAAACCTCGAAGGCCATCACGATCTGATATGGCGCTTGCGGCGCTTGAGCCACGGCGCCCTCCGGCGTGCAGGTGCACGAAAGTGGACACCGAAGTGCGCCGCCACTTCCTCGAAGGGCACGACATTGCCGGCTTCGAGCATGGCGCGAGCGGCCGCCACCAGCGGACCGGGCTCCTCGGGCTCGGGGCTGATTGAGAGCATGCCGCCATGCTCCTGTACGTACACTCCGCGCCCGGCCCTGAGACCTAGCCGCTCACGGTACTCCTGCGGGATCGTCATCCGCCCCTTGCGGTCAATCTTTGCGTACGCCAACGCTCACCTCGGGTGGGCGCAAGCCCACCTCACAGAGCATTGTAGCACATGGCCCTCCGGTGCGGTGAGCCTGGGGATCACCGGCTCGCTGAACGGGCGCCCCCGATCCTCCCGACCGCCGCTGAACCCGTGCCGCTGCGGCGCCCTACCCCCGCGGCAGGCCGAGGCCGCGGGTGGCCATGATGTTGCGCTGCACTTCGCTCGTGCCGGCGGCGATCGTCGAAGACACGCTGCTGAGATACAGCACCTGCATCTTCGCCTCAAGTGGCGCCCAGCGGTCACCTTCGTACAACATGCCGTAGGCGCCCATGATGTTCACGCCCGCCTGTCCCAGCCGCTGGCTCAGCTCCGAGCCGTACATCTTGGACATCGAGGCCTCGTAGTTGGGAATGCGCCCGCTCGCCTGCATCCAGGAGACGCGGTAGGAGAGATAGCGCCCGACCTCATGCTCGATCGCCAGCTCAGCCAGCTTCGTGCGCACGCCGGGGCGCTGGTAAAGGGGCACGCCGTTCAGCGTCGCCTCGCGGCAGAACTGCGTTAACAGCTCCAGCGTGCGCATGCCGCCGGCGATGCGGCCCACGCCCGAGCGTTCGAAGTCCAGCGTCGTGGCCGCCGCGTACCAGCCGCGGTTGATCTCGCCCAGCACGTTGCGCCGCGGCACGCGCACGTCCTCGAAGAACGTCTCGTTGAAGCCGGAGCGGCCGTGCATCTGCGCGATCGGCCGGATCGAGATGCCCGGCGTCTTCATGTCCAGCAGGAAGTAGGTGATGCCGCGGTGCTTGGGCGCGTCGGGATCGGTGCGCGCGAGCACGTGGATCCAGTCGGCGTGCTGCGCGTTGCTGGTCCAGATCTTCTGGCCGTTGATCACGTAGTCGTCGCCGTCGCGCACGGCGCGGGTTTGCAGACTGGCCAGGTCGGAGCCCGATCCCGGCTCCGAAAACCCCTGGCACCACATCACGTCGGCGCTGGCGATCGGCGGCAGGAAGCGCTGCTTCTGCTCGTCGTTGCCGTGCACCATGATGCAGGGGCCGATCATGTTGATGCCCTGGCCGCCGCCGCCGGGCGCGCCGTGATAGGCGCACTCCTCGCGGAAGATCATCTGGCGGATGTGGCTGGCGCCGTCGCCGCCGAACTCTTTGGGCCAGGCCATCGTCAGCCAACCGCGCTCGGCCAGCTTCTTCTCGAAGGCGCGCATGCGCGGAAACTCGTCGTCGCCCTCGGCGGCGATACCGCCCACGGTGTCGCCCACGCCCCAGTTGTCGCGGATGAAGCCGCGCACCTCGCTGCGGAACGCCTCGTCTTGTGCGGTGAATGCGAACTCCATGGGTTGCCTCCGTCTGCGTCTCGGCCTTCTATCCCCCGTCCCCTTTCCCCCAATCTCTGACATCGCGCGGGGCGCGATTTGGGGTGAGGGAAAGGGGCGATCGGGCGGAGGAGGAATCGGACGATGCCGGGTTAACCGCATGATCGTCGGAACGCCCGACCCCGGATCGCCCCTCTCCCAGGATTGGGAGAGGGGAAGGGGGTGAGGGCCGACTGTCCGGCGCCATCATAGCGCCAATGCGGTTGCGAGTAGCAACGGCCTGCGCTACCGTCGCAGCGAAGGCAGCGGAACTGAGCAGACGCTCAGGACGGGACCGCGCTCGGCGCGGCCCGTATCGCTTGTGCATGCGTAGACAGAGGGGGCAGCGTGGATTTCCAGGACAACCAGGAAGAGGCGGCATTTCGCACCGAAGTGCGCGGCTTCATCAAGCAGAACCTGCCCAACGGCTTCACTTCTACCTTCGAGCCGGAGATCGACGACCCCGCGCGCGAAGGCGACCTCAAGACCTGGCGCGGCCGCCTGGCGGGCCAGGGCTGGATCGCGCCGCACTGGCCCAAAGAGTACGGCGGCGCCGGCCTCACGCCGAGCGAGCAGTTCATCTTCAACGAAGAGATGGCCGAGGCGCGGGCGCCGCAGGTGGGCGGTATGGGCGTGCAGATGATCGGCCCCACGCTGATCGTCTACGGCACCGAGGAGCAAAAGCAGGAGCACCTGCCCAAGATCACCTCCGGTGAGGTGCAGTGGTGCCAGGGCTACTCGGAGCCCGGCTCCGGCTCCGACCTGGCCAGTCTGCAAACCCGCGCCGTGCGCGACGGCGACGACTACGTGATCAACGGCCAGAAGATCTGGTCCTCTGGCGCGCACCGCGCCGACTGGATGTTCATGCTCGTGCGCACCGACCCGGAGGCGCCGAAGCATCGCGGCATCTCCATGCTGCTGGTCGATATGAAGTCGCCGGGCATCCAGGTGCAGCCGTTGGTGGACATGTCCAGCCGCCACTACTTCAACCAGGAGTTCTTCGACAGCGTGCGCGTGCCGGTGAAGAACCGGGTGGGCGAGGAGAACCGCGGCTGGTATGTCGGCGCCACGCTGCTGGACTTCGAACGCTCGAACATCGCCAGCGCGATCGGCATGCGCCACCAGGTGAACGACCTGGTCACGTTTGTACGCGAGGCGTCGAAAGGCGGCAACGTGCCGGTGCGGGTGACGGCCGCACTCAAGACTGAGCTGGCCGAGCGCGCGATCGAGGCGGAGATCTCGAAGCTGATCAGCTACCGCATCATCTCGATTCAGAAGCGCGGCGGCATCCCCAACTACGAAGCCTCGATGAACAAGAACTTCCGCGCCGAGGCCGGCCAGCGGCTGGCGCAAACGGGCATGAAGGCGCTGGGCATGTACGGCAACGTCTACGACGACGGCCCGCTGGCGGCGCTGCACGGCCGCCTCAGCCGCCAGTACCTGACGACGGTCGCCGGCACGATCGCCGCCGGCTCCAGCGAGATCAACCGCAACGTGATCGCCACCCGCGGCCTGGGCCTGCCGCGTGGGTAAGGCCGCTTGCGCTCCTTGCCTCCGCTGTCCGAGAGACGGAGATCGACGACTGGATCGACTGAGGCTGAAAGCGGGGCGGTGAGGCTCCTCAGCTCCGCTCCGAAGCTCCCCTCTCCCTGGCATAGAGAGGGGCCGGGGGTGAGGCCATGCCGCATCCGCTCTACCGCGGCGCCGCGATCGCCGGCGTCGATGAGTCCGACCAGATCGGCAACGTGCCGAACAAGACCTCGCTGCAACTGCATGCCGAGGCGGCGATCAACGCGCTCGCCGACGCCGGCATCGACAGGTCCGAGGTCGACGGCATCGCCACGGCCGGCGTCTCGCCCATGCAGACGGCCGAGTATCTCGGCATCGTGCCGCGCTATTCCGACGGCACCTCGGTCGGCGGTTCTTCGTTCGTGATCCACGTCGGCCACGCGCTGGAGGCGATCGCCGGCGGCCGCGCCTCCGTCGTGCTGATCACGCACGGCGAGGGGCACCTGGGTGGCGGCCGGCGCGGCCCCGGCGGGCCAGACCCTTCCAACCTCGCCGGGCAGTACGAGGCGCCGTTCGGCGTGCTGGGGCCGCCCTACGCCTACTCGCTCGCCTGTATGCGGCACATGGCGCTCTACGGCACGACCAAAGAGCAGCTCGCGCAGATCGCCGTGCAGACGCGCCAGTGGGCGAGTATGAACCCCAAGGCGCTGATGCGCGATCCGATCACCGTCGAGGACGTGCTCAACTCGCGCCTGATCTCCTACCCCTTCAACCTGCTCGACTGCTGCCTGGTCACGGACGCCGGCGGCGCCTGCGTTGTCGTCAGCCCCGAGCGGGCGCGCGATCTGAAGAAGAAGCCGGTCTGGGTGCTGGGCGCCGGCGAGGCGCACGACCACAGCATGATCAGCCAGATGCCCGACCTCACGCGCACGCCGGCGCAGTACTCCGGCCCGGCGGCGATGGGCATGGCCGGCGTCTCGCACGCTGAGATCGACCTGGCGATGCTCTACGACTCCTTCACCTACACCGTGCTGGTGACGCTGGAATCGCTGGGCTTCTGCAAGCCGGGCGAGGGCGGCGCCTTCGTGAGCAACGGCCGCCTGGGACCGGGCGGCGCCCTGCCCACGAACACCAACGGCGGCGGCCTGAGCTACACGCACTCGGGCATGTACGGGATGTTCCTGCTGCTGGAGGCCACACGCCAGTTGCGCGGCGAGTGCGGCCAGCGCCAGGTGGCGAACGGCAAGATCGCCCTGGTGAACGGCACCGGCGGCTCGCTCTCCTCCACGGGCACGCTGGTGCTCGCCGCCGATTAGCGCCGCGCTGCAAAGGACGCCGAAAGATGACGACGCAACCGGCCTACGCCAAGCCGCTGCCGCTGATCACGCCGGAGAACGAGCGCTTCTGGCAGGGCTGCAAGGCGCACGAGCTCTGGCTGCGCTTCTGCAACGCCTGCGCCAAGCCCTACTACTATCCGCGCGACATCTGCCCCATGTGCGGCTCGCGCGACGTGAGCTGGCAGCAGATGAGCGGCCGGGGCACGCTGCACACCTTCGCCATTGTGCACCGCGCGCCCACCCCAGCCTTCCGCGAGGACGTGCCCTTCGTCACGGCGATGGTCGACCTGGAAGAAGGCCCGCGCCTGCTGACCAACCTCGTGGGCATCGCGCCGGACCCGGCGCAGATCAGGGTCGGCATGCCCGTCGAAGTGACCTTCGAGGACGTCACCGAGCAGATCAGCCTGCCGAAGTTCCGGCCAGTGGGGTAACCCGCGCGCCCGCCGCGTTCAGCGTCCAGTCGTACGGGTCATACTGCTCGCGGCCCGCGCACAGCGCCTCATGCAGCCGGCGGCGCTCGTCGCCTTCGAGAAACGGGCCGATAACGGTCGTGAGGCCGGTGCGGCCGCCGAAGTCCTCGGCGTAGAAGGCGAAGATCGAGGAAAGGCGCACGGTTTCGCCGGCGAACGTCACGCCACCCCCCTGCACGAAGGCCCGCGTCGCCTCCTCAAGCTCTGCGTCGACGTGCGCCGCCGTGTAGACGCGCAGCGGCGGGCACGAGCGCGTGGCGCAGTGCAGGGCGAAGTGCAGGCGCGGCTCCGGCGGCCGCAGGCAGCAGGCCAGCCGCGCATCGTTCGGGGCAAAGGGCGCCGGCAGCCGCGGCAGCGCCGCACGGTTGCCGCGCAGCACGCCGTGCTCGATCTCGTGCAGCGAGAAGCGCCGCGCGCCGATGCGATAGGCGGCGCGATGGAAGAAGCCGGGCTGCTCGCGCACGGAGCCGGCGATGCCGAACTGCGCCGCCGCGTCGATCGCCAGCACGTTGTAGACGTTGATCCAGAAGGCCAGCCGTGCCGCGCGGTGGCCGAGGGCCGCTGGTTCGAACGCCGCCAGCTCGGCCGTGATGGCGCGCAGATGCGCGTAGGCCGGCAGTGCCGCCAGCCGCCCGTAGGCGATCGTGGCGCCCTCGTCAGCGCTGGCCGCGGCGTGCAGGGCGCGAGCGGCCGCCACCAGGCGCTCCGGCAGGCTGTTCCCCGGCGCCCTCGGCGAACCGTGCGCACCAGCGCCGTCCGGCGCCTCGTTGAGCACGATGGTGGCGCCGGCGGCCGCACACAGGAAGCGCAGCAGCGCCAGGTCCGGCTTCGCGCTCACTTCGCGTTCAGCGTTTGGGTGATCTTGTAGCGGAAGGTGCCGGCCGAAAGCGGGCCGAGCACGACATCACGCACGATACCGTTGCGGTCGATGAACACCGTGTCGGGAATGCCGTTGAAGCGGAAGGCGTCTGCCACGGCGTTGTCGGAGTCCATCAGGATCGTGAAGCCGGCGCCAAACTGGTCGCGGAAGGCCGAGACCTTGCTCACGCTCTCCGCCTGGTCGAGCGCGAGAATCACCACGTCGTTCCCCAGCGTCTCGTTCGCCTTCTCCAGCTCGGGAAACTCCTGCTTACAGGGTCCGCACCAGGTCGCCCAGAAGTTGACCACCACGGCCTTGCCCCTGAGCGAGGCGAGCTCCACTCGCCGGCCCTCGGTGTCCAGCAGGGCGAAGTCCGGCGCCGGCTGACCGACGCTGGGCGGGTGCGGCTCCAGGGCGCCCAGCGGGCCATCGGGGTGCGGCAGCGGCGGCGCGGCCGCGTGCGGCGCCGTGGCTGCCTTGACCGAAGACGCGGCGGAATCGACGTGCAGCACCGCCGGCCGATCGCGCCGCAGCAGCACGATCGCCAGCACGATGACGCCGGAGACCAGTGCCACCGCGCCGATCTGCGCCAGGATCAGCCAGCGCGGCAGCCGCGCCGCGGGTTGCACGGCTGGTTCCGGCGCCTGGGCCGCGGCGTCTTCTTGCGGATCGGAGGATTCATTGCTCATCGCATTCGCACCTGCGCCGATCAAGCCGCTGCCGCGTGCGCCCTCATTGTAGGACTGGGACCGGCGTCTGTCCCAATCCGGCCGGTCCGCCTAACCCCGCCGCGGCCGAGGCCGCATGGGCAAGGGATAGCCTCTGCCCGCGAAGTCAGGATCATTCGCCCCGTAGCGGCACGCCGAGCTGGTCACAGATGAATCTCCAGATATCCGCCTGTTCCTCGATCGTCTTGGCCAGCGGTTTGCCCTGGCCATGGCCCGCCTGTGTCTCCACGCGCAGCAGGATCGGCCCCTTCGCCGGCGTCGCCCCGCTCACGCGTTGCAGCAGCGCCGCCATCTTGCGCGCGTGCAGCGGAGCGACGCGGCTGTCGGACTCGGCCGTGGTGAACAGCACCGCCGGGTAGCGCGTTCCCGCCTGCACGCGGTGGTAGGGCGAATAGGCGCGCAGCCAGCGATACTGCTCCGGATCTTCGGCGCTGCCGTACTCGGTGGTCCAGAGCTGCGCGATCAGGAAGCGGTGGAAGCGCAGCATGTCCAGCAGCGGCACGGCGCAGACGGCGGCGCGGAAGAGGTCCGGCCGCTGCGTGATCGCCGCGCCGACTAACAGGCCGCCGTTGCTGCCGCCGCGAATCGCCAGCCGCTCCGGGCGCGTGGAGCCGGCGGCGATCAGCCACTCGGCCGCGGCGATGAAGTCGTCGAACGTGTGCTGCTTCTGCTCCCGCATGCCGGCGCGGTGCCACGCCTCGCCGTACTCGCCGCCGCCGCGCAGGTTCGGCTGGGCGAAGATGCCGCCCTGCTCCAGCCAGAAGGCCGTGGCCGCGCTGTAGGCCGGCGTCAGGCTGATGTTGAAGCCGCCGTAGCCACTCAGCAGCACGGGCCGGTCGCCGTCCAGCGCCACGCCCGTCGGCGCGACGATGAACATCGACACGCGGGCGCCGTCGGTCGAGCCGTACCAGACCTGGCGCACAGCCACCGCCGCTGGATCGATGCCGCCCGGCACGCCGGCCCACTCGCTCACCGCGCCGCCCGCCAACGCGCGGCGGTAGACGGCGGCGGGCACGGTGAAGGAGGTATAGCCGATGTACAGCGCGTCGCCGCCCCGCTCGCCGCCCAGGCCCGTGACCGAGCCGGCGCCCGGCAGCGGCACGTCCTCGGCCTCGGCGCCGTCGAGCGAGCGCAGCTCCAGCCGCGACTGTGCATTCACCATGTAGTGCAGCGCCAGCCGGCCGCCGACGATGCGGGCGCCTTCGAGAATCGCGTCGTCCCGCTCGGGCACGATCTCGCGCCAGCGTTCGCGGCGCGCGTGTGTGAGCGGCACGGCCAGCAGGCGCGAGCGCGGCGCGTCGAGGTTCGTCGTTAGATACAGCGTCTCGCCGTGGACCTCGCCGGAAAAGAGCGCCTCGATATCTTCGGCCACCGTGATCCAGCCGCCGGCCGGGTCGTGCAGGTCGCGCAGATAGACATCCGCCTGCTGCCAGCCGAGGTCCACGATCAGCAGCAGCCAGCGGCCGTCGTCGGAAAGCTCGACCGACGGCGATTCGCGCATATCGCGCCGCTCGCTCCAGACCAGTGCGTCGCCGTCCGGATCGTCGCCCAGCCGGTGCAGCAGGACGCGGCGATGGTAGCCCTCCTCGCCGTCCGGCACGCTGCCGGGCGCGGGCAGGCGCGTGTAGTAGAAGCCGGAGCCGTCGGCCAGCCAGGCGAGGCTGATGTGGCGCGTGCGCGAGATCGTGTCCGGCAGCGGCTCGCCGGTATCGACGTCCAGCACGTGGAGCGTGCTCTGCTCGCTGCCGTCGCTGGAGAGGCCGTAGGCCAGCAGCCGCCCGTCGTTCGAGGGAAAGTGCCAGTCCAGCGCGACCGTGCCGGCGGCGCTGAGCACGTTGGGATCAACCAGCGCCCGTTCCGCGCCATCCGGTTCTTCGCGCACGTAGAGCACGGGCTGGTTCTGCGTGCCCTCGCGCCGCTCATAGAACAGCCGCCCGCCGCGCGGCTCCGGCACACCTACCCAGCCGACCGAGAGCAGCTCGGCCAGCCGGCGCTGCAGCGCCTCGCGTCCGGGCACAGCGTCCAGCACGGCCGAGGTGCGGGCATTCTGCGCCGCGGTCCAGGCCCGTACCTCCGCTGAGCCGCCGTCTTCGAGCCAGCGGTATGGGTCCGGCACGTGCTCGTCGTGGAAGATCTCGTCCACCGGTGCGACACGCGTGTCGGGCGGCTGGGGAAGCAGTTGTGTCACGAACGTTCCTTACACGCCTACACGCCTACACGCCTACACGCCTACACGCGTACAGAAGACTGCACATCCGGCCCGTCGCCCCGCCACTGAGGGTGCTCTGGCGCCAAACCTCACTGCCGAAGCCGGGGCGGTGCGGGTATGCCCGCGGCAGCGTCGCGGGGCGTGTCCTCACTATAGCGGCCGGCTGGAGCCGCCCGCGAAGGGTAAGCGTTCGGGAACGGCGCGGCGATCGTGGGCCGAATGTGCTTAAGGAATCTCCCCGCCATCCCGAAATTAGCAACAGGACACGGCGATCCTAAGCCAGTGGGGCCAGGGAAATCGTCGCGCCGAGATATTTATGGGGAAGGGTTCTGCAATGTCGTTGGTCGATCGCTTTCTCCTCCGCGCCGTCGCCGCCGCGTATCAGCCGCGTGGTGACGAAGAGGGCCAGGGCCTGGCCGAGTACGGCCTGATCCTGGCGCTGATCGCCGTTGTTTGCGTGGCGGCGCTGACCCTGCTCGGCGGCAACATCAGCAACACGCTCAACAGCATCGCCGGCAGCCTCTAAGGCACGCAACGCCATGCACAAGGAACCGGAGGCCGCTATGCCGGCCTCCGGTTCCTTGTGCATGGCGTTGCCCGGGAGCCGGCACGCGGCTCAGTGCGGCACGACGAGACCGGCAACCAGCCCCGCGGCCAGCAGGGCGCCGAAGCGCATGTGCAGCTGCGCCGTGCGAAAGAGCACGTAGTTGAGCTTGCGCGGCTCGCGCGTGCGCGCGGTGAAGCGCACGGCCCGCAGCGCCGCCGGCAACGTGAGCAGGGTGAGCAGCACCGGCCAGGGCGCCACGCGCGCCACCACCATCACGATCAGCGAAGCGTAGGCGGCGCCGATCAGCAGGTAGTACTCCCAGTTGGCGGGGCGCCGGCCGATGATCGTCGCCAGCGTGCGCTTGCCGTGCCGGCGGTCGTCCTCGATGTCGCGCAGGTTGTTGGCGTGCAGGATCGCCGTGACCAGAAAGGCGATCGGCAGCGAGACGATGAACGGATCCCAGCTCCAGTGCGCCGTCTGCACGTAGTAGGCGCCCATCACCATCACCGGCCCCATGAACACGAACACGGTCAGCTCGCCCAGGGCGATGTAGGCGAGCGAGATCGGCGCGCCGGTGTAGAAGAAGCCGGCCGCCACGCTCGCCAGCCCAAGCCAGAGCAACGGCAGCCCAACCAGCGCAACCAGCGCCAGCCCGCACAGCGCCCCCGCCGCGAAGCAGGCGATGCCCAGCCGCAGCACCTCGCGCGGCTTGATCAAGCCGCGCCGGATCGCGTTGCTCGGGCCGAGCGAATCCGGCCCGTCCACACCCTTGACGTGGTCGTAATAGTCGTTGACCAGGTTGGTGCCGGCCTGGATCAGCACCGAGCCGAGCAGCGCCAGCAGGAAGTAGAAGGGATTGAACGCCTTCGGCGCGGCGACGAGCGTGCCGACGACGACCGGCACGATCGCCGCCGTGAACGAGAACGGCCGGGCGGCCCCGAACCACAGCTTCACGCGCGGACTCATGGCTCTCCCCTTGCCCCGGCAAGCACAGCGCCCGGTTCTCTGCCCCGGCTCGCGCGCCGGCGCCGGCCACATCGTACGCGGCCCTCGCGTTTGAAGCGAGTGTTACAACTGTGATACCTTCGGCGCGACGTAACGCCCGCAGGCGGGGGGCAGGGTGGCGGCTTCGGTCCGGCTCGGGCAGTTCAACATTGTCGGCGGGCAGGCGCTGCAAGACGGTCCGTTCGCCGGCGCCGTGGCCGGGCGCGGCGTCGCCGACACCACCGCCGACCTCTATATCACGCTGCAACCGAGCCGCCCCGACACGGACCAGCTCTGCGCCGGCGTGCTGCAAACGATCGCCCGCACCTTCGGCCACGCGCAGTACTCCGTCACCGGCAACCTGCTGCTGGCGCTCGGCCAGGCGCACCACAACCTCTCGAGCTGGAACCGCTCCAGCCTGCCCGAGCACCGCATGGGCATCGGCGTCTCCGCCCTGGCGATCGCCGGCGACGAGGCGTATCTGGCGCAGGCCGGGGCCAGCGTCGCCTACTGGCTGCACAGCGGGCGGGTGGAACGGCTGGAGCCGCTGGAAGGGGATTCGCGCCGGCCGCTGGGCGAGGGTGAGGCGCTCGACCCCTGGTTCCACCGCCTGCTGCTGGCGCCGGGCGACAGCATCGCCCTGCTGAGCGCGGACCTGGCCGGGCGCATCGACGCGGCCGCCGTGGCCCGCTGCCTGCGGCTGGACCCCGACAGCGGCGTGGCCGAGCTGTTCCGGCTGGCGCAGAACGAGCGCGACTGCGGCGTGCTGCTCGTCTCGGTCGTGGGCGAGATCGCGCGCCGCGAAGGCCGCGACGAGGATGAGGACGAACCAGCGGGCGCCGCGGCCGCTCCGGCTCAGGGCGCCCCGCGCCGCGCCGGGCGCAGCACGATGCCGCCGGTGCCAACGCGTGAGTCGGACGAGCCCACGCCCGGCCGCGCCGCCGAGCCGTTTGGCGAGATCGACGCCGGCCGCTCCGGCGGGCGTGGCATCTTCGGCCGTGGCGAGCCCGAGCCGGCGCGCGACGAGCCGCTGCCCGAGCCGCCGATCAAACCCGAGCGCCCGCGCCGCGGGCCGTCGCCGCTGGGGCGCAACCCGTTCCACATCGTGCGTGCCGCGCACCCGGACCAGGGCGACGGCGTGCTGCGCATCCTCGGTGAGGAGCGGCTGCGCAAGCCGCGCAGCGCCCCGGCGCACGCTCTGGCGACGCCGGAGGCCGTGCTCGAAGCGGCGAACAAGCTCGCCGGCTCGCGCGTGCGCATGCGCGGCAGCCCGCCCGGCTTCTCCAGCCTGGGACACGGCCCGCGGCTGCCGCGCCCGCTGCTGCTGGGCGGCGCGGGGCTGCTCGGCGTGATCCTGCTGGCCTGGCTCGGCCTGCCGGCGCTGGTGAACAGCGGCCGCTCGCAGCGCTTTAGCGCCCTGATCCGCTCGGCGCAGAGCGAGTTCGCCAGCGCCAACGCCACCGCCGATCTCTCGAAGCGCCGGGAGCTGCTGAACCAGGCGCAGTCCAACGTGGACGAGGCCCGCCGCCTGAAGCCGGGCAACAGCCAGGCCGCGCCGATCGCGACCAGCGTGGCCGACGCGCTGAGCGTGATGAACGCGGTCTACCCGCTCAACGACGTGCCCGAGCTGGCCGATCTCTCCGCCGCGGGGTTGAGCACCTCCTCCACCGTCGAGCTGGCCGCGGGCGACGCGATGTACGTGCTCGACGTCTCGTTGGGCAAAGTCTTCAGCGTTTCGCGCGATGCCAGCGTGCCGCCCGACGTGGCCTACGAAGACGGCAGCCAGATCGACGGCGTCACCGCCGGCAAGGCGCGGCATATCGCCTGGCTGGCGCCGCAGGGCGCCGGCGACAGGGGCACGCTGCTGATCCTGGACGCGGCGCATCACCTGTTCGGCCTCACCGGCAACGACCTGCGCGCCATCCCCCTGCGCGGCGTGGACCAGTGGAAGAGCGACACGGCGCTGGCCGTCGCGGGCGGCGACCTCTACGTGCTCGACGCCGCGGCCGGCACGGTGTGGCGCTACGCCCGCTCCGCCGGCGGCTTCGACACCGAGCCGGCGCCGGCGATTCAGCGGCCGGAGGTGCGCGAGGCCACGGGCATGTCGGTGATCGGCGGCATCTTCCTCTCCGGCCAAAACGGCAGCATCCGCCACTTCGCCGACGGCCAGGAGCTGCAGTTCCAGCTCGCCGGCATCGACAAGCCACCGGCCGCCGCGCAGCCGCTGCTCTACAACCCGCAGAGCGGCGCCCTCTATCTGCCCGACCGTGGCAACAGCCGCATCGTCGTGCTGGACGCCAACGGCACCTTCAAGCGGCAGCTCACGCAGGTGAAGCTGGCGGGTCTGCGCGGCGCCGCGGTCGACCCGGCGCGCGACCGCCTGATCGGCGTGATCGGCCAGTCGCTGGTCGAGATCCCGCTGCCGCATTAGCTGAGCGGCGGGCCGGCGGCGCAGCGGCCGGCCGTGACGGCGCGCGCCGGCCTGCTACAATCGCGGCCGTACCCGCGTTCCGTGTGCGGGCTGCGCCGCTTCGCCGCGTGCGTGTTGCCATTGGAGTCCGGTTGCATGCCCTCCGATCGGAGCGCTCCAGACCGCCCTCCGCTGCCGGCTGTCCAGTCCTCGCGCCCCGCGGCCGTGGGGCTGTGGCTGCTGTTCCGCGCCTTCGGCACGATCGGCCTGATCAGCATGGGCGGCGGCCGTTTCGCCTACTACTTTCATGAGCTGGTCACGCGCCGCCGCTGGTTCAGCGAGCAGGAGATGCTGGAGCGGCTGGCGATCAGCCAGCTCCTGCCGGGGCCGAACGTCAGCAACCTGGCGGTGCTGCTCGGCCAGCGGCTGCGTGGCTTCCGCGGCGCGGCGCTGGCGCTGATCGCCACGCTCGGCCCCGGCGCCCTGCTGATGCTGGGCCTCAGCGCCTTCTACTTCGCGCGCGGGCAGGTGCCGGGCGCCGGGCCGGCCTTCCGCGGCATCGCCGCTGCCGCGGCCGGGCTGGCGCTGGGCACCACCGTGCAGATCGGCTGGAAGAGCGCCCGCGGCCTGCGCGCGGCGCTGCTCGGCCTGCTCACGCTGGTTGCCGTGCTGGTCCTGCACCTGCCCACGCTGCTGGCGATCCTGCTGCTGGGCGCGCTCGGCGTGCTGCTCTTCCGTGCGCCGCTGCCGAAGCGGCCGGCGCTGCTTGCTCGATCGGCGAAGGCAGCGGCGAGCAAGGGTGAAACGGACGGCGGCGCATGAGCCACGCGCGCGACCTGTTCGATCTCGTCTTGCTGCTGGTGCGCACGAGCTTCGCGGCCTTCGGCGGCGGCATCTCTGTGCTGCCGGAGATCGAGCGGGTGGCCGTTGGCCAGCATCACTGGATCACGACGCAGGAGTTCGCCGACTGCTACGCGCTGGGGGCGCTGACGCCCGGCCCCGGCATGTTGATGGTGATGGGCATCGGCTACAAGGTCGCCGGCGTGTTCGGCGCGCTGGCGGCGATGCTCTCGATGTTCCTGCCCGTGGGCGGCGTCGCCTACGTCGCCGGCTGGCGCTGGGACAAGCTCAGTCACTCGGCCTGGCGCACGGCGCTGGAGCGCGGCATTGCACCGGTGACGCTGGGGCTGCTGCTGGCCGGGAGCTGGACGCTGATTCGCGCCTCGGTGGTGGACGTGCCCACGGCGGCGATCGTCGTGGCAGCGACCGCCGCGCTGCTTAGCCGCCGCATCAGCCCGGCGCTGATCGTGCTTGCGGGCGGCGTGGCGGGCGCGGTCTTCGCGCGCTGAGGGCGGGCCCTCACCCTCACCCCCACCCCCTCTCCCTCTCCCAATCGTGTATATCGCGTGGAACGCGATGGTACATCGAGAGAGGGAGAGGGGCGATCGTGGGTTGCTGATACGATTTGGCGTCGGGTTTGCGGCGTGTGGTTGGCGGCCTTACTGATCGACGCGGGCGCAGCGGTTCAACGGCCGGGGTTGCGTGGTGACGAACAGCGTCGCGCCGTCGGCCGACCAGCTCTCGGCGCGCAGGCTCAACCCGTTGCCGGCCATGGCGGCGCGGGGCGTGCCGTCTGTACGCACGATCGCCAGGTCCGCGTAGTCGCCGTCGCCGGCCAGCGAGTAGGCCACGGCGCTGCCGTCCGGCGAAAGCAGCGGCAGGGCGGTGTACGCTCCCGGCGGCGAGAGGTCCGTCTGATCGCCGCCGGCGAGCGGCAGCGTCACGATCTGCGGCAGATCGCCGCTGGTGTCCAGGAACAGCGCCGCGCCGCCGCCGGCCTGCGCACCCGCGCCCAGGTCACTCAGCTCGCGGCAGTCGTCGAAGTACTGCGCCAGGACCTGGCCGCCGCCCGCCGGCGCGTAGGCCACCACGGAGCGGGCGAAGGGGTCCTCTTCGCGCACCGTGACGATCTGGCCGTCCGCCGTCCAGCGCGGCAGGAGGCCGACGTCCTTCGTCTCCAGTTGCCGCAGCGCCTTCGCGGCGGTGTCCCAGACCCAGAGGCCGTGCGCCGTCTGCGCCGGGTCGCCGCAGACCGGGTTCTGGAAGAGGCCGGCGCTGAAGGCGAGATAGGCGCCGTCTGCCGACCATGCCAGCCGCGAAGGGCAGGTCTTTGTCTGCCCGGGCAGGATGTGGCTGATGGCCGCGCCGTCGCTTGCCGCGATCGTCGTCAGGCTCTCGCCGTGGCCGGGCTGGCCGTCCCACTGCACGACGGCGAGCGCCCCGCTGCCGGGCGCCCAGGCGAAGGCGTAGACGTGATCGGCGATCTGGCGCGCCGGCCCGGAGCCGTCCGCGGCGACGATCTGCAAGGCGAAGCCGCTGGTCAACGCCAGTGAGCCGCCATCCGGCGACCAGGCGACGTCGTCGACGGGGCTGTCGGCGCCTTGAAACACGATCAGGCCGTCGCCCGCGTCGGCCGCGTGGGCGACCGAGATCGCGGCCGTCCCCTCGATCTCCTGCAGGAGGGCGAAGCGATCGTCGTCCGGCGCCCAGAACAGCCGCGCCGGGCCGGCGGCGAGCTTGAGTGCGCCCGTGCCGTCGGCGTGCACAAGATAGGCGCCGGGCTGCGCCGTTTGGGCGGGCCGCGCGGAAATCGCCAGCACGCCGCGCCCCGGCCAGAGCCCCGCGCCCAGCAGCACGGCGATGCCGAGCAGCAGCGCCCGCAGCCTTGTGCGCAAGACACTCATCGTTCCAGGCCCTGCCACATGGCGCGCTCCCCTGCCCGCCCGCGGCCGCAAGACACAGCCTAGCGGCCGCGAACCCGCTTCCCCGCGCGCGTTCTGTCATCTGCCGGGACCGCGGCGCCGGCGAGCTGACCGGTCTAAGGACGTTTGCCCAGAACAACAACCCGAAGGCGAGGGCGTCGTGGTTCCATCGGCGGACGAGGCACTCGCCCGGCTGCCGCTGCCGCGCCGCTGCTGTGCCGGCGCCGTTGAAGCTCCGGACGGGCGCCGCGTATCATGAATGCGCGGCGCCGTTCTCTGGTTGGGCGCCGCCTGCACGTTTTCTGGAGGAGGAGATGGCGAACCGGCTGTACAGCGTGGCCGTGGTGGGCGCGACGGGCCTCGTCGGGCGCGAATTCCTGCGCATTCTCGAGACGAGCCCCTTTCCCTTGAAGTCGCTGCGCCTGCTCGCCTCCAAACGCTCGGCCGGAACGACCATGCGCTTCCGCGGCGACGATCTGCCGGTTGAAGCGACAACCGAGCACAGCTTCGCCGGCCAGGACTTCGCCTTCGTCTCGGCCACGACCGAGGCGAGCAGGCAGTGGGTGCCGATCGCCGCGCGGGCCGGCGCCGTCGCCATCGACGACAGCTCCGCCTTTCGCATGGAGCCGTCGGTGCCGCTGGTCGTGCCCGAAGTGAACGCGGCCGATCTCGACGGCCACGGCCGCATCGTGGCGATTCCCAACTGCTCGACCACACCGCTGGTGCTGGCGCTCTGGCCGCTGCACCAGGTCAACCCCGTGCAGCGCGTCGTCGTCTCGACCTATCAGTCCGTCTCGGGCACGGGCACGGCGGCGGTGGAAGAGCTGCGGGCGCAGTCGCGGGCGCTGGCGTTGGATGCGAACGCGCGGCCGGCGGCCGAGGTCTATCCGCACCCGATCGCCTTCAACCTGCTGCCGCAGATCGACAGCTTCCTGGAGAACGGCTACACGAAGGAAGAGTGGAAGATGGTGCAGGAGACGCGCAAGATCATGCATGCGCCCGACCTGCCCATCAGTTCCACCTGTGTGCGCGTGCCCGTCTACACCTGCCACAGCGAGGCGGTGAACGTCGAGTTCGCCCGGCCGATGGCGCCGGAGGAAGCGCGCGAGCTGCTGGCGGCCCAGCCCGGCATCTGCATCGAGGACGACCCGGCGCGCGGCGTCTATCCGCACCCGGCCGAGGCGGCGGGCAAAGACCCCGTCTACGTCGGCCGCATCCGCCGCGACGCCTCGCATCCGCACGCCCTGGCGCTGTGGCTGGTGAGCGACAACCTGCGCAAAGGCGCCGCGCTCAACGCCCTGCAGATCGCCGAGGCGATGGTCGAGCGCGGGCTGGTGTAGGAGGCGGGCGGCGGGCCCTCAACCTCACCCCCCTTACCCCTCTCCTTCTCCCAATGATCCGTATCGCGTGGAACGCGATGTCCAATCAGAAGAAGGAGAGG
>Ga0209166_10000540_pt1 | contig 40383 bp, 67 predicted proteins | sample Coa_R1_3_FD_187151 | JGI IMG/M metagenome (GOLD analysis project Ga0209166, IMG submission 187151) | Surface soil microbial communities from Centralia Pennsylvania, which are recovering from an underground coalmine fire - Coalmine... | ecosystem: Environmental > Terrestrial > Soil >...
AAGATCTTTTTTTTAATTTCGTATCAAGTAAAGTTTTTGGTGACACAGATATGGGATATGCTGTTAAAATGAAAAAGGCCTAGACGTTGTTAAACATCTAGACCTGTGTGGATCAAAACATACAACCACGATCGTATAAACCGTGAAGGAACCTGGAAGTTGCCTACACTATACGATCGTTGTATGTTTTGATCCACAAAAAACCATCAGGTGATTGTGAATCAATACATAAATACTAACGAATATGTGGTGTCTCGTATAGCAGATGTGGCTCCACGCGCATTGTCAGCGTACTTCTTGTGTGTTCAACATTCTTTAGAAAATCCGCAAATAACTTTCACTAGATCGTACATTATCGAACATTGCGCACGTTCATGGACTATGTTCAAGAACGACATTCGCAAGTTGGCGTATATGTTTCTGTTAACGTTTATAGATAAGGGACATACGATCGAAATAGAGCTTGTTGAACCCCTGGATGAGCCATGGTAACTGCACATTGTTGCACGCAGTGTTTTAACAACATTGCACGAACAAACTACACAGCTGCAAAGCTTTGGATGGACTTGTGTATGTTCTTTCTGAAGTATGAAGGTTGTTTTGGGTTAAACGAAGATAACTTATTGTCTTCAACCCAGCCTATGTTCAAATATCTTGAACAACTTGGGTTTATCACATCATGCGATGCGACACCCAGCGTTATGATTAGAGTGAATGGTTATGATATTGTTAACGTGCCAGAAGACGATCTATGTCTAGAAACGTTCTGTATTGCTCGTAAGGATCACCACAATGAATGGGTATAAAACACAATGCCCACTCCGAAGAGTGGGCACTAAACTGAGGACTATAAACCGCAAGAGCGAGCAATATACGAAATAGCGACAAGCCATAGACGTACAACAAACACCAGCGATACTCCCCATTGTATCAGCTGGTGTATTTAAATCAATGGGGAAAGTAGGAAATAGATGAAGAAAGATGAAGTTTACATAAAACGTGCTCCCAGAAACGCGCAACATCCTTATATGCAGTTGTATCGTAAGGTGCCACAAGATTTAAGTTTAAGTTTGATAGCGAGAGCATTGTTGATTTACATACTAAGCCTTCCATTGACGTGGATCGACAACATCGTCGACATGGGAAGAAAAAATGGTATTGGTAGAGATAAAACAAGAGACTTGATCAAAGAGCTTGAAAAAGCAGGTTACTGCAAAGTTTTCAAAAGAAAAGTTAAAGGTCAGTTTGCGGGTTCGTATTACTACTTTTCAGAAGATAAGCAATTCGACATGGAATTGATAAAAATAGACATGGACGAACAACCAGAACCTGAATTTCAGGGCGTGGAAGAAAACGCACCAGAGCCTGAAACGCCGTCTCTGGAAAACCAGGCTCTGGAAATGCCGCATGGTTCACTGGGAGAAAACGACGAAGAAAACGCTGCACATATTATATTAGATACTACTTCTTTAAAGAGTAAAGATATACCCCCTGTCCCCCAAATGGGGGAGTGTGTGTGTGTTGATTCATTCGATATCGAGATCAAAGAAGCAACATCGCAAGTCGTTGAAGTGATTCGCGAAGTCAAACCTAACTTTGCCGTGCCCAAGAAGAAAACCACGTGGCATGAAGCGATGCGCAAAACGATCGTTGAAGATAAGCGTCCCTTATTCCAATTTCTAGAAGTTCTACGTTGGGCGTTGAACGATAACGAGATACGTGGCGACTGGAATGGCTGGTCTAGCAAGATTCTTCTCAGTAAGAACCCGATCGAATACCTACGTAAACGTTTTGATGGCATTGAACAACAATCACTTGCACGCAAATACCGCACATTCCTGCCTTCCAGCGATGACAACATGGCCGAAAAAACGTTGAACGAGCTGATCAAGCGGGGTGGCCACAATGGGTAAGTTGATGTCGGCGATGGTCGAAAGACCTAACGCTACCGAGAAGATGGTGCACCATGTGTGTGTTGTTGGTGGATGGCGCAAGTTAGACACACCAATGTTGGCATCTGACGTGCAATGTTTGGCGTGTGGCAGTAATAAATATACAACATGGCCAGTTACACCCGAACGTGGCAGTGAAGTTGTGTGGTTTTGTGGAGAACGCAATTGCGTGACCACCAGCAAAGAAAACAACCAAAAGCATAGGGTTACACCAACCACTATTAAACGCGCGCTCCCATGGCCTGTTCTGTGCGAAATAAGCGGCATTGGCGATCGGCATCACAACGTTCGATATGAAGAGATCAAACAACCCAAAGAAAAGTTGGGTGTTATCATGGGTTTCTTGAAAAACGATCGTCCAACGTTGTTGATGATGGGCAACCCTGGGTCTGGCAAGACATACGCCGCCATGGGATTGTGTGAATTTCACACACGAAGAAGCTCGTCATGTGTGTTTTTAACACAAAAACAACTTATGGATAAGTGGGTTACATCGTTTAAAGACCCCACCTCTCAGTTCGTTGAACGTGTGTACACGTGTGAGTTGCTCGTGATCGACGACTTCGGCACACTCAGCAAACCACCCGATGGTTTTATGTCTTTCTTCATGGACATGATCAACTCGCGGATGCAGTGGGTTAAACGTAAAACGATCATAACGACAAACTTGAAGGCTGGCGACTTGGCCAAGGTGTGTGGCGACTCGCTTGTTGATCGTTTGAAAAAGGCAGATATGGTGATGTGCAATGAACCATCACGCAGATAGGGATTAAACCCACAGAAACATGGTTAGAATCGCTTATATATGCATGTTCTGTATGGTGGTAGCTTATGGGTTAAAAACATCGTTAAAATCAAAATATGGAGGTTCTATGATAGAAGTGTACAATGTCAACCCAATCAACAAGGGTGATGTTCTCGCTAGCGTTAGTGTTCATATTAAGCCATGGCGTTTGAAAATCCACGAGATCGTTGTTTTCCAGAAGGGAATGACACGGTGGGTTAACATGCCAGCGCGTAAATACGAAGCAGGTGGTGAAACCAAGTATGCCAAGTTGATGGAATGGGACGAAAACGGTGTTGAAAAACGTTTCCGTGATCAGATCATGCAAGCGGTGGATGATTATATCAATCAACATGGCGACTTGGTTGCGGAAGATGCCATCAAAGACAACGACGAGATACCATTTTAATGAAGATATCTTTACCAATGTTGGCAACGATCATCTTGATCGTTCTGCAATTAACGTCTGTGATTAACATATCTTGGTGGTTGGTGTTTTCACCCTTGATCGTGGTATGGGGCATCACAGTGTTCATTTTTTCAGTGTTAGGGTTGATTGCCCTGGCGTATGTCATCACCGAGGCTAAAGATGTCAGAAAGTAATTACAAAGTTCTCAAGGGAATTATTGACGACTACATACAACACATGGAAGGCGTTAATGATAAACGTTTAGCACATGCTGAACGCGAAGTCAATCTTGTAACAAAAGAGTGCAACGCATTCAATTGTTTACGTAACAACTTAAGATTAATGGAGTTAGAGTATGCAGTACCCCAAAATACATAGCCTATGAAAGCGTCAGGGTTGGTACTTTGAAGAGAAAAAAACGTGTTCACCAGCGCGGCAAGAACATAGGCAAAGCTTTATCATAGGGGACTATGCTTGCGACGAGTTCGCCAGCATTAATCGTTGGGTTATCGACGAAAAAGTTGATGGTACTAACGTTCGTATCTTCTGGGAACCAGACGATCCGTTTTCCCCTACATTCGGTGGCAGGACAGATAACGCGCAGATGCCTATTAGCTTGTTGCAACACCTGCAAAGAACGTTCACGCGCGAAAAACTGCTCGAGCAGTTCAAGGACGTAAAACGCGTGGTGTTGTTCGGTGAAGGGTATGGGCCTAAGATACAGGCTTGTGGAGCACGTTATCGCTCCGACGTGTCTTTCATCTTGTTCGACGTCGTCGTTGATGGTTGGTGGTTGCAAAAGCCCAGTGTATTGGAGATTGCCCAATCCCTTGACATTGAACACACTATCAATCAAGTGGTCATGACTACGAACGAAGTTGTCGAGTTCGTAAAATCGCAACCCAAAAGCTATATCGCTGAGGATGCCACATTGATCATGGAGGGAGTAATAGCGCGTAGCATCCCGCTTATGTTGTTCAGACAAACACATACGCCCATCATGTTCAAGCTTAAAGTAAGAGACTTTGTACAAATGGAATATTAAAAACAATGTTAAAGTTGATATTACCAGGAGAACCCACAGCGCAGGCGCGTATGCGGTTCTTCCGACGTGGGAATAAAACCATGTGTTTTGATCCACAAACAGCGTTGAAACGTGAGTTGCGTTTGTTGTTGCAAGAACAGATGCCAACACAGTGAAAGCAACCAGAAAATCCACGTGTCATGTTTTGGTTTGGCATGTCGATACCGAAAAGTATGCCTAAGTGTCAACGTGCTATGTGCAACACAGGGTTGTACAAGCATATAAAGAAGCCAGACGTTGACAACTTGATAAAATTGTATCTGGATGTTATGTCTGGCATCGTATTTAAGGACGACAATTGCGTGTCTCTGGGGTCGGCGATCAAAGTCTATACCGACTCCCCACGTGTAGAGATATACGTGCAAGAAACGCAAGCGCTCGTTTCAATGGACGAAATCTATGAGGGAACGTGGGAAATCAAGATCTAATTGATCAGTTATTTGGGCCAGATAAATATCATTGCTTGCGCGTAGCCAGTGAACGTTCACGTGAATCGTTGGTGAAAGATTATATACATGCATCGTTTAAAGAAGTCTTACAGTTTTTAAACAAAAACTATAATGACGTTGAATTCTCTGCCGAATGGGTTATTAATGATGGCAATATAAACATACATGGCGACCTAGGCTACAAGGATTTGTATGACGAACACACAGCTAGCGATGTTGATGATATTCCAGACATGTTGGGTGATTTTGATGATAACGATCTACTGTACAGTGAATCGTTGGAAGTCCTGGGAATCAAGTTGCAATACTGGTGGGTGCAACATTGTTCCCTTGGACACACACATTATAACAAGAAATATAGACTTATAGGCGTCCCAGTGTTGTTGAACATGCTACACGTTTACAAGCTGGGCGCCAATGCCGGGGATCTGGTCAGCCAGTTTATACCCGACTTCTTTTACCAGTAAGTAGTTCTTATACACCCGCGACGTTGCGCCATGCGTCCAGGGTGTATTTTTACGATTGCATAAGCCACGTTGTGTAAGCCACATGGCTATGTCTCTAAAGCTGTATAAACGTTGCGTTCGTAAGTGATACATGAACGCCAGCTGATAAGCTTCTTCTGCACACACTTCGATCTCGCCTTTGCACTTGAACTTAAAGCCATAGGGTATACGGCCAAGCCTCTCGCCCTTGGCACGTTTTTCTGCCATCTTGGACTTGATGTTATGGCTGATCGTTTCACGTTGTTTTTGTGCCATGCTACCGAATATACCAAGCATCCAGTCTTCAATGTGTGGCTCGCTAAAGCTGTAGACTTTTGCGTGCTTTGAGACGATCATGCGGTGAATATTAACCATCTCTACAATGTCACGGCTTAGACGATCCAACTTGAAGATAACAACCACGTCGCCACGTTTAACAGCGTCCAACATATTGGTTAATGCTGGACGCTTATGAATGGGTAACCGCGTTGAAACGTCGTGATCCCTGAACTCGACGACTGGAAAACCCTGGTTAACACTAGAAACATACTTCATGCAATGATGATTTTGCATTTCTTCATCTTGCTTGTCCGTTGAAACGCGTAAATATACTAAGTATCGCATGGAATACCCTTTTTCACTTCTACTAACTGTCTATGGAAGTCTTTAACTTCTTCGTGGATAGCGCGCACTAACTCGCGATTGCTTTCTAGCTTCGTGTCTAAGTGACGTATATCTGTCCGTGCTTCGCCACGATTCCACAAAAACAATGGTATTATTAACGCTGCATTAGCGATAAACATACCTAGTACTGTAGCCACTGCTATTAAACTGCTTTGATCCATTTCCAACCTATCGTTTAGATATTACATACATAAAAAACATTAACATACATGTTTGCATACTCAGCATCCACATGCCTAACTGGATTACTCGCCATATGTTTTCATCCATTCTCGCCATCCCTTATATGTAACTTTTCAACACTCAGCAAGTGCCACCCAGTGTTTGTTGTATGATACTCGCTCGTAGCACGTATGCTTTCGTTTTCTTTTTGATCTTCATAGTACAAGTTAGCCAGTTCTAACGCGTGCGCTTCGTTATGCGCATGTATTACTACTTCTCTATGTCGACCTTGATAATGCGTCACCATGTAGTCAGCCATTACATGACCTCACTTGGGAAGGGCATCGCTGTTACTTCTACAGTGCAGCCACCCGAACGTAAAAGATCAATGTCTTTCTTGCTAAAAGCTTTCTTTCTAGCTACCTGCAATATGCAAGTAGCTAATGGATCGTTCGGGTAATACAATGGGCGATTGCCCATTTGTTTAATCAATACGTTAATCGTCATTGTTGACCTCTGTTTGTTTTCTGTATTCTCTTACTGCTTGAGTAACAACTTCTAACACAGCCTCTACAGCAACCAACTCACTGGGTGCCAACGATAGCATGACCATCGTCGCATTATATATCAGCTCGTAGCCTAGTTGTTTACATGTCAGTTCGTTAGCGTATTGCTCGATCAAAGCGTTTGTTTTATCTCTAAATTCATGTTGTATAGTCATGTTATCCTTATGTGTTTGAAAATACTGCTAATCCAGCATCGACGCTAATAGTAAATATGTCACCCCCATATTCAAAATCACGTCCCATGCGTTCAAAATCGATATAGTTATATAACCAATCGTCAATTTTTCCATGTGTATCGTTAAAGTAGTTCTCTGCATACTCTTCTAACGTTTTCCAAGTGCCTTGATAGTTATCTTCTATGTAGTCTTTAGCATCTTGCACACTCGTGCCAGAACCTAAGTGATCCAGTATGCCACATAACAAACCTGGTTCGGGCATCTCGTTCATTGCTAACGCTACCTCGCTAATATACTCTAACGGCGACCATTCGTCTACTCTTAAACCTTCAAAGTTTTCGTAGTCATGAATCGCCCACTCTTCACAAGTGTGTAGCTCGTTAGATATTGGACTATCGGCTAACATACGCTGAACGTCAGCGCGTATACCGCCAACGTCTTGGGCGGCATCTATCCATTCGCCATGCAACATGCCATTGTTATACGCTTCCAAACATGCAACGTAAATGTGTGGTCCGGTTCTCATATATAATCCTGGTTTAGTGTTGTGTCTTGCTTAAGTGCAAGTCTTAGCAGTTAACAATGTTGACTGCTAAGTTCATACTTAAGCGATTTTCTGTACTTTATCTCGAGCACGTAATGGCATAACAACAAAGGTTTTTGCTTCGTTGCACAAAGGGGTGTATTGATCGCCCGCCAACAGTGTTGTTATCTTGAAGTGTTTAACATATTCCTCGTTGACTAAGTATTCGTTGCCTTCGTCGTCATGAAATACACGCGCCAGGCAGAACTTATAGTCATAAAGCACATCGGTTTTAGTGATAACAACACTGTTATCTTCACATCCAACAACCACACGCGATATGTCTGGATGTTGTTCGCCCGGCACATGTAAGCAATGTTTGAAGTGATCTTTAACGACGTTCTTCTTGATTGCAAAGCAACCATTTGTTATCCAAGCGTCGTTATGGTAATAAGGCAACTTCTTGTATGCCATTTCAAAAGACTTCTTTAATGTAAACATATATGTCCTGGGTTTAGTTGTGTCTCGCTTGATTGCAAGCCATGACACACAACATAGTTATGTGCCATGACGGTAATCAATCACAGTGTGTATATCTGACCACCAACATACGTAAACGTTGGTATGCCGAGTTGTATGTTGAACGTAGCCCCATTATATTCTGCGGTTATGTAACAAGCTTTCAACACATCACAACCGTCCGCCCTGCAACGTTCATAGTCGTCGTTTACTTTAGCGACCCAGTCTTTAGGCACAGGCGCATAGTAGTAAGGATTGGCATTTATGACGGTATCACTAGTCACATAACAATCGCTTTGATATGACATTTGATCGTTTTCTATGCATTCACGTTCGCAGTATTGTTTGTACCAATCCCAGAACGGGTATGCGTGTTCAGTGTCCAACCATTGACCAAAAGCTTTGTATTGGTTAGGTGTGAATATATTCTGTCTGATATGCAACATATATACGTCGTCTTTCTTAAAGTTATGTGCCATGTTTATCTCTTTGTTTAGTGTGTGTAGCCCCCGAAGGGGCATTGTTTATGTTAATAGTCGTCACGTTTACAGTATTCTTTATAGAAATCCCAGAAATCCACATCCAACGCAGGATCATTCACCCATTCGTCAAAAGCGTCTACGTGATAGATTGTAAACAAGCTCTTTTGAATCTCTTTTAATGTCTCAGCACTTCGCATATATAGCCCCCATTTAGTGTTTATTGTGTCTCACACTGTACTCAGCGTTAGCAATTGCAGTGTTAACATACAACGTTAATAGCCATTTCCACATGTGAACCAACACTATATCATATGAACGCATATATGTTCAATATATTTAACACATACTCGTTAGTAAACATAGCATTATGTGTGTGTATTTGCAGTATAATTCAAGAAAATGTTATGATGATTGTATAATCATAGACGCGGGGTCTAGAACCACGCCGCCACGCCGATGTCAGGCGGGCCAACATAACTACGTTGCAACATAGATACACACATGAGCTTCCCAAAAGGCAACAAACGAACAGGCATCAAGTCAAACAATCCCAGCGTTAGAACGAAAGTGCCAACAGAAGACATTATCGACGCTATACGTAAGTGTAGAGGCAATCTGTCGAGAGCGGCCGACAAGCTAGGTGTGTGCCGACAGACTTTGGATTTGAGAAGAAAGAGCGAACCAGTCATACAAGAGACTCTGAACACATGTAGAGAGCGTTTTCTTGACGACACAGAAGATGTCTTCCAGAACAAAGTGCTCTCAGGTGATACCATCAGCATGTTGTTCGCTCTTAAGACACTAGGTAAGCGACGTGGATACGATCAAGATCGCGACGTTATCGCAGAGTCTGTAACACGTGCAGCACTCGACTTTGTCATGAACAAGTCAAAGAACCCCGCAGAATAATGTGTGTGGGTACATACCACGCTCACACATACATCACAACATACCACACAATACATACAACATACATACTCCACACTACAGTGTCAGTGTGTTAGTCATGCTCACACACCACTCTCACGTTATACCTACAGTGTTGCACGTCTGATTGTAGTCAAGCGTTCGATCATAGTAACAAACGTTTGAACCCAGGCGTGGGACTCTACCCACGAACGCACACACCGACCTCCTTAACGAGTACCGGTTATGTCTATGTTGATATTCCCACTCCCGAAAACTTTTACACATACATTAAGTCAAGAATCGTATCAACGTTGTGATACCCGAAAACTTTTTTGATCGTATCCGTGTTAGTGCACGCGAAGTGTGTGAAATTTTTTTGTTCAGGGTATTGTTAAACATATCGTTGTGTGTTAGGGTGGTGTGTTTACGATGGGGGAAGTTATGAAAGAAGACATTAAACGTTGTTGTCAGGAGTTATCCAGTATGTTGGAGCGTTATGATGCACGTGTGGTTATGTTTACGTTAATTAGTGGTGTGCGTGGTTTGGTGGATTGTGCTGAAGATCGTTATATGGCATTGCAATGTGTTTTAAAAGCGTTGGGGGCTAAAGATGATTGAAGACCGTACAGAATACGTACGTCAATGTGGTGAATGTACGATGGCGTTGGAGATGGTGTTTAAATGTTACGACCCAGTGGTGGTTATTGGTGTGTTGACCACCGAAGTATGTATGATGATACGCAATGCAGATAATCCACGTGCGGCGAAGCGTACGGTATTAACAACGATTGATATGGGGTGTCCCGATGTATAAATGTGAAGACATGAACGAAGAAGACCACAAACACTTTGTTAACATGTGTATGGATATGACATCCCATTTGATGTTGTTGACGTCTATGTATACAGACCGTGTGCAAGTGTCGGTGTATGTTGAGATGATAAAGATGGTTGCGGATAGACAAGAACGTCCAAAAGATGCTATGCAGAATGCTATATCGTTGTTGAAAACCAAGTTGGTAAAATAATGAATTACCTAGAAAGGTCTATGATATATGTCAGTGTGGGTTTGGCGATGTTGGGTTTTTATTACCAACATAATACGTTGGTATGTATCTCTAGTGGTATCTTCTTTGGTATGGCGACGGCTTATTACACAATGAGGCGTTATGAACCCTGAAGATTCTAAGTGGTTGTTGTTTGATAAGCTGCCCAAGGTGTCGATACATTCGCCAACGCCAGATGTATATTCCAAACACTACGTGGCACGTCAACAATGTGATTGTGGGTGTGTGATGTTCAACGAGTCTACAATGATTATGTTTGATGGTATGCCCCCACGTGATGTGCATCGGTGTGCTATGTGCAACGAAGTGAGGTTGTGTGACAAGATTCCGTGACCTAGATGGGAACCCTATATCGTTGTTGGTGTGGGCTAAGGCGTTTGAACTACACCGTTGGTATGTGCAAGATGTGGTGGGTGATTACGTGATTTCTACGGTATACATCGGCATTGAAGATTTTATGTTTGAAACGAAGGTATTTGATAAAGAACACAATTCGTTGGAAGAATACACGGAAAACTATGACACACTCAAAGAAGCCGTACGTGGGCATGAATATACACAATCTCGTTTACATAAAAAACTTTACTTGATAAAATGATAATTACATGTCCAAGATGCCATGTTGGCACGTGCGAGATTGTACAACGGATGCGTGTGATGCAACCTGGTAATCTACGTGTGTGGGGCACATTAACGTTTACGTGTGATTGTTATGAGAAAAAGTCGGGTTCGGGCGTTGAAGAAGATATTCGCGATACTGACATGCGGTCAAGACGAGACATCGAAGACAACATGGCGTAGATTCAAGAGAGCGTGGAATGAACATCGGGTGTGATGCGCCTGGCACGTTTATACGTCTATGTAGTGATACGCACATGCGATCGTTACGTGAATTGCAATATCAATACAACATGAGATGTCACAAGATGTTATATGGCACATCACCCGTAAAAGATGCTTACTGGAAAATTTACAGCAGCAAGATACCAACAGGAAACAAGATGTATTACAACCGAGAAGATGTAGAATTCATACAGAAGACGTCGACAGACCACGCGACTGCGTTGGATTCGAAGATAGATCAAATAACCCAACACATGGCTAACTTGGGTAAACAACTGTACGATCTTAAGAAGACACGTGAGAGTGTACAATCGTTGTTGTCTAAGTCGGCTGAATACTTGGAAGAAGACGATGATTGATCCAATGTGGTTGGTAAACCGTGTGATGTATGGCACGTTCTATAATCCAGATGATGTGAAGTTAAGGGATTTTATCAATGCCACGTCGTGCACGCTGGCATATTGCTGTAGTTGTCAACAACCCTTTTACATGGTGGATAATGGAAACACAATACATTCTAAATGATAAAGACATTGAACGTGTCATTGGTTATGTGCTAATGAAGGCTATGTTATCAATGCTATCTAGCAACGCAGAAGGGATGAATCCCGAATCGTTGTTGAAAGGTGTGAAAGAAGAAGTTCTAACAAAACGTGCGTAGTGGTGTACGGTGCAATGCCGAGTATCAATGTCGGGGGAATGGGTTCAATTCCCATGCTGCGCTTCGAACGGTTGTGTGGTGTCGTTCTAAACCAAACCACTCATCATTAACCACATAGGAGATAACATGGAACAACTGTATTGCTTTTTTCCATTAGATGAAGATGATCGTTGGGAGAGTCTACGTGTAACAAACAACAAGCTATTGGTGGCACAAGCGTTTGAACACAAATATCAAGTGTGGACATTCCCACAAATGCAACCTATTACGTCGGCAGACATCGTAATTCAGTAATCTACGCAGGTGTTATAGTGTAGTGGTTAGCACAGCAAGCTTTCTACTTGCAGGCGTCAGTTCGAATCTGGCTAACACCATGTGACGGTAATGTGTGTACAAGAACCGAGTTCGATTCTCGACGTCACCCATGGGGAGCATCGGATGGACCGAAGTCATGCTTACAACATGGCAACTTCAGTGTTCGATTCACTGGCGCCCTATAAGAGATCAACATGAGCTTAGACAAAGCAATCGCATCTGGCAAAGAACATCGCAAACCCTATACAGGGTCTAAAGCGTTCGACTTACATTGTAGAGATGCAAGATGTCCATATTGCCACGAAAACAAGTTTTTTGCCAACAAGAAACGTAAACAAAGTGTGGCAGACCAAATAAAGCAATATGGGGACTTAGGACAATAGGTAGTCTATCTGCTTTGCAAGCAGGTTGTTGCACGTTCAAGTCGTGCAGTCTCCATTGACGCAGAGAATGTCGGTACATGGTTCATTGACGAGAAGGTGTATACACGCTGATGCCATGTTAGTTCAATGGTAGAACGCTAGCCTTCCAAGCTAGTTGTTGTGAGTTCAAGTCTCACACATGGTTTTTATATCGAGTAACAGCAAATGGTGCGCGTGAAGTCTCCAAAACTTCTGTATAGAGTTCGATTCTCTAACTCGGTGATCGCAGAGAGTAGCGCAGTTGGCTAGTGTGGGAGCTTTGGAAGCTCTAGGTCGTAGGTTCAAGTCCTGCCTCTCTGATTACGCAGTAGGCTATGATGCTGTAAGTCTTAAGGGTAAGAGACACATAGCATTTGTTATTATGGTGTAGTGGCTAGCACGTCGCCTTGTCAGGGCGAAAGTCAGAGTTCGATTCTCTGTGATAGCGTAGTTAATGGCATGTAATTCAACGGTGAGAAATCAATGCTGATAACATTGAGGTAGGTGGTTCAACTCCATCCATGCCAAATCGTGTTGCCTTGTAGTGTAATGGTAACACTCTAGACTTTGGCTCTAGCATTTTGGGTTCGAGTCCTAACGAGGCAAATCTTTGTGCGTCGCCATGTGCGCTTTGAAGAAGTCAACAGGTCTAACTGAATCGCACAGCCTGTTGGACGTCTTGCCAGTGTGTAACGACTGGTATTGGGGTTGTCCATGTTGCAACGTGGGCACACCCTCTTTGTTCACGTGTGTCGAGTGGTGAGGCGGCTGATTGCAAACCAGCATGATGTAGGTTCGATTCCTACCGTGAACTATAGGAGTATATATGGAAGCGTTTGTTTTTAGTTTGTTAGTGCCACCCATGTTGTTTTTGTTGGGCATATGTTATTGGGTTATGTATCGTGTTGTTTTGTCGGCATGTGGTATTAAACCCTTATTTGACGATTCTGACTCGGACTATTAGCTCAGTGATAGAGCAGCGGATTGTTAATCCGCAGGTCGTAGGTTTGATCCCTACATAGTCCTAGACTTTAAATATGGGCATGTTTATATTCTTCGTATCTAACAACAGGAGATAACATGTATACACCAAAATGGACAGCTTTACCAACACCTGAAGGATCAACGTTTGATAAAAATGGCTACGTTGAACCTCCCAAAACTAACCCAGATACATCTACATGGAGTGGGCGTGCCGTTAAGGCGCTTGAAGAGGGGAACGAAGCACGTGCGATAAAACAACGTGCTTTAGGTTACAAGGTATACGATCAAGATCCAGGTAAAGATCCATACGAGATGAATCCATATGAACAATCTCAGTGCACTGGCCCATTCGTTGATAACACGTGCACCATCAGCTAAAGATGTAGATCATTGCATCTATCAAGGTCGCAAGTTTGTTTACTGTGTGGGCATCTTGCTGCCTTGTGTCCTCACTCCAACGTTGGCAGTCGTAATCAACGTCGTATCCATTCTTAGTATGTGTGCCTTTGTAACACTCAGTGTTGTATTTGAACACACCAATCCAACATTGCACACACTCGCCAATCGTTGTATTGCGTTGTGTTTTGTGGTGGGTGTCGGGTGTGCACTTACAAACGAGTTGTTCGATGTAACACATAGAGCTATTGCGATTGTTGTTGGCATATGCGCATCTAGTGTGCTAACATATATAACAGATAATTCAAAACATATGGAGTCTTAGATGTTATGTGGTCAATGTTGTGCGCATGTGCATAAGCTTCTGACGATGTTAGATGGTGGTCGCGTTCACCTAATGGCGCATGGTTGTGATGGAGACACATGTGATTATAGCCTTAGATAACGGTTTGATGAGTATTATGGTAAGTGGGTGACAAAAATACGTGAAGAGCGTAACAACAAATCACCGAGAGATTAGCTCAGTAGGTAGAGTGGCATGTTGAAGGCTTGTGCGTCGTTGGTTCGATTCCAGCATCTCTCATATCGACTTCATAGCTTAACAGTAAAGCACCAACCTTTTAAGTTGGGTTATCTAGGTGCAAGTGCTAGTGGGGTCAATCGTGGTAGTTCCTGTGTGGAATGTGATATGCGCTATAACGCGTACTACTACGTTCCGTGTTGTAACTCATTGGTGAGAGTGGCAATCTTATAAGTTGCAAGTAGTGGGTTCAATTCCCACCAACACGATCATCCAGAACGTATGTAATCAACAATCACTATCTTGGGTGCCACTTCGCACTTCTTTATCATCACATAGTTACCGATAGCCACACAGAATGGTATTATACTGACTAAGAATACACAACCAATACAGCTTAGTGTTTCACTACGATCCAAAGCGCAGTCAAATGGCAAAGCTATTAGCAACAATAATATGACAACACCTAGAAAGATACACACAGATATTCCAGCACACATCCATACCATTGACACCAATATCTTATAAGCAACAATCTGCATGGCAAAGTCAGGTAGTTGCTCACTAACGACGTCACCTAACGTTTCAACCCATTGCATTAGTTTTTGTTGTAGTTCTTCTTTCATGCGTGTTCAGCCACCAGATTGTCGATATATTCTTTAACAGTTTTTTCGCCATTGTAGTGATCAGTAAACTCACGCATACCAATCGCTTTCCAGTTTGTTTCTTCGGGTGCCCACTGACCTTCTAGCCCATAGCACGAGCAGTGTGAAGCGTTAACTTCATACAGTATGCCATTATGTTCAAAGATAACAAGCGACGTGCCATCATAACTGCCGTGTCCATAATAAGCCAGGTATACAGTGCTTTCGTTTAACAACTTTAATATACGTTGTTTTTCTTCTTCTTGGTGATATCCTGCATACTGATCGGCAACATCTTCATTGTTTTTGAATTCTTCTACGTACATTTATTAATCCTTGTAGGGGTCGTGATCTCTATTGTCAGCCATGCACACACCAACAGGCTTTAGTCTATGCACAACGTGCACAGTATTGCGATGTGCATGTAGCACTTGCTCTATGCGTTTGTAAACTTGGGGGGACTCATCGACATCACCACCCCTTAGTTCAACTCCAAACGTTGACACCCAAGTCTGCATATCTTCTCGACTAACAAGGCCAGCTCGTATGACTTCGTTCGTCTTACGATTGATCTTCCCCTTCGCTTGAGAACGACCCATAACACGTCCAGAACCATGAATCGTTGAATACATGCTGACTTCGTTGTCGGGATGCTGTACGCCTTCAAGGATGAATGAGTAATCGCCCATAGACCCACCGACAAAGCTTTTGACACCAGGGTAATTAGGTGTCGCTCCTTTTCGTACAACCCATACATCTTTGTCGTGGTGACGTTCTCGCCAGGCAAAGTTATGATGGTTGTGAACCTCTTCGATGATGTCAGCCCGTAAGATTCTAGCCACACGCGAACACACCCAATTCCTACCAGCGTAGGCGTAACGACCCGCAAGTTCCATACACTTAATATATTGTTGGCCCAAGTCCGAATCTTCGTCCAACACGATGGGTTGTGCGTGCATTCCATCTTTGCCTCCTGCGGCGTTGATAAAGTACGTTGCTATGCCATGTCCAAGCCCACGTGATCCAAAGTGAACACCAATCCACACACAATCAAGATCGTCAACAAATAGATCGACGTAGTGGTTGCCAGACCCAACCGTACCCAGTTGTTCAATGGATTTTTGTTTAAGCCCCTTGAGAACGTCGATTTCACCCCATACACCATCGTCAAACAACTCGTGTTCAATACGCTCGTTGTTCTTTCTTCCAAGGCCGAACGAGATATACTTCTGGACGTCGTTCATCGTTCTGTAGATGTCTTTACGTAGTGCGTCTCCATCCATGTTGCAACGTACAGCTTTGTTACCACAAGCAATGTCATAGCCAACACCATTGACACATATTTTGCGATCATAAGCAAGCACACCACCAATAGGCACACTATAGCCAATATGGTGATCAGCCATGAGAGCGCCATATAGTGCGTCATATTTAAACGCTTCAGTAATTTGTGCAACAGATTGAACATCCGGTTCGCCCCATACTGCAATGTTATTGATTACTTGCATCGTCTAACACTCCTTTAAAGTCTGGGCTACATAGAAACATTGTACAGTCATATAGCTTTGCATACGTTGGACTGACAATCCAATCACGTGGGCATTGTTCCGCAACTAACCACAGCACCCTAGGAGGTATACACCCACGGAACACTATATAGTTTTTATATGTTTTAACTGACCACTCTAACATAAAACCTCAAAGAAATATATTGAAATGTGTTAAAAAAAAGTTTATCATATAGATATACCTTGGAGGGTACATGAAGCAAGAAGGCGATTTAATTGTAAAGATATCATTGAGCAATGGCGTCAATATCGCAGCGTACGCAGGTGCGGGTGAATTAACAGAGATGGTGTGCCATCCAAAGTTTATAAGAATGCGTGGTGATAAGAACGAGCTGTTTGTGTCTATAGAAGACATTGCAGCGTTTGAGATAGAACCACAAACAAACCAGGATGAACATGCGCCGGAAACGAAGGAAGAACTATCGAAGAACCCCATGTGATAATTGTGGATCACCGGAATACGACTTAAGACTTTATAAACATATTGACGGGGGATTGATGTTGTGCAGTACATGTGCAGAACTCCCAGCGTGCGAAGTATGAAAGCGTGTACCACCCATTGTATGGGTTAATGTTTTCGGTGAATACTTCCCACCCGACTATCCAATAGCCAAACGTCACCAGCAGGATAATGAACGAAAATCAAGCGTTTGAGATGTTAGCCGACAAGACATGGCGCATGTCAAACTTGTATTACATAAAAGATAAACATGGCCAACGTGTGTTGTTCAAGCCCAACTGGGCACAACAAGAGTTAATGAAGCCACATTATCTTAATATCATATTAAAGGCTCGACAACTAGGTGTGACAACGTTTCACGCATTGTTGTTCTTAGACACATGCTTGTTCAACCATAACGTCAACGCCGCCATCATAGCGGACACAAAGCCAAACGCCAAGGAAATCTTCGTAGACAAAGTAAAGTTTGCTTATGACAGCTTGCCAGACTGGTTAAAGTCAGTAACATCAGCAAAAAGGGATAACGTCAATGAGTTGCGATTTGAAAATGGGTCAGTGTTTCGCGTCGGCACGAGCTTACGAAGCGGAACATTACAACTTTTGCACGTCACCGAGTTTGCAAAGATCTGTGTGGAGAATCCGAAAAAAGCTAATGAGATTATATCAGGCGCTCTTAACACGCTCGAACAGGGTCAGTTCTGTTGCATTGAAAGCACTGCACGTGGACGTGGGGGTGCCTTCTACGATCTTTGTAAAAGGGCAATGGACATCCAATCTGAAAACAAACCATTAGGAGCGTTAGACTGGAAGTTTTGGTTTTTCCCTTGGTGGAAAGAGCCAACGTATTCAATCAAACCCGACAACATCGTTATCACCAAAGAACAACAAGACTACTTCGCCAAGATCGAAGTAGAGATTGGTCAAGAGCTAACCCCTAGTCAAAGAGCTTGGTACGTCAAGAAGTTAGAAACACAGGCAGAAAATATGACACGTGAATATCCCAGCACACCAGAAGAGTCATTCCTAAGTGTTAATGAAGGTCTGTATTGGGGTCATCAAGTGGCCAAGTGCCGTGCAGAACGTAGAATATGCCATGTGCCATATGACGAACATGCCTTGACCTATAGCAGTTGGGATATCGGTATTGGTGACAGTACGGCTATATGGGTGTGGCAGCTGGTCGGAAAGGAAATACACTTCTTGAATTACTATGAGAATAGTGATGAATCGTTACCACACTACGTTAACTGGATAAAGAAGTTACCATATACGTTTGAAAAGCATTACATGCCACACGACGCCGCAGCACGCGAGAAGGGATCAGGCAAGTCATATGCCACTATAGCACGCGAGTTAGGGTTAAACGTCAGCATCGTTCCGTTAGATCGTAATGAGATGTATGGCATCGAAGAAGTACGTAATACATTCCCACGTTTTTGGTTTGATCAATCGAAGTGCGACAAGGGTATTAAAGCCATAGACGCATTCCGTAAAGAGTGGAACGAAAAACTAGGATGTTATCGTGAGAAAAGCTTGCACGATTGGGCATCACATGGTGCTAAAGCATTAATATATGGTGTTCAAGCAATAAACCAGATGTCAAACGGAAAAGGATTAACAGCCGATGAGTGGAGAAGATTACGACAATCCCTCTAACAAGTGTTGTGGTTCATGTCGCCACTTTTGCCCATACTTGTACGAGTTTGAAGATCACGACGTCGAAACAGAATATGGTGAATGTAGACGCTTCCCACCTAAACCAGTACCAGCTGAAGAGGTGGGCTTCCCAGTTGTCTTGAAGTCTTGTTGGTGTGGTGAGTTTGACATATAGCGGGTTGAAATGTCATAATTAAAATTATGATTTACCAACCACAGCCCAACGATAAAGTCAGCAAGTTCAATCAATTCTTCTACGATGCATATCGCACGTGGGGAGTTTTCTACGCAGCTGCCTATCGCGATCTACGTGCGTACGCTGGTGATAACTGGACACAAGTTGAACGTACGTCGTTAGAACTTCAAAAGCGAATGGTTCTTGAACTAAATAAGATCCGACGCGTTATCAATCTATATTCAGGCTATGAACGAGAAAATCGTTTAAGCACTGTCGTTGCACCTATTGAAGACTCTGATGAAGAGACAGCCGACTTGTTGTCAGACGTTATGTTGTATGTCTATGAAAAGGGTAATGCGCATCATGTCATATCAGAAGCGTTCGAGCACTCGTTAAAGACTGGCTTAGCCATCGTCGGTATCTACATCGACTATACACACGACAAAGTCAATGGCGATATCAAGTTTTATTGGAAGCCATTCAACGCAATCATGTTAGATCCCTACTTTACAAAAAGGGACTTGGAAGATTGTGATCAGGCAAGCACACGTGATTTACTAAGTCGCGAACAAGTTAAATGCTTAATGCCATGGGTAGACCCATCAGTTATTGATAATATACCAACTGGTATTAGAGATAACAAATATCAATATCTAGGCATTTATAGACAATACAACTCCACATATATAGCAAAAAACTTACTGACATACGATCAATACTGGGTTCGTGTTAACAAACCTCAGAAGTATCTCGTTGATCTTGAATCAGGACAAACACAGGAATGGAATGGTAGCGAACAAGAAGAAAAAACAATCGAAGAAGTCCTTGAAGAGAATCCAAACGTTAAACTTATCAACTCCTACAAGCGGACTGTCGAACTCAACATCATCGTGGGTGGGCGCCTTCTGTATACTGGCCCCGATCCTACTGGTCTTGATGTGTTCCCTTTTATTCCTATAATTGCATATTTTGAACCGTTAATTGACACATATGAACTAAAGATACAAGGAATAGTTAGATCAATTAGAGATGCGCAACGTCAGTATAATAGACGTCACAGTCAAATAATTGATTTAATGGAATCGGTAATCAACACTGGATGGATATCACGCAATGGTGCGGTGTTAGACCCAACCATGTTATTACAGTCTGGCCAAGCAAGAAATATTATACTTAATGAAAACTTCGATGTTAACGCAGATATTCGAGAGATTAACCCACCACAAGTGCCACCTGGCTACTTGCAGTATCAAGACATCATCGACAAGAACATTATGGAGATACCCGGCGGTTCAGAAGAGCTGTTGGGGATCTCAAGCGTTGGCGATTCACAAGTTAGTGGACGGCTTGCTGAAATCCGTGCATCCAATGGCCTTAAGGGTAATCGCGGGCTTTTCGACAACTTGGAACAATCACTTGAATGGCTTGGCAACATCGCATTGCAAACGATTCAACGTAACTTCACACCTGGCAAAGTCTGGCGCATAACAAAGCGTGATCCAACACCTGAGTTCTTCAGTGGCGACTTTGGACAATACCACTCAGTCATAAAACAAGCCGTACTAACACAGACACAGAAAGCAGCTTATTACTACCAGTTGTTGCAACTTAGAGAGATTGGTATCGCAATCCCTGACGATGAGATTGTTGATGCTGCACCTTTACAGGGCAAGTGGCGTCTACGTGAGAAGATGGCACAAATACAAGAACAACAAAACGAAGCAAGACAACGTGAGATTGCCGCTGAAGATCGACAAGCCCAGTTGGAAATTGCACAAACAGAACAGTCTCTCGCGTTGGCACAAGAACGTAGAGCACGTGTGGTTGCCGATATCGGTCTTGCACGTGAACGTATAAGCGAAGGTGAACAGAACCGCGCTAAAGCATTACTCGACAATGCCAAAACAGTCGCAGAAATCGAGGAACTGGACAGGAATCACTTCTTGGAAGTTATGCGTTTTGCGCGTGAAACACAAGCAGAAAATTCAGGTCAAATCGAACAAACGCTTCAGTCTGACATACAGACTGGCAACTCACTAACAGGAGATCATGCAAATGGCTAAAAGCAAAATGGCCTACATGACAGGTTACAGCAATGGCTACACACCACCTAGTGGTTCAGCAGGCAGTGCAGCTTTCGGCGAGTATTCAAAGAAAAGCAATACCATGTCAGTACCACGTAAGGGATCTAGTTTAACAGGCGATATGGGTTATCAACAAAACGCAGATCGCAACAAGGTTATGAACTTAAAAGATTCACAAGCAAAGAACGAGAATCTACGAGGACAAGCTGGATGTTAATACTGCCAAAAGAAGCACAACTTGAAAAACATCGTGAAGCGCGTAGAGGGTTAGAGTCCCATTACAACTCCGAGATGGAGCACATATTAAACGCCAACTCACATAAAGACAAGTATTGGATCTTAGGCAAGGTCAAGTTCCCAGAAGAACTTGGCGGTAATGTAGGAAGAACGTTCTTACAAGCTAGTGATAGCAAACCACCACTAGTCAAAAGTGCGTTCTTATATGAAGTGGATAATACACGTGGTGTCAAAACGTTGCTATGGGTAATGCATCCAGATGGCTCGTTGAGATTACCAACGTTGAACAAAACTATCCACGTGCAACCAGGACGAAAGAGCTAGGACGTCTCTAGCATAGGCCGCCGCTATACGGGCGATTACGGGTGAACAATGACAGAAGAAAACGAAGTGTATGACGAGCCTGCCACCGAGGACGTTCAACATGATGAGGTACAAGACCAACCTAGGACTGTGCCATTAGAGGCATACGAAGCTGAACGTCGAAAACGTCAAGAAGTAGAAGCTGAAAAGCGTGCTTTAGAGAACGTTATCGCCAACCAGCACAAGCCTCAAGATGATTTAGAAGATGATTCAGACTTCATGACTAAGGCTGACATCAAACGTTTAACGTTTGAACAGAAGAGAGAAGTGCTTGAAGAAGCCTACTTGGAATCAAAGCCAGAGAACGTCGAAGTCATAAACAAACACTTAGAAGCAATTATTAAACGCAAGCCTTGGTTAGCACCGACAATCGAAGCTGCACCTAACAGGTATGCACGAGCATACGAAATTGTACAGGATTACATGCCGAAAGAAGAAAAAAGCGCGTCATCTAGCAAGTTTAGCAGACCACAAGATGACGCGAAACGAATCGTAGAGAATGCACAGAAACCTGGCAATCCAGCCACGATCGCTAAGGCATCACAGGGTAGCCAACAAGACTACTTAAAGTCAATCCGTGGAACAAGCGAGTTTAGGGAGTATCGTAAGAAGATGTTAGCTGGGGGATAACTACAAGGATTTCTAGATGACACTAGGAATGACAACAACTACTCAGGTAGATCCAGAAGTTCAGATCTACTTTGACAACGTGTTGTTAGATAGACACCAACCATATTATGTTTATGGTTATTTCTCTCAACAACGCCGAATCCCACAAAAGAACTCTAAGACAGCCATCTTTAGACGTTTTGAAAACTTAGCCGACTCTCTGACACCTTTGTCAGAAGGTGTAACACCACCAGCCGAGCAAGTTAACAAGTTCGACGTCACAGCTGTTGTGTCGCAATATGGTAAGGTTGTGGAACTTACGGACGATGTCATTATCACCGTACAGGATCAAACCGCTAACGAAGTCGCGGACATGTTAGCTCAGAACCAAGCTAGTTCGTACGATAAAATCGTTAGAAACATGTTAGTTGCTACAGCATCACAGATTGATTGTCTTAATGGACAAAACGGTAATGCTATTACCGAAATCACCGTACCAGACTTAGAGTTAGCTGTTGATTATCTATTGGGTAACAACGGTAAGAAAATGGCACCTAACGTCGAAGGAACGAATGCGTTCGGAACAGCTCCCGTTTGGCAAGCCTACTGGATGGTAATTTCAACAGATCTACGTACTAACATCAAACAACTAAGTAACTTCAACCCGACTGCGGCGTATCCACGTCAAATGTCAGTGCTTGAAGCAGAGCTTGGGGCATGTGATGAAGTGCGTGTTGTTATGACCACCGAGGCATACAAAACGGCAGCATCTCCAGCAGTGTATTCAAACTTGCTGTTTGCAGCTAACGGATATGGAACGATCGCAATCGACGATCAATCGTTAGAAATGATCATCAAGCCTCTTGGAGCTGGTCAAGACCCATTGAACCAACGTTCAACCATGGGTTGGAAGGGTCGTCTTGGATGTACCATCTTGGATGACAGCTGGGTAATCAATCTACTTAGCACAAGACCATAAGGAGGACTATATGGCTGTAACTAACTTTGATGATGCAAACGTAGCAGTATTCCGAATGGTATCTGCTGGTGCTGCATATAACATCACATTGCCATTCGCTGCGGATACGATCGAGTGGTGGAACTATACTAAGTATGGGACTGCTAACGTCGACGCTACTGTTGGCAAACAAGGTATCTGGGTTAGGGGTTTCCCAAGTGGTGACGCTCTAGAGATGGATACCATCGTTGATAATGGTGTTACTGGGTTGACCAACTTAGTGTTGACAACTAGCAATGGCATCACACAACTGCCTGATGGATCTGGTTTTGCAGATAACCATAGAACGCCTACAGCGATTACAGCGTCGGCGTTGGGTGGTGTTGTAACGTCGGCTAACCACAGGCTAACCAATGGACAGTTTGTACGTGCTACAGACTTCCGAGCATTCCCTGTTGCTGATGCTACTGGTATGTATGGCTTAAACAACCAGATGTTCCAGATCGGTAACGTTACAACTAACACGTTCCAATTGTTCTATCCATACACAAACGTAGGTGTTGACACCAGTGCAGAAGTTGCATTTGTCAACAACGGTGTCGCTCAGTTCACGCTTATTGGTGAATCTCTGTACACAGAGAATCCAGCACCAACATTCAGCTATACACTGGGTACAACTGTGATGGGTGCTACAAGTGACGTGATCTATGTACGTGCCACTAAGGCAAACCAATACACCGACCTCGGAGTACTAGTGTAATGAATACGGAACTGGGTTTTGCAACAACACAACTCACACCTACAGCGATTGATAAAACCAACCCTGTACGTGTAACGGTTCCAGATCATGGTCTACAAGCTCAACAAACCGTACGGGCGACGCGATTCTATCCGTTGCCCGTATCTGATGCCACAGGCATGTATGAGCTGAATAACAATCTATATGTGGTTGGAAACATAACCACGAACACGTTCGATCTGTTTGATCAATATGGAGAACCAGTTGATGGCACGAACTATACAACATTTATCGACAATGGCTTGGGGCAATTCAACTTAACAGGCCCAGCGTTGTACACAGAAAATCTAAACACAATGGAAGTTTAATGAAAAAACAAGACGTAGAGATGCCTACAGAGCCAGCTTATGACCCAGCTGAGAGCGAGCCAACAAAGCTTGAGCATTTCCCGATATACAACAAGTGGGCGCGTAAAAACAAAATCAGCGTGAAGGTGCCAGATGAAAGCTTTTACAAAAAAGTTAAAGTCAGGTTTCAACGCTTTGACCAACCAACTAACGTTCTTAAGTGCATCGTTCGCAAGAAAGATATCGAGTGGAGAGGCGAGCTTATTCCTGGATGCGTGTACGACTTGGCTATCCCAGTGATCAAGTGGCTATCCAGCTTATCGGAACCTATATTTGCACAAGTACAAACGCATAACGACGCAGGCGATGGACGTACGATTATCAGATCAGAAACAAAGCAAGTAGGTGAGAAAGCACGTTTCTCTCTGATGCAACTAGAGCTTTTGGAGTAACGACATGGTCAAGACTGCTGCTGATGTTATAGAGATCTTACGCAACGTCACTGGACGTGTTGATTCGTCTGACCCACAATTTACAGACGAAAAGATGTTAGATCGCGTCAACGATGTCTTGACTATCGAGAAAAGCACCGATTTGCGTTTGAAAGAGAAGCAAACGTGGTGGGAGTTTACGTTAACACCGTTAACACCTAACCCACTACCTGTGGACTTACAAGCGCCATTCGGTGCGCCATTAGGCACGCAATTCACTACGATTGGCCCACTATGTTATTGCGATGGGTTTGAAGTGTTCTGGTTTGAAGATCCAGCGTCATTCTATGCCATATGGCCAGAAACACAACTATACCAACCCCAACGTCCAACGTATGTGTTGTACTATAATAACGAGCTGACGTGGCGTGGGCCTGCGGACAGAGATTACTTTATCAAGATGTCAGCATACCAAGTCGACTTACCATTAACACAAGATGGCCCACTTGCCGAAGACTACTACTGGCGTTATATCGCATACATGGCAGCGAGCGACTTGTTTAATGATTATGGCGAAGTTGAACGCGACGCCAACATACAACCTAAGATCTTGTATTACCGCAACAAGGTGTATGCACGTACGTATCAACAACAACAACCCCAACGTTCAACCCCTAGGTTCTAATGACTTTCAGTATTGTTGTACCCAACCAAGGGCAATCACCTGGCTTGTTTCCAGCTCAAAACAACACCAACTTTAGACGTCTTAAAGAGATCATCAACCAAGAACATAACTTCTTGGATACCGAACCTGTACCCGCAGACAGTCAAGGTATACATAGACGTTGCACGTTGATAAATCAACCAACACCATCAACAACCAACGGTGGAAGTGGTGTTTTATACTCTAAGAACGACATCAACAACGAATCGCAAGTTAACTGGTTTAATGGCGTTTCAAACTATCAGATCACACCAGGCGTTCAACTATTTTACGGAACAGCTGCCAACGTTCCACCTAGTACGGCGGTAACGATCTTTGCTGATCCTGGTTATTTTTATTACTGCCCAATCATCGTTTGTTTCACTAACACCGTTGGAACATCACCAGTTATTGGAACGGCATCACACTTCTTGCCTAACCAAGGTTTTCGCAACACGACTGGTGTAGGCTTCGGTCAGTTCATATACCAACTGGCTAACTTGCAAGTGATCAACAACGACCCATCAAACGCTCACAGCATTCCATGGATGATTCAAGTTAACCGAGTGCAATAATGTACCAGCCATATCTAATAGCCAACTTCGAGACTGGATACGATCGTGAGCGTCAGCCATGGTTATTGCCAGACGAATCACAATTCGAGTTGTTTGATGGCTTTGTCTATCGTGGTGTATGGCAAAAGCGTGAGGGTTACTCACAACTATGTACTGGTCAGAAAGGTGGTGTTCCATATTGCGAATCGCGTATGGTACATACTGTAACGATCAGTGCCAACGAAGTGCCAGATGGCATGATAGACACATTTACGTTTACCGTTTCTAACACATATCATCCATTAAGACGTGGTGGTTTTCGTGCTATTGATACGACTGCATTAGGCGTTCAAGCACAACTCATACGTGATAATGGCGTTGGTGGCACCCTATCAGGGTCAAATGGTACGATTGACTCAGTGTTGAATTACACAACAACGTTAGCGACTCCCCAATCAGTAACGTTCAATATTGCACCATCTGTTGGCCACGTTGTTACACTACAACTAGACATCCATCAAGGTTTTCCAGTCATGGGTGTAATGAACTTCTACACCCAACTAAACACACAAGAACTTATTGTTGCCGACACGACGTATATAAACAAGTTCGATATCCCCACGAATCGACTTGTAGATATTTCCCCTACGACGTTGTTGACAGGCGATAAGTTCAACTTTATGTCTTGGACTAACTACCCGACGCCAGCCAATCTACAACGTTTGTTATTTGTTAACAACAAAGATCCGATACAAGCCTACGATGGAACGTCTGTAACGCCATTTCCAGTGTACACAACCAGCTCACCAGTAACCACTTCTGCATCTGGCGTTGTTGGTGATGGAACAAGTGGCCCATACACATTACAAACACCGGCCAATACTGGGATTCTGCCTGGATCGTTGACGCTCACAAACGCATCTAGCGCAGATATCGTTACCGACAATCAAGTTGGAGTACTTGGAGGAAATGGTACAGGCACTGTTGATTACTTGTCTGGTACGATCGTTGTGACGTTTACAAACGTTGTTAACATTGGGGACAATATCAACTGGGCATATATATCGTTGGAAGAGCCTATAGAGACGGCGTTGCACATCTTCCAACTGAAAGACAGGCTTGTGGTGTTATACACAACAGAAGATGGTGTTCAATACGGACATCGTATTCGTGTGTCTGGCACAGGTGCATTCGGGGACATATTTACTTCTGATGCTATTGGTGCAGGTATTATCGACGTTCCAGATGACACATTCATATCTTCTGCCGACTTGAATCGTGATGACTTGTTGATCTTCACTGTGAACTGTACATGGATTATGAAGTATACACAGAATGACGTTGTGCCATTCACGTTAGATCGTATAGATCAATCTAGGGGATCGGATGCACCATATGGAACGATCACATATCTAAACAGGACAAACGCCGCTAGCCAACGTGGGTTTATCATCTGTGATGGCTATAGTGTTGAACGTTCTGATGACAAGATACCAGACTACTCGTTTAACGACATTGATCAAGACAACTTCCGACTTTGTTTTGCTGGATCGGTAGATGTCGATCGTGATCACTACTTATTACATCCAAGTCCAGACGACACTGTGTTGGATATCGACACGATCTCTGATCGCATCTTGGTCACTAACTATGAAGAAGACAACTTCAGCATATACCGATTGCCACTTAGCTGTATGGGTACCTATGTAGGAACAGAAAGCATCACATGGGATGATCTTCTGATATACGAATCATGGGATGAGATGGCGAGTGTGTATGGCAACTGGAACGCATTCACATTCTCACGTGGTACGCCATTCTCTGTTGGTGGTGGTCATCATGGTCAGATAACACGTCTGAACGTTACAGAAACAGAAGACTATCCAGTAAAGATACGCGATATGTCGGTGATTGATGGGTTTACACTTCAGTTGACAACCGACTTTCAAGAGTGGGAAGTGGGTGACTACGTTAACATCGAAGCTGTTAGTGGCATGTTAGAAGCCAACGGTAAACAAGGGTATATTAAAGACATCGTCACAGACAACTACACGTTCCAAATCGAGTTGGTCACAACGGGATACAACACGCCATACACCACAGGTGGCACAGCGTCTAAGACGATCCAATTCCAATCGAAGACAAAGAAGTTTAACCCATACGCTGATCAAGACAAGAAAGTGTCATGTGGTTGGGTGTATTTCTACGTGTCCACCAGTGGCACAGACTTAACAGATAACAAATACATCTTAAGCACATTGCAAACAAACCCATGTCAAATACTGGTACCTTCACATGGGTACGTAGATGGTCAACAAATCTACATCTATAATGTGGGTGGCATGACCGAGTTAAACAATAATGCATACAACGTCACTGTGATTGATGCTAATAACATCTCTCTAGATGGTGTAGATGCCACTGGGTTTACGCCATATACCACTGGTGGATTCTGTTCTAGCCAGGTGGATGCGATATTGCACGTTAACGTTATCTCTAACGACACGGAACAATCAACACAACTACAACCATACAATCCAAGCCCATACCAAGTCAACCTCACTAGCCACATCGCTGGCAATGGCATCAAGAAGTGGTACAAGCTTTGGTTAAACCAAACCGCACGCTTCATACAACTTGAGGTGATTAACAATCAAGCAGGCTCTAAGACACAGATACACGCCATTATGTTTGGGTTTGCGGGTGTAGGGAGGCTTATCTAATGCCGAACTTACCACCGAAGTTTAACTGGGGAACAGAGATAAAGAACGTTAATCAAACGTTGTACAACCAGCTTAACGATTCTTATTTCACTATTGCGCAAGTCGTTAACACGAAGACGAACAACTATGCAACAACAACTAATCCACCTGCAGACAATGCAAAGAACATGCTGTTTGCTATAGGTGATATATGGGTTAACACAGCTACCAACACAGCATTCATCATGACGTCTAGAACGTCAAACACTGCTGTAACATGGACACAAATTACGTAGGAGTATTTATGGCATTCAATACAGGTGGCGCTCTGTCGGGTGCAGGTTCAGGCGCAGCAACAGGCTTTTCTGTGGGTGGCCCATGGGGTGCAGCTATAGGGGGTGTTGCGGGTGGCTTGTTGGGTGCGTTCGGTCTTAGTCGTGAACGTAAAAAGAAAGCTAAGAAGTTGTCGACGTTAGATCCAACACAACAAGGAATATACAATGAATATGCTAGAGGCGTTCAAGGTAAAGGTGGGCGTTTTCAAGATTTGTTTAACTTTAATCCTCAACAAACTACGGATTACTTTAACAGAAACGTTGCAGCACCTGCGTACGAACAATACCAACAAAACGTAATCCCAGGAATTACAGGCCAGTTCCGAGGTCGCAACTTGCAAAACTCTAGCTATCTGGGGGGTGCGTTGTCAAATGCTGGTAGAGACGTTCAACGTAACTTAGATACGCAGCTGGCTAACATGTTGCAATCGGCACAAGAGAACTCAGTCAGTAATCGTATAAATGGTATTAACAACATACTAGGAACACAGACGTTTGCATATCAACAACCACAAGCGAGTGGTGGTGATCAAGCCTTTGGTGCATTGCTGAACGCTGGTGGTACTGCGTTCGGGAACATAGCATCTGGACGTACAGCATACCAACAAAATCAAGCCGCTCAGCAACAGCAACGTCAACAATTCACACCTAGTGTGCCACAACGTCAACCACTACCAGGCTTCCAATACTAGGAGTTTATATGCCACAAGCACAAGTTATTGACTTTGGGTCAGATCCATATGCTGATGCTATTGGTGGGTTTGCCAAGAATTTTACCGAAACGTTAAACAAGAACGCTGCACAAAAGCGTAACGAAGATCTGTTTAAACGTATTAGTGATAGTTATGGAGAAGATGCGTCACCCGAACGCATATGGCGTGACATACTGAAGACAGAAGGCTTTGATCAAGACTACAAGCGCGATCTACTTAAAGAAGTCAAAGAGTACGCAACATTAAGCAATCAAGCCAAGAAGACGGGCTATGAAGATGCTAAGTTGGCGTTGCGCACATCAGAGTTGTTTGCACGAAACAAAACCAATGAGATTGCAGAAAGACGTTTAGACACTGAAGAAGCCAAAGCTGCCACAACGGCAAACGAATCGGCACGTAAGACAGCGAATGACATTTCTAAGTTTATAAAAGATCAGTTTACTGCTTCGGGTAGCACACCAACTATACAAGATCTTGCAGCGTATAACGATCTAACACGCCAGTTCATGGACAATCCAGAGAATCCATTGCCATTAAACCAGGCGTTCCAACAAGCCTATCAGTTCAAACAAGCACAAGACAACATCATAAATAACGCACCATTCGTCACACGTCCAAAACCAATCAGTGAGTCTTATTGGGGAGGTGCTACACCACAACAATACCAACAAGCTTTTGACAACGCTGAAGTCGAGTTGAAACGTATGTATGAAGAAGATGGCATTACCAGCCAGACAGACCTACGTAAGATCGCTAAACGTGGTCTATGGAATGACACAGAGATAACGAAGATGTTACAGACCGTGTTTGCACAAGAAGGACGCAAGTTACGTGGGCCAAAACCAAAAGACGAATACACAGACACGCAAGATGATCTTATTCTATGGGGTGGTTAAATGCCAATAACATACGAATCTCTACGTAAGGCACGTGAACATGGGATGGATGACGATCGTATTGTTGCTAGTATTGAGCGCAATGATCCAGCACTTGCGGAACGATTTCAGTTTGCGCGAGAGCAAGGGTTAGATAACCAACGTATTATAAGTAGTCTGGAACGTAAGTTAAAAGACAATCCACAAGAAGAAGTTGTCTCACAGATCGAGCCAACCAAGAAACAACGTTCTTTGATCCAAACGTTTGAACAAGGCTTATCCAAGTCAGCAAGTGGGTCTATCGTTGGCACATTGGATGGTCACAAGTCACCCGAAGAGCTTACAGAAGACGCACCATTCTGGCAACACCTTGTAGAGTTTGGTGGAACTATCACTGGCGACGTGCCATTTATGGCTGCTGGTTCAACGTTGGGTGGGCTTATCGGTGGTGCGGCAGGATCACGTTTTGGTGGGCCAGGCGCAGCACTTGGTGGTGTTGGTGGTGCATTGTTTGGCACGTTGGCATTTCCAGCGTTCATAAAAGAATCACTGAAAGAATACCGAGATTACGTCGACAAAGGGAACGATCTAACGTTTGGCGAGTTCTTACAACAAGCTGATCGCGTCGCCAGCAACACGTTACGCGAAGGTGCATTCGGTATTATACTGGGTGGATTGAATAAGCTTGGGCCTATGTTGGAGCAGCTACCAGGTGTTGGCAAATTGTTTACGTCGAAATACGCACAGAAAGGCGCCTCTATCGCATCGGAAACGTTAGGTGCTGCCACCATACCACCAGCCACACGTGGCGAGCTTCCAAGTGGTCAAGATTATGCCCTAGCGTTGGCTACGATCTTAGGGTTCAACGTTGCACGTATACCATCTAAGTTGCGCGAGCAATTCCAAGCACGTGGCGCAGCTAGTGGCAAGACGCCAGAAGAGTTTTGGAAGTCGATACCGCGCGAAGAGATCGAACGTATTGCTGAGATGTTGAAACAAGATGTAGAGACGCCAACAAAGCAACTAGCGGATGTCAAAGCCGACATACGACAATCCACTCCAGAAGCCAAAACACGCAATCAAAAACAGAAGATTACCGTTGAACCTGCACGTGAAGATATCACACAGAAACGTCCAGACAACACATCTAAGTCAACTGAAGCATTACAACAAGATCGTGAATCCACTACTAAGTTGGCTGATGAATTGCCACAAACCAACAAAGGCAAGTTAGCACGTGAAGCTGTTAAACGTGGGTATGTAGAGACGCCACAACAACTTGACCAGTTCTTAGACGAATACGAGTCGGCTTATCCAACGTTGCCTGGTAAGACAGGTCTACGTAAGAACGCCAAGTTCTTAAACAAGTATGCCACGAAAGCACAAGAAAAACGTGAGATCACTAAACAGTCTACTAAACAGATTGTTGATGTGCGTCCAAGTGGTGAACGTCAACTGGAGATTGGCAAACAACAAATACGTGAGGCGAAAGCAAGTGGTGACAAAGCCAAGATTAAAGAAGCTCAGAAGCGCATTGACCTGGCGAAAAGGCGCATCCAACGTGAAGCCCGTGAAGCGTCTAGCCAAGTTAAAAAGACTAACACGCAGGTAAGCAAACAAGAATACAAAGCCGACAAAGACATAAACAAAGACATACTAGCGTTCACTACGGAGAAGGGATCTAAGTACACCGTAAAAGGCAACAAGACAACAAGGGACAAGGCATATAGACCTGAACATGGTGAAGCCGAACAAGGCTCACAACCAACAAGCCAAGAAACAATATACGTCGATAAGGCCTCTTTAGACAAGTTATCCGAGTTCCAAACATCTGGCCCATCTAAAGTGTTATACAAATACCCAGATGGACGTGTTGGTGTGTACCACACTAGTGGCTCAAACGCTGGTAAGGTGTCAGCTAACTCTGTGGTGACGCCATCACGCGAACCTAGTGTTGGTTTGTATCCTGTAGAGGTGTGGGATAATGGTAGGCGTGTTCACTTCGGCAATAAGATCGACGACGTTCATACACGTGATAGTGGTTATGAGATCGTAGAGAAACGTAAAGGCAACACAGCCACTGTGTCTGTCAAGCCTAGATATTCCGAGTTGGTTATTGAACGTCCAGAGAAGCCTAATAAGAAACCCAAAGCAAAACCAACAAAGCCAAAAAAACCAGTCGCTATCACTGAAGAAACAGGTGTTAGTGTACAAGAACACATCGACTTGCCAAAGACAACGACTGAACGTGCTATAGAGAAGATCGACACGCTTAAGAAAGCTGCAACAAACCCAGATGGTGTGATGGATTGGGCGACGGCTAAGATCTGGGATTTTATGATTCCGTTGGAACGTTTAGAAACCAACGTTCCAGTGTCACAACGTGTCAGCACGAAGATAAAACAAGCACAGAACGCTGCAAGTGATATCAACGGAGTTATCTACAATGGTGTGTATGACAACATACAAAACGCATTCGTCTCTGATAGTCTAGCCGATATCTTCCCGAAAGATCAGTGGGTTCGATTAACAAAGAATATGAAGCCTGGCGAATACTCAATGCAAGAGTTCGACGAGTATCGTACAGCACGTCAGATATTGAAACGTCAACAACGTGGTCTTAAATCGGGTATCGACACGCGCGAAGCACAAGAAACCGTAGCCACATTAGGTGAGAAATACGCACCTATAGAACAACGTATACGTGAATTCCAAAGCAAGTTGTTAGACACGTACTCAAAAGATTTGTTAAACGCTGAAACGAGAGAACAATGGAAACAAGACGCACATACGTCGTTATATCGGGTTATGGATTATGGAAGTGATGCGTTGCTCCCACAAGGTAGTTTGCAACCTGGAAAAACATGGTTCAAAGCCAAAGGTTCAAACAAGAAAGTCTTACCTGCTAGCGAATCTGAACTTCAGAACTTGTCGATGCTTATCACTAATTCTAAGAAGAATGATTCCGTCCTTCAATACAAACGTCTAGTTGAACAAGGCCAACTGCCAGGTCGAGTTGTCAAGTCTGCAAGCAAGCCAGTTCCAGAAGGCATGTTGGAATCGTTAGACATCGACCCACAACATGCAGCGTTGGCTGAAGAACTGTATAATCAATCACGTAAGGACGCTTACACACCATCACACGGACGTTTACGTGGTTGGGAGAATGGCAAACCTTTCGAAATCGAAGTACCACAGGAAATATATGACATCTATAGCACTCTTGCTCCTAGTGACACTGGTGTGTTTACCAAAATCTTGCAAGCAACAAACCGACTTATGAGCAAAGGAATAGTCTTAGAACCTGTAAAAGCCTCCAGCATCTTCTTGAGAGACGCTGCAAACTCGTTGGTTTACAGCAAGTCAGGTTGGGACTTCCGAACGATCGTTAAAGCCTACAAGGACATCATAGGCAACAAGGAGTCATGGCAGAAGTTCCAAGCGTTGGGTGGCAACACCTACGCATCACGTTTGGCATATCGTAGTGAACGTTCTGCAAAAGTCAAAGAGTTATTGAAAGAAACAAACGCTACCGTTGTGCCATTCAGTAAGTTTGCACAGTTCATGCGCACACACTATCAGGCGTTATCAGCCAGTGTGCCACTTGCCGAATACAATCGTTCTGTAGAGAAATATGGCGACACACCAACTGGACGTACACGTGCAATCATCGAGTCTAAGATGGTGACATACGATCCGACAAAACGTGGATCATCCAAGTTCGTGCGCAAGGCGGCTAACTTCTTACCATTCTTCAACGTCATGTTGCAAGAACCATACATGATAGCGAAGAACTTGAAGAACCCAGCGTTCTGGGCAAAGGGCATCATACAATACACAATACCAACGTTGTTATTGCAATACTACAACGATGGTAATCCAGAGTATGATGATATGAACCCTATACTGAAGGCGTCATGTTGGCATTTTTATACACCACTTGGCCACTTTGCCATACCGATACCGTGGTTGACAGCAGCACTGTTTAAGATCGTTCCAGAAACCATATACGACATTGCCAAGTCACAAGGTGCCGACGCAGTCCAGGGATTGATGAGTTATGTGTTTTCACAACTATCTGGATCGTTCCCACCACTCGCACAAGCTGTCGTTGAACAATCAACAAACAGAACATTACCATCACCAGCGGGCGTTGCAGCAATGCCATTCATGGACGTTCAAACACGTGCGCCACCAGTTGTTCCACGTCGTCTAGAGAACTTGCCACCAGAACAACAATATACATCCAAAACCAGTCAACTAGCACGTTGGTATGGCGAGTTAACGAACTCGTCTCCAATCAAGGTAGAACGTTTGATAAAGACGTTCGGAGGTGGGCTAGCAGCTGATGGCTTAGCACTCGCTGACGAGATGGTGTATGCGCTTGGATGGGCTGACGATAAACGTCCAGAAGCGGGTGAAAAGAACTTCTTGTTACTTGGTAAATTCTTAATTGAGAACACACCTAGTAGCACTAAGTACACAGAGAAGTTCTACAAGGCTTTAGAACAAGCCAAGTTAGACAATAAACGTGGTAATCCTAATAGGCTGAAGCAACTACAGTTTTGGAATCGCAGCATCTCTTCCAAGTTCAACCAATATCGCAAAGTGGAAGAATCAGATATCGACCCAAAACAAAAGCGTTTCCAGTTGTTAGAGATACAAAAAGACATCAATGCAACGTTCAAACGTGCAGTACAAGAATCAGGAGGTTAAATGCCTAGTCCCAACTTAACAAGAGATAACTATTTTAATCTTATCCAACAAACGTATGACGAGAAGTCGTTTCGTGGTGAATACGATGGATCAAACAACTTGATCTATGCCGCATTCGCCATCGAAGGTAGTTCTGAGAGTGTGCGATGTTGGCAAATCAAAAAGCTGACATATACAGGTTCTAACTTAACTAGTGTTATATGGCCACAAATAGACGGTAAAGCGTCAACAGCATACAGCTTTTCGTGGACTAATAGAGCTTCGTATACATACTCGTAGGAGGTTTTATGTCATTTGCATACAACCCATTTACTGACAACTTAGACTATAAGTCATCAGCAGGTGGTACAGGCCCAACAGGGCCGACGGGGCCTACTGGACCCACTGGACCGACTGGTCCCACAGGCCCAACAGGATCAGGAGGTGTCACAGGCCCAGGATCGTCAACAGATCGTTCTATACCGACGTGGAATGGAACAAGTGGTGATGCTTTAAGAAACAATGCCAACGCTTTGATAGATGCATCAGGTTATTACACCAACACAGACCAACCAGCGTTTTACGCATACTTAGACAATAACGTCGAAAATGCAGCTGGTGATGGAGGCATATACACGTTTCCATATAACACGTTGGCATTTGAATCTGGAGGTTCCAACTTTAACACTGGAACGTTCACATATGTCATACCAAAAAGTGGTGTATGGCGTTTCTCGTTGTCATTCGCATTTAACGCTGTAGATGTTACCAATGCTATTGGTATCTTCTATATCAACACTAACGGAACAAGAATTCGACTTGCTGAGTTTAACCCAGGGGTAGTTCAATGTAGTGGCGAGCTGATTGTAAATTGTACTTGGCAATCGTTTGCTAGTGCAACATCTACAATATCCGCCGAACTCTTGATCACTGGTTCTGGGTTGAACGTTGGCTTCAGTGGTGGCAATACAATTAATTCTTTCAATGGAGTTTTGGTCACGTAAGTAATGCCACGAGTCGACAACGATAATATAATCGTTTACGAACACATACATTATGTCATCATCACCAAACCAAACGTGAGCTGGCATATGAGAATGTGGGTATGGACGATCGACAGGACTCGCCCACATCCACATAGGAATGAAAAAAAACATAACGAATAACAAGAATCTATACATGACCAAATCATACGTCATGATGGTTTCAAAGTACAGGAAAATATGACAAGTCCAACAACATACAAACTGGGAACGCCATGGTTGAAAAACAGTGTTGTTCCTATGGCATCTGGAGCGCCATTTCAACGTGATCCAACATCTAGCGATGTGCTTGATCCACGTGTGGGTGGGCCATACAAAATAGGTACGATCTGGCCAAACTCTGCAACTGGTGCAGTGTGGATACTTGCACAATCAAGTGCAGGTGTTGCATCATGGTTAGGTATCACCGACGCCGCTAGTGGTAACGTCGATGGGCCAGCAAGTGCCACAGACAATGCTCTAGCCCGTTTCGACGGAACAACAGGCAAGTTGATTCAAAACAGTGTGGGCATACTTACAGACTTAGGTATCCTAACAGGGGTACGTCCAACATTACCAGCTGGTACGATCGTCGCAGGCACAGCACCTCTTAAGTTTACGTTAGGTGTTAACTTGACGACGCCAGAAGCTGGTGCTGTAGAATACGATGGTACACATCTGTATTATACAAACAACTCTGCTGCAAGACAAACGATCGGTGTAGGCCCAACATCATCAACAGACAATCGTTTAACACGCATGGATGGCACAGCTGGTGCTTATCAACAAGCTACTGGTACAACTTTGTCAGACACCGACGTTATGACATTCCCTGCTAATGGTGGCGTAGTGTTAACAGCTGGTACACGAAAAGGAACATCTAGCTTTACAGCAGGTGTTAGTGGTGCGATTGCGACTGCCGCTGTTGCAGCTGACTCTGCGATCGTTATCACACGTACAAACTTGGCAGGTGCAGCAGCCGCTCTAGGACAATACGTAACAATCACACCAGGTGTTAGCTTTGTGGTAACGTCTGGAGATGGTGCAGATACATCAACATTCACATGGGCAATAGTGGGGTAAACATGCCATTACTTAAAGGAAAGGCGGCCAGATCACCAAAAGGGTTTGGCCACAATATCAAAGCTGAAATGAAAGCAGGTAAGCCACAAAAACAAGCGGTAGCAATCGCGTACAACGTGGCAGATAAAAAGAAGAAGAGAAAATAATGGACAAGAAGAAAAACTGGATTGCTGACGCCATTAGCAAACCTGGCTCGTTAAGAAAACAGTTGCATGTTCCAGCTGGAAAGAATATACCAGCCAAAACACTAGCAAAAGCAGCAACTAAGCCAGGCGTAGAAGGTCGACGTGCAAGGTTGGCTGAAACCTTAAAAAGCATGAGGCGTAAGTAATGAAGATAAAACAAGATGGTAAAGTGCTGAAGACAAAAGTACCGAAAGCCAAAACCGACACAGGTGAAACAAGCTTTACACAAGGCGCAAAGCCAAGTGCAAAATTACCACGTAAACCACCTAAGAAAGAACGTTATTAGAGTGTGTTTGTGTCCCCCGTTCTAACATAGGGTTAGCACGGGGTTTTTTATTGCAAACCCATCAACAATCTGAACGCTTCTTTTGCCTGGAATGGTACCACTGCATTGCCAAGGGCTTTAATTCGGTGTGACCGACATCGTAACCCATCATCCACTCCAACCATTTCAAGTTTATCTTCCGGTTCTTCGTTCCATGTATAATGTTTAACATCGTTGTTAGACTGGGCGAGTGACGTCGACGATCTGAGGGGCTGTCTTGACGTTTGCAATCGCTCGCTCTTGGTGTGGGCCAATAAGAACCAACGTTCTCGTTTGTGTGTTGCTCCAACGGAAGCAGCGGATATAACACACCATCGACAATCATACCGCATTTTGGTAATCTCTTGGACCAATACCAAACCACCTCGGGTTGTAATTGCTGGGACATTTTCCAAGAATATGAAGGTGGGTCTAAGCTCTCGGGATAATCTGAGTATTTCGTAAATAAGCCCACTTCGCTTGCCTGCCAAGCCGACTCCAGTGCCTGCAATGCTGATGTCCTGGCAGGGGAAGCCAGCGTATATAATGTCAACAACTTGTGGTAGTTCTCGTACAGGGAACGTTGTGATGTCATCCCATATAGGTGCCATGGTAATAGTCTTGCACAACATTCGAGATAACAAGACAGATTGACAATACTTGTCGACCTCGCAGTAGGCGAGTGGTCGAACCCACTGTCGTAGAGCGATTGACATCCCCCCGATTCCGCTAAATAGATCCAAGCCACAAATCACGTCCACGCTCTGAAGTCGACGTTTGGGTTGGCTTCTACGATATCGTCTATAAGATCAGACGTTGGCCCATGGGTATCTATGTTTTGGAATGTGATTGCACATCCACTAAGTAGTAGGGGTAAAGTTAACATCAACAACTTTGCCATGTTTTTGCACCCATGTTTGGTATTGTGTTTTGGTCTTTTCCATGTTTTGACAACACATCTCTATTGTTTGGTTTGTTGACCACCCGAAATGTTTAGACATGGCATCAAGATATTGATTGATTTGTTCTACATGACCACCCAAGTGTTGGTATAGATCTTGCACTTGGTTAGCACTTGCCTCTGGAACGTCATTAGATGGCGTCTGTTGCGATATCTCACCTTCAACGTACCCAATGCCTATGACGTCACTAAAAAGCTGTCTAGCTAGACGTGAGATAGCTCTGGCGTATAACATGTCAGTTGGACACTTCTTCCATCCACCCTTGTCTTTGACCAACCCAGCGCGTTGTGCTTCGTCGATCGTAAACGACACTGTCAAGATCTCGTTTGTGTCAGCACGTCTTCCACGGATCGTACATACATGGTCATTGCTTTCAACAATGGAAAGAACGTGGCGCGCTTTACGTATCAACGCTGACATCATACGTGCAGACAACTCTACTTTGCCTTCGATGATGTGCAATCCACCATTCAACGCTTGTGCTGGGCCGATGCCATATTCACGCGCAGCCAGCATGATCATCATGATTGCCGACTCTTTGCCAACGTTGCGATACATTTGGCTGTCGAATGCGTTCTTTGCCCACGTTTGATACACCATCAATTCTTGCGACGTTGGAATGCCTATCGTCTGTGGCGTAGTGTTCTGTATTGCTGGTAGATTGGGTTGTTCTGATATTCCTGGTTCCATTCTTTATCTCGTTTACGTTCGTAATCTTCTATGTCATCGCCATAATCACGTTGATATGGTACACGCTTCTGCTCTTCAGGACTTTCTTCTGTATTCATGAGCACCAATAAAAAAATGTTTATAGATATCAAGGCACTTACTAAAAAGTTCGAAACAGTCATCGTAAACGTACAAGTGTGGTGGTTTACCCAGTTTGTCAAGATGCAAGAAGTGTATGCCTTTGATGTCATACCCATCTTTACGTGCCATGTAGGCATATGCCGACCCCTGTAAGGGCCATGTTTTACTGGGCTTGGAAGATGTTTTAAGATCTAGAATAACAGCACCTTGTGGTGTGTTTATTATCATGTCGACTTGGCCAGTGATCATCAACTCAGAGCAATAGAAGCGTTTTTCTAACGCCAATACGGTGTGTCCGGATTGCCACCACAATTTAAAAGAATCAACATAACCACGAATATCATCAGTAACATTCCACTCACCTAACCCTTTCACAATACCTTCACAGATGTCATGCACCCGCGTACCACGGTTTGCGGCGTTTGCTAAGATGTCGGGTTTTATGTATGTCAACCCGCTAAATGGGTATAAAACTTCAGTTACCCGTGTGTATTTAGCTTGAATGTTTTCGCTATTAGAGATAACTTTACCTGCAAGTTAGAATTCCTAACAGATATCCAACAGCAAACCACTGTAAAGAGTCGTAGATGTAGGGTGTTAGGAGCATATAACCACCAAGATGTTGCTATAAACTAAAATTTAGAATATCATGTTTTCAACTCACATGCAAGATCTTTTTTTTAATTTCGTATCAAGTAAAGTTTTTGGTGACACAGATATGGGATATGCTGTTAAAATGAAAAAGGCCTAGACGTTGTTAAACATCTAGACCTGTGTGGATCAAAACATACAACC
>Ga0209166_10000541_pt1 | contig 40326 bp, 44 predicted proteins | sample Coa_R1_3_FD_187151 | JGI IMG/M metagenome (GOLD analysis project Ga0209166, IMG submission 187151) | Surface soil microbial communities from Centralia Pennsylvania, which are recovering from an underground coalmine fire - Coalmine... | ecosystem: Environmental > Terrestrial > Soil >...
CGGCTCCATGGAGAGTTAGGCATGGCGCCGCCAGCGGAGTTCGAGGCCCTGTACTACGATGAGCAGCAGCCGCTTCCACTGGCTGCTTCCCAATAACCCGAGTCTCTATGAAACCCGGGGCGGTTCACTACGGTAGGGTACAGGGAACAGGGAACAGGGAACAGGGAACAGGAACAAGGAAATAGAATTCAGGAAATAGGAAATAGGGGGGTGGCCTGGCGCTCCCTATTTCCTATTTCCTTCGCCCTTTTTCCTCGTTCCTGCGCCCTTTGCCCTCGTCAGAACCACTTCCGCTTGTCGACGACGTTGAGCAGCGGCCGGCCGGCGGCAAAGCGGCGGCAGTTCTCCAGCAGGATCTCCTCCCACTTCTGCTGGTAGGGCGCGCCGGCGATCGCCACATGCGGCGTGATCAGCACGTTGGGCAGCGACCAGAGTGGACTGTCGTCGGGCAACGGCTCCGGCGCGACCACGTCCAACCCGGCGCCGCCGAGCTGGCCCGAGCGCAGCGCCGCGATCAGGTCGGCCGTGACGCAGGTGCCGCCGCGGCCGATATTGATGAAGTATGCGCCACGCTTCATCCACGCGAAGAAGGCGGCGTTGAACATGCCCAGCGTGTCCGGCGTTTCCGGCACGGTGACGAGCACGAAGTCGGCCTCGCCCAGCCGTTGCGCCAGCCGCTCGGGCGGAAACAGCTCCGCCATGCCGGGCGCCGGCTCGGTCGTGCGCGGGTCGCAGCCGAGCACGCGCAGGCCGAAGGCGGCGCACTGCTTGCTCGCCTCGCTGCCGGAGCCGCCGACGCCGACGATCAGCACCGTCGCCCGCGTCAGGTCGATCGGCCTCGGGCCGCGCCGCCAGCGGCGCTGCGCCGCGTAGTGGTCGAGGCGGCGGGCGAAGGCGAGCAGGAAGGCCAGCGCGTGGGCCGAGAGATGCTCGTTGTAGCTGCCGCGCATGTTGGTGACGACGACGTCGCTCTGCACCAGCGCGTCGTAGAACCAGCCGCCGCCGAGGCCGGCGAGCGGCGCGGCGATCCAGCGCAGCCGCCGGGCGCGGGCGAAGAGGTCGGGCGGCACCGTGCCGTAGGCGGCGTCCGCGTCCACGATCTCCCGGGCCGCCTCTTCGTCGGTGGCGCAGGCGCTGACCACGGCGTCGGGCACGGCCTCTCGGATCTTCTGCGGCCAGCTCTCCTCGAAGTAGGGCGGCAGCATCACCAGCTTGAAGCTCATGGCGTCTCATTGCTCCGCTTGCGTTCGGGCCGGACGGGCGCGTAGATCCAGGTGACAGGTTACAGGTGACAGGTGACAGGTGACAGTCTCCTTCCCCTGTCACCTGTCACCACCTGTTCCCTGTTCCCTGTTCCCTGTTCCCTGTAACCTGTCCCCGATGGACGAGTCCCAATCCGCCGCCGTCGCCCGGCTGCTGCTGCAGCGCGAGGTCGAAGAGTGGCTCTTCCACGAGGCCGAGCTGCTGGACGAGCGGCGCTTCGCCGCGTGGCTCGAGCTGCTGGCCGAGGACGTGCGTTACTGGATGCCGCTGCGCCGCAACGTGCGCGCCGGCGAACAGGCGGCGCGCGAGGCCACGCGCGAGCAGCGGGACATCGCCTGGTTCGACGAGGGCAAGGAGACGCTGCGCAAGCGCGTGCAGCAGATCGAGACGGGCATTCACTGGGCGGAGGAGCCGCTCTCGCGCCTCTGCCACCTGGTCACCAACGTGCAGATCCTGGCCGATGACGGCGCCGAGCTGCGCGTGAAGAGCCGCTTCCTGCTCTACCGCAACCGCCTGCAAGAAGAGACGGACATCCTCGTGGGCAAGCGCGAGGACACGCTGCGCCGCGTCGCGGGCGGCCTGCTGCTCGCCCGCCGCGCGATCACACTCGACCAGAACGTGCTGCTGGCGAAGAACCTCACGTTCTTTCTCTAGGGAACAGGGAACAGACGGCGCGGGCCGGCTGCAGCGCCGTCGCACCGAAAGAGCGGCCCGCGCACGTCGCCGCGCGGCGCGATGGCGATGATGGCGAGGCGGCCACGCGCCTGCGGCGCTGCATCTCGATACTCTTCCGTATCGTTGCGACACCCGCCGTGCCTTGACGGCCTTGCCAAGGCTCAAGACCATATTTGCAGCACTGAGTTGCATGGTCATGGTGCCAGCACCAGCACGCCGCCCGCGGCGGCGTGGGGAGGAACGCGGCGATGGCGAATCCTTCTTCCGGTTTGGTTCGGGGTGGGCACGGCCGGCTGGTCTGGCTGGCCGCCGGCCTGGCGCTCGGCGTGCTGGCCACGGGCGCGGTGGCGCTGGTGCGCGCCAGCGGCAGCGGCGGCACGATCACGGCCTGCGTCAAGGACAACGGCGAGAGGAACACGCGCATCGTCGGCACTGCCGCCGACTGCAAACAGAACGAATCGGCGCTCACCTGGAACCAGCAGGGGCCGGCCGGACCGGCCGGCCCGCAAGGCCCCGCGGGGCCGGTTGGGCCGCAGGGGCCGCAGGGCGATACGGGCGCACCCGGCGCCACCGGCGCCACAGGGCCAATCGGGCCGGCGGGACCGCAGGGACCGAAGGGCGACACGGGGCCGGCGGGCGCAACCGGCGCAACCGGCGCAACGGGAGCCCAGGGGCCGGCCGGACCGCAGGGGCCCATCGGCGCACAGGGGCCGGCCGGGCTCTCGAACTGGGAGCGCAACCAGGTCGTCCTCACCAACCCGACGCTGGCGCCGAATTCGGAGATGGTGCAGCAGGTCACCTGCTCGCCCGGTAAGAGGGTGCTGGGCGGCGGCGTGCGCGTGCTCAATCGTACTGCCGGCACGTTTCTTGTAGACGATGACGGCCCAAACTCGGACAGCAGTTGGGTGGCGGTATTGCTGAACGATACGGGCAGCACGGCGGCCGCCGGCCAGGTCATCTTCTACGCCATCTGCGCCAACACGAACTGAGCCGCGGAACGAGGAAATAGGAACAAGGAACGAGGGGTACCATGGCCTCGCCTCTCGTTCCTGTTCCCTGCCCCCTTCCGCCTGTTCCCTGTAACCTGTCACCTGTCACCTCAGAGCAGGGAGGCCCGCGATGGCGAGCGAGGCGATCGAGACGCTGGCGTTCGGCTACGGGCTGATCGAGGGGCCGCGCCTCGACGCCGGCGACAACCTCTACTTCAGCGACGTGCACAACGGCGGCGTCTTTCGCCGCGCCCCCGACGGCACGATCGCGACGGTCATCCCCAAACGGCGCGGCGTGGGCGGCATCGCCCTGCATGCCGAGGGCGGCCTCGTCGTCTCCGGCCGCGATATCTGCCACGTGCGCGAGGGCGAGACGCGCGTGCTGTTCGCGCCGGAGAACACCCCTGGCTTCAACGACCTGTTCACCGACCGTTGGGGCGCCGTCTACGCCGGCACCGTGCGCAGCGACCCGTTCGCGCAGGGCGGCCAGCGCACGCCGGGCGAGCTGTGGCGCATCTCCGGCGCGGGCGAGGCGACGCAGGTCTACGACGGCGTCGGCCTCAGCAACGGCATCGGCTTCTCGCCCGACGAGCGGCTGCTCTACCATTCCGACAGCGCCGCCCGCGCCATCTATATCAGCGACGTGCACGGCCGCGGCCAGGTCTCCGGCCGGCGCGTCTTCGCCCGGGTCGAGCTGGGCGTGCCCGACGGCCTGGCGGTGGATGCCGAGGGCGGCGTCTGGGTGGCCGTGTTCCAGGGCGGCTGCGTGGCGCGCTACCGGCCGGACGGCTCGCTGGAACGCACGCTCTCCGTGCCGGCGAGCGCCGTCACCAGCCTCTGCTTCGGCGGCGAGGGGCGGCAAGACCTCTACATCGTCACGGCCGACAACAGCGAGGCGCCCGAGCGCGGCGGCACGATCTTCCGCACGCGCGCGGACGTCGCCGGCCTGCCCGCGCCGCTCGCCCGCGTTTGAAGGTGACAGGTGATAGGTGATAGGTGACAGGAAGGATTGTCCTTGGACCCGCCTGTCACCTGTCACCGCGGGCGCAGGTCCACGATCGTCGTGTTCGGGCCGAGGTAGCCTTCGAGGAAGACACGGCCGCCCAGCGGCTCCGCGTCGTTGACCACGAGAATCACCAGATCCTGCGGCGTGCCGCCGCTGAGCTGTGTGCGCACGCGCTCCGCGTCCTCCCACTCCTGGCGCAGCGAGGCGGCCTGCGCGTCCGAGCCGACGAGCACCAGCTTCGTCGCCGGCACCGGCGTGGCCGCCAGCGCGGCCGCGGCCGGAATTGGAGGAGCCTGCGTTGCCGCTTCGTGCGGAGTGGGCGCGGCCGACGCAGTCGTCGCCGGGTGCGCGGTGTGCAGCGCGGACGGGCGCGAACCTTCGTGCTGCAGGGCGACGAGCGCCAGCGCCAGCAAGGCGCCGCCCGCGGTCATCGCCAGGAAGCGGGCGAGCTGGCGCACGGTGCCGCCGTGCACGGGTGGTTCGAGCTCGTGGTCGATCATGCTCATGCTGCCGCTCCTCTGCCGCGCGCCTCCCGAACGGCGCGAAGCGTTTGCGGCTGCCGCCGGCTCCTCCACTTCCGGCCGCAGCCTGCACGTAAGGGTTCAGGGAACAGTCCCCGCCGCCCCTGCCCCTGATCTCGGCAGCTGCATGGCGCGGCTCGCGCGGAAGGGCGAGCCGCCGCACCACCGATCTGTGAATATGAACGGTCGCGCCGGACGGATTGGCGCAGTCAGGCTGGGAATTACCCGGTTACGGTTGAACGCCCCGAGAACGAGGGCCGAGAAACGAGGAAATAGGGACGAGAGAATAGGAAATAGGGGGTTCGCGGCCTCGTTCCCATTCCCTCTTCCCTTCCCCCTCGTTCCTCAGGCGGCGAAGAAGCGGGCGTCCGACTCCAGCAGCAGGGCCACAAGCATGCCGCGCTGGCCGGCGGCGCCGGCCGTGGCCGCGGTGCTCGCCGCGCCCAGCTCGAGGTACTGCACGCCCAGCAGCTCGTGCCGGCGGCGCACGCGCGCGATCAGTTCCGGCTCATGCGCCATGCGGTGCACGGTCGCGGCGCACAGGTCCAGCGCCGCCTGGCCGAAGCGGGCGGTGAAGCCGCTCAACGCCTCCGCCCCGGCGCCGGGACACGTCCAGCTCTCCCACAGTGCCGGCAGATCGACGAGATCATCAGCGGCCATGCGGATGTCTCCTTCCCAGCAACTCCCAGCAACTTCAGGTCCGGGCCGCCGGCTTCCCTGCCGCCGGAGCGTTGTGCGGGCCGGCTACCCACATCAACGGGGAGGCCGGCCGGATTCGCGGATTGCCGGCCGCCGCGCCGATGCGACGAAAGCCTTGCACCGCCGCGACGCATGCGGAGAAGTGTAGCAACGCGGGCCGCGGGCGTTGCGCCAAACGTGCGCCAAGAATGTGTATGATGCGTGGCAACCTGTTCCATCTGAAGGCGATACGGTGCCAGATCGGCCGCCGTGGAACGCGATCCTGCGTGCCTTGCGTGAGGCCCGCGGCCTCTCGCAGGAGGTCTGGGCGGCGCGCTTGGGCTGCAGCCGCCGCACGGTGGTGCGCTGGGAGCGGGATGAGGCCGTGCCGGACGCGGCGGCGGAGGCGGCGATCGTCGCCCTCTGCGCCGAGCAGGGCGTCTTCCGCGGCTACGACGCCGGTCCGCTCGCCGGGCTTGCGCTCTCGCCCGCGTGGCTGCACGAGCTGCTCACGGCCGCGCGCCTGCACGCGCACCTGCGCCGGCGTCCGCCCGGCGGCGCGCACCTGCCGGCGGTCCTCTCCAGCTTCATCGGCCGCGAGCGGGAAACGGAGGAGGCCGGCGCCCTGCTCGGCGCGGCACGGCTGCTCACGCTGACCGGCGTGGGCGGCACGGGCAAAACGCGGCTGGCGCTGGCCGTGGCCGAAGCCGCCGCGCCCGCCTATCCCGACGGCGCCTGGTTCGTCGATCTCTCCGACGTGCGCGACCTCGAAGGGATCGTGCCGGCGATCGCGCACGCCCTGGGCGTGGCCGGCGGCGGCGGCCGGTCGCTCGTCGCCGCGCTGGGCGCCTATCTGCGCGGCCGGCGCCTGCTGCTGCTGCTGGACAACGCCGAGCACCTGATCGACGCCGCGCCGCTTCTGCACGCGCTGCTGGCGGGGTCTCCCGGCCTGCGCCTGCTGGTCACCAGCCGGGTGCGGCTGCGGCTGGCGGAGGAGCAGGAGTTGCCGCTGGCGCCGCTGCCCGTGCCCGAGGCGACGGAGGCGGAGCCGGCGCGGCTGGCCCAGAATCCGGCGGTGCGGCTGTTCACGGCGCGGGCGCGAGCGCTGCAGCCGGACTTCGCGCTCACGGCGGAGAATGCCGCCGCCGTGGCGGCGATCTGCCGGCGGCTGGACGGCCTGCCGCTGGCGATCGAGCTGGCTGCCTCGCGCGTCAAGCTGCTGCCGCCGGCGGCCCTGCTCGCCCGCCTCGACCACGGCCTGGAGCTGCTCGGCGGCGGCGCGCCCTCGTTGCCCGCGCGGCAGCAAACGCTGCGGGCGGCGATCGCCTGGTCGTGGAACCTGCTGGCGCCGCCGGAGCAGGCGCTCTTCCGCCGGCTGAGCGTGTTCAGCGGCGGCTGGACGCTGGCGGCGGCCGAGGCGGTCGCGGGCGCGGACGGCGCGCTGGACGTGCTGGCGGGGCTGGCGGCGCTGCTCGATCAGAGCCTGCTGCGCAGGGACGAGGCCGCCGGCGAGCCGCGCTTCAGCATGCTGGCCACGCTGCGGGAGTTCGCGCTGGAGCAGCTTGCGGCGAGCGGCGAGACGGCGGCGCTGCGCCGGCGGCACGCCCACTACTGTTGCGCGCTGAGCGAGCGCTGCTGGGCGCGCTGGCGGCAGAACGGCCGCGTGCTGGAGAGCGTGCTCCTGCCGATCGACGCCGAGCGCGAGAACATTATCGCCGCGCTGCGGTGGGCGCTGGAGACGGAGCCGGGCGTGGGGCTGCGCATCGCCGGCTGCCTCAGCACCTGGTTCTACCTGCGTGCGCCGGGCGAGGGCCGCCGCTGGGCCGAGGCGCTGCTGGCAGACCGGCGGGCGGCGGAGTCCGACCCGGCCCGCGCCCTCGCCCTCTACAGCGCCGGCATCTGCTGCCTCGGCCAGGCGCAGGGCGAGGCGGCGGTGGCCTACTTCGAGCAGGCGGCCGCACGCTTCCGCGCGGCGGAGGACTGGCCGATGCTGGCCCGCGTCCACGCGCTGCTGAGCGCCAACGTGCCGGCCGGCGCGGCGACGCGGGCGCGATCGCACGCGGAAGAGGCGCTGGCGCTGGCACGGGCCACGGGTGAGGCGCACGAGATCGCCTTCGCCGAGTCCTTCGCCGGCTCCTCGCTGCTACGTCACGGCGGCGATTCGCGGCAGGTGCGCGCCCACCTGCAGGAGGCGCTGCGCCTGACGCGGCAGCTCGGCGCGGACCTGATCGGCCTGAGCGCGCTCTCGGTGCTGGCCGGGCTGGAGCTGCGGGAGGGCCGCTCCGCCATAGCGCGGCGGCTCTACCGGGAGAGCGTGCCGCTGGCCGAGGCGCTGGGCGGCACGTCCGACCTGGCGCAGACGCACATGGTGCTGGCGCGGCTGGCCGAAAACGCGGGCGAGGAGGCCGAGGCGCTGGGCGAATGGCGGCGGGCGCTGGTGCTGGCCCGCGATGTGGAGAGCGCCACGCTCGGCGCGGCCTGTCTGATCGGCATCGCCGGACGGCTGACGGTGGCGGGCCGGGCGCAGACGGCGGCGCGGCTGTTGGCGGCGGCGCCGGCCGGCTGGCGCGACGAGCCGCTCTGGGTGTCGGCGCTGCCGCAGGAGACCTACCTGCCGGCGCTGGCCGCGACGCGGGCGGCGCTGGGCGAAGCCGCGTTCGACGAGGCCTGGGCTGCCGGCCGCGCGCTCGCGCTGGAGCAGGCGATCGCGCTGGCGCTGGCCGAGGCGGAGGACGAGGGAAGAGAGATTCCGTGACCTCGGCCCTCGGTCCGGTCTCCTCGTCCCCGCGTGGGCGGGCGGGTGGGAACGGGGTGGGCGCGCCCCTGCGCCTGTCCGTCCCCAGCTCACCGCCGCTAACATCCGGATGCTGTTGCGGCCGCGGGTAGCCGGCTATCATCTCGACGTGCGTCGATTTGATCGGGGCGGATCGCTGCTGCTGGCGCTGGCGGCGGCGCGGCAGCCGCGGCTCGGGCGCCTGCCGGCGCTGCTCAGGGTGCAGGCCGACCCGACGCGACTGCGCATCGCCGGCCTGCTGGCGCAGCGCGAGCTGTGCGTCTGCGACCTGGAGGCGCTGCTGGGCGTCTCGCAGAGCATGGCCAGCCACCATCTTGGCGTGCTGCGGCAGCGCCGCGGCGGCCGCCACGACGGAGCAGCGATGACCTCCGCGCAGCCGGCCCGCTACAAGGTCTATCACGGCCCCTCCGGCGATTTCCTGCGCACGCCGGCCGGGAACGTGCGCCGCGCGGCATGGGGGCTTCGTGCTGCCCGCGGACGCGCCATCGCCCGGCGGCTTCGACCGGACCTGGGCCTGCGATGGCCAGCGAGGTGACGCCCGACACGGCCGTGTCGGCGCCGAGAGATCGACACGTATCGCTGCGCCCCGGACCGGCGGCCGGGCGCTGCGCGGCCGAGTTCATCGGCACGTTTGCGCTGGTCTTCTGCGGCCCCGGCGCGGCGGTGATCGACGCCTACACGCACGGCGGCGTCACACCCGTGGGCATCGGCCTCAGCTTCGGCCTGGCGGTGGGCGCGATGATCTACGCGATCGGCCACATCTCCGGCGCCCATATCAACCCCGCCGTCACGCTCGCCTTCACGCTGACGCGCCACTTCCCTCTGCGCGACGTGCCGGGCTACCTGGGCGCGCAGCTCGCCGGCGCGGCGGCGGCCAGCCTGGTCACCAAGGGGCTGTACGGCAACGTCGCGCACCTGGGCGCCACGCTGCCGGGGCACGGCGCCGGGCAAGCGCTGGCGCTGGAAGGGGTGCTGAGCTTCTTCCTGATGTTTGTGATCATGGCCGTCGCCACCGACACGCGCGCCGTGGGCGAGGCGGCGGCGATCGCGATCGGCGGCTACGTGGCGCTGGCGGCGACCTTCGCGGGCCCGATCGCCGGCGCCTCGATGAACCCGGCGCGATCGTTCGGCCCGGCGCTCGTCTCCAACGACTGGACGGCGTGGTGGGTCTACTGGCTCGGCCCGATCGCCGGGGCACTGGCCGGGGCGCTCGCCTACCAGGCGATCCGCGCCGGGGGCCAGCGGTCCGCCGCGGCGGACGGCGGGAGGGAAGCATGACGGGCCACGCGCCGGCGGTGCTCTTCGTCTGCGTGCACAACGCCGGCCGCTCGCAGATGGCCGCGGCGCTCACCCACGCCATGTCCGGGGGCCGGGTGCGCGTCTACTCCGCCGGCTCGGAGCCGGCCGCGCATATCAACCCAGCCGTGGTCGCGGCGATGGCGGAGGTGGGTATCGACCTCGCGCACGAGTTCCCCAGGCCGCTCAGCGACGCGGTGGTCGAGGCGGCCGACCTGGTGATCACGATGGGCTGCGGCGACGCCTGCCCGGTGTATCCGGGGAAGCGCTATCTCGACTGGCTGGTGGAGGACCCGGCAGGGCAGCCGCTCGCGCGGGTGCGCGTCATCCGCGACGAGATCCGCGCCCGCGTCGAGGGGCTGCTGGCCGAGCTCGGGTGCGCAGGGACCGCGTGAGGAAATAGAAATCAGGAAATAGGGGGAACGAGCAGGCGCCCCCTTTCCTACTTTCTCTTTCTTGGTTGCTATTTCCTCGTTCCTTGCTCCGTGTTTTTCCGATTTTCCGTTGTCAGACGTGGGCGTCTCCGCTATAGTGGCGGGCATGTCACGGCCACTCGCGCGCCGCCCCTACTACGGCTGGGTGCTGGTCGCCACGCTCGGCGTCACAGAGACGACCTCGTGGGGCGTGCTCTACTACGCCTTCACCGTTTTCTTGGACCCGATGCGCGAGAGCTTCCACTGGTCCCGCGCGACGATGACCGGCGCCTTCTCGCTGGCGCTGCTGCTCTCCGGCCTGGTCGGCGTGCCCGTCGGCCGCTGGCTGGACCGGCACGGGCCGCGCCTGCTGATGACGCTCGGCTCCTGTGCCGCGGCGCTGCTGGTGCTGGCCTGGGCGGCGGTGGGAAACCTGCTCGCCTTCTACCTCGTCTGGGCGGCGATCGGCGTGGTGATGGCGGCGGTGCTCTACGAGCCGGCCTTCGTGATCGTCGCGACCTGGTTTCGGCGCCGGCGCGGCCGGGCGCTGACGCTGCTCACCTTCATGGCCGGCTTCGCCAGCGTGATCTACATCCCGCTCGCCGGCCTGCTCGTCGTCCGCCAGGGCTGGCGCGGCGCCCTGGTGACGCTGGCGATCGCCCTCGCCGCCGGCACGATTCCCCTGCACGCGCTGGTGCTGCGCCGCCGGCCGCAGGACCTTGGCCTCTTGCCCGACGGCGCGGCGCCGTCCGAGGGAGCAGGGGACGCGGACGGGTCGCTGGAGCGCAGCCTGCCTGTTCGCACGGCGCTGCACGGCGCCGCCTTCTGGTGGCTGATGGGCGCCTTCTTTCTCAACACGCTCGGCGTCAGCGCCCTGTTCGTGCACCTGGTGCCGTATCTCACCGACCACGGCTACGGCAAGGAGTTCGCGGCCAACGTCACGGGGCTGGTGGGCGTGATGGCCTTGCCCGGCCGCCTGGTGCTGACGCCGCTGGGCGACCGCCTGCCGCGCGCCTGGGTGGCCTGCGCCATCTTCCTGCTGCAGGCGTTCGCCCTGCTGCTCTTGCTGCTGGTGCAGAGCGGCGCCGGCGTGATCGGCTTCGTGGTGCTCTTCGGCGCGGGCTTCGGCGCGGTGACGCCGGCGCGGGCGGCGCTGGTGGCCGAGTTCTACGGCCCCGACAGCTACGGCAGCATCAGCGGCGTGCTCGCCTTCTTCCTCACGGGCGCCCGCGCGATCGCGCCGGTGGGCGCCGGTATCCTCTATGACACGACCGGCAGCTACACGGCGCTGCTCTGGCTGCTGACCGCCGCCTCCACCGCGGCCGCCGTGGCCGTGCTCATCGCAGGGAGTAGGGAACAGGGAACGGGGGACAGGAGGTTACAGGTGACAGGGGACAGGTTACAGGGGGCGTAGGGGCGCTGGGACGATGAACAAGGAAATAGGGGGGCGCGTGACCCGGCTTCTCGTTCCAATTTGCTCTTTCCTGTCTTCTATTTCCTCGTCCCCGCGACCTGACCGAGGTGGAAGCGCAGATGCGCGATCGGCATGGCGACGGTCTGCTCCAGCGTCATGAAGTCGCTGAACAGCGGATCCCAGCGGGTCGGGTAGTGCATGCCGCGCTGCCACTCCACCTCGGGGATGGTCGCCAGCCGGCGCAGCAGGGCACGATGGGCGCCGTCGTAGGCCCGACCGAGCCGTTTGCGCGAGTAGAGGCGGGCGCCGAGCCGGGCGGCGAAGGCGTTGAGCGCGTTGAACGGCCCGGTCGTGCCGTTGAGGCCGCGGGCGAAGCGCCGCGAGCCGCCGGCCGGCAGCCTGCCCCAGAGGCGCACGAAGGGAATCAGCACCCACGTCAGCCGGAAGCCGAGGAAGGCGTGGAACAGCACCTCGCCGTTCGTCCAGCCGGGGTTGCGGCTCGGCCCGCGCCAGTCCGCGTCGGAGAGGGCGTCGAGGGCGGCGTGAAACTCGCCCCGCGCGGCCACGAGATCCGTGCGGAGGCGCTGGGCGGTAAGCTGCTTCATGGCCGGCTTCCCAGGCTGCAGAGGACAGGTACGCGGAACGCGGAACGAGGAAATCGGAATCAGGGGTGCGATGGCCTCGTTCCTATTTTCTATTTTCTCTATTCTACTTCCTCGTTCCCGTACCCTGTCCCCTCAGGCGGAACGATGATGCCCACGATTGTGCTCACCACCTGCAACGCCTGGCCCGAGCTGAGCGCGGGCGATGCGCCGCTGGCCCGGGCGCTGCGCGAGCGGCACGGCGTCGCGGTCGCGGCGGCGCGCTGGAACGCGCCGGAGGACCAGCCGGTGTTCGCCGCCGCGGACGCGGTCGTGCTGCGCTCGAACTGGGACTACCACCACGCGCCGGCGGCGTTCGCCGACTGGCTCGGCTGGCTGGAGGCGCGGGGCCGGCGGGTGTTCAACGCGCCGGCCCTCGTGCGCTGGAACCTGGACAAGGCCTACCTGCTGGAGCTGGCGGCGCGCGGTGTGCAGGTGCCGCACACCCGCGTGGTGGCGAACGAGCCCGAGGCGATCGCGGCCGCCGTGCGCGGCTTCGCCGGGGCGCCGGTGGTGATCAAGCCGGCGGTCGGCGCCAGCGGCCACCATGTCTACCGGGCAACGGCGAAGAGCCTGGCCGGCGTGATCGCGGAGCTGCAAGCGGGTGTGCCGGAGCGCCGGCTGCTGGTGCAGGAGTTCCTGCCGGAGATCCGCGAGGGCGAGCGCTCGTTTATCTTCCTCGACGGCGCGTTGAGCCACGGCTTCCGGCGGCAGCCGGATACGTCGCGGCGGCTGGCGCACGATCCAGAGGAAGCGGAGTTCCGCGCCAACAGCCAGCACGGCGTGCGCCCGTCGCGGCCGAGTTGGCGATCGGCGCCAGGTTGAAGGTGATCGTGGGGATCGTCCTCAGACCCCTCTGTCACCTGTACCCTGTACCCTGTCACCTCAAGAGGAGGCTCCCATGCCCGAACGCCCGGCCGGCCTGCGCATCGTCGCCTACTGCGTGCGGCCGCAGGCCTACGCGCTGATCGCCGGCTGGTGCGCCCGCGAAGGGCACCGGCTGCTGCTCGTCGTCACCTCGCCCGGCCCCAAAAGCCGGCCCACGCCGACGTACCGCGAGGTGCTGGCCGCGGCGCCGCGCACGCAGGAGATCCTGATCACCACGCGCATGCAGCGCCCCGTGCCGCTGATCCGCGAGCTGGCGCCCGACCTGGTGGTCTCCTTCACCTTCCCCTACCGCGTGCCGCCCGAGGTCGTGGCGCTTCCCAAATACGGCGCGGTGAACCTGCACCCGGCGCCGCTGCCGCTCTACCGCGGCCCGAACCCGCTGCGCGGCGTCTACGACGGCCATCCGCTGCTGGGCGCCACGCTGCACTGGATCGCGCCGGAGTACGACACGGGCAACGTGCTGGCGCAGGCCACCTGCCCGCTGCCCGAGGACCGCAGCGTCGAGAACCTCTTCGGCGCCTGGCTGGGCACGATGCAGCCCGCCTTCGAGCAGGGCATCGCCCGCGCCCTCGCCGGCGACCCCGGCACGCCGCAGGACGAGCGCAAGGCGAGCTATGGCGGCGTCTTCACGGCCGAGGAGCGCTGGCTGGACTGGAGTCTGCCGGCGGCGCTGCTGCAAGGGCGCGCCAGCGTGCTCGCCTTCAACACCGAGGGCATGGAGGACCACGACGCGCCCGGCTGCCTGGCGCGGATCGGCGGCGTGCCGCACGCGGTCCAGCGCGTCACACCGTTGCCCGGCGTGGCGCCGCCGGCAGCGCCCGGCGCCGTGCTGGCCGGCAGCGGCGATGTGATCACGCTTTGCTGCGGCGACGGCGTCTTGCAGGTGCAGGCGGCGCCGCTCGCGCCGGCGGAGGCGCGGGCATGAGCGACGCGTTCAACGGGCTCGGGCTGCACCTGGGCAACCTGGCCCGGCTCTCGCGGGCGCAGACGCGCTCGATCAGCGCCGAGAACCCGACGGGCGAGCCGGGCCGCGGCGCCATGGCCGCCGAGGGCGTGGCCGCCGCCCGCGAGCTTGGCCTCGGCTGGAAGGTCTCGCCCTACGTCACGATCAAGCCGGGCGAATGCCGTGAGCTGGCGGACATCCAGGGCTCGGGCGCGATCCAGCAGATCTGGTGCACGCCGCGCGGCGTCTGGCGGCACGCGATCCTGCGCATCTACTGGGACGAGCAGGCGCAGCCCGCGGTCGAGTGCCCGCTGGGCGACTTCTTCGCCTGTGGCTGGGGCCGGCACGCGCCGGTCAGCTCGCTGGCCGTCTGCGTGAACCCGCTGCAGGGCTTCAACTGCTACTGGGAGATGCCGTTCCGCCGCCGCTGCCGCATCACGCTGGAGAACATCGGCACGGACGACCTGATCCTCTACTACCAGGTCAACTACGCGCTGACCGAGGTGCCGGAGGACGTGGCCTACTTCCACGCGCAGTTCCGCCGGGTGAACCCGCTGCCGTACAAAGAGGCCTACACGCTGCTGGAGGGCGTGCGCGGACGCGGCCACTACGTCGGTACGTACATGGCCTGGGGCGTGAACAACAACGGCTGGTGGGGCGAGGGCGAGATCAAGTTCTACCTCGACGGCGACCGCGAGTTCCCCACGATCTGCGGCACGGGCACGGAGGATTACTTCGGCGGCGCCTGGTGCTTCGGCGACCGCACCACCGACGGCTACGTGCCGTTCAGCTCGCCCTACTCCGGTCTGCCGCAGGTGATCAAGCCATCGGGCCTGCACGAGTCGCAGTGGCGCTTCGGCCTCTACCGCTGGCACATCGCCGACCCGATCCGCTTCCAGCAGGAGCTGCGCGTGACGATCCAGGCGCTGGGCTGGCGCAGCGGCCGCCGCTACCTGCCCCTGCAGGACGACATCGCCTCCGTCGCCTACTGGTACCAAACGCTGCCCACGGCGCCGTTCCCGCCGCTGCCCGCGGCCGACGCGCTGGAGATCGTATGAGAGAACAGGGACGAGGAAAGAGAAACGAGAAACCGAGTCACGTAACCCCTATTTCCTATTTCCTCGTTCCTGTTTCCTCGTCCCTCATGCCTACACCCTCCGCTGCGCGGCGATCAGGAAGTAGCGCGGTACGCGGCGCAGGCGGCGTGGCTCGATGAGGAAGGGCCAGCGGCCGTAGCTGGCGCCCGCCTGCCGGGCCTCGGTGACGCTCGCCTGCCAGCCGGCGGCGGCGAACAGCGACTCCGGCTCGTCGCTGGCGAAGCGCCAGGGCGCACCCTGCGCCGCCACCAGCCCGACCAGCGGCCGCAGCAGGGGTGAGCTGAGCACGACGCTGTTGAACAGGTCGGCGCCCAGCCAGCTTCCCGGCGCGGCCAGCGCAGCGGTCGCCGCCAGCAGCGCCCGCACCGCGGCCTCATCGAGATACATCAGCAGCCCCTCGACCAGCCAGGCGGAGGGCGCGGCGGGGTCGAAGCCGGCCGCGGTCAGCGCCTCCTGCCAGCCAGGCACGGCGAGGTCGACGGGCAGCGCGTGCCTTTCGCAGCTCGGCTCGGCGCCCTCGGCCGCGAGCGCCGCATCCTTCGCCGCCAGCACGGCCGGCTGGTCCAGCTCCCAGAGGCGCGTGCCAAGCGGCCAGGGCAGGCGGTAGGCGCGCGCGTCCAGCCCGGCGGCGAGCAGCACGACCTGGCGCACGCGACCTGCCCGCGCGGCGTGCAGCAGCAGCTCGTCGAAGAAGCGCGTACGAATAGCGAGGAACGGGGCACCGAAGACCCGGCTGGTCTGCACGATCAGGTCGTCGATCGCGGAGGCGCCGGCGCGCAGGGCGCCCGCCGTGCCGCCCACCTGGCCGATGCCCGCCAGCGCCTCGGCGAAGGGGTCATCGAAGAGGCGGTTGGCGCGGGCGCTCTCGTTGGCCCGCGCCGCGGCGATCCAGCGGGCGGTGAGCGCCACGGGCCGCGTCTCCCCTTCGCCGCCGCTGTGCGCCGTGGGCCTCCCACGCTGTTCCGCCACGACAGCCTCCTTGCAGCAGTTCAGGCCGCCTGCAGCGCGGGCAAGACCTCTTCCGTGAAGCGTCGCCGGGCGGCCTCGGCATCGACGCGGTCGGCGCCAAGCGAGGGGCCGCCGACGATCAGCCGGTCCAGTCCCAGCGCGATCAGCTGACGCAGCCGCCGCGCACAGTAGTCGCTCGGGCCGAAGATGGCAAAGCGCGAGGCGAAGTCGGCGTCGATCAGCGCGGCCTGCGGGCTGCCCGTGCGGGCGTGGCGGCGCATGTCGTAGGCGTCGTGGACGTTCTCGAACACGGCGCGGTCGCGCGCCGACGCCGGCCCAACGACGCGGCCGTGCATGGCGGAGAAGCGCGTGAACAGCGCCAGGCTGCCCTCGCCGAGCTGCTGTGCCGTGGCCGGATCGGGGTGCGCGACGACGGTGACGTAGGCGCCGAGCGGCAGCGCCAGCGGGTCGAGGCCGGCGCTGCGCCGCGCCTCGCGCGCCACGCCGATCGCCCAGCGCAGCCGCTCCGGCTCGGCGCCCACGGCGAAGCTGATGCGGTCGGCCACGGTCGCGGCCATGGCGATCACTTTCGGCCCGGTGGCAGCCACGTCCACAGGCACCTTCGGCAGGCCGGCGGCGACGTGGCGCAGCCAGGCGAGGCGGCTGGCCTCGGGCTGGCCGGCGAGGCCGAGCTTCGCCAGGTCGCCCTCCGGCGCAAACGGCACCTCTTCTCCGCGCAGGTAGCCCTGCAGGGCGCGGAGATAGCGGGCGAAGGCCGGCACGGAGGCGGGCGCGAAGCCGAGGTGGGCGAGGGCGGAGTCGCCGCGGCCGATGCCGAGCACGGCGCGGCCCCCGGATTCGGCGTGGACGCTGGCGATGGCGCCGGCGGTGACGGCGGGGTGGCGCGTGAAGGGATTGGTGACGCCGGTGCCGAGCTTCAGCCGCGTCGTCGCCTGCGCCGCCAGCGCCAGCGCGACGTAGCAGTCGCCGGCGAGGTTCTGCGAATCGACGAAGGCGAGGCCGTCGAACCCGGCGCGCTCCGCCGCCGCTGCCTGGCGGGCGGACTGCCCCGGCACGCCCGCGCCGCTGGTCCAGACCTCGACCGCCGGCTCGGCCATCTCGCCCGCTCCATTTACACGCTGGTACGCTTGTGCGCTGCTGCGGGCAGTATAGCGATTCGGCGGGGCGCTCACCCGGTTGAGCGGTAGCGACGTCTGCTTGCGGATGTACACTCCTTGCACGGTTGTTCTGTGCCCGCCGGGAGGTGCCGAGATGGCGATCGGCTGGTATCGCTGCCCGAACTGCGGCAACGCAAGCCCCGAATGCTTCGACGAAGAGAGCGCCGAGGCGCCGGCCTGGGAGCCGGACCGCATCCCCTGCGACACCTGCGGCGAGCACGAAGTCGTGCTCTGCCCGCACTGTCTTACCGACTACGATCCGCACGGCTCGGACCGCGTCACCGTCGTGGCCGGCGCCCCGTTCCAGCCGCCCGCCGAGGTTGTGGCGCCGCCACGCCACGAGCAGACGTGGCCGCCGGCGAGCTGGCGCTGAGGAACGAGCAACGAGGATATTGAATGCAGGAACGAGGAAATAGCGGGGCTCGCGCCGGGCCCGCTCGTTCCCCCTATTTCCTCGTTCCTACTTCCTACCTCAATTGGTCCGCAATCGGTACGTGAGGCGCAGGCGCTTGCCAGAAGCGGCAGCGGCGCGGGCGATCGCGGCCAGCTCTTCGAGGCGCGCGGGCAGGCCGGGGAAGTCGCGGGCCAGGGCGGCGAGTCGGGAATCGCCGCGCAGGGCGGCGGCCGCGGCGGTCGCGGCGGCGGCCAGCGGTTCGCCGGCCTGCCAGAGCCGCGCCAGCGCTGCGCGGTCCTCCTCGTCCTCCGGCTCGGCCGCGTCGAACTCCCAGAAGGGGCGCGTGTCTACGCCGTGCTCGCGGCGCAGCAGCCGCGCCAGCGTCGAGAGCGGGTGCGTGGAGCCGTAGCGCTCGGCGGCGGCGAAGGAGAGAAAGGCGAGCAGGTCGGCCGTGTCGCCGCCGAAGCTGGCGCGGGGGCCGGCGCCTGCGGCCTCTTCGAGTTCGACGAGCAGCTCGCTCACGGCGCGGGCGCGTCGCCGATCGCATCGCCCAGCCGGTCGCGCATCTGCTCGGCCGCCTGCTCGACGCCGCTCTCCAGTGCCCGCAGGCCGGCGATGCGGCTCGCCAGCGCGGCCAGCGCGGCGACGCCCTGCTGCTCCATGCCCGCGCGCGCCTCGCGCAGCAGATCGACGCTGGCGCCCAGCAGTTGATCGAGCGCGTCGAGCACGCCGTGGCCGTCCTCGGGCGTGGAGGCGGCCTCGTGCTGCTGGCCGACGCTGATCAGCATCTGCACCAGCCGCTCGATCGCGCTGTCCGTGGCGGTCAGCAAAGTAACAGCGGCGCCGCCGGCCGCGGCGTCGTGCACGGCCTGGCCCCAGGCGGCCATCGCATCACCGTAGGCGGCGGAGATCTGCCGCAGCCAGTCGAAGAAGGTGCGATCAGCGCGAAGATTCTGCATCGGTCTCCATCATGGGTGGGATCGGGCGGGGCGTTCAGGGGCGCGGCGCGGGGCGCAGCCGCGCCAGCTCTTCGGCCTCCGCGAGCTGTGCCGGCGCTTGATAGGCGTCGCCGAGCAGGCGCTCGCGATCGGCCGGCCAGAGCGTCGTTTCCAGCGCCCAGGGCCCCTCCCAGCCGCAGCCCTGGCCGCAGGGGCGCAAGTCGCCCTCCGCGTCGAGCGCGGCGAACAGCGCCCGCGCCCCCTCCCGCCGCGCCGCCGTCACCAGCCGCGCCACCAGCTCCGGCGGGGCGAGGCGCCCGGCGGCGGCGATCAGGCGCTCCAGCTCGGCCTCGCGGTCGTCCATCGTCCTGCTCTCTCCGCGGTGTCGTGATCGGCTACGCCCGCGACGGCGAGCCGTTGATGCGGGCGATCAGCGCCGGCAGCTCGGCCAGGTGCTCGATCACGGCGCTGGGCGCGATGTGAACCGGCAGCTCGGACAGGTGGCCGTTGGTTTTGAGCACGGCGCGCATGCCGGCGCCCAGGGCGCCGCCGATGTCGTCGATCGGCCGGTCGCCGATCATCACGCAGTGCTCGTGCGCCACGCCCAGCCGCGCGGCCACGGTGTAAAAGACCTCCGGGTGCGGCTTGGAGTGCGGCAGGTCCGAGGTGTAGACCAGCTCGTCGAGATAGTGGTTGAGGCCGTGCGTGGCGAGGTCGGCGTTGTGCCAGGCGGCCGCCCACCAGGTGTTGGAGAGCAGGCCCAGGCGGTAGCCCTGGCCGCGCAGGTAAGCCAACGTGGGCGCGGCGTCGGCGAAGGGCCGCGCCCAGCCGTCGAGGGCGCGGGCGCAGGCGTCCAGCACGGTCAGGATCGTCCGCTCGTCGGCGCGGCGGCCGAGGCGGGCGTAGCCGTCGCGCACGAGGCCGGAAGGCGGACCGCTCCAGTGCTCGGTGTCGACGCGCCGCCAGTGCTCCAGTTCGGCCGCCAGCATCGCCTCGACGAATGCGGCCCGCTCGGGCGCATCCTCGGGGCGCAGGGCGAGGAGCTGATCGTGTGTGCCGCCCCAGCGCGCGGCGACCTGCTGGTCCCAGTCGGGAAACTCCAGCAGCGTGCCGCCGAGGTCAAAGATGATCGCGCGGACTTCGACCATAGGGGTAGGGTACAAGGTACAGGAAACAGGGAACAGGGAAGAGGGAAGAGGGGCGAGGAAGTAGAAACGAGGAACGAGAGGGGAGGCCGCGGTACCCCTATTTCCTATCTCCTCGTTCCCTTTTCCTCGATCCTGTTCCCTCTTCCCTCGTCCTGCGGCAGGCAAACAATGAGCGAGGTATACCGGCCGTATCCGCCGCCGTGCGGACCCTGGCTGCTGGCGCAGACGTGGAGCGACCTGCTCTTTGTGCACTGGCCCGTGCCGGCCGAGGCGCTGCGGCCCTTGCTGCCGGCAGGGCTGCCGCTCGACACCTTCGACGGCGCGGCGTGGCTGGGCGTGGTGCCCTTCCGCATGAGCGGCGTGCGCCCGCGCCTGCTGCCGGCGCTGCCCTGGCTCTCGACCTTTCCCGAGCTGAACGTGCGCACCTATGTCGTACGCGACGGCCGGCCCGGCGTCTTCTTCTTCAGCCTCGACGCGGGCAACCCCGCGGCCGTGGCGCTGGGCCGCGGCGCCTTCAGGCTGCCGTACTTCCGCGCCCGCATGCTCAGCACGCGCGGCCAAACCATTGCCTACGTGAGCGAGCGCAGGCACCGCGGCGCTCCGCCGGCCCGCTTCGTCGGGGAGTATGCGCCGGTCGGGCCGGCGGCGCCGCCTCCGCGGGGTTCGCTGGCCCACTTCCTCACGGCGCGCTACTGCCTCTATGCGGCCGATCGCGCCGGGCGGCTGTATCGCGCCGAGATCGACCACGCGCCCTGGCCGTTGCAGCCGGCGACGGCGACGATCGCGGCGAACACGATGTCCTCCGCGCACGGGATCGCGCCGCCCGAGCAGCCGCCGTTGCTGCACTTCGCGCGACGGCTGGCGGTGCGCGTCTGGCCGTTGCGGCGGCTCGCCTGAGGGCGGCCGCTGCTGCGGGAGGGAGTGCACAATACTTCATCGGCGGCTCGGCGGCCGCCCTGCCGGGCGGGTACGCTGAAGGCAGGGCGCCGCGCGGCGGCAGCAGGCATGGAGGAAGCACGGCGATGGGGATTGAGATCCGCGTGGGGCCGCCGGTTCTGACGATCAACCGCGGACGCACGTTCATGGTCACCGATCTGGGCGGACAGATCGATCAAGCGGAGCCGCAGGGCGTGTTCGTCGACGACACGCGCTTCCTCAGCACCTACTCCTTCTACATTAACGATCGGCCCTGGGAGCTGGTGACCTCCGCCGCCGTCACCTATTTCGCCGCGCGGCTGGACCTGGTCAATCCGGATGTGCTGACGCCTTCCGAGCGGCCGCACGAGTGGAAGAGCACGATGGCGGCGCAGACCGTCGCTCTCACGATCGACCGCATGGTGGAGGACGACTGCATCCGCGAGCACTTTTCGATCAGCAACTTCTCGCAGGACCGCGTGCGCTTCAACTTCGAGCTGGTGTTGCGCTCCGACTTCGCCGATATCTTCGAGGTGAAATCCGGCAACATCGTGCGGCGCGGCGCGATGGAGACGCGCTGGAACGACGAGCGGCAGGAGATCCACACGCTCTACCGCAACGGCGACTTCTCGCGGCGCTTCCGCTACCGCGTGATGGAGCACGACCAGCCGGCGGCCTACGCCAACGGCCGCCTGATCTTCGAGATCCAGCTCGGCGCGGGCGAGAGCTGGCAGGCGCGCGGCCTGATGCTGCTGGAGCACGACGAGCACCCGCGCGAACATCCGCACCTCGCCAACCGCACGCACCGCCGCCGTGCCCACGAGCACAGCATCGCCGACCTGCCGCGCGACGACGTCATGGAGGACTGGCGCACGGCCTGCTCGCAGGTGAACACGCCGAACGAGCACGTCTACCGCGCCTACGACCAGGCGGTGCGCGACATGGCGGCGCTGCGCCTGCCGGAGCGCAGCGAGCATCAGAACAGCTTCCTGCCGGCGGCGGGCGTGCCCTGGTTCGTGACCCTCTTCGGCCGTGACAGCCTGATCGTTTCCCTGCAGAACATGATGGTGCATGCGCCGTTCGCCGTGGCCACGCTGGAGGAGCTGGCGCGGTGGCAGGCGCAGGAGCGCGACGACTGGCGCGACGCACAGCCGGGCAAGATCCTGCACGAGCTGCGCCACGGTGAGCTGGCGCACTTCAACCTGATTCCGCACACGCCCTACTACGGCACGGCCGATGCGACCATCCTCTACCTGATCGTGCTGCACGAGGCGTGGAAGTGGACCGGCGATCTGGAGTTGGTCAAACGCCTGCTGCCCGTGGCTGAACGCTGCCTGGCGTGGATCGAGAACTACGGCGATTTGGACGGCGACGGCTTCCAGGAGTACAAGACCTTCTCCGATCAGGGCTACGAGAACATGGCCTGGAAGGACGCCGGCGACGCCGTCATCTACGGCGACGGCAGCCAGGTCCAGCAGCCGAAGGCGCTCTGCGAGCTGCAGGGCTACGCCTACGACGCCTGGCAGCGCATGGCGGAGATCTACGACGTGCTTGGCCAGCCGGAGCGGGCGCAGAGGCTGCGCGACCAGGCCGATGGGCTGCGCAGCGCCTTCGACCGCGCCTTCTGGCTGGAGGAGGAGGGAACCTACGCCTTCACTCTTGACCCGGAGAAGCGGCCATCAACCGCGGTAGCCTCGAACGCCGGGCAGTGCCTGTGGAGCGGCATCGCCCGGCCCGCGCGCGCCGGGCGCGTGGTCGAGCGGCTGCTGAAAGAGGACATGTTCAGCGGCTGGGGCATTCGCACACTCTCTTCAGAGAACCCGGCCTACAATCCGTACTCCTACCAGCGTGGCTCTGTCTGGCCGCACGACAACGGCATCATCGCCGCCGGCTTCAAGCGCTACGGCTACGCCGAGGAGATGAACCGCGTGGCGCGCGCCGTCTTCGACGCCGCGCGCTGCTTTCTTAGCTACCGGCTGCCCGAAGTCTACGCCGGCATGCCGCGCGTGCCCGATTCGTTTCCGGCGCAGTACATCGGCGCCAACATTCCGCAGGCGTGGGCGGCCGGCAGCATCTTTCACTTCCTGCAATCGATCCTGGGCCTGCGCGCCGACGCGCCCAACGGCGTACTCTACCTCGACCCCACGCTGCCGCACTGGCTCTGGGATCTCGATCTCAACAACCTCTCCGTGGGCAAGACGCGCCTGCACCTGCACTTCGAGCGGCGCCGCGACGGCTCTTCCTACTGGGAGGTGGCGCGCCAGGACGGCGCCCCGCTCGCCGTCAAGCAGGAGGCGTGGCAGCAGGCGGACGGCGCGGAGACGGGGAAATAGAATTCAGGAAATAGAAGGGAGGAACGAGGAACGAGGAACCTGGCCCGAGACAGCTAATTTCTATTTCCTCGTTCCTATTTCCTCGTTCCTGTCACCTAGATCCCCTGCCAGCGGCGCTTGCCCTCCACGCGCACGAACGCGCCGATGCCCGGATAAGGGTAGTGGCCGGCGCAGACCTTCAGCCCCTCGCGCTCGATGCGGTCGAAGACCTCGGCGCGCGTCTTCTGGCTGGCGGCCGGGTCCACGTCGAAGCCGGGGCACCAATCGGTGTGTTCGAGCTGGGCCATGGAGTGGGTCACGTCGCCCAGGATGATCGCCTTCTCGCCGCCGGAGTTGAGCAGGAACGCCTGGTGGCCGGGCGTGTGCCCCGGTGTGAACAGCGCGGAGACGCCCGGCGCGACGGTCACGTCGCCGTCGACCAGATCGACGAGCCCGTGGGCGTGGACCGGCTCGGCGCAGAGACCGATCACCGGGTTGTCCTTCTTGATGTGCTCCTGCGTCCAGTACTCCCACTCTTTGCGCTGCACGATGTGGCGGGCGTTCTTGAACAGCGTCTCCGGCTTGCCCGATTTGTCGATCGTGCACCAGCCGATGTGGTCGAGGTGCAGGTGGGTGATCAGCACGCGCTCGATCTGGTCGGGCGCGACGCCGGCCTTCTCCAGCTCGCCGGGCAGCTTGCCCATCGGCATACCGCCGCCGCGTCCGCCGACGCCGGCATCGACCAGCGTGCGGCTGTTGCCCTGGACGAGCAGGAACATGCCGAAGTTGAGCGGCACGTTGCCCTCGGGCGTCAGGTACTGCTTCACCTCCGGCTCGTTCCAGGCCTCGGCCGGGACGGCGGGCATGAAGCCGGACGGCGGCGGCGTAAAGCCTCCGTCCGAGAGCGGAATGACGGTGATCTCCCCGACCTTGAGGATGGGCGCTGGCATCCACTGCCTCCTTCTTGCTTGGCGCACGCCGTAGTATAGGCGTTCGGAGGCGTTGCGTGCGCGTGCCGGCCGAACCCGTTTCCGCGCTCGATGCGGCGCTGCGCGATGGGCGCTTCATCGTCACCGCGGAGCTGACCTCGCCGCCCGGCGCCGACGCCGCCTCGCTGCGCCGTCGGGCGCGGCTGCTGCGCGGCCATGTGCTGGCCGCCAACGTGCCGGACGGGCAGGCCGTCTCCGCGCACATGGCGCCGCTGGCCGCCGCCCGCCTGGTGCTGGAGGAGGGGCTGGAGCCGGTGCTGACTATGCAGTGCCGCGATCGCAACCGCCTGGCGCTGCAGTCCGACCTGATCGGCGCGGCGGCGCTGGGCGTGGCGAACGTGCTCTGTCTCACCGGCGACACGCCAGCCGAAGGCTCGCCCGTGCCGGCGGTCTTCGACCTGGACAGCGTCGCGCTGATGGGCGCGGCCACGGGGCTGATGGCGGGGCGCTTCCTGGACGGCGGCGCGCTGCGGGCGCCGCCGCGGCTCTTGCTCGGCGCGGCGGCGCATCCGTTTGACGAGTCGCGCTTCCAGCGCATCGAGCGGCTGGGGGCGAAGGCGGCGGCCGGGGCGCGCTTCGTGCAGACGCAGTACATCTTCGACGTGCCGGGCTTCGCCGCCTGGCTGCAGGAGCTGCGGGCGGCGGGATTGGGTCGAACTCCGGCGATCCTTGCCTCTACGGGGCCGCTGCGATCGCCGCGCGTGCTCGGCTTCATCCGGCGGCTGCCGGGCGTGCGCCTTCCGGCAGCGATCGAGCAGCGCCTCGCCGGCCTCTCGGATACGGCGTTCGCGGAGGAGAGCCTGGCGATCTGCGCCGAGACGGCGGCGGCGCTGGCGGCGCTGCCGGGCGTGGCCGGGATTCACCTGCTGGCGCCGTACTGGGAGCAGCGCATTCCAGAGATCATCGCGGCGGCGGGGCTTGCCGGCCGCACGGCCCGTGCCTGAAGCTGGATTGCAGGAGGCAGGCGATGGGTGCCCCGCTGCTGATCGGCGTGATCGGCGACTTCGACGGCCGGCCCTCGCACGTGGCGACGAACGAGGCGCTGGCGCACACCGCGGCGCAACTGGGCCACGCGGTGGAGGTGCGCTGGCTACCGACGCCGGCGCTGCTGGAGCCAGGCGCCGAGGCGGCGCTCTCCGCCTGCGACGCGCTCTGGGCCTCGCCCGGCAGCCCCTACCTGAGCATCGACGGCGCCCTGGCGGGGATTCGTTTCGCCCGCGAGCGCGACTGGCCCTTCACCGGCACCTGAGGCGGCTTCCAGCATACCGTGTTGGAGTATGCACGCTCGGTGCTGGGCATGGCGGACGCGGGGCACGCGGAGTACGGCGGCGCGGGCACGGCGCTGATCACGCAGGTGGCCTGCGCCGTGCCCGGCGCGGATGGGCCGGCGCTGTTCGGCAGCCAGGCGATCCGGCTGGAGCCGGGCACGCGCATCGCGGCGGCCTGCGGCGCCACGGCGCTGCGCGAGCCGTTCCAGTGCAGCTACCAGGTGAACCCGCGGTTTCAGCCGGCGCTGGCGCGGGCCGGCCTGCGCATCAGCGGCTGGAGCGCAGACGGCGAGGCGCGGGCGGTGGAGCTGCCAGAGCGGCGCTTCTTCATCGCCTCGCTCTTCCTGCCGCAGCACAACTCGACACCCAATCGGCCGCACCCGCTGATCTGCGCCTTCATCGAGGCAGCGGCGGCCTTTCGCGACACGCGCGCGGCCGCCTGAGGGCCGCGCGGCCTACAGCTCGCCGGCCATGAAGCGGTGCATGCGATCGACCAGGCGCGGTACGCGGAACTCCATCTCGGCGGCGCGGGCGTTGGCCGCCGTGCCTACCAGAAAGCCGGCGTAGAGGCCCTCCAGGATGATCGCCAGCTTCCACAGCGCCAGCACCATGTAGAACTGGATCTCCCGCATGGCGCGGCCGGAGCGTTCCTCGTAGCGGGCGACCATCTCCTCACGCGAGAGGAAGCCGGGCAGACCGTAGACCGGCAGCGGCGCCTCGGGCGTGCCCTCGTCCGGGTCGCCGGTCGGCCCCCAGAAGGTCATGAAATAGCCCACGTCGGCCAGGGGGTCGCCGAGCGTGGCCATCTCCCAATCGAGCGCCGCCAGCAGCCGCGCCGGCGCCCGCGGGGCGAAGAGCACGTTGTCGATCTTGAAGTCGCCGTGCACCACCGTGGCCGGGCCGGATGCGGGCAGCCGCGTCTTCAGCCAGTCCGAGACTTCGACCAGGCGCGGCAGCGGTCGCGTGCGCGGCAAGGTGAGGTCGAGCTGACCGCTCCAGCGGCGCAACTGCCGCTCCAAATAGCCCTGCGGCCGGCCGAGACTTTCCAGCCCGGCGGCCCGCCAGTCGACGCTGTGGATCTCGACCAGCGTGTCGATCATCTCCTCGCCCAGGCGGCGGCGCTCGGCCACGGCGTCGAACTGGTCCGGCAGTTGCTCGCGGATCACGATGCCGTCCACACGCTCCATCACGTAGAACGGCGCGCCGATCACCTCCACGTCCTCGCAGAGCACGAGCGGCCGCGGCACGCGCGCCGCCGTGCCGTGCAGGCCGGCGAGCACGCGGTATTCGCGGCCCACGTCGTGTGCACTGGGCAGAAGCGGGCCGCGCGGCGGGCGGCGCATCACCCAGCGCTGGACGCCGCGCTCGAGGTAGAACGTTTCGTTGGAGAAGCCGGCCGTGTGCTTGTGCACGACGAGCGGCGCCGCGGCGTCCGGGGCGGGCAGCGCCCGCCGCAGATACGCCTCCAGGCTCGCTACGTCCACCAGCCCGGTCAGAGTTTCCGCCTGGCTCATCGCACCGCCTCCCGCAGACCTGCACAGAGCATGCCGCGCGGCCGGTGCGCGGGCAAGCGGCGCGCTACGGCTTGCGGCGCGAACCGAGCAGGTCGTCGAGCGCCAGCGTCAGCTCGGGGAAGGCGAGCGGCGCGAGCGTGCCGCCGCGCTCGATCACCTGCATCCGCGTGTACTGCCCATCCTTCGGCTCGCGGTAGACGAGCATCCGCTCGCCGTTCAGATCTTCGATCCAGACCTCGATGCTGCCGGCGGCGGCGTAGAGCGGCAGTTTGACATCGCGGTCGTATTCGAGCGAGGTATCCGCGATCTCGATCAGCAACAGCACGTCCGCGGGTCCTGGCAGGCCGCTCTCATAAAAGTCCTCGCGCGGGCGCAGGATCGCGACATCGGGCTGCGGCTCCGAACCCTGCGGCAGGCGAATCGGATTCTGCACGGAGACGATGACGTCCGGCAACTCCCGCGAGAACCGTGTGGTGAGGCGATGCACCGCAGCGACGTGCCGAACGCCGATCGGGGCCATGCAAACGATAGCTCCTTCCAACAACTCGACGCGCTCATCCTCGCACAGGATGCCGGCCGCGATCATGCGGTCGTACTCGTCGATGCTGAAGCGGCGCCGCTCCAGAGCCGGCGCCGGCGCCGGAGGGTTCGGCTGCTTGCCGGTTCGCTTCGTGACCATATCGCCGTGCTCCGCTGGCCGTGTGAAGGGGATTTGCTGCGCTTCCAGTATCGCGCATCGACGGCGCGGGCGGCTGGAGTCTACAGCGGCCCGCGCACCGGCAGGCCAAGCAGGGCGCGGCCGGGGTCTTCGATCTGCACGCCCTGCAACAGAAAGTGCTGCACGGCCACGTGCACGTCGCGGAAGTGGCGCTCCAGCGGGCTGCTCTCGTAGATCGCCGTGGCGCCCGCGGCGTTGTACATCAGGTCCACGGCCTGCACTGCGCACTCGCCGGCGTGGAGGTTGGCCAGGCGGATCTGCACCCGCTGCTCGCGCGTGGGCCGGTCGCCGCGCAGGGCGGTCTGCCAGGCCCCGTCCAGCGCCTCGAACAGGTAGGCGCGGCCGGCACGCCAGAGTGCCTCGGCGCGGGCCACGCCGGCCTGCACGGCGGCGCGCTCGCGCAGCAGGCTCGTTTGGCCGGCCGGCGTCTTCGCCTGCGCCAATTCGACCAGCGCGTCGATCGCGCCGCGGGCGAGGCCGAGCGCCACGCCGGCGAGCGAGCCCTGCGTGTAGAAGGGAAAGCGGTAGAGCGGATCGGCCGGCCAGGCCGCGTCGTTCACCGAGAAACTCAGCTCCTCCGGCACGAAGCGCTCGCGCACGGCGACGTCGTTGCTGCCCGTGCCGCGCAGGCCGCCCGTGTGCCAGGTGTCGAGGATCTCGCACTCCTCCGGCCGGAAGAGCATGAAGCGCATGGCGGGCGAGCCGTCCGGGTTGCGGCGCGAGTGCGCGGTTTCGTCGTCGTAGATGCGGCAGTTGCCGAAGAGGCGCGTGGCCTGGTGGCAGCCGCTGGAGAAGCCGAAGCGGCCGGAGACGCGGTAGCCGCCCTCCTGCACGACCGCGCGGCCCGGCGGGTTGATGCCGCCGGCGATGATCGTGTCCGGGTCTTCGGCCCAGATCGCGCGGGCGGTGTCTTCCTGCATGAAGCCGGCGTAGATCGCCTGGCCGAGGCCCAGGCAGAGGTTCCAGCCGGCGGCGCCGTCCTCGCGCGAGACCTCTTCGACGATGCGGATCGCCGTGACCGGGTGGCCGCCGCCGAGGCCGCCCAGGCGAACGGGCAGCTTGACGCGCATGAAGCCGGCGGCGATGAAGGCCCGCACCAGCGCGTCGGGCAGCCGCCGCTCGCGCTCGATCGCGGCGCGGCTCTCGCGCACCAGCGGCGCCAGCGCCCGCGCCCGGGCGATCAGGTCGTCGGCGGACGCGCCGTTGCGTGCGTGGGTCATGCGCGCTTCCTCACCGGCGGACTTGACCTGGGAGCCGGACCGGCAGTGCCGGCGTTGCGGGGCGCCTATCGCTGGTTTCGCCTGCGAAACCTGTCCCTTCCCGAAACGAGGAAGGACTCCTGAAGCGTTCCCAGCGTCGTGCGAGGCGAGCGGGGCTGCGGTGTCTCCGCAGATTACCGATAGCAGCATCGGCGGGGCGGAAGGCTGCCTGAACCTCCGCCCTGGGGTTGCGCGGCGTGGTTCAGACCGCAGCGCTTGCCCACCACTGCCATTTGACCTGCGCCCCGCAGCCTGCGCCCTACTCGAACTCGTAGACGCCGCCCTCCTGGAAGCGGCGCAGGATGCGGCGCGAGACGACCATGCGGTGCACCTCGTCCGGGCCGTCGTAGATGCGCGCGGCGCGGGCGTTGCGGTACATGCTGGCCAGCGGCGTATCGTCGGTGACGCCGAGGGCGCCGTGGCTCTGGATGGCGCGGTCGATCACGTCGTGCAGCATCTTCGCGCCCCAGAACTTGATCAGCGAGATCTCCACGCGCGCGTCGGCGCCGCTGTCGATCTTGGCCGCGGCGTGCATGGTGAGCAGGCGGCAGGCCTGGATCTCGGCGGCGGAGTCGGCGATCCAGTTCTGGATCGTCTGCTTCTCGGCCAGCGGCCCGCCGAACGCCTCGCGCTTGAGCACGTGGCGGCACATGATCTCGAAGGCCCGCTGCGCCTGGCCAAGCCAGCGCATGGAGTGGTGAATGCGCCCCGGCCCCAGCCGCTTCTGTGCGATCAGGAAGCCGTCGCCCGGCTTGCCCAGCACGTTGGTGAAGGGCACGCGCACGTTTTCATAGCGGATCTCGGCGTGCGTGCCGTGGCCCTTGCCCACGTGGCCCATCACCGAGATGTTGCGGATCAGGTTGACGCCGGGCGAATCGGTCGGCACGACGATCTGGCTGAAGCGGCGGTGGGGCAGACCGTCCGGGTCGGTGCAGGCCATGACGATGCCGAACTTCGAGCCTTCGGCCGCGGAGCTGAACCACTTGTGGCCGTTGATCACCCACTCGTCGCCGTCCTGTACGGCGCGGGTTTGCAGGTTCGTCGGATCGGCGCCGGAGACTTCCGGCTCGGTCATGGAGAAGAAGGAGCGGCACTCGCCGGCGATCAGCGGTTTCATGTATTTCTCTTGCAGTTCGGGCGTACCGAACTGCAAGAGGATCTCGGCGTTGCCGGTGTCGGGCGCCTGGCAGCCGAAGGCGCGCGGCGCGTAGGGGCTGCGGCCGAGGATCTCGTTGACGTAGGCGTAGGGCAGGAAGCCGGTGCCCGTGCCGCCGGCCTCCGGGCCGATGAACATCGCCCACATGCCCTGCTGCTTGACCCGGCCCTGCAGGTCCTTCATCAGGGACTCGGCCTGGTCGTCCTCTGTGCCGAGCGCGTCTTCGTTCGGATAGATGTGCTCGTTCATGAAGCTGGTGACGCGGGCGCGCAGGTCGCGGATCTCGGGCGAGAGCGTGAAATCGACCACGGGAACGGCTCCTTTGACGCGTGTGACGCTTGCTGCCGGCTGACGCTGACGCCCGGCCACGATGCCGGGCGCGGCGTGAGCGTACGGAACGGGCCCGGCACGGCGGGCGCGGGAACGCCCTCAGCATGCGGCAGCGGCGCGGCATGGTTCAAGCTTGAGAATTGTTAGCGTGTCAGCAGGCCCGGATTCGTGACGGCGAGCTTGTCCTGCACCGCGCGGCGCACGTGGGCGAGAATCTGTTCTCGCGCCGCGCCTTCGTCGGCTGCGCCGGCGCGGATCTGTTCGCAGAGCGCGCTGTTTCGCCGGCGCACCGCATCGCGCAACGCCTCGCGGCCGGCGGGCGGCGGTTCGGCGCCGAGCAGCTCGTTCAGCCCCTGCCACTCGCGGGCAAGCTGATCCTCCTCCAGCGCCAGCTCACGGTCGAGCGTGCGCAGCAGGTTGGCGGCGACGCGCACCAAAAACTGTGTGCGGCCCTCGGTGGCGGGCACCACCTCGCCGTCCAGGAAGCGCTGCACGGCGTCGAGGATCTCGTGCTGGGTTGGACGGTCTTGCGTGGCCTCACCCCCCGGCCCCCTCTCCATGGGATGGAGAGGGGGAGGCTGCGGTACTGGGATTGTTTGGAAGTCGGGAGATGATCGCGCGGAGGTGATCGAGGACGGCGGCAGGATGGTTGAGGACGTCTTCGTTGCGGAGGTGGGCGACGTGGACAAGGGCTTCGCCGGCGATGCTGGCGTCTCGCCAGGCGTCGCGCTCTGGCTGCTCGTCGTGCACCGGGCCGTCCATTTCGACGGCGAGGCGGAGCTCGGGGCAGTAAAAGTCGAGAAACCAGGGGCCGAGCCGGTGCTGCCGGCGGAACTTGTGATCATCGAACCGGCGGTTGCGCACCAACTCCCAGAAACACTCCTCCGCCGGCGTCTGCTCCCGCCGCAGTTCCCGCGCAACCTCCCGTCCGCTCACCAGCGGTTTCCTGTACGGCCCGCGCATCCCGCCCTCCAATCAACCCCTCCCACAGCTTCCCCCTCTCCATTCCATGGAGAGGGGGCCAGGGGGTGAGGCCACGCCCTACCCTCCCACCGCGTCGTCCAGGGCGGCGGCGAGGCGGAAGGGGTCGCTGGAGACGACGCTGGCCGCGTACAGCTCCATGGCGCCGATGTCGGCCGTGCGCGCCATCGGGTCGCCGCGGTCGACGATGCGCACGACCACGGGGAAGCCTTCCCAGTTCTCCTCCGTGTCGCCCAACGGCGGCATGTACATCACCAGGTTGAAGCTGGTGACGCCGATGCGGTCGCGGAAGCAGGCCAGCACGTCGTAGATGCGGTCCTTCAGATCGTCGGAGAGCGAGGGCGCGAACAGCAAGACCTCGTTCTCTTTCTTCGGCACCAGGTTGGCGATCACGCGCACGTCGCCGCGCGAGAAGGCGCAGTCGATGTCGGCGTGCGCCTCGTACAGGTCGTTGAAGTAGTTGGCGCGGTACTGCGCCTGGTAGAGCAGCGCAGCGCGGCGCAGCTGCTCGACGGCGGCGTAGTGCATGCCCTTGCCCAACATCACCTGCGCATGGCCGTGCAGCAGCGAGGCGCCCGCCCGCCAGAGGCAGTTCCAGATGTAGAGGTAGTACTGCGCGTCGGCGTCGATCGCGTTCGCCGCCTCGGCCCAGCGCATGCCGGTGTCGATGTAGTCGTGCAGCGCCTCGCGCGTCCAGGCCAGTGGATGCGGCTCGCGGAAGACGACGAGGCCGTGGAAGCCGTCGAACTTGGCGATGTTGCTGGCCGTCACACAGTACTTGCCTTCGATGCGGCCGAAGACGTCTTCCGGCGTGCCGTGGTAGGGGTCGCGCAGCGGATCCGCCGGCGCGTTCTTCTCCAGCTCGGCCTCAAGGTCGAGCGAGGGCGCCTTCCACATCGGCCGGCTGGAGCGCAGCCAGTTGAACAGCACGCCCTCAAGCGTGATCTGGTTGGTGACGCGCACGATCTTCTGTTCGAGCGTGGCATCGAGGCTGCCGAACTGCTTGATGATCCAGGGCTCCATCTCTGCCGGCGGCAGCAGCCGGCCATGGCTGACGTGGATGTCGAAGATGCGCTCGAACAGGCTGCGCCGCGCGTGGGGCAGCGCCTCCACGATCGTGTCCAGCTCGGCAATCGTGCGTCCGGGTGCGATGGCCACCGAATTCGTTCCCTTTCCCTCCCGCACGCGCGGGATCATTCCGTGTCGGAATCATTACAGCATGTGCGTGGAGTTGGAGCCAGCCGCGCTGATGGCGACTGCAGATCTCCCATCCGTCTGCACCATGGGTTCAAGACCGGCGACGATTGTACGGCTCGGGCGACGGCGAGCCTGTGCGCCAGATTCGAACCCATCTGTAAAAACAAAACGACAGGCTGGTGGCAAAGTTACCGCCGAAAGGGTGAGGGCCGCGTGGCGCACGGGTGCTGGCCGTGTGCCGGCGTGACGGTGCACACTGACAGATGGTCTCCAAACCGGCCACGTGATCGGCCGGTGCGCGGCCGCGGCGAGCCTCCCGCCCGTGTCGAAACCACGCCGCTGGAGCCTGCGCGGCAAGGATTCGGTGGTGTCTCCGCTCACGCTGGCGCTGGTGCTCTGCGCGGCGGTGGCCCACGCCACCTGGAACCTGCTCGCCAAGCGCGCCCGCGACACGGTCGCCTTCACCTGGCTGTTCGCCACGCTGGCGATCGGCATCTATCTGCCGCTGATCGCCGTGCTCGTGCTCTTCGCCGGCGGCGCCCCCGACGGCCACGGCCTCGCCTGGATGGCCTTCAGCGGCTGCCTGCAGGTGGCCTACTTCACGCTGCTCACCCGCGCCTACCGCATCGGCGACCTCTCGCTCGTCTACCCGCTGGCGCGCGGCACCGGTCCGGCTGTGGCCGTGGCGGGCGGGGTGCTGCTCTACGGCGAGCGGCCATCGGCGCTGGCGCTGGGCGGCGTGGCGCTGATCGTGCTGGGGGTGCTGGTGATGACGGCGCCGGGGCGCGGCGGGCTGCCGGCGGGCGCCGGCCGGGCGATCATGCTGGCGCTGGCGACGGGCGTCTGCATCGCCGCCTACACGCTGTGGGACAAACGCGGTGTGCAGCACGTCAACCCGCTGGTCTACAACTACGGCACGATCGCGGTGATCGCGCTGGCGCTGGCCGCGCCGGTGCTGGGCAATCCCGCGCGGCGCAAGCGGGCGGCGGGTGAGCTGCGCTGCAACCGCGCGGCGCTGCTGGGCGTGGCCGTGCTCAGCCCGCTCGCCTACGGCCTGGTGCTGATCGCGCTGCGCCTCAGCCCCGTCAGCTACGTGGCGCCGGCGCGCGAGATCAGCATCGTGCTGGGCGCGGCCTTCGGCGCACGGCTGCTGCGCGAAGGTGACGCCGGGCGCCGGCTCTCGGGCGCGAGCGCGATCGTCGTCGGCGTGCTGGCGCTGGCGCTGGGCTGAGGGCGCGGCCGCCGCGGCGCTACACTCTGGCCATGCGCCAGCACCTGACACCACAACTGGTGGTGGCCGCCTACTGCCGCGGCTGGTTTCCCATGGTCGAGGGCCGCGACGGCCCGATCGGCTGGTACGAGCCGGCCGAGCGGGCGATCTTCGTGCCCGGCGAGGAGCACATCTCGCACTCGCTGGCGCGCACGTACCGGCGCGGCGTCTACGAGGTGCGCATCAATCACGACTTCGCGGCCACGCTGCGCGCCTGCGCCGCCCGTCCAGAGACCTGGATCTCGGCGGAGATCGCCATCGTCTACACGGCGCTGCACGAGGCCGGCCTCGCGCACAGCGTCGAGGCGTACCGCGACGGTATGCTTGCGGGCGGGCTCTACGGCGTGGCGCTGGGCGGCGCCTTCTTCGGCGAGTCGATGTTCAGCCGGCAAACGGACGCGAGCAAGATCGCCTTCCTGGTGCTCTGCCGCCGGCTGCGCGAACGCGGCTACGCGTTGCTCGACGCGCAGTTCATGACCGCGCACCTGGCCAGCCTGGGCGCGGTCACCGTCTCGCGCGACGTTTATCTCCTGCAGCTTGAGGCCGCGCTGCGGCGGCGCTGCCGGTTCGATCCGTAAGGTCTGCGAGCAGCGGCGCGGCGGCATCTGCTTACCGTGCAGCCAGCCGCGGCCATGCTCTGCGCCAGGTCCGCGACTTTTTGCCGGGGTGATCCGGATCTCCGCGGCGCGCCTAACGACGGTGGGCAGGCCCGGTCCAGCGCCGCATGCGCATCCCGCCGGCGCAGGGCACACTACACGTAGAAACCTGTAGCGCCAAGACGGCGCAGTGTTTTGGGCCGGCGCGAGGAGACGAATACGTGGAAGCGGAGCTGGTGCGAACGAAAGCAGCCCTGCGGCGCACTCGACGGCGGGCGCGCGAGCTGCACGATTTTCAGGCGCACCTCACCGCCTATCTGCTGATCAACCTCGCGCTCTTTCTGATCAACGTGGCCACACCCGGCAGCTGGTGGTTCTACTGGCCGCTGCTGGGCTGGGGCGCGGGCGTGCTCGTCCATGCGGCGCACGTCTACGGCCTCGATCGCGTCGGCTACGACCGCCCCCTTGGCGACCGCGCACCGCACGCCTGAGCCGCCTTCAGCGGCGTGAGGAGCGCCTCTCTTCCGCCCTCCTGCCGATCGGTTCCTCGCCGCGATAGACCAGACCCGCAGCCCATACGACCAGCACGCAGCTCAGCGCGGCTCCCAACGCAATGAGCAAGATGAGGCCCGCTCCCGGCGCATGGCTGTGCGCCGACGGCGGCAACGGCGCGCTCGCCGCGCCTGCCCCGCCCGGCGGCCCGGCGCCCCCTGCTCCCGCGGCTGGGGCCGCGGTCGGCGGCGGGCCAGGCGTCTGATTTGATCCCATCACCGGCGTGACCGGCACAATCGGCAGTGGCTGAAATGGTGTCGGCGTGGGGGCCGCGGCCGGAGCGCCGCCAGCGGCGCCCGGGGCGCCAGGGCCGGCACCCGAGGGCGAGGCAACGGCGGCCGGCGTGCTCGCGGACGCCGGGGCAGGCGTATCCGCAGCGGCAGGATGTCCGGTTGTGCCTGGGCCGGCGGGCGTGGCGCCGAGTGCCGTGCTGGAAGCCGGCTGTGCCGTGGGTGCGGCGGCGGGGGGTGCATTGCCGGCCGCCGGCGAGACCGCGGCGGGCGGGGACGCTGGTTTGGTCGCCGGCAGGGCACCGCCGGATGCTGCGGGCGTGCTCGCGGCCGGCGTGGAGACGGTGAGACCGGCGGCCGGAACCGGTGTGGCCGCATCGGCGGCGTGCGCCGGGCGGGCCACGCGCGGGCCGGCGCACCAACCAGGCAATGCGGCCACCAGCAACAGCAGCCGGAGCAGGCGCAGATGCCGTGGCGAGCGCCGCGGCCGGCGGCGGCGAGACCTGCGAACTGACACGCAATCCGTTCCGCGCTGCGGCGGGGGCGCTACCCACGCTAGCCACGCTCCCTGAGAGAGGGCTGAGAGGCAGGCGACGATCGGCGATCAAAGCGGGGCGAGGCTACTCCGTTCGGTTGTGCTGGCCGCGGACCGTGTCCCGCTGCCGGAGTGCGTTTCGCCCTGTTCCCTGAATACGGCTTCTCCCGTACGATCCGCGCATGCCGATTAAGGACAAGTACCTGCCGCTGGGCGCTCACCTGCGCCGCCTCGCCGGCGAGCACAGCGATGTGACGCTCACCTTCGCCGAGATCGAGCGCATCATCGGCGCATCGTTGCCGCGGGGCTCGCAAAGCGTTCCCTTCTGGCAGGGCGTGCACGGCAAGCCGCCGCCGCGGGCGCGGGCCTGGCTGGCGGCCGGCTTCGTGGCGCAGCCCGATCTTGCGCACAGCCGCATCCGTTTCCACCGCCAGGCGCCCGCGGCACGCGGCCCGCAGCCCGGCGGCCGGCGCTGACGCCGTGGATGCACTCGCGAATCTGGCGCGGGAGATGCTGGCCCGCGCCTACGCCCCCTACTCCGGCTTTCGCGTGGGCGCGGCGCTCGAAGCGGAGGACGGCCGCGTCTTCGGCGGCTGCAACGTGGAGAACCGCTCGTTCGGCGCCACGATCTGCGCCGAGCGCGTGGCGCTGGTGAGCGCGGTTGCCGCCGGCGCCCGCCGTTTTCGCCGCCTGGCGCTGACGGCCAGCGCCGCCGAGCCGGTGGCGCCCTGCGGCCTCTGCCGGCAGGCGCTGGCCGAGTTCGCGCCCGAGCTGGCGGTGGACAGCCGCGGCCACGACGGCGGCCTGCGCCGCTGGACGCTGCGCGAGCTGCTGCCGCACGGCTTCGACGCCCCGCTGCCCGGCCCGCCGCGCGTCGGTTAGCCCCACACCCGCTAGAACGCTCAACGCAGGATCGCCCCTCTCCCAATCCTGGGAGAGGGTACGTGCATGACGTGAGGGCCGAGCGGCACGCTACGCCGGCACGTGCTCCAGCAGGAAGCGGCGAATCGTCTCGATCGTCGCGGCCAGCTTCGCCGGGGCGCGGCAATCCACGTCCAGGCAGGCGGCACGCGGCGCCGTCTGACAGATCAGGTGGGCGATGCCGGTGGGGTGGAAGGCGTCGCTGCCGGGCAGCACGAGCTGCGGCGCCGGGCAGCGCGCCATCCACTCGCGCGGGACGGTGAAGAACGGCGGGGTCGCCGGCCAGACGCCGTCGCGGAAGCGCACGATCAGCGCGGCGTAGCGCTCGATCGTCATCGCGCTCAACTCATCGCGGAAGGCGGGATCGGCGTGCAGGCGGGCGGCGAAGGGGCCGGCGGCGTTGTTCTGCGCGAAGACCGGGTTCTCGTGCGCGGCCTGCACCACGGCCGCTATGCCTTCCGCCCGCGCCAGACGGATCGTCTCGTCGAACATGCGGTAGAAGGTGCCGGGCGTGTTCGTCTCGTCCAGGCCCACCGGGTCCTGGCAGACCGCGGCCGTGATCCGCTCGGGCGCGTCGTGGATCAGGCGCCAGGCGTGGGCGCAGCCGATGCAGCCGCCCAGCACGTGCGCCCGCCGGGCGCCGGCCGCGTCCAGCACGGCAAGCTGGTCGGCCACGGTCAGGTCGTAGGAGAAGGGCACCGCCGGCGCGTGACTCTGGCCGGCGTGGCGCTGGTCCATGCCGATCAGCTTGAAGTCGGCGGCGAAGGCCTTGAAGGGATTGATGGTCGAGCGCTCCCAGGAGCCGATCTCGCTGCTGACGCCGCCCGGCGCGATCAGCAGCAGCGGGTAGCCCTGCCCGAGCACTTCGTAATGGATCGTGGCCCCGTCGGGACGCGCAAGTGCTGGCACCGGTTCCCCCATGCTCAACGAATATGGAATCCGGCGAAGGCGGCGGCGGCGACTCGATCGTGGTCCGCGCCACGGCGCCCTCTTATACTAAGCGCCAGCATGGCGGCGATACGCCGATGGTTTCAAAGCCGGTGCACGATTCCTGCGCCTGGGCGTGCAGCGGCAGCGGTTCGCCGGCTTTGCAGCCGGAGCTTACAGGGAGCGTGCGATGGTCCAGGCAGCCGAGCCGATCACCCTCGATACCCTCGACATCACGGACACGAGCCGCTACGTCACGCGCGGCTATCCCTGGCGCGAGTGGGATCTGCTGCGGCGCGAGGCGCCGGTCTACTGGTACCAGCGCCCCGGCTTCGAGCCGTTCTGGGCGCTGACGAAGTACGAGGATATCGCCTGGGTCTCGCGCAACCCGGACCTCTTCTCCAACACGCAGCGGCTGCGCCTGGCCGACATCGACAGCATCGACATCGGCAACCGCAGCCGCGAGATCCGGGCACAGCGCTACGGCGGCGCCGCCAGCGACCCGCCGGACCTCGTGTTCATGGACCCGCCGCAGCACCGGCAGTACCGCGGGCTGACCAGCAAGAAGTTCACGCCCAGGGCGATGACCCTGCTGGAGCAACACTTCGACAAGCTCGCCGACAGCTACGTCGCGGACTTTGGCAACGTGCTCGCGGAGCGCTTGCCCGCGGGCGAGGCGATCGATTTCGTGCACGCGCTGGCCTGCAAGCTGCCCGTGGCCGCGATCTGCGAGCTGGCGGCGGTGCCGCGCCAGGACTGGGAGCGCGTCTTCTACTGGACGGAGACGCGCGGCGCCGCGGCCGACCCAGAGTTTCAACTGCCCGGTCAGGACCGCGAGGCGACGATCCGCACGGTGGAACGCGAGTGGGAGGACTACACCACCTGGCTGATCGAGAAGCGGCGCGACGAAGGCGCCACGGGCGACGACCTGATCAGCATGCTCGTGCGCGCCGATGTGGACGGGCAGCCGCTGACGCACAAGGAGCTTTTGGCCTACATCAACCTGTTGCTGGCCGCCGGCAACGAGACGACACGCAACTCGCTCACGGGCGGCGTGCAGGCGCTCTTGCAGCACCCGGACCAGCTGCAGTTGCTGATCGAGAACCCCAATCTCGTCGAGAGTGCCGTGGAGGAGATCCTGCGCTGGACCTCGATCGTGATCCAGTTCGTGCGCACCTGCCTGGCGGACACGGAGATCCGCGGCCAGCGCATCCGCAAGGGCGAGACCGTCGCCGTCTGGTATCCGTCGGCCAATCGCGACGAAGCGGTCTTCACAGACCCGTACCGCTTCGACATCACGCGCAACCCGAACCCGCACTACGCCTTCGGGGGCTACGGCGAGCACTTCTGCCTGGGCGCCAACCTGGCGCGCTGGGAGCTGCGCGTGATGCTGCGCGCCCTGCTGCCGCTGCTGCCGCGCATGGAGCTGGCCGGCCCGGCCGAGCTGGTGCCCGGCAGCCTGCACGTGGGCGGCATCAAGCGGCTGCCCGTGCGCCTCTCATAGGGAACAGGGCACAGGAAACAGGGACCAGGGAACAGAGGGCGTGGGGCGCACGGTGTGCGCCCCTGCAGGTGGCCGGGAAGCCACGCCTTCAGCCTCAAACTCCCGGCCGTAAGTCCCCCCTCGCCCAGGATTGGGAGAGGGGCCGGGGGTGAGGGCCGAAGCTCACGGGTCGATCAGCACGCCGGGGTTGAGCACGCCGTGTGGGTCCAGCGCCTGCTTCGCCGCCTTCAGCGCGATCGCAAACGGCTCCGGCCGCTCCTGGTCGTACCAGGGGCGGTGCTGGCGACCCACGGCGTGGTGGTGCGTGATCGTGCCGCCCGCCGTGATGATCGCGTCCGAGGCCGCCGTCTTCAGCGCCAGCCAATCCGTGTGGGTGAGGCCGGGTCGGTAGCGCCCGGCGAAGCTGTAATAGGGCGCCGGGCCGTCCGTGTAGACGTGCGTGAAGCGGCAGTTCAGCGTGCCGCCGCCGCAGATCTCGTTCAGCGCCCGCTGCGCCGCCTCGCGCACCGCCGCGTCGAAGGCCGGCCAGCGATCCCAGGTGATCGCAGTCTCGAACGTGCCGCTGACCAGGCCGATGCCCGGCGGCATGATCTCCGCGCCCGTGCCGGGGATGAAGGCGTCGCGCCAGGCGCCCACCGCGCCGCCGCGCCCCGTAGGCTGGCCGGAGCCGGAGATCAGGATCTCGTCGTCCTCGACCTGGCCGCCGGCGTCCCGCGCGATCGTTACCGCCTGCCGCACCGCCTCGTCCTGCGGCAGCTCGGCCGACTCAAAGCCGATGATCAGCAGCGCCTGCCGCCCATCCATACCTGCCGCGTCCTGTGCCAGCGCCGGGTCGAGCACGCGCAGGTTGGCCGGCCAGAGCTTGGTCTGCACGATGCGCCGCGCCGCCTCGTAGCAGCCTTCCCAGGTAGAGAAGGTCACGCCGGCCGTGGCGCGGAAGCGCGGCCGCGCCTGGATGCGCATCCACGCCTCGCTGATGATGCCCAAGATGCCCTCGCTGCCGCAGACGAGGCGGTTCGGGTCCGGGCCGGCGCCGCCGCCGGGCAGCCGCCGCGCCTCCCACCAGCCGGCTGGCGTGAGCATGCGCGCCGACTCGACGAACTCGTCGATGTGCGTGTGGTTCGTGGCGTAGTGACCGCCGGAACGCGTGGCGATCCAGCCGCCCAGCGTGGACATGGTGAAGCTCTGCGGGAAGTGGCGCAGGGTGAAGCCATGCGGGCGCAGCTGGTCTTCCAGCGCCGGGCCGAAGACGCCTGCCTGGATGCGGGCCGCACGCGAGGTCGCGTCGATCTCCAGCACGCGGTCGAACTGGTCCATATCGATCGTGACCACGGCGTCGTAGCCTTCGGGCGGCGTGACGCCTTCCACCACCGAGGAGCCGCCGCCGTAAGGGATCGCCACGTGGCCGCTGCGCGAGCACCAGTCGAGCACAGCCTCCAGCTCCTGCTCGTCGCGCGGGTGGGCGACGATGTCCGGCGGGTTCTTGAAGACGCCGCGAATCTCTTCCAGCCGGTCGCCTTTGCTGTGCAGCGCCCGTTCGTACGTATCGCTGAAGCAGAAGGCGGCGAGCGAATCGGGCGGCGTGATGCGCGGCCGACGCAGTTGCAGGGCGGTGAGCGGCGGCACGGGCGGCAGCTCGACCGGAGCGCCGAGCCGCTCGGAGAGGCGGCGCTGCTGCTCGGCGCGCTGGGCGGGCGTCGGCTCGTCCGTTTCCAGCCCGTTCATCCAGATGCTGCGCCTGGGGCGCGCGACGTACGGCGCGGCGGTCATGCTCTGCCTCCTCGATCCGGCTGTGCGGCTATGGTAGCGCCGCGGTGTGTGGGGTGTCGCCCCGCCCATCGCCGACCGCCGGGGGTGTGACAAGTTGTAATGGGTCAAGTGATTAGGGTCTGTCTGATGAATGGACCCGTTGCCCGGTATCCTGTGCA
>Ga0209166_10000543_pt1 | contig 40276 bp, 36 predicted proteins | sample Coa_R1_3_FD_187151 | JGI IMG/M metagenome (GOLD analysis project Ga0209166, IMG submission 187151) | Surface soil microbial communities from Centralia Pennsylvania, which are recovering from an underground coalmine fire - Coalmine... | ecosystem: Environmental > Terrestrial > Soil >...
GGATGGCGCCGGGTGGTTGCTTTCCAGACTCGCAATCCCATGCACCGCGCGCACGTGGAACTCACCTTCCGCGCGGCCAAGCAGGTGGAGGCCAACCTGTTGATCCATCCTGTCGTCGGAATGACCAAGCCCGGAGACGTGGACTACTACACGCGTGTGCGTTGCTATCAGTTGCTGAGTTCCAAGTATCCGCAAGGCACGCAGAAACTGTCGCTGCTTCCGCTCGCTATGCGTATGGGTGGACCGCGCGAAGCGATCTGGCATGCGCTGATTCGCAAGAATCATGGCTGCACTCATCTCATCGTGGGGCGCGATCATGCCGGACCGGGGAAGGACACCGACGGCAAGCCCTTCTACGGCCCCTATGAAGCTCAGGAAGTGTTCAAGAAGCACGAGTCCGACATCGGCGTCACCATGGTGCCCTTTAGCATGATGGTGTACCTGGAAGATGAAGATCGCTATGTGCCCGATGACGAGGTCAAGAAGGGCGATCGTGTTCTGAATATCTCAGGAACCGAACTTCGCCAGCGGCTCAATGAAGGACGCGAGATTCCGGGCTGGTTCACGTATCCGGAGGTTGTGCACGAACTGCGGCGCAGCTTCCCGCCCCGCAGCCGGCAGGGCGTGACCATTTTCTTTACCGGACTTTCGGGCTCGGGCAAGTCCACCATCGCCAACGTGCTGCTGACGAAGTTTCTGGAAGTCGGTGGGCGTCCGGTGACCCTGCTCGACGGAGACCTGGTGCGCAAGCATCTTTCCTCGGAGCTCGGGTTTTCGAAAGAGCATCGCGACATCAACATCCGCCGGATCGGCTATGTGGCATCGGAAATCACCAAGAACGGCGGCATCGCGATTTGCGCGCCCATCGCGCCTTATGACGCGACCCGCAAGCACGTGCGCCAGATGATCGAGCCCTACGGCGGATTCATCCTGGTGCATATCGCGACTTCAGTCGAGGTTTGCGAGCAGCGCGACCGGAAAGGCCTCTATGCCAAGGCGCGAGCCGGCATTCTGAAAGAATTCACGGGTATTTCCGATCCCTACGAAGCTCCCACTGATGCCGAGGTAACAATTAACACCGGCGAACGGTCACCGGAGGAAGCGGCGCAGGAAATTATTCTGCACCTTGAACGCGAAGGCTTCATCGGAGTGAATGGAGCTGCGGCGTAAGAGAAGTCAGAGTCGAATATGGAATTGCTGACAGCCAAAATTGTGGTTGGCTTCTTCGTGGGCATCCTCATCGGCATGAGCGGAGTGGGGGGCGGCGTGCTATTGCTCCCCATCCTGATCTTCGGATTGAGGGTGCCGGCGCTGGTGGCAGTCGGCTCAGACGCGCTCTTTAACTTCTTCACAAAAATTCCCGCTAGCCTCATGCACCTAAAAAAAGGAACGGTGCGTCGAAAAGTGGTGATCGCCCTGTCGGCAGGGAGTATACCCGGTTCAATCTGCGGGGTAAAGCTGCTGATGTACATCCGCCACCTCTATGGCGATGGCGTCAACAACTTCATCAAGACCGCGGTCGGAGTGCTGCTGATCATCATTCCTGTGCTCTTGTTGTTCCAGAAACATATTGAGGAAAGCATTGCCAACCGCCCGCCGACGATGAAGGGTTTTGCGGGAATGGCGCTGATCGGATTGATTGCGGGCTTTCTGGTGGGAATGACCTCAGTCGGGTCGGGAAGCATCATCATGATGTTGCTGCTGTTGTTCTACAGTTTCCCGCCTAAAGTCAACGTAGGCACCGACATAGTGCACGCCGTGGTGCTCACCGGAGTCACCGGCCTGCTTCACTTTCAGCTCGGAAACGTTGATCCCGGTCTGGTCGTATCGTTATTGATTGGCTCGATCCCTGGCGGGCTGATTGGTTCGCACTTGGCAACTCGTGTGCCGATGCTCTGGTTGCGGCGCATTCTTTGCGCCCTGTTGCTGGTGACAGGAGCCCGCATGTTGTGGCCCGCGTTATAAATCCATTCCAAGGACATCCATTGACTTCCGCTTATTCCGAGATTCTGGCTCGCATCGAGGCCGCGCTTGACGCGGCTCGCGTGGTTTTTGCCCGTTTTACCTCGGGCGCAATTGAGACCGAATACAAGATTGGGCACGATCCCGTGACCGAAGCGGACCGCGCCCTGGACGCCGTACTGCGTCAGAACCTGCTGCGCGAGGGCGAGGGCTGGCTCTCGGAAGAAAGCGTGGACGACGTTTCGCGGCTCGGCAAGAAACATGTGTGGGTGGTCGACCCGCTCGACGGCACGCGCGAGTTCGTGGCCGGCATTCCCGAGTTCTGCGTATCGATCGGCTTCGTTGAAGATGGCCGTCCGGTCGCGGGAGGCATTTGCAATCCTGCAACGAAGGAAACGATCATCGGTGCGATCGACTGCGGGATTTTGTACAACGGGAAGCCGGCGCGGCCGAGCCAGCGTAGGACACTGCAAGGCTCATTGATCTTGGCCAGCCGGAGTGAAGTGAAACGCGGGGAATGGCAGCAGTTTCAGAGCGGCGATTACCAGATTCGTCCGATGGGATCGGTAGCTTACAAGCTCGGGCTCGTAGCCGCCGGCCTTGCGGATATTACTTTTACCTTGACTCCGAAGAATGAGTGGGACGTCGCCGCCGGGGCTGCGTTAGTGCAGAGCGCGGGAGGATTCGTCGCCACGCTCGACAATGCTCCGCTACGCTGCAATAACCGTAATCCGCTGCTCACCGGATTGATGGCGAGTGGTCCCTTCTTGAGCGATCCTCTGCTGGCCGCGTTGGCAGGCCATCTGCCCGCCACCGCGGGACGCCGTTCCTAGACCTGAACGGTTTCCGTGATCACGGAATTTGCTGCGATGCTCGACGAAAATGCGCTGGGGGCTCGGCTCGAAAGAATCCACGCTCCACACTTCGCGGCTCGATCAGCATTCGTTCCAGGTCGTCCAATTGGGCCCTGCTGGCCAAGATTCCCAGGCGTGGGAAACCCTCCGCTCGTCCGGATCCCTGGAGCGGGTTGTGAGCAATCATGATTCCTACCCCGACTGCATTCAAAACTTCGACGCCCCGAACAACCCGTATGTAACCAGGTTAGCCTGCGCGCCAAGAAAGACTTTTCCGTCAGCGGCAATTGGGTTCGCAAAATGAGCTATGCCCGACACAACATCTCGATCGTTCGCCGCCTGGCCTGTGGAATAAAGCGTCTTTAGCGTGACCGCATCGAGTGCGTACATCGTCTTTCCGTTCATAACCCACAAAATCCCATTGGAATTCCCGTTTGCCGTCAGCATCGCGTGTCCCCCGCCAGCCATCGTTGCGGACTGCTTTGATGCTGGGACCTCTAGCGCACCATTGAGTAGTGTATAACCGTACACGGGGCTATGAGTGCCGGTGAAATATACTGTGTTATTCCAATAAACGGGTGCGCCGCTGTTCTTGGCAGCTTGCGGTATCTCCTGCACAATTTGTGTGTCCCCAGTGGTGCAGGTCGAACAAAACTGACCCATATTGTCCCGATTCAAAACATAGATCGTGCCTTCCTTGCCTCCCGTTATCAGCTCATGGGGATCGGGACCGGGCTGATCGGGCAAGATCAAAACCCCACTGTCCAAATCTAAATCATTGGTCGACAGGTATTGCTCATTGTAGGGTGTGAACCAGTCGGCCAGAATGAGAGTGGTACCGATCTGGCTGAGCTTCAACACACTGCTCGATAGGTTCGTGCCCGCCGCAAAGAAGCCTTCTGACGTTTCCGCATAGATATTCCCAGCGCTATCGGCGGCAAGGCCGGCACCCCTTTGCCATATAGAAGCCAGAGTTTTGCGGGGCTCTGAGGTATACGTACCTTCCTGCTGCAGCGTGGACGCATTGTACGAAAGCACCCATCCCTGGCTATAGGCGTTATTGCCGTTGGAACCCCAAGCTACGTAAAGATAGCCGTTGGCCAGCAGCAACCCTGGCCGATTCATCTCGTAGAGGTCGGTAAAGGTAGTCATGGCCCCGTTTAGGGTGTACGTCGCGGCGATCGTCGTGGGGCCGCCAAGTTTTTCCAGGCCACTGGTAACGTCGAGTGCATGTAAGCGATGCACGACCTTCGCGCTCTCATATGTCTCGGCAACAAGATAAAAAGTTCCCGTGACCGGATCAATGACCGGAGTTGAGACGATGCCGAGCTCGCTCCATCCTGTGGTTCCGGCGTCTTTCTTTACGGTTCCGGCACGGAAGTCGCGCCCGCAGGACTGTAACTGAGGATGCTGGTCATCCACAGCGGCGAAGTGCTGGCGCTGTCAGCATCGAACGCGTAGACGCTGTCATGCATCGTAGTCACGTATACGACATTGTGTACGCCCTGTCCCGAGACGTTCACGCCCGGAAGATATAACGGATTTCCTACGATATAGCCGTCAACTGGCTTCGTGGACAATTTCCCGAACGTGTTCTTGTTTACACCCGTGGGAGTGAGTATGGTTTCGGTGGTGTTCGCGCTGTCCCGGGCATTATCGTAGTGCCAGGTTGTGACTGAGGTCTGGGCCCACACCTGAATGGGGGCAAGAAACAATACGGATGCCAGCGCACCGAACAGGAAATGTTTTATCTTAATTGGAATCTCCTTTTTGACTTCAAAAACGTCACTAATTATACGCCCACCTCGCCGTCGCGATTGTGTGAAAGGATTTTCTGGAGTGCAAGGAATCGGTATGCGATCTGTATCAGCACCATTTGGCCGACGGAGTGAAGTGAAACGCGGGGAATGGCAGCAGTTTCAGAGTGGCGATTACCAGAGTCGTCCGATGGGATCGGTAGCTTACAAGCTCGGACTCGTAGCCGCCGGCCGTGCGGACATCACTTTCACACTGACTCGCAGGAATGAGTGGGACGTCGCCGCCGGAGCTGCGTTAGTGCAGAGCGCCGGAGGATTCGTGGCCACGCTCGACACGCTCCGCCACGGTGCAACAAGCGTGATCCCCTTTTGACTGGTTTGATGGCTAGTGGCTCATTCTTACGCGAACCCTGCTCGGCGCCTTGAAAGCCATCTGTCAGCCTTTGGAGCCGGGTCTCGGTCGCGCTCTCACGGGAGTGATGATCAAGAAATGGAAAATTCTCTGGATTTAGCCTTTCATCAGCAGTTCGATCCGATCACTTGTCAGGCCGGGACTCATTCCAGACCTCGCGAACGCAACAGCTCTGTATAGAGCTGGTCAGTTTTTTCAATCAATCGTTGGAAGCTGAATTCGCCAGCCACGTATTCTCGTCCGTTCTTTCCCAGAGTCGCCGCGAACTCAGGATCACGCAATAAGCGAAGCAGTGCGCTCGCTAGTGCGGTTGAATCCTCGGGCGGAACGAGCAGCCCATTCTTGCCATCCTGAATAATTTCGGCATTTCCTCCAACTCGGCTCGCAACCGTAGGCAAGGCAGCAGCGAGATACTCCAAAACCACGTTCGGCAGACCTTCAGCTTTGGAAGGAAGCACGGCGATGTCACTACAGGAGAGAACACGGGGCACGTCATCGGTGCGTCCTAAAAAGAGGAAATGCCGCTGAATGCCAAGTTGCGCAACCAGTTGCTCGAATTCTCTCCTGCAGGCACCATCGCCCGCAAGCACAAACCGGGTTTGCGGAAATTGGCGAACAACTGCGGCGGCAGCTGCGATCAACCAGGGATGGCCCTTCACATCACTGTGCATGTTGCCGACCAGAACGATCCATCTCTCATCGGCTCCGTCAGGTGCGAGCCAACTCCGGTCTCGCGACCCTTGGCGAAACTTCCCCGTGTCGACGCCGTTGTAGATGACACGTATTTTTCCCGCTGGGAAACGGTTGTCCGCCAAGACCGATTCCCGCACGGCATTCGAATTGGCGAGAACAGCGGTCGAGAGATTCTGCATCCTTCTAATCCATACGCGTCGCTTTGTTCGATACAAATCAAGATGCGACAAGTCACGCTGACTGGAAATGATTACTGGTACTCGGGCGATCACAGCAGCGGGGATACCGAGCAGATTCGCGTAAAGGTCGTGGGAGTGAACTATTTTGAACCCGCCCCTGCGCAGGAACATCGCCAGGCGGAACATCTGATAGACCCCGTGTACCGAATCAAATCCGCCCTTGGGATAAAACTCCCGAATGCGAACAGACGATCCCGTCAGCCTTTCAAGCAACGGACCGCGGGCTCGGAGACAACCCAACGTCACCTCGTAGGAGCGGCGGCGGCTCAGCCTTATAGCCAACTCGACGGCCTGAACCTCAGTCCCCCCCACATTAAGCGAATCCAGCAGGAAAAAAATTTTGCGGAGGGGTGGTCCCGACCCCAACTCGAAGCCGCTGCACCCGCGGTCCGTCTGTTTAGCCTCGTCAGGCGGAAGGTCAGACTGGGTTGATGATGCCATGCATCTTCATCCTAGCGGTAAATTTAGACGCTGCACCAGTGTTTGCGTTGAGTTTTGATAGCAGCCGAGCGTCGAACTCACAGGCGCGCGACCGACAGACTCCCTGGACTCACCTTCCAAGTTGCTGAAATCAAAGTATTATAATTCTTCCCATCGTCGCTGCTAGTCCCAGGTCGGAGCGGGATTGCTCCATGCCTTACGCTAGGCTATCTTGGTACGTCGCTGAGAGATGAGAAAGGTGTGTTACTGCGAATGAGCCGCAACATCAGCATATTCGGATTGGGTTATGTGGGCACGGTGACTGCCGCTTGCCTGGCGCACAAGGGAAATCGCGTCATCGGCGTGGACCTGAGTGCAGCCAAAGTTGATGCCCTGAGCAGCGGCCGGAGCCCTATTGTCGAACCCGGGGTCGCGGATCTGATAGCGGAGGGCCAGAAGGCTTGCCGGTTGCACGGCACCTCGGATTCCGAGAATGCCGTCCGGGAAACTGAAATCTCATTCCTCTGCGTCGGAACTCCAAGCATGCGCAACGGAAAACTGGATCTTGGCCACATCGGACCGGTCTGCGAAGAGATCGGAAAGGCGTTGCGGAATAAGGATAGCTTTCACCTGGTGGTGCTACGCAGTACGGTGCTGCCTGGCACAGCCGAGAGCATCGTTGTTCCAACGTTGGAGAAGGCAAGCGGCAAGAGATTGGGAGAAGACATTGGAGTCTGTGTAAACCCGGAGTTCATGCGAGAAGGTACAGCCGTAGCGGATTTTTTGGAGCCATCCATCACGATTATCGGCGCATCTGAAACGAAGCACGGCCAACTTCTTCGCGACCTTTATTCGTGGGTACCCGGCCGGGTTTTTGAAACATCTTTTCGTTCCGCGGAGATGGTGAAATATGTCTGCAATGCCTGGCACGCGGTGAAGGTTTCGTTCGCCAACGAGATTGGAACGCTGGCCAAGACGCTGGACGTCGATGCCGAAGCCGTCATCGAAATCTTTTCGACAGATACTAAGCTAAACATCTCCCCTAGCTATCTCAAGCCTGGATTCGCTTTTGGCGGTTCTTGCCTTCCGAAAGACTTGCGGGCTTTGAACTATCGGGCTAAAGAACTTGACCTTGACTTGCCTCTGTTCGAATCAATCCTTCCGAGCAATGAGGCGCATCTTGATCGTGCGCTGGAGATCGTGCTCAGCATGGGGAAAAAGAAGATTGCCATGCTCGGCCTGAGCTTTAAAGCCGCAACCGACGATTTGCGCGAGAGTCCGCAAGTGCAATTGGTCAAGCGTCTGATTGGCGAGGGGTGCCAGGTACAGATATGGGATGACAACGTATCGCTGGGACGACTGATCGGTTCGAACCGTCAGTACATTGAAGATGTAATTCCACACATCGGTTCATTGCTCTTATCGAGTCTCGAGCACGTACTGCAGCAAGCGGAAGTGGTCATCATCGGCACTCGGGAAATTGATCGCAAAATGCTGGAGCGACATCTTCGCTCTGAGCATCTCGTCGTGGATCTAGTCAATTTAGAGAAGTCCCGCCGGCCATCCGGGTCATCGTGTTACCAGGGATTGTGCTGGTAGACACCATCCCATGAAAATACTCTGGGTCAAAGCAGGAAAGTTGTTGCCCGTCGACAGCGGCGGAAAGATTCGATCGTTTAACATCCTCCGCCACCTTGCCCGGCAGCATGAAGTCACTCTGCTTTCTTATTATGGTGGTCAACGGGATCCGGATTACGAGTCAGCAATCAAGCAGCAACTCCCCGGGGCCCACACAATTCATACGGCCGCACCTGAAGGAACAATTGCTCAGTCCCTAGATTACGTTCTGCGATTGCCTTCCTTTGCTCCTTTCGCCGTCAGAAAGTTCACCGACGCCAAGGTCCGCCACGAGCTTGCGCGGCGACTCGCGGAAGACAGTTTGGACTTTGCTGTGTGCGATTTTCTCTCCGCATCGCTCAATTTCCCCGAGAATCCGACAACCCCCGTCGTTCTTTTTCAGCATAACGTCGAGACTATGCTGTGGCGTCGGATGGCCAAGACCGAAAAATCTCTTTTACGGAAGCTGTTGTATGGAATTGAAGCCCGAAAGATGGCAGCGTACGAGACGAATGCATTGCGAAGGTTTCAGCACGTCATCGCAGTCTCGGATAATGATCGCGACGAGATGTTGAAGCTCGCGCCCGGATGTTCGATCACAGTTGTGCCCACCGGCGTTGATACCGAGCAGTATCCAGTCATGCCCTCCGCTCACGGGCGTCCCCCATTGATCGTATTCACCGGTTCGATGGACTGGGAACCCAACATCGACGCGATGGAATATTTCTGCCGCGAAATCTGGCCGGCGGTCCTAGATCAATATCCGAATGCCCGTTTTCAGATCGTTGGCCGCAGTCCGCATCCACGAGTGCAGAGCCTGGCTTCCGATTCGGTCGAAGTGACCGGTACCGTACCATCCGTTAAAGAATTTCTGCGATCTGCGACAGTGGTTATTGTTCCATTGCGCATCGGAGGAGGAACTCGACTTAAGATTTATGAGGCTATGGCCATGGGAAAAGCCCTGATCTCCACTTCCGTGGGCGCCGAAGGGCTGGACGTCACTAATGGAAGCGACCTGCTGATCGCCGATGATGCACCATCTTTTGCCGATGCCATTCTGCAGGTCTTACGCGATCCCAGGCTGCGGCAAAGATATGAAGCCAATGCCGCGGCTGTTGCTGCGCGCTACGATTGGTCGGAGATAGCCCGCCGTTTTGCTCAGGTACTAGAGAAGGCAGCCTGTCAGAGACGAACTGGCGCAGTCCCCTGCTCATGAGAATTTTGGTGCTCGATGGCAACCAGAATCAGGCTGTAGCCTCAGTTCGCTCGCTGGCACAGTTTGGTCACGAGGTTTTATCAGGAGAATCGCTTTCCTGGTCGAAGGCAGGTTTGTCACGGCTTTGCGGCGGCACATTTCGCTATCCCGACCCAAGCATCGATGCCTTGGGCTTTATCGCGCGAGTCTCTGAAATTGCCGGTCAGAAATCAGGCACCCTGGTCCTTCCCATGACCGAGAAAACAACCCTGCCACTATCGATTCACCGGGACATGCTTTTGGCAGCGGGAGGACGATTGGTGCTGCCTTCCCATACCCAGGTCGCCCGTGCCTTCAACAAGGATGAAATGGTTCGTTTGGCATCTTCTCTGGGAATCGCGATACCGAAGACAATCGCAATCAGCAATCAAGGACAGATCGGCGAGGCACGTGAGACTCTGACGTTCCCTGTAGTTTTGAAACCGCGCAGCTCAGTGGAGACTGGATCGGATGGCAACGTGCGGATTTCCGGGCGACCCCGTTACGCGCGAAACGGCGAAGAGCTGCAAGCCGTATTTCAGGAGATGATCCACAACTGCTCCCATGTGCTGATACAAGAGTTTGTCGACGGCGAGGGAACGGGATATTTTGCATTGATGCGCGAGGGCGAGTTGCGCGCTGAATTCGCGCACCGGCGCATCCGCGACGTGCACCCGACGGGATCGGGAAGTGCGCTTCGCGTCAGTATAGAACCGGACCCAGGAGTTCGCGAGGCATCCCTTGCGATTCTCCAGGCGTTGCACTGGCACGGCGTCGCCATGGTCGAATTCCGCCAGATTCCGGGCAAGCCGCCGGTTTTTATGGAAGTAAACGGGAGATTCTGGAATTCCCTTCCCCTAGCCTGTTATGCAGGAATGGACTTTCCCGCGCTTCTGGCATGCTTGGCTGAGGAAGGCGACGTAGAGCCGCAGCTGCAGTTTCGCAAGGGAGTCTCGTGCCGATGGCTTCTGGGAGATTTCCGCCATCTGATAGAAGTGTGGCGGGGTGCGCCGGCGGGTTACCCCAGGCCCTATCCAGGACGATTCCGTACCTTGCTTGCGGTCATGACTCCCGTCACCGGCACTTTCCACGACAACTTCCAATGGCAAGATCCGCTACCCGAACTGGGAGATTGGATGCAGTTGCTGGAACAAGCCATTCGAAAAGCAAGGTCATACATTCTCGTAGCTCCTTAAAGCTCGTCTCCCAGCGAAACCGTGGGAACAAAGATCGACTGCACCACATTGTAGGGACGTCCGTTGATTTTCTCCTGTACCGGGCACGATGGAAATCAACAAGCAGCAGAAGCGCTTCAGGCCGATCCGCGATGTTTTGAACACGTTACTCATGCCCCCTGTACTTCTGCGTTATTGAGCATATGAACTTTCGTGCGCCAACTGGCCAGTGCCCTCAGTTATCTAGTCACCTTGGGTTACCCCCTTTAGATTGACCTCACGAGAATCGCATTTCAAATTCCTGTGAATTCAGTTTTGTGAGGGCCCAATGGTCTTGGAATCGTCCCCCGCCTCTCAACTGAGGAGAACGTCAAACAAATTCTTCGAACGACTTGGAGCAGCAATCGTTGTTTCGATTTTGACCGGCCTTTTGGTCGGGTGCGCTGGGATTTCACGCTCAACGCCGGCCGCTTCGAGCGACTCGAATGTCAAAATCATCATAAGTCCTTCAGCAGCCACGGTCGCTCCCGGTGGCAAGCAACAGTTCTCCGCCACCCTAACGTCCACAAACAAAACCGCCGTGAGTTGGACAACGAGTGCAGGGAGTATTTCGAGCACCGGCCTTTACAGTGCCCCAACTGTGTCTTTAACGACAAGCGTAACTGTGACGGCTAGAAGTGTTTCAGACGCAAGCAGCGTTGCGTCCTCAGAAGTCACGATCGCACCCCTGACTCAACTCGCGATCGCTGCGGCGGGATTACCCACGGGGGTAGCTGGGACGCGTTACGATACGACACTCACGGCAACCGGGGGCAAAGTTCCCTATCAATGGCAAATCAATACGGGGGGGTTGCCCCAGGGCCTTTCTCTAGACAAAAACAGTGGCCTGATTTCGGGGACGACCTCCCAGACTGGAAATTTCAGCATTGGGATTACAGTGAACGATGCGAACTCACAAACCGCAAGCGCGTCCTTAAGCCTTGCAATCAGCCCCGCACAAAATGCTGGAAGTTTTGATGGTCCGGCTGAACTTCCAAGAGTCTATGTTCAGAGCACTCTAGCAGACACACCTGCACCGGGCGCGGTAATTTCAGTGTTGAGCGGCGGAGACTTTCAGCAGGCGCTCAACAGCATGAAGTGCGGTGACACGATCGCCCTGGAGGCTGGAGCTGTGTTCACCGGAAGCTTCACCATGCCAGCGCTAACTTGTGACGATACGCATTGGATCATCATCCGCACTAGCGCTGCGGACAGTAGCCTGCCGAGTGAGGGCAATCGAATTACTCCCTGCTACGCCGGTGTTTCTTCGCTTCCTGCTCGACCGGCTCTACATTGCCTCTCCACAAAGAATGTGATGGCGAAGCTGGAATACTCCGGCAACTCGAGTGGTCCAATCATATTTGCAAACGGCGCAAGCCATTACCGTTTCATCGGGGTGGAGATTACCCGAACTCCGTCCACGGGTGTTGTCTACGACCTGGTGTTTAACCAGCAGGGTGAGGCCGATCACATTATCTTCGATAGATGCTGGCTGCACGGCACAGCGCAGGATGAAACCCAACGGGGAATCGGGCTGTCGGGAACGCAGTATGCTGCGGTGGTGGATTCTTACTTCTCGGATTTCCACTGCGTCTCGAAAACTGGAGTATGCGTTGACGCGCAGGCTATAGCCGGAGGACTCGGCAGCTTTCCTTCCGGACCATACAAGATTGTTGATAATTTCCTTGAAGCATCGGGAGAAAACATTCTCTTTGGTGGCGGAGCAGCGACCATTACTCCCACCGACATGGAAATCCGGCGCAACCACATGTTCAAGCCTATGACATGGATGGCTGGCCAACCTGGATTCGTCGGAGGAACTAACGGCAACCCATTCATCGTCAAGAATCTGCTGGAACTTAAGAATGCTCAACGCGTCCTGTTCGAAGGCAACGTGCTTGAGAACGCTTGGGGCGGATTCTCTCAGGCCGGCTTCGCGGTTCTACTCACTCCGAAGAACCAAGCGAGCGGCACCGGAAGCGTGTGCCCATTATGCCAAGTCACAGATGTAACGATTCGCTATAACACGATCAGCCATGCGGGCGGGGGCATGCAGATCGCCAATGGTCTATCTGACAACGGCGGCTTACCGCTGGATGGCGAGCGCTATAGCATCCACGACTTGACGATCGACGACATCGATGGGACCAAATACACCGGCTACGGCACATTTGCTCAAGTATCAATGGGGAATGGAAGTCCGATTCTGCAGCACATCTGGTTCAATCACGTGACTGCTTTTCAGCCAGACATTATGCTGAACCTGGGAGATGACCTTACGATTAACGCCCCAATGAATGACTTCGTTTTTACCAACAATATTGTAAACGCCGGAACGTCCCCCACAAAAACCACGGGCGGAGGCACCGCGAACTGTGCCTACTATGCCGCGCCAGTGACGTCGCTCCCAGCGTGCTTCCGGACGTATTCCTTCTCGCACAATGCCATAATTGCAACGTCCACGAACTTCCCTCCGAGCCAGTACCCCACAGGGAACTATTTCCCGTCCACAGCATCCGCCGTCAATTTCGTGAACTATAACGGAGGAAATGGTGGGGACTATCATCTCCAACCCGGCAGCCCCTACAAAAATGCAGGTACCGATGGTAAGGATTTAGGGGCTGATATCGACACGATACAGGCGGACATTGCTGGAGTCTTCTAAAACAGCGGGCGCGGAACTGTCTGGATTAGGGCCCGGTGAGGAGTATCCTTGCCGCTTCGATGGAAGCAGGGGGCGCCCACCCAGCGGGCGTCCATAAAGAATCTAGGCCTCTCACGGCGGAGTTGACTTCTTCGAATCCTGCCCCCCGTAGAGCGATGGCATGCCAGTCTCTGTCTGACAACTCTCGGCGACTTTCCCAATGGAACTACGTTGCCGGTGAAGTGCAGAACAATCCCATTAAGCAACACATAGCCTGCAACCTCAGGGGACACATCAAAAGCGGCCAACGGTGGTCACTTCAAAACCGGCCAACGGAAGTGGCCTGGGACTAGGTTGTTTTACTCCGCCGCCCTACTGTGGAGGCAAGTCTGTTTTCGTGCGCCAACTCCGTGGACCGCATTTGAGTACATGGCCGTGATGGAGGAGACGATCGAGCATAGCGGTAACGGCGACGCTGTCGCCGACCAGTTTGCCCCAGTCGTCCACCGGTCGGTTCGAAGTCAGCAAGGTACTGGCGCGCTCATAGCGCCGCATTACGATTTCGAGTAAGTTCCTCGGCGGCAGTCATGGGTAACTTCCGCATACCCAGGTCGTCGATAATCAGTAGCGATACGGAAACGAACAGTTCCATGCATTGTTTGCGAGTTCCATCGATAGTGGCTTCGGCCAAGTCATCGAGCAGTTTGTGGGTTTCGCGATAGAGCACGCAATAACCCTGTTGGATAGAGGCTTGTCCGATAGCGTGAGCTAGGTGACTTCTACCAGTGCCGGGCGATCCCGAAACATGATGCACATCATCCTGAGTTCGCAACGGTGTTTTACCGTTGGCATCCGCTCTACGGCCAGTCCTTGCGCGTATGGCGACGGATGAAGAACCGCTACGGCGAGCAGCTTTTCTGCCAACTTGCCGACCGGACTGTTTGTGCACTTCCCGCGTGGATGTTTGATCCCGAATGCGCAAAGTTCTCGATTGGTTCGCCTCTGGTCAGTACTGAAGCAATGCGCGAACTGCGCGACGTGCTGAGTACTTGGCAAGCTGCGCACGATTGGGATAAGGCTTCCCAGGAACAATCTCCTCGGGAGGTAGTGCGTGAATCGACCGGTGAAGCTACCGCACTCGCAGTTAAACCTGCTGCTCGTCGATGCCCCCAAAGCGGCAATACCCGACGAACAACAGAAAGAACTAGCCATGGCTCTGATGGACCTGCTGATCCAAGCCGCCCAGGAAAGAGACGCGGGCGAGGCAAACGGAGGCGGAGATGAACGCGAAGCTGACTGCTGAACGTCTCAGCCGACGTGCCATTGTCTATGTTCGCCAGTCCAGCCCAGGCCAAGTCCTGCACAACCAAGAGAGCCAGCGGCGTCAGTATGGACTGGTAGATCACGCTCGGGAGATGGGTTTTGCCGATGTTAGCGTGATCGATGACGACCTTGGACGCTCCGGTTCCGGTCTCACCGAGCGTCCCGGATTCCAAAGACTGGTGGCGGAGATATGCAGTGGCGCGGTAGGAGCGATCTTTTGCATCGAAGCCTCTCGTCTGGCGCGGAACGGTCGTGATTGGCACCACTTGATTGAACTGTGTGGCATGACCGGAGCGGTGGTCATTGATCCGGATGGCGTCTACGATCCCGCCATCATTAACGATAGGCTGTTACTGGGCCTAAAGGGCACCATGAGCGAGTTTGAGCTGAACTTGCTCCGACAGCGGTCCTTGGAGGCGATCCGGCAGAAGGCCCGCCGTGGTGAACTGAAGTTCATCGTTCCAATCGGCTTCTGCTGGAGCGAAAGCGGCAAAGTTGAGATGGACCCAGACCGACGTGTGCAGCAAGCCGTTCACTCGGTGTTTGCGAAGTTCATCGAGGTGGGAAGCATACGCCAGGTCTTGTTGTGGTTTCGTCGCGAAAGAATCTGTCTACCTGCGCTCGCTGGAGGACCTGGCCATCAGGTTGTCTGGAAACTTCCTGTCTACAACACCATCTGGCACATGGTCCAGAACCCTGTCTATGCCGGAGCTTATGCTTTTGGCAAGACCGAGTCCCGCACCAAGGTGGTGGAGGGCCGCACACGCAAGAGTGCGGGACACATCAAGCCTCAGGCATCTTGGACTGTATTGATTCGGGACCATCATCCCGGCTACATTGCCTGGGAACAGTACGAACGGAACCGAGCGATGGTGATGGCCAACTCCAACATGAAGTCGCGCATGTTGCGAAAGGCAGGACGCGGAGGTCGATCCTTGCTCACGGGCATTCTTCGTTGCCGCCGATGTGGTCGCATGATGCACGTTTCGTATTGTGGCACCCAGGGGACGGTGCCCCGGTATCACTGCAAGGGTGCACAGATCAACCACGGAGAAGATTGGTGCATTTCGTTTGGTGGCTTACGGATTGATGAAGCCATGGCGCAACAGGTGCTTCAGATGGTCAGCGGCAACGCCGTCGAGGCCGCGCTGGAAGCTGCCGAGCAGTTACAGCAACAACGCAATCAGCAGCGGAAGACTATCGAACTGGAAGTCGAGCAGGCGCAGTATGAGGCAAGGCTGGCGGCCAAGAGATACGAAACGGTTGACCCGGAAAATAGCCTCGTGGCCGCCGAGTTGGAAGCGCGGTGGAATGCAGCTCTCATCAAGGCGCGGGAACTCGAACAAAAACTCGAGGAGTTCGATGCCGGCATCGGCGTTTCTCCCATTCCCGACAGAAGTGTTTTGCTCAGCCTAGCGCAAGATCTGCCTGCGGTTTGGAACGCAGTCACAGCCGATATGCGCTTGAAGCAGAGAATCATGCGCATTCTGATCGAAGAAATCGTGGCCGACATTGATGAAGCGACGAGTGAAGTCGTACTACTGATTCATTGGGCGGGTGGCCGACATTCTGAGCTGCGCGTAAAAAAGAATCGCCTTGGCCAGCACAGGCACTGCACTAGCCTCGAAGCGATCGAAGTGATCCGCCAGATGGCCGGCAAACACACCGATGAGCAGATCGCAACGACGTTAAATACGCTTAGGTTGCGAACAGGAGTGGGGCATACCTGGACAGAGCAGAGGATTTACTCGGCACGGCGTTACCACCTGCTCCCGGCGTTCGATCCTCAACGTGCCAGTCGCTTTGTGACGTTGGAGCAGGCTGCGCAACGCCTCGGGGTGAGTCCAACTACGGTGCGTCGATTGATCCGACGCGAGAAGCTCGATGCGACTCAGGTCCTACCCTGTGCACCATGGCAGATTTCCATTGCGTCCCTGGATTCAGAAGCGGTACAGCGGGCAGTGGAGCGCATTAAGAACGGCACGCGCATCCCGCAAACTCCATTCGTGCGGGAACAGGACACTTTGTTTTCAGCAAATTAGCGAGGTGAGCAGTATGTATCAGGAGCGGGCGGCCCGAGAAACAAAGCGTCTTCGTGTCGCGCGATGAAGGCGCCCGTAGCTAAGTCGAAGACCATACTCGATTCATCTTTCGGTTGAAGTTGAAGTCGAAGTTATCGAGAGTTTTCTGAGGGTCTCGGAACTGGGCCTGTTTTTTTCTGCGCTCCAGCAGTCGCTCGCCACGACGAGTGAGTTCGTCGGAGACCACGCAGGAGAGGAAGTCAATCGGGGCATGGCTTCGGCCTGAGCTTGGCGAAGGCGGGTTTCGAGCACGACGGCGATTCCGCCCAGTCGTAGTTGCCCTAAAGCTCGGTTCAACTCAATGAGGTTCATCTTCTGGCTCCTGGGTTCTGAGGTGATGAGATCGCGGTAGTGGACCAGTTCGCGAATGAGCGGATCGACTTGCCGCATGGTGAGTTGTGGGGCACGTTCGAGATAGCGACGAACGAAGCGGTACTCATGCACTCCCATTTCCAAAGCAGCCGCGCAGGCATCCTCGACCGCGGCGGTACCGAACTTCTTGGCCAGCGAGAGCACGCCCAGGATGCGACGAATGTCGAGATGGTGAATGCATTATGAGAGAGCGGCCCGTGTTTGGAATGCGCGGGTGAGGAGGAAGTTCTTGGAAAGTCAGCGAAAGAATGGCACCTTACCTTGAGGGAAAGACTCCGTTGAGCGCGAATGATCTTTCCCTCAAGGAGGCAACTGCATGAGTAGCGACCTCAAGTATATCGGTATGGACGTGCACGAGGAAGCGGTGGTGATCGCTGTCCTCAGCAGCAGTGGCAAGCTGGTCATGGAGTCGATTGTCGAAACCAAAGCCAGCAGCATTCTGCAGTTTATCCACGGTCTGCGGGGTGAGTTGCATGTGACCTGGGAAGAAGGAACCTGGGCGGCCTGGCTGTACGATCTGCTGCAACCCCAGGTGGCGCGAGTGCTGGTCTGCGATCCGCGGCGCAATGCCTTATTAAAGGAAGGCAACAAATTAGATGCGCGCAAGCTGGCCGACTTATTGCGCACGGGCATGCTGCGCCGGGTCTATCACGGAGAACACGGACTGCGGACGCTGCGCGAGCTGGGCGCAGTTATCAGACCCTCAGCCAAGATCTGAACCGGGTGATGAACCGGATCAAAGCTCTGTATCGCGGCTGGAGCATCCCTTGTGCAGGTACCCAGGTCTATGCTCCGCGCTATCGGGAAGAGTGGCTCCAGAAGATCGAGCATGCCGGCGTGCGCCGGCGGGCCGAGCTACTCTATCAACAGTTGGATGGGTTGCAGGGGTTAAGACGAACCCTGCGCCCTGAGTTATTGGCGGAGAGCCGGAAACACAAAGCTGCGAAACTGCTGCGTCAGATTCCCTGCATCGGTCCGATTCGGGCTGCGCCTTGATCGCATTGATGCAGACGCCGCACCGCTTCCGCAGCAAGCGACAACTGTGGACCTATAGTGGGCTAGGCATTGAAACGCGCGACAGTGCGCAATACCGCTACGTGCAGGGACAACTGCAACGTACGAAAAAACCGCAACAGATTCGTGGTCTCAATCAGAATCACAACCACGAGATGAAAGAGATCTTTAAAGGAGCAGCGACCCGAGCCAGCTGTGGTGTGGGTCCGTTACGCGATTTCTATGTGGCCTTGCTAGCCAAGGGAATGAAGCCCGAGATGGCGCGTCTGACGTTAGCACGAAAGATCGCGGCCATTGCTTTGATACTCCGGAAGAAGCAGGAACGTTTCGACCCGAACAACTGAAGCGACAAGCAGCTTGAGCGTTGCACAGAACTCAGGTGGTCTCCCAGGTTTTCACGCCTCTGTGGTGACCCATCGGTTCTGGCGATGCTCGGGTTCGAGGGAGAGTATCCAAACGCTCATTAGGCGTTTCGGGTGCTGGAATCAGCACCCAGTCTCCGGGTCAATCCTATGCCCCCTTATAGTGACCCAGTACGACAGATCTTTCAGGGAATATTTCCACAGCCGTCGCGGCGGCGCGGCGCTGTGAAAATCTCTGTGAATCAACTGCGGATGAAGTTTTCTGCTGGCTCAGTAGAATCGCAGTCAGCAGCAAGGCGTCCCGCTGCTACGAGTGTATGCCCCAAACACAAGATGTTTTATCCGAGAGTCTCGAGCAGCGGGATGGGCTTTGCTCCTAAAACGAACACTCAGATGTCGTGTCGCAACTACCAACACTCTCCTATAAGGGTTTCGCTGGGAGCAAAGCGGGCCTGGTGCGATTGAGATTCCAAGAGGAGGTTAAGTAAGTCCACCATGTCAAGAGTCGAATCTATTCAGTCAGAACCGGAATTCGCCGCATTCATAGGCATTGACTGGGCGGATCAGAAACATATCTGGTGTTTGCAAACGGCAGGCTCGAAGCAGTGTGAGAGCGGAGAGTTGGAGCACAGCCCGGAAGCGGTCGAGTCCTGGGTTGCCAACCTGTATCAACGATTTGCTCCTCGCCCGATCGCAGTGGCAGTGGAGCAATCGCGAGGAGCTCTGGTGTTCATGCTCAACAAGTATGAGCTATTCCATCTGTTCCCGGTGCCGGCGCAGATGGCCGCCAGCATGCGGCAAGCTCTGTATCCATCAGGAGCCAAGGATGATCCTCGAGATGCCGACCTGCTGCTGGACTTGTTGTTGCAGCATCGCAACAAATTACGCCGATTGTCGCCGGACAGCGAAGCCACCCGTCGAGTGCAGAATCTGGTGGAGGAACGGCGCAAGCTGGTGGATGAAAAGACAGCACAGATCAATCGATTGACTGATCACCTGAAGGTGTACTTCCCGCAGATGCTGGAGTGGTTCGGTCGGCTGGACAGCGAACTGGTGTGTGCCCTTCTGGAGCGGTGGCCCGCACTCGAGGAGTTACAAAAGGCTTCGCCGGCGAGCCTACGCACTTTCTTTCGCAAGCATCGATGTCGGGATCGCGAACGGATCGAGTGCCGAATCGAAGCGATCCGTCGAGCCCTCCCGGCCATTCAGGATCGGGCAGTGATTGAGGCCAAAAGCGCGGTCGTAAGAGTGATCGTTCAGCTCGTCCGTATCCTCATCGGTGGCATTGAAGATCTGGACGGGCAGATCGAGGAGGCAGCGGCAGCACATCCAGATTTTTTCATCTTTAATTCGTTGCCCGGAGCAGGCCCTGTAATGGCGCCGCGTCTGTTGGCAGCGTTTGGCTCGCAGCGGGACCGTTATCGCAGTGCCCACGAGATCCAGTCCTTCAGCGGGATCGCCCCCGTGACAGAAAGCAGCGGGAAAAGGAAGTGGGTACATTTCCGCTGGGCCTGCCCGAAGTTTCTGCGGCAAAGCTTTCATGAATGGGCAGGTCATTCCATCGTCCAATCGGCATGGGCACGAGTTTACTACCAACAACAACGCAGTAAGGGCAATACCCACCATGCGGCCGTGCGAGCATTGGCTTTCAAATGGATTCGCATCGTATTTCGTTGCTGGCAAGACGGAGTTGCCTATGATGAGAACACCTACCTGGCTGCGCTCGTCAAGCATGGCTCTCCACTGAGTGGTTTCGTAGCTATAGGGAAAACATTGTGAAATTGTTGTGGATTCTCGGTGGACGGCATCGTCAAAGCCGACCAAAAACTATTGACAAACTTACTCAGATGTCTCGGATAACCCAAAAAAAGCCTTAGGCCTCGAGCCTCACATAGGATGATGGTTGGCACTTAAGCCAACGGTTGGCTTGCACAGCTTCGCAACGAATGATGTCAGGACCGTTGAATGAAAACACTCAAGGGAGATCAGCAACTGCGATCCGTATCCCTGTCGTGCTCTGTGTGCGCTCCAGGCGTTAGAACCCAAAATCCTCTCCACGAAGAAGAAGGGGCCTGGATGCAAGCAACGATCGAGGCCTCACGGAGAGGAATGGAGAAGTGTTTTCGCTTGACATCCTCTCTCATAGGATGAGTGCTATGCAGAAAATTGCGTCGACAGACTCATCAGGCAGACCGGTTTCGTAGGCAGAACCGACCGTGAGGGATGCTTCGAGATTAGCATCATTTAACCGCTTCTGAGCGATGGCAATTAGGTCCGGAGAGATGTCAATGCCAATGACGTGAGCGCCGCGCTCGAGCAATGGGATAATGTTTCCCCCTTTTCCACAGCCGAGGTCGAGTACAGTCTTGCCTCGAACATCCCCCAATAAGTGAAAGGCGTACTCAAGTCCGTAAGGCGTGTCCGCAGGAGGATTCAAGTACCGGTCAATCTGAGCTCGTTCAAGGGGTTTCAGAACGAACGTCATGGCATCGGTCGCACTGCGCTCGATCTCGGCTTGATTGGGTTCTGATAATCGGGAGTCCGTAAGTTGCCCTTTCAGTGCCTCTAGGGAGACTCTGATTAAGTCCTCCCTTTCCACAGGGGATATAGATACAGTCGTGCCAGCGTGAACATTCTCAGCAAGCAGAGGACACTCGCGATGATGACGGGATTCGAGCGGTATACGAAGAAAACGCGGCGGGCGATCTTTCTGGACGAGATGGAGCAGGTCGTGCCGTGGGCGAAATTGTGTGCGCTGATCGATCCACACTATCCCAAGCCGGGCAACGGACGACGGCCGAAAGAGCTGGAACAGATGCTGCGGATTTATTTTCTGCAGCAGTGGTTCAACCTGGCAGATCCGGGGGTGGAAGAGGCGCTGTATGACTCGGCGACGCTGCGCCAGTTCGTCGGGATTGACCTGGGCGCGGAGCCGGTGCCGGATGAGACGACGGTGTGCAAGTTCCGTCATTTGTTGGAAGAGCACAACCTGGGAGAAGAAATTCTGGGGACGGTGAACCTGCATTTGCAAGCCAAGGGGGTGCGGATCACGACGGGCACGATTGTGGACGCGACCCTGATTCACGCGCCCAGTTCGACGAAAAACCGCGAGCAGAGCCGGGACCCAGAGATGCATAAGGCGAAGAAGGGGAAGAACTGGTACTTCGGGATGAAGGCGCACGTGGGCGTGGACAGCAAGACCAAGATCATTCACACGGCGGTGGCGACGGCAGCCCATGTTTCCGACGTGGCGATGTTGCCGGACCTGCTGCACGGCGGAGAAACGCGGGTGTGGGGCGACGGAGCGTATCAGGGGCAAACCGAGGTGATCCGCGAGTGCGCGCCACGAGCGCGGGATTTCACCCAGCGGCGCTGTCGCTACTAGGGCCAGATCGTGGATGAAGTGGCGTGGGCGAAGAACCGGACGAAGTCCAAGGTGAGGGCGAGAATGGAGCACGTGTTTCAAGTGATGAAGCCGAAGTTCGGATTCGTGAAAGTACGCTATCGCGGATTGAAGAAGAACGCGCACCGGCTGTTCGTTCGCGCTGGTGAACCTTTTTGTGAGCCGCAGAAAAACTGCTCGCCGTAGCGTAGGCTCGCCCGGCTTCTCCCTGTACGTGCGGTGGGAACGGCGGTGCTGACCAGCTCCAGCATCCGAGACTCGAACCGGCAGCATGGTTTCCTGAGTACTGATGTTAGTCGACGTAGGATGAGCGCTTATGTCCCTAGCGTCTCAACCCGCTCATAATAAGGCATAATAAGGTAAAAACGGAATTCCAGGTAGTACTTTCAGACGAGGTCGGAGTCTGCGCATAATTCAGGCAACACAAAAGTGCGGAACAGGTTCGGCTTCGGTTTTGGAAATGCTGCGACCAGTTCGCGGTATGTAAAACTCGGATAGTGGAGAGTAGCTCGCAACCAACCTCCGGGAACCAGCACCCGCTTTAATTCTGCAAGCGTCCGTGGAATATGCATGTAGGGCAAAGCGACCTCCCAGAACACGCCATCGACGCTTTCATCGCCAAGTGGGATTTGCTCTCCGCGTCCACATAGGTAATGCCAGCCCGGCCATCGTATTTTAGATAGGCTGCGCGAACCCGGCTCAGCTGAATATCGATGCCCACCACGCACCGATTCTCCAACTGTATTCCCAAAACGGGCTACCACACCACCCAGGTCGAGAATCTTCTCCATTTGACTTCGCATCGCTCCATCTAGTGTTTACTGCGTAAATTTAGCAGCGCAACTGACCCGCCAAGACCTTACAAGCGCGACCACTTCTCCAACAATGCGATCTCTGCTAGAGTCATAGTGGGTTAGTTGCGCAGTTTTCGAAGGTGCAGGCTATCCACACAGCATCTCTTCAATTATCATGTTTTTCGGCTGGGTAACAAAGGTGCAAGTCTGCGGTTTCCGGCTCTTCGTGGTTCTGACCCTCTGCGCCAGTGGAGCTCAGATCAGGGCGGCTACCTTTCCTTCAGTGGCGACTCCAATACAATCGGAAATATCCGGTTCCCGTAACTTCGATGGGCCTGCAGAACTGCCGAGAATCTACGTCGAGAGTTCTCTGTCATCTACGCCCTCCCCGGGAAAGACTCTGACGGTGCGCGCTGGTGAAGACCCCTCTCAGACCGTCTCCCGGGCTTCTTGCGGCGACATCGTTCAGCTACAAGCGGGCGCCACCTTCAACAAGCTCGTATTACCCTCGAAAACGTGTGATGACTCGCACTGGATCATTATCCGAACCAGCTCCCCCGATTCCAAACTGCCTCGCGAAGGCACCCGACTTACTCCTTGTTATGCCGGTATTTCGTCTCTCCCAGGACGGCCCACTTTCCACTGCAGTTCGACGGAGAACGTCCTCGCAAAGATCGAATTCAACGCAAAAAGTGGTTCTGGACCCGTGATCCTTGCTCCCGGAGCGAATCACTATCGTCTGATTGGACTCGAGGTAACGCGAGCGGAGTCTGCAGCTGTCATCTATAACCTCATTGGGACAAATAACGGGACCGCAGACCATATCATCTTGGACCGGGTATGGATTCACGGAACTGCGCATGATGAGACCGTGCGAGGCATCATGCTCAGCCATCTTCGTTACGTAGCAGTGGTCGATTCTTATTTTTCCGACTTTCACTGTGTAGCGAAAACGGGGGCGTGTGTAGACTCCCAGGCCATCGCTGGCGGGGTGGGCGAGGACCCAACGGGACCATTCAAGATCGTCAACAATTTCCTCGAGGCTGCTGGCGAAGGCATCATCTTCGGAGGTGGCGAGGCTACTGCTAGCCCGAGTGATATTGAGATTCGCCATAATCACATGTTCAAGCCCATCATCTGGATGAAAGGGCAGCCCGGATTCGTTGGCGGCATCGATGGCAGTCCCTTTATCGTTAAGAATTTTTTTGAACTGAAGAATTCTCAGCGTGTGTTGTTTGAAGGCAATCTCCTCGAAAACAATTGGGGCGGCTTCTCCCAAGCTGGCTTCGCGATTTTGCTGACGCCCAAGAACCAGGCTCGTGGGAAAGAAAGTATTTGCCCGAGCTGCCTCGTAACGGACGTTACGATCCGAAAATGCGTCGTAAGCCATGTCGGCAGCGGATTCCAATTGAGCAATGGAACTTCCGACAGTGGCGGAGCGCCGAAGGACGGCGGGCGCTACAGCATTCACGACGTCATTGTGGAAGATATCCAACCGGGTCTCTATCAAGGGTTTGGCGCGTTCGCTCAGATTTCCACAACTCCTGGCATTTCCGCATCCCCCCCATTACACGACGTTGCCATTGACCACGTGACTGCCGTTGCCGCCCGGGCCGTGCTCATTGTTGGAGGACCCCGTACCGATCCCAGAATGTCGAGCCTCTCGATTACGAATAATGTTTTCGTGACTGGCATGAAGCCTATCGCCTCGAGCGGCGGGGGCGTCGAGAGGAACTGCGCTGCGATGCCAGACTCGAAGACCCCCGAAACCATATTCCACGACTGCTTCTCCTCCTACACCTTTCAGCACAACCTGATTGTCGGGGGAGGAGGGGGCTGGCCAAAGAACAACAAAACTCCCAAGAATATAGTCGAAGTCGGTTTTTCAAATTATAAAGACGGAAACGGAGGCGACTATCGGTTGGCGCCGGGAAGCAAGTTCAAACACGCAGGGGCTGATCAGAAGGACCCGGGCGCAGATCTCGACGCCATCGACGGGGCCATGACGGGAGTCCGATAATCGCCATAAAGCCTTTCCGCATCGGGCGAGGCCGTCGCTATGATGGACATCTGACCCACAATGAGAGTGCTTCAGCTTGGGCCCTATCCGCCGCCGCACGGTGGTGTTCAGACGAATCTGGTCGCCATCCGGTCTTTCCTGCAGAGACGTGGCGTTCCCTGCGCGGTCATCAACGTCACCCGTCATCGCAGACCTGACGCCGATGAGGTCTACTATCCGAAGGGCCCCGCTCAACTCCTCCAACTTCTTCTACGGTTGCGGTATGACGTGATCCATCAGCACTTCGGTGGAATGCTCACCAACCGCATCCTCGCCCTAAGCCTGGCTTGCACCTCTCGGCCACGCGCGAAGTCCGTCCTGACGTTTCATTCCGGTGGCTATCCTTCCACACCGGAAGGGCAATCCCTTCGCCCAAATTCCTTCGCTGGTTTGGTGCTACGGCGCTTTGATGGCTTGATCGCCGTGAATCCGGAGATCATGACCTTCTTCCACAAGATGGGAGTGTCACCACACCGCACCCGCCTCATCTCTCCATATTCCTTCCTCACTGAGGAACCATCTGGCTCTCTTCCAGAGTCTCTCTCCGCTTTCTTGGCTGCACATGATCCAGTTCTGATGTCCGCGGGTCAACTTGAGCCCGAGTACGATCTCGCATTGCAAATCGAGGCCATGCCGCACATTCGGAAGAATTTTCCTGATGCGGGTCTGGTCATGCTTGGATCCGGAAGTCTCATGGACGAACTGCGTGCAAGAATCCAGCAGCAGCCTTGTGCGGAACACATTTTCCTCCCAGGAGACGTTCCCCACGCAGCCACCATGGAAACAATATCCCGATCGCGGATACTGTTGCGCACGACTCTGTACGACGGTGACGCCATCTCGGTGCGGGAGGCCATGCAACTAGGTACGCCCGTGATTGCCACTGACAACACCATGCGCCCCGCTGGTGTGAGCCTCATACCAAAACAAAACTTGCTCGCGCTTCTGCGTGCCATCGAGCAGCAACTCTCACAACCAAAACCGCACAAGGAGTTGCGCCCGGGCGACGAAAGTAATCTGCAGGCTGTTTTCGATCTTTATCAGGACTTGCTCGCGGGAAAGAGGGACTAGAGATCCGTCGGGCCACAGAGGAGCTAACCTTAGTTGAGTCCGACCTTTCAGACCCACGACAGATCCTTGGTCACGAACAACTTTCCGAGAGGTGTCTTCGCCTTGAGATAGAGCTTCATGTCGAAGTAATTCCGGTACATGGCCTGCATGAGTTTGAGATCGGTACGGCCCTTGGCATCGCGATCTTCCGCCGCCAGCGGATAGCCAGTATCTTCCAGCGTCTGTCCGACGAGGCCTTCGAACATCGCGAGTTCCTCGGCAGAGTATCCGCTTTGCCAGCGTCCGACTGGATGGAAGTCTTCCGCAGATCCGCCCTCAAAAGATGTGTTCGGAGAGCTTACCGAACCAATTCCAACTCGACGGATTTGATCATAGTCCAGTTCTTGTTTAATGAACTGGCCGAGCTTCGCGAGGGTTTCTCTCGGTTGGCTGATGAGCTCTTCGAAATGCACTTCAGTATAGTCAGCACCTAACTCGCGTCCATCCCTGCGGCCTTTGTTCACCATCCATTCCCAGTACAACCCAGCCGCCATCTTCGAGGGCTTGTGATCCAACGGCAGCCGTCGGATATAGCCCAACTTGTCCGTTGACAGCGCGACATCCCGCCCATCCCGGATAATATGGATCACTAGCGCATCGGGAATTGTTTCCTTGATCCGATGCAGGTAGAGGATGTGTTCCGGTGTCGTGTCTGCCCAGCGGTTGACGCCCTGTTTCAGGGCAATTTCAGACATGACGATCCGCAGGAAATCACCACCGTTCCTGCACTGATCCATCACTTTCGGCGCGATCTCGTGCCTGTCCAAGCCGGATAGAGTAAACAGGCGGCTATCGAACCACGCCTCCAGCAGCTTCCGCTTGTTCGGTCCGAATGAGAGGTCCCCAAACCGCGGCTCCAGCAAATTGAACACGCTGGATTCGATTCTGTACACCGCAAAGTTTCCTGCCGAGAGCAGCATGTGATAGAGCAGAGTCGTGCCCGACCGTACGCAGCCCACCACAAACACTGGTGCTTGGTTTCGCGCGAGTTTCTGCGAGCAACTTGAGATCGCTGGTATGCTTTCCATCATTGCTCTGCTCGCAGTCTATCGAAAGCAGCGTACCGTTTCGTCCAGGTTCACGGCTGCACTTGCATGGCGGACGCCGGCGGCGGAATCACGCCGTTCTCAGCAGAGAAAATGTTTGGGCTCCGGCTCGCGATACCCCAGCTTGATCGGGCTTCCATGAAATTTCTGTGCCACAGTTCCAGCACCAACATGCGCCATAACATACCTGAGCGGTTGCGGCGTTCACTGACATGCTCATCGATGAGCGCCCGGACCGCGTTCGGCCTGAAGTAGCCACGCTGCAGCGTGCGAGGTTCCAGCAGCACGCCCCAAAATTTAGCTCTAGTTTCGTTCCGCGTCCACTCCACCAGTGGCAACTGGAAGCCCTGTTTCCTCCGGTGAAGCAATGCGGGGGGAATCCCAAGGCGCTCTGCCAACTTTTTCAGAACATGCTTCCGTGTCCCGGCTCGAAATTTCCACTCCACAGGAAGACATGTCACCCACTCCACAAGCTCATGGTCGAGCAGGGGCACGCGGACTTCGAGCGACGCCGCCATGCTCATCCGGTCGACCTTGGTGAGAATATCGGAGGTCAGATAGGTTTTCGTATCAAGATACAGCAGGCGACTCAACCGGTCCCGGGCTGGCGCTTCGTCGTAGAGCCTCTGCCATTCCAGCTGCGGATCAGGAAGCCGCTCTGCACTCTCCAGAAATTCCCGCGTGAACAGGTCCCTTTCACGATGCAGAGCTGGCAAAAACGAGATTCCATCCAGATACCGATCACGGTGATTCAGCGATGCATTCCAAGCCAGGTTTTTCCCGTACATTCCGGCGGGAATGAGGCCGTGAATGCGATCGCGATAGATTGGTCCCAACCAGCGCGACAAGGAATCGAATTTCGTTCGTTCCATGGCCACCAGATAGCGATCATACCCGGCAAATAGCTCGTCCCCACCGTCGCCCGAGAGCGCGACCGTCACCTCCCGTCGTGCCATCCGGCATACGTAATAAGTGGGCAGCATGGACGAATCCCCGAACGGCTCCTCCATCATTCCCGAAAGGTAGGTCAACGTATCCTCTAAATCCGGCTCGAGCACGAGTTCTTGATGCTCGGTCCCGAACCGTTCCGCCACTAGGCGCGCGTATTCGGACTCGTTGAACTGCTCAGACCGAAAGCCGATGGAAAACGTCTTAACCCGCTTGGCGCTCGTGCGCGCCATCAATGCTACGATGATGGAGGAATCCACCCCGCCGCTCAGCAAAGCCCCCAAAGGCACGTCGCTGATCAGACGGATGCGTACGGCCTCTTCAAGCCGCCGCTCCAACTCATCCAGACATTCGTTTTCGCTGACCGGCGGATGCGTGCCGTAGTCGGGCAGATCCCAGTATTGGCGAATCTTCACCTCGCCCTGGCGGAATTCCATCAAGTGCCCAGCCGGTAACTTCCGAATTCGCTCGAACGCGGTGTGCGGATCAGGGATATAACCGAAATAGAAATACTGCAGCAATCCTTCAGAATCGATCTCCGCCAATTCAGGATGCACAGCGAGAATCGTCTTGATCTCTGATCCGAAGATGAGCCGGTCCCGATGGAGAGCGTAATGCAACGGCTTCTTGCCCAATCGGTCGCGAGCCAGCAGCAGCGCGTCTTGCTTCGTGTCATACAGCGCAATCGCGAACATGCCACGAAGTTTCTTGACGCAGTCCGCACCCAACTCTTCATACAGGTGGACGATGACCTCGGTGTCGCTGTGGGTGTAGAACCGGTGTCCCCTGCCCTCCAGTTCGCGGCGTAGTTCCGGAAAGTTGTAGATCTCTCCATTGAATACGACCCAGACCGTATGATCCTCGTTGTGGATGGGTTGTTTTCCCCCGGTCAAATCAATAATGCTGAGACGGCGCATGCCAAGTCCCACCGCCCCGTGAGCATAGATTCCTTCGTCATCGGGTCCCCGATGAACGATCGTCTGGCACATCCTGCGCACCGAGGAGGCGTCGACGATATCGCCTCGACTACCTACAATGCCCGCTATTCCACACACTGGCGAATCTCTCCCTCACCTTTGTTTAGATCGTGCAATCCCGAGCAGCGGTGAAGCTTATGAAGTTATCTCGTCAGAAAATCCGACGACATTCTTTCAGTCACCACTTACTTCCTGAGTTACACTGAGCACGAACCAAAATAACACGTCAACTTACCAAAGTTACCTGGGGTCGAGAAACTTTCTTATTAAGGACTCTTCTCTGATTCAGATCTTCTCTTGAGGGTGGTTTTTCCATGGGCGATCCAGCGGCGATTCTCACGATCGCGCAAGTGTATCCCACGAGGAAATACGGGTACAGGTTGTATTCGGTGGAAGCGAAACAAGCTCCTATGAGATATGCGACTAAGCCGGCCCCTACACCCTGAGTAAAGAGCCTGAATTCCGGGTCGCCATGGTACTTTGCCGAATTCCGGACGTGGCTTACGTTCTTCAGCGCTGCTCCAATCGCAAGAAGAAAGAGGATCATAGCCGGAAAGCCCGCTTCAGCAGCCAATTCCGTGTACGTGTTGTGGGCCACCACCCAGCCTTTGTCTACCAGAATGAAACATCCTGGGCCTACGCCGAAAAGCGGATGAGTGACAGCAACCATGATGCTTTTCTTCAGAAGAGTCTTCCTGGCGTCAAGCGAACCCTTATCGCCTGATCCCTCAACGTTCCCTGCCAAAATGCTCGCTACTCGCGCGCGATAGTGGGCACTGGTTAGCGCGACACCCAAGCCCAGAAACAGCAAGATAGCAGTAATCCATACAATGTACCGACGTTTCCCCTTGATTCCATATTCCCAGACGCAAACGCCCAAGCTCAGAATGAATGCCAGTAATCCGCTTCGCGAGTAGGTCAGTACAATTCCCACGGCCATGAATGCGAGTCCCACTACCCACAATATTTTTCTTGGGCCGCGCGTGCGCAACAGGAATGCCAATCCTAGAGGAAAACTGATTGCTATGTTTATGGCGAGATCGTTGGGATTTTCCAAAATGCTTTTCTGAATACCTTCAAGCCGGCCATCTCGCGAGTGGCGCAGCAGGATAGAAAAAAAGGTTACGAACGCCACCGCGCTCACCTGAATCCAAAGCAGCTTACGCAATCCGTCTACCGAGACGACCGCCATGCTAATGAGCATGGCAACAACGGCTGTTTTGGAAAACTTATCGACGACTGTGGAAAAGGCCCCGCCCCTCCATATCGCGAATGGAACGCAGAGTGCCATTTGAAAAACTAGCAACCAAAGAAACTTGACGGCGGGGGGAATCTTGGTCTTCACACCTGCCATTCCTACGAGGAGCGCCACCATGCCAATGATTCCCGTAATTTTCGCCATCGGAATGTACGACAGCCCGGGAATAAAATCTTCGGGGCGGTAGTAGTAAAGCCACGAGAAAGCCACTAAGGCTGCGTAGACAAAAGGCCGGCGGCCAGCCGGCGCCAATGATGCGGGTGCCGTCTCGATCGCAACCGACTGTTCCGTTCCTTGTGCCCATGCAGTTTGCATCGTCATGAACGAATCTGATTCCTTTCGTTTTCATCGCCTTTCGCCGCAGCGCTAGAACAGTCCCGTCTATCGCCAGGCTGTACGGCGGCCTACAATGATGTGCGCCAGAGCAACTAATGCCGCGGCATTAAGCATCACAAATGTGCCAGGCGCATCAGCAATTCGAGCCAGAATCCCTTGCCTCAGCAACCGACTGAGTGCCATCGCGCTGAGTGCGTAGAAACACAACTGGGCAATGAATACTGCCCGATAAAATAAGCCGTTTAGTGCGAAAGAACTCAACAGCACGGTTGCCAATGCAAAGGGTACGGCCAAACGCAGGAGCTTGTGGCTTACAAACTCAAACCGGAGGGGGTTGTCGCGGCTAAGCAACCAGGGTGCCAACTGGACGAGCTGATAATTTCCACTGAGTGTCCGAACTTTTCTCGAAAACTCGCGAGTGGCTCCGAGGTTGGGAACGTCCCATGCCCGAGCCCTTGGATCGAACACGACACGTTTCCCCTGACGAGCAACGTGCATCGGCAGGTATACATCGTCGAGAATCGTTCCCGGCGGAACGGCAGTGAGCAACTCGCGCCGGATCGCATAGAGCGCTCCCGTCGCTCCCACCACGGAACCTGATGCCGCCTCCAATTCGCGAACTCGCTTTTCGATACGCCAATATAGACTTAATCCCTGCCCACTTTCCCCCTGGCTGGGATCACCCAGCATCAGTTCGCCACTGGCACACCCCACCTCAGGATCGCTGAAGTTTTCAGTCAGGAGGCGTAGTGCTTTTGGTTCTATCTTCTGGCGCGCGTCGGTGAACAAGACTAGATCTCCCTGAGCTGCCTGGATCCCATCGTTCAATCCGACAGCCTTTCCTCGCGAGATCTGGTTCAGAACGATTGTCATTCGCGAATCGCGTCCCCATTCGCGCAATATCTCTTCTGTCCGGTCGGTTGATCCGTCGGAAACTACGATCATGTGGTATCGATCCGCAGGATAATCCAGACTGATCAGATTGTGCAGCTTCGAGTCAATCGTCTTCTCTTCGTTGCGCACCACCATCACGACCGACACAAATGGTATGAATGAGCCCTGCCTCACTGGCCGGTAGCGCCAGAACATCCGAAGTCGCAACCAGCATACGTAGCCAACGTATGTGTAGGCGACCAGCGCCGCGGCCAACCAGAAAATCCAAGTCATACGTGCTCTCTCTTGAGGAACATGAAGAGAATCCTTAGCTGGTCGATCCTATTCCGGGTTGGAATTGGCGCGTCTCATTTCGCACCTCGCCCGAGCAAAACGATCTTGAATGTCTGAAAAATGATCCATAAGTCCAACCCGACCGAAGCATTCTTGATGTAAAACAGGTCGTACTGCAGCTTCTCCCGCGCATCTTTTAAAGTATTACCGTACTTGTATTGCACCTGAGCCCAGCCGGTAATGCCCGGCCGCACGACGTGGCGCACGCCGTAATACGGAATCTCCTTGCTCAGGAACTCAACAAATTCGGGTCGTTCCGGACGCGGCCCGACGAGATTCATGTCTCCCTTGAGCACGCACCAGAGTTGCGGAATCTCATCCAGCCGAGAGGTTCTCAGGAACCTGCCCACACGGGTAATCCGCGGATCGTTGTCGGTCGCCCACGTGGCACCGGTATCGGCTTCAGCATCTTTTCGCATGGTGCGGAATTTGTAGCAATGGAAAACTGAGCCGGCCCGTCCTACTCGTTTTTGTCGGTAAAACACCTGTCCCGGAGAATCGAGCTTGATCGCCAGCATGATGAAAGGAAACAAGGGCAAAGTCAGGAGCAAGGCGAAAGCCACTACCGACATGCAAAGAAAGCGCCGCAGCAGCGACCATCCGCCAAAGCTAAAGCCTTCGGCAAAAATAAGCCAGCTTGGGTAGAGTTGGTCAACCTCGATACGTCCGGAAATCTTCTCCAGCCACGAGGTAGCCTCCTCGACCTTCACGCCAGTCAGTCGAAGGTCGAGCAACTCTTCCACCGGCAGAGTCAAGCGCCGATCGGGCATGGCGACAATCACGCGGTGTACGCCCCTATCCCGTGCAATAGCGCGCAGATGCGATGCCACCTTTTCGCGCGTGAATTCGCCTGAAATGTTACCCGTCCAGCCCACTACCTCGACGCCTAGTTCCGTGCGTTTCCGCAAACCGTCCAGCAGACGTTGCGCCCGGTCCCCCGTGCCCAGAACATAGACCCGCTCCCGGAAAAACGGTTGCTGCGCAATCCAGGAGTGCGCCACCCGCCAGCCAAAGAGCGAAACTGTCAGCACGGTCAGCCCCAAAGCGGCGCCTGGAATAAAATCGCGGCCAGGCAACCAGCGATGGTACACAGAATCGACCGCCGCCAGGGAAAAAGCCAGCAGTCCCAAAACCAGCAGCATGCGGAATGCCTGATCCCAGCCGCTGCTAAGTTTTCCCGAATCGTACAGATCAAAGCCGTGGGCCAGCAGTAGCACGAGGACGGTAATACCGATGATCTTTACATATCCACCTTCGATGAAAAGTTCGTTGTTGAGGCGCAAAGAAAGACTGCCGTCCGAACCTGAAATCATCGTGCCCGCGAGCATTGACAGCGACGTACCCACGACAAAAGATACCGATGCAATCAGCGCTTCGCCCCCTAGCAGCAGGAGGGTTCGCATCGGGTAGTAGACTTTGAAGATCCGAATCACCTGGTCCCCCTACTCCTTGGCCGTGAGTACCTTTTTGTCGTAAGCCTCATAGTAGTAATGCGCGTAGGGCGCCGTGTCCTCATTGGTTCCGTTCAGCACCACCCCGATTAGGCTCTGGTCGGGAAATTCCTGGCGGGCTCTGCGGGCTACATCCGAGGGCGTCGAGTTCGAGCGGACCACCATCAGCACGCCATCGCAAGCTTTGGCCAAAACACTGGCGTCGGAAACTGGGACCGCCGGTGGAGAATCGATGATGACCCAGTCAAACAATGGCTCAAGTCTCTGCAACAACATTTTCAACCGGCCATTGCCAACCAGTTCGGAAGGATCTTCAATGCCTGTGCCGCTGGGAATGAAGAACAGATTTTCCATAGGGCCTCGCTGCATGATGGAGAACTCGTCGTTCCGGCCTTGCAGATAATCGGAAAGCCCCGGTCCGGCCGTGGTTCCGAGCATCAGGTGCAACCGTGGTCCTCGCAGATCGGCGTCGATCAGCAACACGCGGCGTCCATGCTGCCGCACCATCACCTGAGCCAGGTTCGACGATGTGAACGACTTGCCTTCTTTCGGCAGCGCGCTGGTCACGAGCAACGTCTTCAGCGTCATACGCTCGCGCATGTGGTAGAGCCGGGAACGAAGAGTGCGATATTCTTCCGTACCACGAACGGTATCGTCGCCATTCATAAACAGCGTGGTCGCCGAATCGGGCTTCCACTCCGTCTGCGGACACCGGGCCAGCATTGTTTCCAGGCTAAAAGGACTGCCGAAACTCGGGGCCGCTCCAATCCCCGTCGTCGCCGGCAAGCTATCTCCCGGCGGCGCTTCCTCAAACACGGGTGGGTCGACTACGGGAGCCGTGGTGAAAGTGGGCTGCCCGTCGCCTCCCCGGACCGCTGCCCGCTCCTGTTCGGCTTTCTTTAACGCTTCGTGAATTCGGCTCATAGTTTCCTTTCATTGGGGGGGTCTTTTTCTTCCTGGCGCAAGCGATCGGCCAGGGTGGCCAGCGAACGTAACGCCTCCACAAGATCAAATTTTTCTGCGCCGGGTGCGGGTGCAGGGGGCACCATTGCTCCGGACGTGGTGTTGTCACCCAAATCGAAATCGCGGGCTACGCCCTCGACGACGGAAGGACCGATGATTTTTTGCTGATCGACGAAGGCGCTCACCAGACAGTGTTCGCACAAAAGATTGATGACGCGCGGAATGCCCATGGCGTGGCTATGAATCGTGGCCACAGCCTCGGGCTCAAAAATCTGCTGCCCGTTCGAGCCTGCGATCCGCAACCTCTGTTGTACGTAGGCCCGTGTCTCATCCAGGGTCAGGGCGTGCGTCTTGGCTCGCAGCGTCAGACGCTGTCGTAGCTGCCGCAGCTGGGGCTGCTTCAGCTTCTGTTCCAGTTCCGGTTGTCCCACCAGAACAATTTGCAGCAACTTCTCGGTGAAGGTCTCGAGATTGGTGAGCATCCGAATCTCTTCCAACACTTCATCGGAAAGATTTTGGGCCTCGTCCACGATCAGCACGGCGGTCTCGCCAGCCCGGTAGCGGTCCAGTAGCCAGTTGTATAAACGGAGGAGAATCTGGCTCTTCGCCCTTGAATCATGTTGAATGCCGAAGTCGGCCATCATGTAGTCAAGAAACTGCGGCACGTTCATCCGCGAATTGAAAATGAAGGCGGTTGCCACCTGCTGCAGCCGGAGCCATTCCAGCAACTTATTGATCAGCGTGGTTTTGCCCGTTCCTACTTCGCCGGTGAGCAAGACAAAGCCTTTCCTGCTCTGGATTCCATAAGTCAAGCAGGCCAGCGCCTCCTCCGTATGCCGCGTTAGAAACAGATACCGCGGGTCCGGATTGACGTTGAACGGGTTTGCCCGAAGTCCGTAGAACTCTTTGTACATAATATGGTCCGCGCTGCCCGCTCTTTAGACGGAAAGCGTGTCTTTCTCCAAATCAGGCTTCTTATTTCTATGCCAGAACTTGCCGTATTTGGATTCCGCAGCACCTGCGATTGCGCCCACCCAGGGCACGGTCACCAGAATCGGCAGATCCAGCGCCGCTTCGGCGTCCGCCTCGGTGCGAATCGACTTGTCGCGCAATTCTAGCCACATTGACAATGCGATTCCGAGGACCAGTCCCGCGCCCAAGCCACCACCCGCAAAAAGCAAACGGTTCGGGAAGCTGGGGGAATCCGGCAGATTCGCCGGGTTTAAGGGAAACATCCGCTCGCCCTGCGACTGGTTGTTCATCTTCACGGTCAGATCGGCCGTGCTCTTTTTTGCAAGGAGGTCCTGATAGGCCTTCTGTGCGTTCTCGTAATCGCGCGTCAGTCCCTTGTACTGTTCTTCAATCGCAGGACTAAGAGTCACTTTCCCCTGATACGACGCAATTTCCTGCTGCAGTCTTTTCTGATCCCGTGTGGCCGCCGAAATCAGGTCCGAGTACTGATGGATCTGCAAGCGTAGTTGCCGGATCTCCGGTGGCTCAGTGCCTGAGGCCTTGTCGTTGCGCAGGTCAGTGGTATCTGGCGCGGCATTGCTGATCTCTGCCAGCTTCTTTTTAACCTCGGAGATATCAGCCTTCGTCTTGATGACATCGGGGTGATCATCGGTGTAGCGTGCTTGCAGTTGCAGCAATTGCGATTGCAGATCGGAAAGCTGCTTCTCTAGAGTTTGCGGATTGGTGGCGGATTGCGTCGACTTCCATGTCGCTAACTGCTGCGCCAGCATGGACTCGGTGTAAGACTTATCCTGTTGGGCCCGGTTTAGAGTTTGTGTATTCGCCTCCAGCTGGGAGTTCAATCCCATCAGGATTTTCAGATTGTTGTCTTCATCGCCCGGAAGCTGTCCCACATACTGCTTCTTGAAAGCAGCCAGTTTCGAATCCAGATCGTCCAGATTCCGCTTGCCATCTTCGATGCCCCGATCTAGCACATCACTCGTCCCTTGGGCTGTGGCCTGAATCTCTTTCAAGTTCTCGGTCACCATAAGGGAAGTCAGTTCATTGCAGATCTGCTGCGCCTCATGCGCATTGGGAGCCGTGAAGCTCACAGTAAAACCAGGCACGGGACTGCTCTGTCCCGGCTTCCTTTTCGCAGTTCCGCCGATGAGCGAAAGGTCGCTGATCACAGGCTCCACGGCCATGTTGGCCCGGATGTCTTCGATAATCTCACTCGTTTCCTGGCTGCTTTTGTTGGGGTAGATTTTCTGCACGATGGGTTGTAACTGCGTCTGGCTCAAGACCTGTTGCTGCAGTGTCGCAACCCGAGCCGTCCAGTCATCCGAAACCACAGGCTGAACCATGTTCTCGGGAACCTTCTGCCTTTCCACCAAGATGGTTGATTGCGAGGTATACTTCGGCGGGAAGGCATAGGAGATCAGGAATCCCGCCACTGGCGCCAACACGGCCGGAATCAGAATCACCTTTGCCCGGCGGCGCAACATCGCCAGATAATCGTCCATCGTGAGTTCGCGGTTCTCAATCATCTCTTGTATCCATTCTGGCCGCTGCCCTTGCTATCCAGGGCAATAACGCAGCCGCCTGAAATCAATCCAGCCGAATCGGCCGGGGCGTCCAATCCAAACCAAAGGTGATGACTTGCCGGTTCGAAATCCGGTTGCACGGAGTACCGGCTACGCAAAACGAACCGTCAAATGCCAGTTCATTGAACTGATAACTCAAGAAACCATGGAAATTATGCCCAAACTGCCGGTGCACTCCGCCACCCAAAAAGCCGTAATGGTAAGTGTTTGCGTTGAATCCAGGACAAAGAGGTAAACCGGTTGGGTTGGCTTGGCCCTGGTAAACGCAAGTCCCGAGTTGCTGAGCGCTCAATTGCTGAAGGCGGGCGTTGCGCGAATAGCCGAGATCGATAAAGCCGTTCCAGACCCGCGACAGCGGCCTACTCAGCGTTAGTCTTGCAAGATCAGTTTGCGCTCCAGCAAATATGCCCGAACCGCTGGTCTCGTAACGCTGATAGGTTAGGTCCAGCGAGGTACGCGGAAACTTGTAGCGCAGTCGAAACGTTCCAGCGACTCCAACCCTTGTGTCTTTGATGGTCGTGGGAATCACCGTGTCGCCCAAAAGTTCGCACAGCAAAATGGATGTCACCGTCGGATTGCTACAGACGGCACTCTGACTGTCGAGTCTCGTGATCTGCGGCCCGGCTCCGATTAGCAGGTCCATTCTTCCGCTGATGCGATGTCCATACATGCCTTGGATTACGTGAGTGTGAAACGCCATCCCTGAAACAGAAAAATCGAAGCTCTGATACCCGTAGACGAGCGCTACCTGGGTGTGAGGAGTGAGGACTCGATCGTAGGCCGCCTGGGCCGACAATTGGGAAACACCTATGAATGAGGTGCCGCTCGTAAAGTCGCTTCCGTAGAAGTGAGTGAAGGCATAGCCTCCAGCCGCGGTGATCGAAGACTTGGGAGTGAGATTCTCCGTGACGTCCACATCCGCGACGTTCACGATGCGAGGCACTAGTCCGAAAGTTCCTAATACAGTGCCTCCCACGAAGGCCCCAAGCGGCGTGTTCGCGAGCGAGCCAACACCTTGTGCGCCGATGGATCCGTAAGACGCTCCAAAATTCCCCTCCGGCAGATAGCTGAAACTATCCCGCAACGCCAGCTGACCGCGTTTCCACGTGATCTTCTGACCGAGATCCATCTGCTGGAGCAACTTCGCTCCTTGTCCTTGCACCGAGTAGTAGCCCACTCCGCCAACGTAATCGATGGCAAGGTCGTAATTGCTCCACAACCGCCGGAGTTCCAGGCTCCCCAGAGCATGAGTGAGCGAGGTAAAGTGTTGGCTGCCACCCAGCGCGCTGGCGGCGTTCGAGTCTGCCGACTCGCTGAATGTCGCGCCCGGCTGGAGGTAGCTTAGGGGCGCGGTATGCGGCTCCAAAGATGGCAGGTCCAGGCCCGAGATGGGCGGATTCTCGCTGACCGGCGCCGCCGAATTGTCCTGCCCGTAAGCCGGAACCGGCTGCTGTGGTGTGCTCTGCGAAGAATTCTCGTCAGGCGGAGTCGTGTCCTGCGCCCACGCCGCGCTCAGCGCACAAGCCATCATCGCTACGGTCCAGATGCTGGTTCGTTTCCTCATCGCATCCTCACGGCACCACCAGTGTGTCGCCCGGCTTGAGAACGATGTTCTGTTCCGGATGATTTCCCTTGACCACTTCCTTGTAGTTAAACGGCAGCTTGTCCTGCTTGCCATTCTCGGTGCGCAACAGATAAATGCCTTTCAGATTGGCGAACTGCGTAAAGCCGGCCTGCGAGAGTGCCTGCAGCATGGTCATGTGCGGCAACAACGGCATGGGCCCGCTGTGCAACACTTCTCCAGTGACAAAAATTCGGCGGCTATTCATGGCTGTCACCACGACGGTCACCCGCGGATCAGCGATATATTTCTTCAGCTTCTCGGTGATTGAATCCTTCAACTGTAGCGGCGTCAGCCCGGCTGCTGCTACGTCGTTGAGCAGCGGCATCGAGATCTTCCCGTCAGGACGCACCGGCAGTGTCTCGGTGAGATCTGGTTCCTTCCACACTGAGATATGCAGGGTGTCGTCGGCGCCAATCACATAATCGGACGCCGCCCCCGCGTCGGACGCAGGTGCCGTACCCTGCATCGCATTCGCAGGCTTATCGTTTTTGGCATCAGAAATCGACTGTGCCCGCGCCCCGGCCGCGAACAAAACGAGGGTCAAGAGCGCCGATGTTTTCATGACTTTCTTCATGCTTTCTCCCGCTATGAAGCGATTACGCTCCATAACCTTCGTATCCAATCTGCTTCAGCTTGTAGAGCAGGGCCTTGTAGCTGATCTGCAGCTCTTCGGCAGCTCGTCGACGGTTCCAGCGCGTGCGCGTTAAGACTTTCAGGATCAGTTCTTTCTCGGCCTCGTGCGAAGCCGCCCGAGACGCCGCCTTCAACGACGTTCCGCCGCCATTGCTACTGTGGGGCTGCCGCAATAGTGCCCGCAAACCTCCCATGGCCAGCCGCTCATCTCCCAGAGCGACCAGGACGCGAACGGCACTTTCCAATTCGCGTAAATTGCCCGGCCATGCATATTCGTCAAACAAGCGCTGCATGTCTGTGCTGAGCTCCGGAACCGGACGGCGAAATTCCTCCGCGTACTTCCGCAGAAAATGCTCTATCAGCAGCGGGATGTCCTCTTTTCTCTGCCGCAATGGAGGCAGCCGCAGACATACGCCACTGATCCGGTAATACAAATCTTCCCGCAGCCGCCCAAACTTGACCTCAACCTCCAGGTCGCGCGAGCTTCCGCAGATCAACCTCGCCCAATACCCGTTGGAGTTTTTCTCCGAGGCTCGTAACAACATGTCTCTTAAATGGGACTGCGAACTGGCGTTCAATTCAGCCAACTCTTCCAGAAATATGGTGCCCGCGCCGGAGTGGGCTGCAGCCTCGCAATGGGCCACTTCGAGATCTTCCGGTCTCACAGTCGAACACTGGAAGCAGCGGAACGGTTGCGCGCTTCGCCGCGACATTTCGTGAATTCGCCGGGCGGTCGCATGTTTGCCCGCGCCCGTCTCGGCTAGCAGTAGGACTGGAACATCGCTCTGTGACAACTCGCGGATGACAGCCTCCACGGGTCGCATGCTGGCGCTGATGCCCTCTACGAACGTTCCAGACAGCTGCGTTGGAACGTCCTCTCCCCGAGTGGCGTTTGCACTAGGCAAATTTTTGCCCATTTTTGCCCTTTTCGTTATATGGCCGAAGCCCCAATGATTTCCTATCTCTTCCCAAGTGCAAGGGAATTGCCGAATCGATGCCTTCGGCTCTGAGAGTACGCATTGATCCATCCCATTATTGTTTTCAACAGCTTAGAACAAGATTTAACATTTAGGGAAGGGCGTTTAGCGGAATCGAAAGCCTTTCGGACAGCATACTACAAGGGGAAAATAGGAAATGTTTTTCCTACAAGGGCTCGTCGCAGAGACACGCGGGAAGGCATCTCAATTTATCCTCACATTTGCGACAGAGATCACAAAAGGTCACTTCCTTACGATAGCTGCAGCCCAAGATTTACCAATATTACCCTGGTAATTGCGGCTGGGGGACCAAAGTTTGCCGCTCTGCGGTTCCGTGAATGGATTTGATTTCTTCTTTCTGGCGTGGCGCGCCATGGGGCGGAATCTGGCATGCAACCTCCGGCGGTGAACCTGCCTTCTCATTGCGCGCGCCCTTCCTTTCGCTTATCCTGAGATTTCCCCCTGGGCGCTTTTTGTACTCGACCCGTGACTCAACTCGTGCAAACTGAGGCTTCGACTACAAACAAGCCCTTGGCAGCCGCATTGACGCTTCAAGGCTGGCAGCTAGGCCTTCTCGGCGTACTTGTCCTGTGGCTCTACTGGAGCGTGCTGTTTCATCTGGTCGGACAGTGGTGGCATAATCCCAACTTCTCGCACGGGTTCTTCGTGCCCCTGTTTTCTGCTTTTGTGATCTGGCAGGACCGCCACCAGTTTGCC
>Ga0209166_10000544_pt1 | contig 40156 bp, 32 predicted proteins | sample Coa_R1_3_FD_187151 | JGI IMG/M metagenome (GOLD analysis project Ga0209166, IMG submission 187151) | Surface soil microbial communities from Centralia Pennsylvania, which are recovering from an underground coalmine fire - Coalmine... | ecosystem: Environmental > Terrestrial > Soil >...
GGGAATGATCGCACAGATCCAATACCACGGCCACTCTAATTCCGGGAGGCGTCAGGGAGGCGGTGGCGGACTGGATCTTGTTGGCGTGTGTTCAGCCCTTCGTCTTCGCGGTCCAGAAACGGGCTTCGCGTCTTCAAAGCCGACTTATCGTTACCAATGCGGCCAACTTCGTCTTTCAGTCTGCCGTAACAGAAGTGATCGGGTGAATTTCCCGCCAGCCGTGGCCTGGGTCGTGATCCTCGACAAAGGAGCCTGTGACTTTGACGTGTGCTCCCTCGGTCAGTGCCGAAAACTTTTGCGTGAAGCCCTGGCAAGACACAATCACATCCTTCTGAGTTGGTGTATGGTCGCACATCGGCTCAATGACAAGCGCATTGTTCTGCTTGCTCTTGTTAATCGCGTTCAACATGCTGCTGAATTGCGGGTCTATCCTCCCCGTCCAAGGCAGTCTGTTGCACAATCCACTTGTACACCTAGCCGCCGATAGCTACGACGAGTATTCACTCACTATCGGACGCGGTGATATTGTAGCGATGGTTACGGATGGGCTCACAGAGTCACACGTGATCGTTGGAGATGCCTACGGCTATCGGTTTATGAACGTAATCGAGACGCATGCGGGCCAAAGCGCACAAACAATTGGCGAGGCGATCCTAGACAGTTGGCGGGCACATCCCCGAGAGGGAGACCACGCGGACGATGTCACCGTGATTGTGGTTGGTGTCCGGTGAAACCTCAGACGGCGGTGCCGTTTTGATGCCTCTTATCATCTCGGAAAGGTCAATGCAGGGTATCACGATCTTAGATTGCAACGGTCGGATCACTCAGCGGGTACCGGGATCACCGGAGCCAGGGGGAGCGGAGATACTGCGTGATAGGTTCCGACAGGTAATAGCCGAAGGTAAAAAGAGTCTGATCTTAAACCTTGGGCGGGTGACCTATATGGACAGCTCCGGTATCGGAGAACTCGTCTCTGGCTTCACAGCAGCGAAGAAATGTGGTGGAAGCCTTAAGCTTCTGCACTTGGCCAAGAAAGTACATGACATTCTAAAGATAACGAAACTCTACACGGCATTCGAAGTTTTTGACGACGAGGTGGACGCGTTGCAGTCATTTGGCCTTGCTGCGTTGTTCCACCACTGCCGATGTCCACTTTGTGGGTTGCGTAGCATGCCCCCGCAGATCGTAGGAGAGAGTTGCTGGCGTCCCCAGAACTGCTTCCATTGTGGTGCTGCATTCACTGTGGAAGTGTCCAAAGCGACGCCATTCGATACCCTCCTAGTTAAGACGGTGACCCTCGAAGGCTCGTGGGGTGAATATTACACACTCCTCTCTGGGACGCCGTTCACCATAGAAGTCCCTTCCACACTCACACTATTCTCGAGCCACGCGCTAAGGAAAATCTGGAGTGCGATTCCGAAACCGCGCAGGGTAATCTTCAATCTTCGGCGCGTAAACACCTACGAGACCTTTGCGTATTTACCGGGACGGCTGGTTATATGGGGATAACCGAAAAGGCAACGGGAGAGTTAATGATGGTGCTGGAAGAGATGATTTTTGGACCTCCACCCCCTGACTTTATTCCCACGCCATCGGTTGGCTTCTGCAAGGCCTTGGGAGAGGACGACGTGCACGTACAGGTTAACGCACCGGCGTCTTTAGCTTATCCCGCGAATGCAGTCGTGTTCTCCGCAAAACATCAGATTCTTCTAATTAACGATGACCCCACCTTTCCGGTGCCGGGACTTCCATCGTCTGCAAAGAGTGACGCAAAGTTGCTCGCAACAATTCTCGCCTTGGAGAGTGTAAAACTAGCTTTACCGCGACTAAAAGACATGACTCCCCAACAGATCGCGGAATTCCGGGCCGAGACAAAGAGCCTTGTAAAGCCATTCCGAGTACAAATGCTTGAGTTGTCTCGCCAGTTAAATTCTGCGATTGACTCCAATATGACTCTTTCAGAAGTACAAAAGGAAGCAAAGTTTCTCGTTGAGAGCACGGTCTATCCAGAACTTGAACATCTGAAAGAAGAAATTGAGGACTTGCATAAACCCTGGTATCGCCGTGCCGTGGATTTGGCAAAGGACGTTCCAGAACTTTGCACCAATTTTGTTACTCTTTCAAAAGGCATGGCGTTGGCCAAAGTGTTCAGCAGGATTGCCATAGCACTAGCCGATCTTAGGGACGAACAACTGGACAAAGGGCACAAGTTGCAGAGGGCTGGTCTTCACTATCTGCTCAAGGTGCGCGGGTGATATCTTCGAGCACTTTCAGACACTTCGCCAACTTGACCGACGCGCACAGGCTCCCGCCGACAGATTTGGCTACGCTTTGACGCACTTATCGGGGACTTCCTCCCAGGCGCTACAAGTGGTGATAAACACGTCTGAGAAAGTGTCTAAAGAGTTCATCGCGATTGTAAGTAACCCTCGGAGCAAATTGGGTCATAGTGTCGTCCAGCGCTTTTTTGAATTCGTGATCAAGATGATCAACCACGTCTTCAATTTTGATTTCTGCCATTTGCCAAGCCACCTCCTAAATGAATTTTATTCTCTCAAGCGTTGGAAGTTCCCAAGAGAGAACAATGCGCTGCCCGAATGAAGTTGAATGGTAAACGTCAGACAGAGTGCACGGTTGACAAGTGCGGGTCTTAGTGACCGTCATGCTCGATCCGCTTACGTGCTCGCCATTCTTCAGTGTGGGCATTTGTTACCGCCCTAATCAATGCCAAGGCTTCATCAGCCTTGCCATGCTGCACATAAATTTCGGCTAAGTTGGTTTTCGTCACTGAATCATCCCGCCTGAGAGTTAAGGCGCGTTCATATTCCACCGCGGCCTCGTCGTGGCGTTCCACAGCGTGCAATGAGTATCCCAAGAGAACATGGCCATAACTATCTTCAGGCCGAGAGGCAGAATAAGCTTGCAAGTAACGGATGGCAGAATCGTATTGGCGATTAACAATGTCTGTCCGTCCTTGGTACAACCACAACGCCGCCAGGAAGGCCCGATTCTTTGATGGCTTTCGGAGCAGTCGAACCAACCAAAAGCCAACGAGCAATCCCGCGATGAGCCCGCCTAGATGGGCAACGTAGTCGATGCCGGGAGTCGGGAACAGACCAGCGATGAGCGTGTAAAGCCCGAGCCTCGTTACGTATCCGAGGGGCTTCTTAGGTAGTCTCAGTCTGCCGAGAAATCTGCCATAAAAAAGGACCGCAATGAGGGCACCACCAAGGCCGAAAATTGCGCCCGAAGCGCCGGCGCTTATGATCATCGGATGCCAGTTCACGCTTAACAGCGATGCTGCCATCCCGGTTAGCAAATAAATGCCAGCAGTAACCAATGTTCCAAAAACTCTTTCTGCCACTCGACCGAACAACAATAGGTATCCCAAATTCAATACAAGATGGACGATGCCAATATGCAAAAAAGATGACGTAACTAGGCGCCAGTACTGGCCGCCCAGGGTGTAGGGACCGAAGTCAGCGCCCCACCGAAGAAGTTGATCAACACTCGGAAGGATCGGGGAAACACCAGAAGCAATCATAACCAGAAAGACAGTGATATTGATTCCAATGAGCAAATAAGTAACCGGAACCCAGCGTTGTTTTGGAATGCCGACCCATACCAACGGATCGAGGGGTTGGGATTTTGATCGAGGAAGTTGATCTAGACGGCATGTGGCGCAATAGACGGAAGCTACGCCGGAACAAAGAAGGGGCAGACGTGTGCCACATTGGCTGCAGTTACGCAATAGGTGTTTTCTCAGGGAGAGGATATCAGGAGTTCGCTCCGAATCGGTGATGATATAGATAACCTAAATGAGTACCGATGCTGTGCAGCCCATGCCGAGAGCGTAAGTTGCGCGACGCGCTGGATGGGGAGATCGGCAAGCCCGGGAAGGACGTCGGCGAGATACTGGCGCACGGGAAGTTTCATCCGGCGGCAGCTTTCTACCACGGAGAGGATGGCTGCGATCTTGGGTCCGGCCTGTGGGCTGCCCACGTGGATCCAGTTCTTTCGACCGATTGCTACCGGACGCATCGAGTTCTCCGCTAGGTTATTGCTCAGTTCCAGTTCGGGATATTCCAGGAAGCGGGTCAGCTTGGACCAGAGCGTGAGCGTGTACTGGCAAGCCTTGGCCAGCGCACCGGAAGGCAAGGTGTTAGATCGCGCCGTTTCGATCTGCGTTCTGATCTCCTCCAGCAACGGGGTGGCACGGTTCTGACGCAAAGCATGGCGCCCGGCCAAGTCCATCTCTTGCGCGCGAGCTTCGGCATCGATGGCAAATAGATCATTGATCCGCGCCACGATGCGCGTGGCCACAGCATCGCCGGGATTCAACTGCGCAGCCTCGAAAAAGTATCTTCGCGAATGCGACCAACAGCAGGCATACACGAGCTTCGGCCCGCCGATCTGATCGTACGCCGCATAGCCATCGCTCTGCAGAATGCCTTCGAACTGTCCTAAGAACTGTTTCGGTCCGTCGCGGCCGCGGCCCAGGCGAAAGTCGAACACCACCGTGCCTCCGGGCTTGCCGTATTGCCAGAGATAGGCTTGATGATTTTTGCCACGCCCATCCTGCATCTGCACGTCCACCGGAGTTTCGTCAGCCTGGATGTAGCTGCCAGCGATTAACTCACGTCGCATATCAGCCGCGACCGGCAGCAGTAACTCCCCCACGCGCAGAACCCAGCCGTCCAAGGTCGCTCGGCTCAACTCCAGTCCGGTGTCCCGCTCCAACATTGCACTCTGGCGATACAAGGGCACGTGATCACTGTTATGTTGTGCACAACATAACGCCGATTATGTTGGGTTCGCGGTTATGTTGTGATCAGGCGAAGTGGGCGCATGGATATTGCGGGTTGCAAATCTGAAGACAACATAACCAGAGGCTGAGGAGACTGGCGCTTAGCATGAGCCGGGATGGAAAGGATCCCGGTGAATGCTAAAAACTCTATTGCGGCTGAAACAGCCGTTTTATGTCGCCCGCCAAGAGGAAGCTCCGCTGCTTCGGGAGCGGGAAACTTTTCTGAAACACCTGCTTCAGCAGGGTACCAGTCTTGCGGCGGTACGTAGCGTGTCATGGCAATTGCTGAATGTCATAAGGTTGTTGAAGCTGACTCGATGGCGCGATGTCTGGATCGACGAGATCGAAGAAGCTGCACAACGTTGGGCGCGGCAACAGCGCTCGAATCCCTTCGCACGATCGTACAAACACTCGGCAAGTTACTTCATTTATGTAGCGAAGAAATGGCTATGGTTCGCGGGCGTACTGAAGAGGCCGGCGATTCCGCGCATGCGGTTCACAGATGAGGTAGATGAGTTTGCGAGATGGATGACGGAAGAAAGGGGGATGTCAGCACTCACAGCACGTTCGCACCGGGGTAAGACATCGCTGTTTCTGAAGTGGGTTTCAGGTCGACGCCGTTCGCTCGCGGCCGTACGCCTTAGAGATGTAGACGACTTTCTGATCTTCAAGGAAACTAGCGGCTGGAGCCGCAGGTCGGCCCGTGGTTACGCCGATGCGCTGCGGGCCTTCTTCCGTTACGCGGAACGACGTGGCTGGTGCAAGCCGGGCATCGGCGAAGGCATTATCTCTCCTCGGCTGTATGTACAGGAAGGGTTACCCGAAGGACCGGAATGGAAGCAGGTGCAGCGACTGCTGGAGAGTGTAAGAGGAAACAGCGCCGCCGATCTGCGCGCCAGAGCTGTCTTATGCCTTCTGGCGGTTTATGGGCTACGCAGCGGTGAGATATCACGTCTGCTGTTGAGCGACTTCGACTGGCGCTTGGAGACGTTTACGGTGAACCACTCCAAGCGCGGAGGGGCACAGAAATACCCTCTCCAGCGTGAAGTAGGCGATGCCATCCTGGCATACATCCAGAAGGCGCGTCCGCGGACCTCCTGTCCAAATCTGTTCCTCACGCTCAAACCACCGTACCGAGGCATCGGGCACAGCAGCCTCTGGCGTATCACGAGTAGAAGAATGCAGGCAGCAGGCATCCGATGTCGGCGACGTGGACCACACTGTCTGCGGCACGCGTGTGTCACTCATTTGCTGGAGCAAGGTGCATCCCTGAAGGAGATCGGGGACCTGTTAGGTCATCGTGACTTCAGATCCACGAGCATCTATGCCAAGGTGCACCTGCAACAGCTGCGCCGCGTAGCGGACTTCGATCTGGGAGGTCTGCTATGAAGCTCGCGGCCGCTGTCGATATGTATGTTTTGCACCGGCAGACAACGGGCCAGAAGTTCCAGAGCCCAGCCGTTGCACTCCACGCGTTCTCCCGTCGTTACAGGAACAGGTTCCTGGAGGCGATCACGTCTACGGAGGTTAAACAGTTCCTCGATGTTCCGCAAACAGGGCCGGCAACCTGGCGACGGAAACATGGGGTGCTTCGAGACTTCTTCACGTACTGGCGGTGCCGTGGAAAGCTGAATACTGTTCCGATGCCGCCGGCGGCTCCCAAGTACACGCAGACCTTCGTTCCGTATATCTACTCCCGTCGGGAGCTTCGGCTCTTGTTGGACGCAGTGCCTCGTTGTCAACGAAATGTGGAGTGCCGGATATCTGCGGTCACGCTTCGCGCCCTGCTGTTGTTCCTTTACGGAACGGGCATGCGCGTGGGTGAAGCGCTTAGGCTGCGCCTAGCGGACATGGATCTGGATAACAGTGTGATTACGATCCGCGGTACGAAGTTCTACAAATCCCGACTTGTCCCGTTGGGAACGGATGTGGTTCGGCTCCTTCGGAAATATCTGGCCACCCCGGAAAGATGGAATCAGCACTACCAGCCTCTGTTCCAGTCGCGACAGCGTAAGCGCCTGGGCCACACTCTGGTAAACACCACCTTCCGGCGGCTGCGCAACCTTGCGGGCGTTCGCCGTAGCGATACGAGTTCTCATCAGCCGCGGCTACATGACCTGCGGCACACGTTCGCCGTCCACAGGTTGACGGAATGGTATAGGAAAGGTGCGGACGTGCAGATCCTTCTACCTGCTCTGTCCACCTACCTCGGACACGTCGATCTGCACTCGACTCAGTGTTACCTGACCATGACGCCGGAGTTGCTGGCAGAAGCCAACCGCCGTTTCCAAAGCTATGTGGATGGAGGGCGCCATGAATCATAGGTCGGCCCTCGGTTCGTGGATCAGGCGCTTCCTGATGGAATATCTCGTCGGAGAACGAAATCTCGCCCGTAATACACAACAGAGCTATCGCGACGCCGTTCGCCTGCTGGTGGTGTTCGCTGCTGCGAAGACACATAAGAAGGTAGACGAACTGCTTGTCCCCGACATCGATGCGGACCTGCTGCGCGCTTTCCTGCGTCACATCGAAGAAAAACGGAAATGCAGCATCTCCAGCCGAAACCAGCGTCTGGCGGCGATCCATGCGCTGGCCGGCTTTATCGCAGAACGCTGCCCCGAATATCTGGACTGGTGTGCTCAACTCCGCATCATCAAGTCAAAGCGTTCAGCCCCTAGGCCAGTTTGTTATCTCGAGAAGCCGGAGATCGACGTTCTTTTAGATGCTCCCAGTCCGGTCACAAAGCTTGGCTATCGGGATCGTGCCCTACTGCTTTTCTTGTACAACTCGGGAGCACGGGCGGAAGAAGCCGCAAAACTATGCATCGAGGATATCAGCCTTCACAGCGGCGCAGACGGCGCCTTGTCTTCGGTGTGTCTGCATGGTAAGGGTGGCAAGATTCGCATCTGTCCGCTCTGGGCCTCCACAACCGTAATGCTGAAGAACCTTGTCGCCGGGCGGAACGGGAAGGAGCAAGTCTTCCTGAATCGGCGCTCCGAGCCGCTGACACGCTTCGGAATCCATGAGATCGTGACGCGCTATGCGCGCGTCGCCGTGAGCCGCGTGCCGGAGATGTGCAAAAAGCGCATCGGGCCTCACACCATCCGCCACACCACAGCCACGCATCTTCTTCGCGCTGGCGTTGACATCAACACTATCCGGGCCTGGCTCGGCCACGTCTCCATCAACACCACGAACATCTACGCCGAAACTGACCTTGAGATGAAAGCCAAGGCTCTTGGCCTGTGTGCGGTGAAAAGCGCTCGATCAACAAAACGCTGGCGTGATAACCCAGATCTGATGTCCTTCCTTGCTCAAATCTAGCCAACACTTATGTGACGTTCGGTTCCAAGAAACCCTCTGTTTAGGCCCTTCCCAAGACCGAGCGTCACATAACCGCGAACTCAACATAATCACAATATTTGCTGACCACCGTATCGATCACGATGCGGTCGCTGGCCAGACACTTCTCGATAATCCGCGGCGGTAATGGCGCTGTCGCCACACCTTGCTCCTCGCACTTGTGGCACGCACGCTTCTCGCGCTTGCTTACCAGCACGAAGTAGCGACCCGGTTCTACATCCAACTGCTTACTCTCTTCATAACCGATCACCGCTGTCGGCCGGCCGCAGCCCTGGCATACGCATTGCTCCGGCGTGCACGCCAGCACGCGCTCCACTCGGGGCAGCTCCGCAGGCAGCTCCTGCCGCCCTGGATGCTGCCGCCTTTTCCGCGTTACGCGCACCACCTCTTCGCGCTGGTTCTCGGCCTCGACTTCTACATTGCTGACGCCCGGCTCCCCTTCCAGCAACTCCAGTTGCCCGGCGGAGAGCTTTTCGCTGCCCGCGCCATACTTGGCGATCCGCACCAGCCGCAGACGCTCTTCCAGCACGCGAATCTTCAACTCCGCGAACTGCAAACGACTTTGCGTTTGCCCCAGTTGCTCCTTCAGTTGTTCGATGATCTCTAATTCAGAAGATTGCGAAGATGATGTGATGATAGATGGGGGAGTCACACTCACGCTACTTAAGTAACAGAATGTTTCTCCACTGACAAGAGTTTTCTATGCGCTTTGTCCTGTCTGTGCGGCGGAAAGTTCCTCGGTAGTTACGGTGCGATACCAACGCTTGCGTCGCGTTTGCGTCAGATCGATGCCGCTGAGCAGCAGAGTCAGTTCCTCATGACTCAGCACCACCTTACCCTGCGCGTCGCCCGCCTGCGGCCAACTGAAGCGTCCTTTCTCCAGGCGCTTTGCGCATACCCATAGCCCACTCCGATCCCAGACCAAAAGCTTCAAGCGATTGCGCTGCCCATTACAAAACAAGAAAACATGCCCGCTCAGCGGGTCGCACAGCAACCGGTCTTGTACCAAACCATACAGGCCCTCAAAGCCCTTGCGCATGTCGGTGGCCCCTACCGCCAGATAAATCCGCGTCGCTGGACCGAAGCCAAACACCCCTTACCTCCGCTCCAGCACATCCAGCAACCGTTCCAGCGTGGCCTTGTCAAAACCACGCTGCACTTCGATTGTGCGCCCGCTCGCCAGCACTAACGCTAAGCCCCCGTTTCCATCCTGCCTGGTTTGGCTCGCGGAGGCCAACTCCACGGGCACGATCTGGCTGCCAGACGCTACCACCCTGTTTTTCCTGCGCGGCTTCTTCCCAGAGCGGGAGAGACTGAGATAGCGGTATAGGGTACTCCGGCACAAACCCTGCCTTTGGCAGAACTCGCTTGCCGGCATCCCACTACTCTCAAACTCGGCCAACAACTGCTTAACTTCCGTCGTCCCACGGCGTTTCCGCACTCTGTCTTCATATTCTTCAGTCATTCTTCCACTGCAACATGGAATCCATTTCCTGCAAAGATGTGGTTGCTCAGACGCTCACGTTGAATGCACGCGTTGCCATATGCCTGCCGTGGAACTGGCGACAGCGAAAGAGCTTTTAACGCTGCTCTTCGCTAACATGTGCGGCTGTCTTAACAGGTTTTGCTTCGTCTAGCGTCGCGGTGCTGCGCATCCCGTACTTTTTGAACTGCTTCCGTAGCCAATCAAATGTGATTGGGCAATACTCTGGAATCTCTTTTTCCTTGTGGGTTGTGATTGACCAAAAAATGTTGGGGCTGCGCAATCATTAAATCTAAATGCTTGTTAACTTTCGCGCTAGATTCAGCCATCAATTTAGCTTCGTAAAGCATGGTAAGCGGCTCAAGTTTTCGACTTGAAGTACAATTCGGTCCTGATACGCCGGATGGACGTCCACTGGGACTTGTCTCAGACCTAACCGGGTAATGCTTGGAGACGGGAAGATTATGACCATACAAATCTTTTGGCATGCCGATGTGCTTAACTATTGGATTGCGGGATAGCAACATGTCACGGGCGGAGTATCACCCGATTATAGCTCTCCGAACTGGACAGAAAGTATTCGCCTCTTTAGGCCGGAATCAACGTCGTAGAAGCTCTCCTCATGTATTTTCTTCAAGAATTTCCTATTAGGGATTCCGATTTGCAATCTCAAAAGAAAAACAAGGAGGTAAACAGTGTCACGTTTTTACCTACGGTGGGAATTTTTCAGGAAAAATTGGTCTGTAAGTTATTGAAAAGATTGGTCGGGGAGAGAGGATTTGAACCTCCGACCCCCTGGTCCCGAACCAGATTCCAAGCCTTATTGAAACCTGTTGAAATTTGTTGTTTCTAAGTGATTGTTATTGAAACGTTTGCGGCCCGCTTGTTGAAAGCTGTTGAAGTTTGTTGAATCCGGATGCTTTGACAGCCTCAATTTCATCTACAGTCGTCGAGAGTGCCCCCCGCTCCTGAGACAATTTCCAGTGCGACACTCCGTTCCGTTAGGTTCTTGAATCTATCTACTCGATTGCAAGCCATGTGCGCTGAACTTAATGAGGAACTGCATGGAGACGCAATGCTTTCCCAAATAACTTCTTCATGGGTTTATGGATTCATGATTGATGCTGAATTACCTTTTCCTGGCTGCAGCGGGCTGCAAGACGTATAGTCAGACAAGCGCTCCAGATTTGATTCTCATGAACGGCCGGGTGTCCTGCCTTTTTAGAACTCACCGATTGCCGCCTTGGCCGCCCGGCATTGGAGCTTCCAAATCTGCCGAAACCAAGGACCTGGTGGTCAGCATGAAGGATGCGATCGAGCTGGTGTTCTTCAGATGGGAGCCGGCAGTTTGGAGTTTACTTGCCTGCCAACAATTTCTCCGCAAGTTTGAGGATGGCGTCCGGGCTCTGTTCTGCTTGGCCGGGTAGTAGCAGATCAACGTCGAGTCCATAGCCATCAACGCTTCGGCCGTCCCCATAGATATCGCTTTGGCCCAGAGAAATGTGAAAAGGAATACGCGTGTGGGGCAGCATGAAAAATCCCGGTTGAATGAACTGGGCTACGCCATAGGTATTGACACCGGCAATCACAGCGCCGGGTTCGCCGGCCAGCAAATATGTCGCGAATTCGCAATCGCTGCCACAACCGTTGTCAACCAGAACCAGGAAGCGCGCTTTCGCGGGCATCTTGTGTTGGGCATAGTTCCATTCGGACTTCTCTTCACGCAGGGTTGCAGGACAGTCTGCGGGCGCAGGGTCTGACAAGCCCTGTACCTGGTTCTGAAGCTGGTTCCTGAGCGCATCTGAGATTGGAGGCTGCAGGCGCATGATGCTAACCTCCTGGTAACCCCAACGCAGCGCCGTATACAGACACGATTGCCGCAACTTTTGCGCTAAGTGCAGTCGCTGCTCGATCGCCCTGGGTTGAATCCAATAGGCAAGGGTATTCAGCGGGGCATCTCCGCCGCCATTGCCGCGCAGATCCACGATCAGTAATCGCTCTTTTCCCGCCGACTTTTCCAAAGTGGGAGCCAGTTTGCGCAGAAGTTCACCATTTGCTTTGGTGAATGTTGGCAGGCGTAAATAGGAAATCTCCGGCGAGACAACCCGAAAGGAAGGTACATCGCCCTCGGTTTGCGCCAACTTGAGAATGTTACTGATACGCGCCGCGTCTTCAGGCTGCCATGCCGGGGTGACATCCAGCCACTTGCCTCCGCAGAGAATCGAGTGCGCTTCTCCGCGTTTAGCCGGATAAGAAACATACCACGCTGGCGTTGCCAGATCGGCCAACAGCGCGCGCTTGGGGCGCTGCGCAGGGTCCCTGGCATCTATGACAAAGCTTTTTCCGTCGGTGTTCTTCATTTCACTGCATTCACCGGCTGGTGCTGCCCCAAGTTTCGCACTTCGCGACCCGCTGCCGAAGTTCGCCGACTGGTTCAGCGGGCCGGAATGGTTATCCAATTGGAACTCTTCCAACTCCCCGAATGGCGCCATAGCCTCGCGCACCGGCAACTCTTTGCCCTTGCTCTCAGCAGCTAGGCGTTTGTCCCAATCGGCAAACCATTGCTGCCAATTCCAACCTCGCTTTTCCGCCGAGTCCCATCCGCCGTAGGCCTTCTCCATCGCCATTTCAAGCAGCGGCAAATCCTGCCGCAGGCGATCGGCGGAGACTGTCTGGGGACGGCCTTGCCACTGGACAATGAGCGCCCTATACCAGGCCGTCGGCACAATGAACGACCTGTTTGACCAGGGCGGGGAAAACGGATGTTCGACCAGCGGCGAGCCCTTCACGCCCAGAGAGTCAAACCATGCCTGCTCACCGGCGATCTCATCGGCGGTAAGGGTAATGTCGTCAGCAATTCTGGAATTTTCGTCAGCCTTCTGCCTGCTTGTCACGTTCTGAGTGGCAGGGTTGGTAGCTTTGGTGCCCTGAGCAACGCCCACAATGGCGCTGCCCAGAATAATGAGCATTGTCGCGGCGCGTGTTCGCATGCAAAGAATATACGCCAACGGAAGCAGAAAGGTTCCAGCTTCAGCTTGTCAATCGCCGGAATGCAGCGCACAAGAGCCACCCCGCCGGGGACAATGCCTTCTTCCAGGGCTGCGCTGGTTGCATGCATGACGTCTTCCACACGGCCTTTTTTTCATTTCGGTCTCGGTTGTTCTCGGGTCATCATCCCCCCGGTAAGATGGGTTTCAGGTATCGCTCACGTTTATTTCGGTAAGGAATACGTGGAACACAGGTTCTATGAATCCGCCGCTTTCGCTCTCTCCAGACTGGCCACTCCTACAGTGTGACGGAGCTTCCACTGATCCGGCAACCAGATTGGCAGGTCGCTCATTTTGGCCTGCGGCAGGTTTACCAAGAGCTGCGTGAGATAGAGCTGCGGATCGATATCGTGTCGGCGGCGGTAGGGCCACAGGCTAGACGGTTACTTTTTGGCGGTTGTTTCTTGGGGTGACTCACGTATGTCACTTTTAGGGAGTCCAACCAGAAATAGGCCTGAAAGAAGGTGGGAGAGCACGGGATGAAAATCGGCAGACTGTTGGGTCCCGAAGCGGGCCGACAGGAAAGCTGCCAGTGAATAGGTTAAGGTGCGCACGAGAGCGACAGTAAAGACCGTAAATTGAATACACGCAAAGCGCTGCCGCTGGGCACAAGCTATCCCGGAAAACGTGAGCCAGAAATTGCCGGACGGAAAGCCGTACCCTTCCGCCAGGTTGAACAAGAACACCAAGACTGCTGGTATCCATATCCATCTTGCCGTACGCGTTCTCCAACGTCGTTGAACTGAGTTCCCGAGTAGGGCAGCAAAAACAATGCTCCCAATCCACTCTGTCAGAATTATCGAAGCCCTTGAATGCGTGAACAGCTTCACCAACATCGAGCTGAGACTCTTAAGAATACCGACGCCGATCAGAGCGGCGAGAGCATTGGCAAGAAAGGCAGCACAGCCACGCAGGATTCGGATTACGGGGTTTGCAGACACAAACGACTATAGACCTAAACTACAATGATGTCCATTTCACCACCATATATATATGGACTGGTCAAGACGCCCTCACCGGCTTTCAATTACCCACAAGTATCACTATGGTGAGCGGTGCGTGAACCACAGCCTTTACGACAGCGCTCAGCAGTCAGCACTCAGGAAAGCAAGCGCAAAAAACCTTTTCCCCTCCGCAGTTAGCCTTTTGCCTTTTACTGAGAACTGAGAAATCGGGACTGTTTTTGGCAAGCCACTGACAAATAAGGACTTCCGCCAATAGCTGCCCATTGCACTCTTAGAACGGTACGAAGAACGGTATAGAAATCCGCAGTCAGTTCAGGGCTAATACTAGTCCTTACATGGAGAATATCGTGCAAGAACGCGGGGTCCTGTGCGTTCTATGCAGCAGGCTCTCTTTGGTCCACCAGAAGCGAAGGAGAAGGATGTAATGAGTGGAATGACCAGAATTTTTGCAGCACTTGGCTGTTTCCTTATTGTTGCCGTCGGTGCAGCTCAAGCCGAATGCGTCACTCTTGGTGCGCCCTGCGCAGACTATTCCTCAACCCCCGTTATCTTTTTGGGCAAAGTCCTCAGTATCTCCCGCACCCCCAGCGAGATACATCCCGTTGTGGTGTCGGTCAAGCTGCATGTTCTGGACCCGCTCAAAGGCCTTGCGGCAGGCACAACCGAGGCAGTTGTGGTTATGAGCGGAGGCTGCGCGGAATGCTACTACACATTCGAGGCTGAAAAGACCTATGTCGTCTTTGCAAGGCGTGATCCGCGGTCTGCAGGGCTTGTTACCAGCGAGTGTGACCCGACGTATCTTGTCATGGATCCGCAGACCGATTTTGACTTGCAGTTCATGCGGGACCTGAAGAAGGGAGAACGTAACGCGGTCATCTTCGGATTCGTGATGCGCCAACACGCCGATCTGGTTCCAGAGAAGTTGAATGATGTATCTGTGGTACTGCGAGGCCCAGGTGGTACGCGAAAAACGCGAAGCGATGCGGACGGTCGGTATGTGTTCAGTGGTCTTAAGCCGGGTACTTATACCATCGAAGTCTCACCTTCGAAGAGAGCATCATTCCCCCATAACGGGGTTACAGCGAAAGTGCGGGGGCCTTATTGCGTCCCGGTTGATTTCTACGCAAAGGTTGACTAGAGCTGGTTGCATAAATAGGCTTTCAAAAGGGCACGGCTTCAGCCGTGCCGAAAAAAGCCAATAAGAACGTGGGCTTTAGCCCCTGAGGTCAAAGGCGCTTTTGCCCTAGTCATATTTATGCAACCAGCTCTACGTTCCGAAATGGAACCAGTACCAAAAATGACCACATGTCGAAGTTCATGAAGTCGTGCGAACCATAGTTAACAAAAAACCAAGGATAGGTTCTCTCCAAACAAATCGACTCAATCAATGGGTTCACGACGCGGTCGTCGCAGCGCAATGCTGAGAACTAAGAAGTCATTGCACTTAACGACAAAGGCAAGAAATTTCTTGTCATCAGCTTTGTTCTGGATTAGAATGCTGCTCCACAACAACAAAGCGCTGAATTCTATCAGCGATAGTCGTCAGGTAATTCTGGAGCGGGCAGTCAGCATACATCTTTTCGGCCCGTTTCCCGGCCCTAGATTTCAAGCTGTCACGATTTGGAACGGGAGCAAACGCGGCTCTGCCGTGTGGAACTCGGAGTACTTCGGTGCACACAACAACGGGGATAGGTGACCCAGTGAAGGCTTCCCCTGTGACCGTACTTCGCGACCAAAGCGTTTAATGAGGTGGGAACCGAAAGGAAAGAAACGACCTTCGGACTACCTTAGACACTTGAAGGATCAGTTTTTTTCTACATCTGTCGTTCGCCAAAATTAATCCGCCGTCTCGAATCAAAAGGTTAGGGGCGTGTCATTTATCATGAAGACACACCAATGTTCGACATCGTACGGCTCTGGACGGGAGCGATTCACCGCCTCTTTTCATCTCGCAAAACTCTGTTGCTTGAAAACTTGGCTCTGCGCCAGCAGCTTGCAGTCTTGAAACGCAAGAACCAACGTCCTAAGTTGAAGGTGTTAGATCGAGTGTTTTGGATCGTGATGAAACAGCTCTGGGCCGGGTGGAAGGACTGCCTGCTTGTCGTTACTCCTACAACTGTCATTGGCTGGCACCGCGCTGGATTCCGTTTGTATTGGAAGCTTTTATCAAGGGCACACGTTACTCCCGGACGGAAGCGGATCGACAAAGAGACGCGCGATTTGATCTTCCGCATGGCAGCCGAGAATCCTACCTGGGGTGCGCCGCGTATTCACGGGGAACTGCTCAAATTAGGATTGGACATCTGCGAACGAACGGTCTCGCGTTGGGTGCAACGAGCGCCACGCAATCCGGAGCGCATCCGGCGCTGGCAAACCTTTCTTCAGAATCATCGCGAAGCTATCTCAGCCATGGATTTCTTCGCCGTGCCGAGCGTCACGTTCGGGTTGCTCTATTGCTTTTTCATCATTGGTCATGACCGTCGGCGCATCCTGCACTTCGGCGTTACCAAGCATCCGACCGGTTGCTGGGTAGCCCAGCAATTGCGGGAAGCCTTTCCCTACGAACATCAGTACAAGCATCTAATTTTTGATCACGACTCGAAGTTCGGCTTTGAGGTAGAAGCTGCCATCGAAGCTATTGGTCTTGACGCGGTCAGAACTTCGGTTCGCAGTCCTTGGCAGAATGGTCTTGCCGAGCGATGGGTCGGTAGCTGTCGCCGCGACCTGCTGGATCATGTGATTCCGGTCAACGAACGACACCTGAAGCGGCTCCTATCCGAGTATGTTCGCTACTATCATGAGGATCGAACGCACTTGGGGCTGGAGAAGGACACACCCGCAGGACGAAGTACCGCAATAGCTGAAAAGGGACGGAAGATTGTTGCTTACCCCAGGCTCAGTGGACTACACCATCGTTACGATCTGGCTGCCTAAAATTTCATAAACAACGGGTCGATTTTTTACTAGCGATGAAAACTCGCCGGTGGCGCAACCTCGCCGCTTTTCACGTGTCACGGCCAAAATCGGACCTTGATCGTCTCAACCGCGTAATCGTTTGCCGCCGGAAGGTGTGCCTGTCTATTTCAGTTCCAAATAACGCCGTTTTTTTTAATTTTGGCGAGGGACACGGGAGCGCGATTGATAAACGGACTACGCGCCATGCTGGTTATGCCGTGAGCTGCCAGCGCTCATGTAAAACTGACCCCTTTACGATCATGAAGAATTGACCCCTCTACAGGCTGCGGGGTGGGACGGAGGTCCGAGCGTAGCGAGGACCGGAGTCCCGTCCCGCAGCCTAACCCACGCTGGTCTGTACCCTTGAACCTACTGCGGTCAAGGGAGGTCGGTTGCTCAAACTGGAGGAATGGATGGATATCAGAACGCTTCGTAAAGAGGGCCACTCAATCAAAGCTATCGCGCGGCAAACCGGACGGAGTCGCAACACCGTTCGGCGCGTGCTGCGCGAGCCCGGCCCAACAAGTTTCAATCAACCCCAACGCCCCTCGCGTCTGGATGCTTTCAAATCCTATCTGCGAGGGCGATGGGAAAGCTGTGGTCTGTCGGCTGTCCGCCTGTTGCCCGAGATCCAAGCTATGGGCTACACCGGCTCTGTGGTGACCCTGCGCCGCTACTTGCATTCTTTAAAACCGGAGCGCGGCCGTTTGCGTAAGCTCACCGTGCGCTTCGAAACACCACCCGGCCAGCAAGCCCAGGCCGACTGGGCCTATGGTGGCCGTTTCCCCGATCCAGACGGCCACATTTTTCCCGTCTACGTTTTTGTCATGGTGCTGGGTTTCTCACGCATGCTCTATATCGAGTTCACTTCCTCCATGAAGCTGCCCGTGCTCATCCAGTGTCACCTCAACGCCTTTGCCTTCTTCGCCGGTTGGACGCTGGAGATTCTCTACGACAACATGAAGCAAGTTCGGCTCAGCCCCACAGAACTCAATCCCCTGTTCGTCGACTTCGCCCAGCACTATGGTTTCGCGATTAAGACGCATCGTATCCGCCGGCCTCGCACGAAGGGCAAAGTCGAACGCATGGTCCACTATGTGAAAGACGCCTTCTTGAACGGCAGCAGCTTCACCGATCTGGCGGATCTCAACACCCAGGCGCGCTCTTGGCTCGCCCACACCGCCAATACTCGGCTCCACGCCACCACCGGTCAACGTCCGGTCGATCTCTGGCCGCAGGAAAAACTCACCGCCATCAACCCGGTTCCGCCTTACCAGTTGTGCCAGTGGATGCCGCGCACGGCTGGCTTTGACGGTTTCGTGCGCTTTGAAAAAAGCCGCTACTCTTTCCCACCGGAGTACGCCGGCCAAACCGTCTTCATCGGCCATCAGCAGCACAAGATCGTCATCCGCTCCCAGGACATGATCGTGGCGGAACATGCCCCGGCCCAGAAAACCGGTTCCACCATCGCTGATCCACTGCACCTGGCTGCCTTGTGGAAGCTCTCGTTGCAAAAGCCCCAAGTACCTCCACCACGCTGGCAGCTCACCTTCGATGCCCAAGTCCAGACCACGCCGCTCGCCACCTATCAGGAGGCCTCCAAATGAGCATCGCCTATGAACAACAAGCCACCGTGGCCTTGCAGCAACTCGGACTCTCCGTGGCCGAGCAGCAGTTGGACCAGGCCGCTCAACAGGCGGCCGCCGCCAGTTGGTCCTATACCCATTTCCTGGGCTATCTGCTCGACGCCGAACTGCGTTTCCGCCACCAGAAAACCGTGCGCTTGAATTTGCAGTTCGCCAACCTGCCCTATCAGAAACGGCTCCAGGATTTTGATTTCCAACAACAGCCCTCCATCGACCAGCGCCTCATCGATGAACTCGCCACCGGGCGCTTCTTGCACGAGGGTCGCAATACCGTTTTTCTCGGTCCGCCTGGCGTCGGGAAAACTCATCTGGCTATTGCTCTGGGTGTGCTTACCGCCGAGATGGGCCACCGCATCTACTTCACCTCCGCCATCGAACTGGCCCGCCGTATGGCCCGCGCTATGGCCGACAATCGCCTCTCCCGTGAGATCAAAAACCTCACCCGCCCCAAGCTGCTCATCATCGATGAGGTCGGCTATCTCACCCTGGAGACCGCCCACGCCAGTTTGTTGTTCCAAGCCATCTGTGAACGCTACGAGAAACAGCAGGCCATCGTGCTCACCAGCAATAAAGCCTTCCCTGATTGGAGCCAGGTCTTTGCCGGCGATGCCATCATGGCCTCGGCTGCCCTCGACCGACTGCTGCACCGCTCCACCGTCATCAACATCCGCGGCGACAGCTACCGGCTCAAGGAAAAACGCCACGCCAAAGGCTCCGCCCATGCTCAGGAGGTGACCCCAACGGAATAGCCCCCACCCCTTACCGCTCATTTTTTTGACCCCAAGGGGGGCAATTTTAAGTGATCGCTAGGGGGTCAAATCTAAATGAGCGTTGACATAAGCATAGTTGGTCGTGTTCCCGTTCTGGTCTGTGGATGAGATCCTGCGGCCTACACGAGACTCAATGACACCGTGAGTTAGCGATCTTCTTCTTAATAGTCTCAGCTTTGCTTTGATCCATACTTACTATTTGTCGCCATTTTTCTGCGTCGTCATCATGCTTCGTTCCCAGGTAGGTATTGTCCAGTTCCACGACGCGAGCTAGCACATTCGCCGCTTTTTGATACTGGTCACATCGTGTATTCTCGGACAAATCTCCAGCAATTTGGAATGCGCTTGCAGCCTCAGTCAAGGTAGCCACATCCTGCCCAAGCTGCAGCCCTTGATCAACCCAATGGGTTGCCTCGACGACTAAGCTTTCACGATCTTTTGTAGACGATCGAGCCTTTTCCAAATACATTAAACCAACTAGAACTCGCATTTCCGCATCGTCCGGGTGGGCAGCTGACCAGTTACTGCCAATTCTGATCGCATCGTCGACGCGATGGTGCTGGCCGTAGTTACGCATCAGCTCTACTGCTTGGCCTTTGGTTGTTGGAGTTTTCTGACATCCAAGGCAACAAAGTACACAGACCATCACTGCCACCTTGAGAACACATCTAATTTGCATGCTAATCCACATTCTCCAATCAACATAACCATTCATCGTTTAGCCTCTCTCTAAACCACGTTTGAACGTTATTGCCTAATGGCCCCATATTAAATTGGCCCGGTGAGCGGAAGATAGGGTAAAAGATCTTTGAGGCGATCCTTCCATGTGTAGGGCGCCACAGTATCAATTGGATCTGCAGGAGACTCCCCTGCGCCATAGTTTGGATGTATCACTGCCAATGGATGAAGTTCTGTGCATCGTTCCAACGTTCTTGAAAGCGTCTCTAGATAGATGTCGGTTTCCGGATTCTCTGGTGGGTCAGCTCCATCTCCAGGTATGCCAGGACCGTCCTCCGACGGAGTATCTAGTATAGGAATGCTTGGTTTGCTGATCTGAATGTGTTCAGTCCTCACTTCTATTTCAATTTCCTTGCGCATCTCAATAAGGCATTCTCTATACTTCTTCAGTTCCTCTTTAGGGCATAGGCCTGACGGAAAGTTACCGGGCGAATTCTTAGGATATTGAATCGTAATGGGTTTCTTACCATCATTCCAACAAACAAGCCCAAGCGGCGTCGAAACGCAGCCCTTCAACCCCAGAGGATCAATGAGGTCAACTGGGTTATTGAAGACGTATGTGTAGAAGTTGATTCCACCCCGGAAGTGGATCGGATCTTCAGATAGGAACCTGCCGACGGATGGGTCATAATAGCGGGCGCGCTGGCTGTAGAGACCTGTCTCGCTGTCGTATTCGCGGCCCGCAAAGCGGAAAGGATTGGTAACCGTGCCTGTCGATGCAGCAAGATTGCCAAACGAATCGTAGACATACGTGTTAGTAACTGCCCCCGAAGAACCCGTGAGTGCAGTAATTGATTTAAGGCCGTCTGCCTCATAAAACGAAGTCGCTCCGCCCCGTGTCATCGCCAATGGCTCATCGATACCGGGGCCATGCGAGTAGCGAGCAATCTGGTTTCCATTTTGGTCTACCTCTTCGACAATATTGAGGCCATCATAGAGGTAGATTATCGTGCCACTCGTAGAATTTTTTTCGATTCGTCGCCCCAAAGGATCATATTTAAATGTCACTGTCCCGCCCGTCCCAGGTAAAGCGACTTGGGTCAGCCGATTCTGGAAATCCCAAGTGTACTGCGCCGTTCCCGTGCTATTGGTCATGGCTATAGTGTTGCCGTTGTTGTCGTAGGTATAGGTTGCATTCGGGGTCGAGGTCAGCTCATTCGACATGTTGTAGCTATATGGTGACATCCCGAGAGCGGAGAGCCTGTTTCCTACCTTGTCATAGGTGTAGTTCTCTGTAGTCGTAACTCCCTGGCCAGCCTGCAAAAGTTGATTGAGGGCGTCATGGCTGTAGTTGGTTGTAATATTCGCCAGCAGATCGGTCCTTGAGATACGATGACCGGCGCTATCCAGACCATAGCTGACGCCATCAATCGTCACTCCGCTCTGTTGGTGCAGCACGGAAAGCAACCGCGACACATTGTCATAACTGTAGCTGGTATTGACGCCATTGGGACGCGCCAACCGGGTACGGCGGCCGAGTGCGTCATGGCTGAATCCGAATGCTCCCGCCCAGCTACTGCTCAAGCCGCTCAGGCGGTTCAGAGAATCGTATATGTAATCATTCCTGTTCTCGTCCGGCGCTACCAGGGACGTCGGATTAGAAGCGGCGTCGTAGGCATAGGTGTTTGTAAACGTTCGGCTGGGCAAGAATGCGTACTGGGTCGTGGTTCCAATGAGACGGCCCATGTTGTCGTAGGCAAAGCCGTAACTCCCGCTAGGGTCGTTGATACGCTGTAATTTGCCCGCCAGATCATAGATGTAATCAACCCCGGTTGTATCCGGATATCCGATGTGCGTCAGGTGATTCAGCGCGTCATATACGTATTGGATCTTCTGGCCTTTGCGATCGATCTTGCTTGTCAGATTGCCGATGGCGTCGTAGCTATAGGCTTCGGTCAGCGAAGACGGCAAGGCCGTCTGGATAACTCTGCCAAAGGCATCATAAGTGAAAGATGTAGAGTGGCCGTTCGCGTCCGTGATAGTCAGCGGATTATTTTCCGTGTCGTAGACGTAGGAGGTTGAGTTCTGCGCCGCATCGGTAACCGAGACTATCCGATCAGCGTCGTCATAGGAGACGGTGATCGTCTTACCGTTTGGATTGGTCTTTGAGGTACGGCGTCCGCGATAATCGTAGCCGAAGCTGGCGGAAGATTGGTCAGGATACGTGATCTTGGTCAGCCTGTCCCCGGCATCGTAAGCGAAAGATGTTTGGTTATTCAGCGGATCGGTTACCAGGATGCGGTTGCCGTGAGTATCGTATTGATAGCTGGTGATGTTGCCTTGGGCATCCTTAATGCTGGCAATCAGGCCGGCCGGTGTGTACGTAAGAGTCGTCGGGTTTGCCAACGGGTCGGCAATCTGAATCAGCTCGCCTTTGGAATCGTAGGCAAACTGGGCCACGCTTGCGGGCGTGCTGGCATCAGGTGGCGGAAAGATCACTGAGATCAAGTTCCCTTTGACATCATATTTATTCGTGATCGTGTGTCCCAACGGATCGGTCACGGTCAGCGGCTCGCTAAAACTGTTGTAAGTATAAGAAGTCGTTGCACCTCCTGCTGATATCGAAGTCACGTTGTCATTGGCATCGTAGGTAAGCGTCGTCGTCTGCCCCAATGCATTGGTTTCCGAAGTAAGATCTCCGTTGCTGTCGTATTCGTAGTGAGTCGTTCCGCGGACCGAGCAACTCGAGCATCCAGAACCCGTTGCGTCGGTGACGTACCACGTTCCCCCAATCACAGCAGCTTTGTAGGTTGTTTGATTGCCAAGCGAGTCTGTGAGCAGCGCGGTAAAGTCCACCGAGTATGGCCCGCCCTGGGCGCTGAGGCCGCCCACCGTGACTATAACCGGGCCGTTCGTCGTGCCTTGCGAGACTATCGCTACAATTTGCGTATCGTTCCAAGTAGTGACCGCAGCCAGCGTGCCGTTAAAGCTCACCGTGCTGTCGTACTGCTTGGATCCGAAACCCGTTCCGGCAATGGTGACGGAAGTGCCTGCCCCACCGGCAATCGGCGAGATCGCAGTAATCGAGAGCTGCTCCAGGTTGAACTGCACTCCGTTGCTGGTAATACCAGCCAGGGTCAGGGTTACGTTGCCGCTGGTGGCGTTCTGCGGCACTGTGACTTTCACCGCGGTATCGCTCCAGGAGACGATGTTCGTCGCAGTAACACCGTTAAATTGCACGGAACTCGTGCCCTGGGTTGCGCCAAAGCCGGTCCCTTGCAGGGTAATCACCGCTCCTGGACCCGCGGCTGAAGGCACTAAAGTGTTGATCACCGGATTCAACGGAGTAAAGACAAAGTTGGCATTGCTGTAAATGCCGTTCACAACTACAGTAACCGGACCTGTTGTAGCGGCAGAAGGAACTGCGGCTACGACGGAAGTAGCTGTCCAATTATCTGCTGTGGGCGTGACCGCTGCGCCATTGAATAACACTTGTCTGGAATCGAGGCTGGTCCCAAAGTTTGTTCCCGTGATGGTAATCGGCGTTCCTACTGCCCCGGAGTTTTGCGAAAGACTCGTGATGCTGGGCGTGGCCAGTACGGTGAACGGGGCGCTGTTGCTGGCGGCGCCGCTGACCGTGACAGTAATACCTCCGCTGACCGCTCCATTTGGCACCGGCACCACAATCTCATTGTTGTTCCAGCTTGTTGGTGTGGCGGCCAAGCTATTGAAGGTGACCGTGCTGGCTCCTTGCGTAGTTCCAAAAGCCGAGCCGCTGATGGTTACGCTGGCGCCGGCGAAGGCTGAAGCTGGGTTGACCCAGGCGATTGCCGGTCCGGTCGCCGTACTCTGACCGGTGGTGAACGATGACCCGGGATAGTATGCCAAAACCTGCCCTTCCAGGTCAGTGATGCCATTGGTGAGCGAAACCGAATAACTGGTGGAAGGAGTTAACGCACTGGCAGGCGTAAAGGTTGCCGTCTGGCCATCCGCCGAGATCGTAATGTTTCCGGCGATGGGCGTGCCTTGTGTGGATACTTGGAATGTTGTTGCCGTCACCGTCAACGGGTTGATGCGCTTGCTGAACTCGATTTGTACTACTGCGTTGGTCGGCACTGCTGTGGCGTTGGCTACTGGATTTGCCGTCACCACTGTCGGGCCGACCAGGTCTACTGCTGCGCCGGTCGAGAAGGTTGCCGTCACCGGCGCGGCCATGGGATTCCCGCTGAAATCCTGGACTCCGGCGATATTCACCGTGTGTGTCGTGCCGGTCTGCAATGGGTTCACCGGTACGAGCGTCAGCGTCTGATTTGCATTCGTCAGCGCGCTGGTGACGTTGACAATCCCACTTCCGTTGCTCAGAGAGACCTGTCCTAATGTCGCTGCATCCACCGGCCCGTTGAACTGGATCATCACCTGCGCGTTGGTGGGCACCCCCGACAAGCCATTTGCCGGACTCACGCCTAATACTTGCGGCCCGCTCGTACTTGGACCCGCACCCGTGGTGAAGGAGAAGTTGCAGATTGTCCCGCATACCAGCAGGTTGCCGGCCAAGTCAGTGATGCCAGCGGCAAAGTAACCATCGTATGCGAAGCTCACGCCGTAAGACCGATTTGCCGCGAAAGCCGCGCCGGGCACGAAGCTGGCGGTCAACCCATCCGCGCTCAACGAATAGCTTCCCGTCACCGCTGTCGGCGGATAGGTGCTTTGGTCCTGCACCAGGAAGGTGCTGCTGTTCACCGTGACCGGGTCCAGGGGCTCGTTGACCTGCACCTGCACTACAGCATTGGTGGCAACATTGGTTGCCCGGAAGAACGGGCTGGTATTCACCCCCACCGGCGCCACCACATCAGGCCCGGTTCCGGTGGTGAACTGCGTTGTTTTCGCCGCCACCGCATTGCCGGCAACATCGGTTACACCCGAGATCGTCACCGTCATCGGTGTGTTGTCAGGAAGCAACCCGTGTGGCACGAGCTGCACGATCTGATTGTTGTTGCTGAAGCTGATCGTATCCGGCGTTATCGTCGTGCCTCCTCCGCTCACCTGAACGGTGCTGCCATTAATGGTCAGCGGATTCACTGGCTTGCTGAACTGCATGCCCACCGGCGCGTTATCACCTACGTTGCTTGCTCCGTTCGGCGGCGACACTGACACAATGGTCGGAACGACGGTGTCCGGTCCCGCGCCCGTCATGAACGACACACTTTGGGCAAAGGGCATCGCCACGCCATTGGTTCCCTGGATTCCCGTGGAGAGATTGACCGTATAGTTGGTGTTCGCTGCCAATGCCACATTGGGAACAACCTTGATGATGGCGCCTCCGCCCACAAGAGTCGCTGTGCTCGACATTACAATGCTGTTCTGCAGTAACTGAACGGTGGTGGCGTTCACGGTTGCTGGATTCAGCGCCTCGTTAAAGCCGGCTTCGATCACCACGTTCGTCGGCACTCCCGTGCTGCCAGAACTCGCCGGATTTGTGCTGGTTATTGCCGGCGCGAGGGTGCTGGGGTTGGCCATGGTGGTGAACGATCCCTGATAGCTGGTCACAGCGTTCCCATCCACGTCCTGTGCGGTCGAATCCAGGAACACCTGGACTGGCGCATTCGGCTGCCACGCGGAAGACGGTGTAAACTGGATGGCTCCCCCATTCGCCGTTGCCTGTACTGTGCCGCTGACTGCCACGCCGTTCTGCGAGACGTGCAACGCGCCTTGCACGGTGGCTGCATTCATGGGTTCGCTCAGGTAAAGCGTTACGCTCTCGCTCAGGGCAACGTTCGTGGCACCGTTCGCCGGGCGTTGCGTCACGACCGTGGGATGATCGGTGTCAAATGTAGGCAGGGTTGTGAACTGGCTCTCGAAATTCGTCAGCGCATTGCCCGCCAGATCCGTAATCCTGCTGGTCGCCACCACCGCCACCGTACTCGAAGCAGGCAAGCTCGGCGCCTTCACGGTCACCACGCGGTTGTCCGCCGAAATGCTCGTGGTGACGTTGCTCAACAACGGACTTTCGTTGACCAGCAAGGCTACGTTGTTGGCAACTGTGCTGGGGTTTAAGGCCTTGGAGAATGTCAGCACCACAGCGGCATTCAACCCAACTCCGGTGGTTCCATTGGCAGGAGTCACACTGGTCACTGCGGGTGGCGTCGTATCGGCCCCGGCCCCGGTCTGGAACGAACTGTGGAATACCGTACCCTGGTTCCCCGATAGATCCACCACGAAGCTCGCGCTCCCATAGTCATAGGTGTCGCTCACATTCACAAGTACGGTTGCATTCGGAGGCCATGGGGAAACGGGCGTGAACGTCAGCACCGTACCCGTAGAGTCGAGCGCATAGCTGCCCGGCAGCAGGATGCCTCCTTGCAGCGAGATCGCAACCGACTTGGTGTTGGTCGAGAATGGATTCAATGCCTCATTGAAAGTCAGCACGATATTGCTGTTCACAGCGACACTCGCCGCACCGTCTGCTGGAGTCACGCTGAGTACGGTGGGAGCCATCGTGTTTCTCACTCCGGAGGCCGCAGTCACAAAACTACTGTTGAACGCCGCAACCTGGTTTCCTGCCTCGTCGCCGAAACCACTCGCTGTCACCGTGTATGTCGTATTGGTCAACAGGACCGCGCTCGGCGTAAAGGTCAGCATGGTTCCATCGCTGCTCAGACTGATCGTTCCGGCAGCCGGGGTTCCAGCCGCGGATACCGTGATTGCGCTGCTACTCAGGGTCACGGGGTCTACCGGAGCGCTCATTTGAATCACAACCTGCGGATTGATCGGCACTCCCGCAGCTCCATTCCCCGGGCTCACGGATAGCACTGCGAGGGCCGACCCGGTTCCCTGACCGGTTGTAAAGTACGAATTGTTGTTAGTGAGAGCTTGCCCTTCCAGATCGGTGACGCCGTTGCTTAAAGTGAAACCGTAGTTGGTTCCGTTGGTAAGCGCGCTGGCTGGCGTAAACGTCGCCGTCTTTCCATCCGAAGATACGGCAATGTTTCCCTGGATGGGAACCTGCGTGCTCTGCGGATATACAGTGAACGTTGCTGCCGTAACCGTGAATGGGTCAATGCGTTTGCTGAAGGCCACCTGGATGATGGCATTGGTCGGCACGCCCGTCGCATTGTTCGACGGATTTGTCATAAGCACCGTAGGACCAATCAGGTCTGCTCCCGCACCTGTCGTGAAGCTCGCGGTTACCGGTGCCGCCATCGTGTTCCCGCTCAAATCCTGCACCCCGGCGATATTAACGGTGTAGGTGGTGTACGCAGCTAATGGTGTAGCCGGAACTAACGTCAAGGTCTGGTTGGCATTGCTAAGTGTGCTGCTCACGTTGACTGCGCCGCCAGCAGTCAGGGATACCTGCCCCAAGGACGCGGCATCAATAGGCTCGTTGAATTGGATCACCACTTGGGCATTGGTCGGCACCGCCGAGAGCCCACTGGCCGGACTTATGCCCAAAACCTGCGGCGCAGTGGTGCTTGACGCCACTCCGGTTGTAAAGCTGGGTCCCAAGGTGTTGGGACAAACAGGTGGGGCACAAACAAGCTGGTTTCCTGCCAAGTCCGTAACTCCGCCCACGCTTATATCAAAGCTATGGTTGAGAGCGAGCAGAGAATTTGGCAGCAAGCTCACAGTGAGTCCATCCTTGCTTAAGGAAGAGCTTGCTGGAATTACCACTTGGTTATTGTGATCCAGCAAAGAGACAGTAGCGGCGTTGACCGTCCCTGGATCGAGCGGCTTGTTGGCTTGAACTTGGATTATTGTGTTGATCGGAACATTGCTAGCTCCCAAGGATGGATTGAATGCCACAGCGTTTGGCGAAACCAGGTCCGGACCTGTTCCCGTTGTGAAATGGATTGTTTGCGACGCTAAGGCGTGCCCCGCATAGTCCGTGATTCCGCTGATGACGAGCGTCATCTGGGTTGCATCCGGCAAGGGCGCATAGGGCACAAACTGAACCGGAATTGCTTGAGAGCCATAGCTGAATGTAAATGAACCCGGTACGGTCGTACCCGCAGCACTCAGTTGAACCGTGCTGGCATTCACGGTTTGCGTATTCACCGAGCCGCTGAAAGCTAGCCGTATCGTGGCGTTGTCGGGCACATTCACCGCCCCGTTCGCTGGAGCCACAAATATCGTCCCGGGAATCGTCGTCACTGGCGCTGAGCCGGTGGTGAAGTCATCTGTCAGAAAACCCACGCTGAGTCCATTCGCACCTGCTACCCCGTTGATCGCGCAGTGGGTGGCAGTGTTCGCAGCAAAAGAAGGATTTGGTTGAAGCTGGACAATAGTACCCTCTAGCAACCCGACCGTGCTTGGTATGCCAAAGTTATTTTGCCAACACGCCACCGTACTCGTATTTACGGTGGAGGGATTCAGCGGCTGATCGAACTGGACGGACAAAATAACGTTGGTCGGTTGTTGCGTTGCGTTGTTACCCGGAATCATGCTGATAACAGCGGGCGCCTGCGAAGCCGGATTTCCCAGAGTGGTGAAGCTGCCGTAATAGTTGTTGCTGAAACTATTTCCATCCACGTCTTGCAGAGTCGTGTCGAGAATCACCCTGACCTGAGTGTTCGGCTGCCATGACGAGGAAGGCGTGAACTGGATCACCCGGGCGTTGTTCGTTACCTGCACAGTTCCGTTCACCGCCACTCCATTCTGCACGATGTGCAGCGCCCCAGGCACGGTTGCCGCGTTTACCGGCTCGCTCAAATAGAGCACTACCCCTGTGTTCAGCGGCACGCCGGTTGCCCCATTTGCCGGCCGTTGCGCTTTCACCCAGGTCTGGAATGCATCATCTGTATCGAAAGCTTGCGTGGTCGTGAACTGGCTCTGGAAGTTGACCAAGGCGTTTCCGAAAATGTCTTGGATCGCGCTCGTCGCTATTACTACTACCGTGCTTGCCCCTGGCAGCAGTGTTCCGGGTTTCAACGTCACCACCCGGTTATCCGGCGAGGTGCTGATTGCCACTCCCGTAAGCTGGCTTCCATTCACCAGCAGACCGACACTTTGATTATTGATCGTGCCGGCATTGAGCGACTTGGAGAAGGTCAGCACTACCGCTGCGTTCAGGCCAACTGCGGTCGTTCCGTTCCCAGGTGTTACGCTCACTACCTTCGGCGCGGTTGTATCCGGCGCCGCCGGTATCGTGGTAAATGTACTCGTGAACGCTGTGGCTTGATTGCCCGACAGGTCCACGGCCACGGCGCCGCCGTAAAACCCGTCGTTCACCTGCACTTGAATGGTTGCATTGCCTGGCAATGGCGACGCAGGCATAAACTCAACAACATTGAATGTCATCGCCGTCCCGGTCGAACTCAACGAGTAGTCGCCCAACAGTGCTCCATTGAACCCATTCACTGAGATCGGAATGGTGCTGGCATTTACCGACATCGGATCCAGCGCTTCGTTGAAGGTTAGAATGATCGGGCTGCCCACATCTACTCCCGTGCTCCCGTTCGCCGGGCTCACGCTCACCACCGCCGGACGAGTTGTGTTCCCCACCCCCGATGTTCCTGTCGTGAAAGTGCTCGTGAACGGTATCACGGGATTGCCAACCTGGTCCTTGAATCCGCCGACCGTCACCGTGTAGGTCGTGCTCGCGGCTAGTAGACTGCTGGGCGTGAAGGTCAGCGTCGTTTGATCGCTGCTTAAGCTGATGGTCCCGGCAACAGGAACTCCAGCTGCCGAGATCGCGATTGCATTACTGCCTACGCTCACTGCATCGATTGGCGCGATCTCTTGCACCACTACTTGCGGATTGACTGGCACTCCCGTAGACCCATCCACCGGACTCTCTCCCACCATAGTGGTTGGGGCTGTTGCTGCGCCTTGACCGGTGATGAAGTTTGAACTGAAAGTCGTCAGGCTGTGCCCTTCTACATCAGTAATTCCACTGTTTGCAAATATGCTGTACTGAGTGAAGCTGATCAGGGGATTGCCGGGTGTAAATGTTGCTGTTAATCCATCGGCGGACACGCTGACGGTTCCGCCGATGGCGACCTGTATGCTCGTTGGGGATATCCCAAAGCTTGATGCGGTAACGGTCAGCGGATTGACAGGCTTATTGAACCCCACCCGTATTACTACATTGGTGGGCACGCCGGTGGCTGTATTTGCCGGGGTGGCCAATGAAACCTGCGGTTGCGTCGTGTCTGTAGCGTTCCCTGTGGTGAATGTGAACGTGCCGGGGTTCGTAAGAGAAATACCGGCCACATTGGTGAGTTGCGTGTTGGCGAGAACCGTGTAGGGTGTGTTCGCGGTCAAATTGCCCTGGGGCGTAAATGTAATGCGCTTGTTGCCATCGGAAAGGGCAATCGCGCCGCTCACGGGCGAGCCGCCCGATTGCACCTGGAATCCGCTGGAGACGTTAATCAGATCCAAAGGCTTATCAAACTCCGCTACGACAATCGCATTGAGCGGAACCGAAGCTGCTCCATTCGCAGGACTCACCCCTAGCAAGGTCGGCCCTTGATTGTCGGCGGCAAAGGAAGTTGTGAAAGAGAAAAAGTCGCCGCTGGAGAGGCGGTTCCCGGACGTGTCCTGAATATTCGTCGTAATGTTGACGTACACTGTGGTTCCAACGTTCAAGACCGTCTTGGGCACAAATGATGCGGTTCGCCCACTGGCATCCACCTGAATCATGCCGGGTACGGCTACATATTGTGAGGCGCCGTAGTACTCAACCACAAAAGTTTGTGGCGTCAGCGTAGCCGGATCCATCGCTTTGCTAAATTGCACCATGATGGGCGCATTGATCGGGACATTGGCATCTTGATTTTGCGGGCTCGTCTGCACCACATGGGGAGCAATCGTATCCGTTGTTGTTCCTGTCGTGAAGCTACTCTGGAAGAGCGGGGTGGTCTGGCCGCTGGCTACATCGGTCACCGCCACCGTATAGGTCGTACTGGCCGCCAAACTCTGCGAAGGCGCAAAGGTCAATGAAAGACCATCATTGGAGAGCGTAGTGGTTCCTGCCAGATTGGTCGCCCCCTGCGACAACGTCAGTGTGCCCGCGACAATATATGCGGGCTGGACCGGTTGCGCAAAGCGAACCACAACACGGCCATTCAAGGGAACATTCGTAGCCCCACCGGCCGGCTGTACTTGAACGACGTTTGGTATGTGGAGTACCGTAAAGCCTACTCCATTGCTCGCCCCCCCGTAGTTTGTTACCACCACATTGCCGGAGGTCGCTCCCGACGGCACGGCTACCGTGATGCTACCGTCGCTCCATGTGCTCGCAGGCGCGTATGTGCCATTGAAGGTGACAGTGGCGAAGGTTGAACCAAAAAGCTGTCCCAAAATCGTGATCTGGCTTCCAATCAGCCCCGAATACTGGGATAGGCTGGCAATGTAGGGCGGTGGCGGGGTGACAGTAAGCGTCGCCGAGGCGGATACTGTGCCCAAAGTGGCGGTGATCGTTGCTGTACCGCGTGCTACGCCGGTAAGCAATCCCGTATTGCTAATGGTGGCTACCGATGTGGCAGAAGAACTCCAAATCACAGTATTCGTAATATCTTGTGTGCTTCCGTCTGCGTATGTCCCAGTGGCCAACATCTGTAGTTGCCCCCCGGTTTGCAGCATGGGGTACAGTTGAGACAATGAGATTGATACCAGTGCTGGTGGCGTCACCGTCAGCACTGTGGAACCGCTGATGGAACCAAACGTGGCGGTGATGGTGGTAGTTCCCTGCGCTGTTGCCTTTGCCCAACCCCCGCTGCCGATTGAGGCGACAGAAGGGGAAGAAGAACTCCAGGTTGCTGTGGCGCTAAGGTCGAGTGTGCTTCCATCTGCATAGGTTCCAGTGGCGCTGAACTGCGGCTGTGCTCCAGCCGCGACCACGGGATTCTGTGGAGCTACCGCTATGGATACAAGCGCGCTTGGCCCGGTGACCGTGAACAAGAACGCGTAACTCGTATTCACGAATACTGGGACATTTCCCACCGCCAACCCATTCGGTACAACAGCGTCAATGACTGTATCTGACCAGTCCACAATAGTTGCCGAAGTTGGAGGTGGTCCGCCAGGGAAGCCGCCACCGAATGTCACAGTACCAACAATGGCGCCGAAGCTGCTCCCGGTAATTTTGATCTGCGCCCCTGGCGGTCCGCCTGGGGGCGAGATGCCAGCGATGGAAGGCTGAGGCACAGTAAAGGGAACGCCATTGCTTGCATTTCCGGCGGCCGTGGTCACTACCACGTTGCCGCTTGTGGCTCCCGCTGGCACCAGGACGGTGATGCTGCTGGCTGACCAACCGGAACCAGAAAGAGAAGCCTGCGTTCCGTTGAAAGTAACTTGCCCCGGGCTTGCTCCGAAATTCGATCCATAGATTGTTACTGATGTACCGGGACTGCCGCTGTTCGTGCTCAATGAGTTGATAACCGGCCCGGTCGGGGGCACTTGAATCCACGAGCTGGCAAACCCGAATCCCCCAACGCTCATGGAGAATTGCGTAGATGATGTAAGCGTGGTTGTCCAACTGGCTCCGGCCCATAGGTAAAGGCGATCCGATGGAGTCATGGTTACCGTATTGGGAAGAAAACAGTTCAGAACAAAGCTGCTCAGGCTGGCAGTCACTGAAGTCGAACTGGTTTGGGCACAGATCGGAGTGCCGAAGGCGCTGTTCAGGAAAAGCTTGGCCTCGGGATACAAAGACCCATTCCCACTCATCAGCAAGTTGAATGTCACTGTGGACCCAGCCGGCCAGGTTGCCGAGACTCCGGGAACGCCGGTGGGAGTGGTAAATGCCTGCAGCATGGTTTCACCCGGAGGCCGGCCATTGAGGTCGCTGGAGGTGATCGTTGTTGGTGAAGAGCCCATTGGCAGAGATGTAGTCAACTGCGGCCCGCCAAAACCAGAGGAGAGATAATACGTCGTTTGCGCCTGGGCCAGAGTGGCCGCATCGAGGAAAAGAACTGTGACAAGACCGACAAATAAACGCTGCATCCGACGATGGTTCAAGCCAACCCTCCTACTGCTGGGGGCGGCGGCCGCAAAGGGAGCATCTCCAAAAACCATCCCGACAACAACTAAGAACGCAACCCGCCAGTTTGTTCGCATCACCTTGCACTCTCCTTCTTTGCCGCTTCGGCCCCGCAGGGCATTTCTGTTCAGTCCACTAATTCGCAAGCGCCAATCACCCAAAAACCCTTTTACTGAGGATAAGAAATGGTCATCGAGTCAATGCCATTGGCCCGCGATGAACTCAGGCCCCGTCCGCTGCTGTCGTAGGTATGGGACTCAAGAATCTTGCCCTGAGAATCCGTGACCGCCGTAATCATGGAGTTACTGTCATACGTAAACAACACCGTTGACTGGTCGGGCTTGGTGACCTGGATCAGCCGCCCTTGATTGTCGTAGGAATAGGACAGCGTGAGCCCAACATCGGACGTGACACTGGTCACGAGCGAACCGGAGCTTGGATAGTTGAAATAGAGGTGGCGCCCGGCCGGATCTGTGACCGAACTTAGACGTCCCGCAGAATCGTAAGAGATTTGTGTCTTGTTGCCATTACGGTCAACAATAGAAATCAGGTTTCCACTCTTGGTATCAAAAAGTCTCTGCTCACCATTCCCAAAGGTAATCGGCCAGGACGAGGGCGTAATCACTAGCGACGCGCTGCCGCCCCCGTTGGCAGGAGATACTGTCTGATACTTGAAATTGCCATCTGAAGGGCTGCTGGCATAACCAAAGGACCAAACACTGCCGTCCCCGCGTGAGTATTTGAAGTACCCATCGCTGCTCACAAATATCCGCTCCTCATAAGTAGAGCGCCAATTGGGCCCAAATATACCTACCGGAGAGGAGCCTTGGACAGAGGGAAACTTGCTATTCCAAGTCCTGGCCAGAGTCAGGCCGCCGCCCAAGCCGGGAACGCTTACGTCCGTCTGCTCGATATAAGTGTTGCCAGTAGCCAGATTGATGGGCTTGCCAGCTGTGGTGCACCAGGGACACGCGTCATTGGGGTTGCCGCGATAACACGCGGAGGTCGCCACTGAGTACAAGAACGTGTGGTAGGTTTCAGAACCCACGAAAATGGCCGGCGGCGGCGGCGTTGGAGCACAAGGACCCGCCGGCCCGCCACCATAATCGCTGCAGAACCAACCTGTACCGCAGGCTTGCGAGCCTTGGGCTGCTGCGTCCTTGCCGCAAACACATACACACACCGCAATGGCAAATAATGCGGCGACGCTTCTCCTAATCATGACTACCTCCTGCTTCAATCTCACTGAGTCTCAAAATCAACGAGCAATGCCTTAAACCGAATCCAGCAATCAATTCAAAGACGGAACTGAGTCTCAACACTTGTACGTTTCTCCGGCTCTACACTGTATGACAGGAAACAGAAAAACCTTTCATGTGATATCAAAACTTCATTCGCTGCCCAAAAATGCGGACATAACCTTCCTGGTCCTGCGAAGATAGCTCACGTATACGCAAAACCACGCGACCCGACCTGACGCAAGCCCTTATGACCCGGTGGCTAGTGGCCCAAGACAATCACGTTCTTATTACCCCTAATGACGGACGGGCTAGAAAACTTTCATGTAAAAAATCAGCTTTTTGAGATCGGGAAGAACGCCTATGAATCATGCTATCTTCCCTCTCGCCCACAATAGTGCACAACTAGTAAACCGTCATGATCCCAAAACAGGAAATAGCCGCAAAACTCTGCAGTATTCGGTCTGTCCCGATCTCGGGGCACAAGCTTCCCTTAGGAGTAAGGAATTTCAAGCAATTTGCCCCTTACTAGTACATGGACACGCCTTTTGCCAAAACCGAGAATATTTCTTTGAGTTGAATAGCTTTCGTGAGACGGTAGTATTCTTCCTACGAAGTAGGCATCCATGGTTCCTACCCAACCCCAGGGGGGCCTGGAAATACTTTCTTCAGGAAGACTCTGGAACGGCCTACCCACTGGCTACGAGGTCGCAAATGCCTGAGCTTAAAAGGTTGGATGGATACGCCGGTCAAACACTGGAACAAATACTTGCGCTCGAAGGCGAATACCGCGTTGATTCATTGGTTCTGGTTTTTGAGCAGGCACTCGATCAAAAGGCTGCCCGAGCGGGCGTGCAGAGTTTAACAAAAGAAGAGCGTGTTCTCCTTGCAGTTGAGGCCCTGGAACGCGAGGTCAATAACGGAGGCTATGGCCAGTTTTCTCCAACTCCTCAAGAGAATTTGTGCCGATCATTGTGGAATCATTGCGACGGATTGGCTGTCCTGGGAGCGCCGAAACAACGCAGAAGGCCATAGACGTGCTCTGCCTTTCGCATCTGAACCCCGAGGAAATCGTCAATGCAGTAGGCGAAGACAGCAGCAAACGCAGTGCTGAGCTGAGCTCTTGCGATGAGTCGTATTACGACACGCAGGAGGATATTGCTAGTAGGCTCTTTGCTTTTATCAAAATAAATAAGGATGCTATCAAGCTGTGAAAACCCTGAGGGCCAGCGGTGCTGCCATCGGACGCTTACGCATCTTGAGCACGGTATGGCTATCGTGTAGAGGCTTCGCGTGGCCGCACATTGCTCGAGATGCTATCTGAATCGCATATTGACATCTACGAAGGAGCCGACCCAAAGTTGCTGGCACGGGCGCGCGGCTTGCGCCAGTCCCTCACAGAGCGATCACAATACCGAGTTCGGCTGCTCAACGAGCGGCATTCTGAGGATCGACTTTCTGAAATAGATCGTGAGATAGCCGATCTTCGAGACAGCTACGAACAATCCGAGGCTGAGATACGTGCAACCAGTCCGAGCTTCGCTGCGTTAACTCAACCACGGCCCCTAACAACGGGCCAAATCCAGCAACTGCTTGATCCTGATACAGTGCTATTGGAATATTCTTTGGGAGAGGAGCACAGTTACGTATGGCTTGTCACAGACCGCTCTGTGGCAATCTATCAGCTACCCAAACGAGCTGAGATTGAAAGACCCGCCCGCCGCCTCTACCGGTACCTCACTGCTCGCTCCCGCCAAGAAAGGACAGATGTGGATTCCGAAATGGCGAACTGGGCAAGGTCAGATGTTCGTGCCCACGGACTTGCCCCGGGCCTGAGCCGCACACTTCTGAGGCCCGTAGAGAATCTCATCAAAGGGAAACGATTACTCATCGTCAGCGACGGTGCGTTGCAATACATTCCTTTTTCTGCGCTGCCAGCTCCAGACAACGTGCAGCAACCACTCATCGTAGAGCATGAGATTGTAAATTCGCCCTCTGCATCTGTACTCTCTGAAATTCGCCGGGCAAGCACAGACCGGCCGGCCGCGTCTGGGGAAGTGGCAGTACTGGCTGATCCGGTTTTTGACGCGAGTGACGACCGGGTCAACTCAGCTAACAACGGACCAACACCTGAGCCAAGACTGACTCGTGCAAGCGAAACAGTACGAAGGTCTGCAAGAGACGTGGGACTAACGGAGAAACAGGGAATTTATCTCGGAAGGTTGATTTACTCGCGCGATGAAGCAAAAGCTATTCTGGCGGTCGTGCCTCATGCCAAAGCGATTGAGGTGCTCGATTTTGAAGCCAATCGAGAAACGGCGTTGAATCCCGAACTTGCCCGGTATCGCATTGTCCACTTTGCCACTCACGGATTTCTCGACAGCAAACGTCCGGAGCTTTCCGGCCTGGTACTGTCCATGGTTAACCGTCAAGGGAAACCCCGAGACGGTTTCCTGGGACTCGAAGACGTCTACAACACGAAACTACCTGTAGATATGGTGGTACTGAGCGGCTGCCAAACGGGATTGGGTGAAGACATTAGCGGAGAAGGGCTGATTGGTCTGACACGAGGTTTCATGTATGCAGGTGCCACTCGGGTAGTAGCGAGTCTGTGGAGCGTGGACGATTTCACGACGTCCCAGCTCATGGCAAAATTCTACCGCGGCATCGAACGGGACAAGATGACTCCAGCAGCTGCCCTCCGCAAAGCCCAGATCGAAATGTGGCAGCACAGAGGCTGGCAGGCTCCGTATTATTGGGCTGCATTTCAACTCCAAGGTGAGTGGAGGTAGGCTTGATTGTTGTCCTGTCTCGGGCACGATTGGATTCTCGAACCTGTTTGCTCCGTGCATGGGGGATTGCCGGGCCGTAGGCGTTCATCATCGGGTTATCTAAATCGGACGAACACAATACTCTCATTGTCAGCGATGCTCTTCCCTACCCGAACGTCAACACATTTTGTTTCAATAACTTAGCCGGAGTTAGAATCCTTCATTGAAAGCGTTTGTAGCATTTCAGCATTATTAGGAATGGGTTCACATCTGTCCGTTTTCCTTCGAGAATTTCCTGCAAGCCGACTTGATAGATACGTTCCTCCAAAGCCCCGACCGGCGTCTAACAGTGAAAGCGACCTCAAAGAATTGAACGGTGCGCGTGTGTATGCCGAGCCCGATTGACGGCAGACATGTTTTGCCACGTTGGAGCGGAAGAAGAGAAATTTTTTTCTTTTTTTGGGTGAGGTTTTTCGAAAAAACCCACTCTGTATATATGAAGGGTATTTTTCTCAAACCGGAGAAAAAGATAGAAGAGAGCCTAGGTCTGCCTGATTGAGGGATTTTCAGTGGTAGGCATAGTGGACTGCGGTTAAGATTGTATGTCGGAGAACATCTGGTTCCCTTGTGGTTCCCGGGCTAAAGCCCGTTTGCATTCTGTAGATAGTCGCGGGCGAAGCATCGACCCGGAGGTGCTGGATGTAGCTCAGTCCATTGCGCCCCGCGTCATCGCATACGCGGAAGAGCTGATCGGCGACCCTGCATTAGCCACTTCGTTGCTGGAGGAGTCAGCCGCTATCGTCTCGCGTTCGCTCCATAGGGGAGCGCAACATGGTAAACCTCCCGTTGCCAACGTCGAGGGATACCTGTTCCGCGCTTTTATAAGGCGGATCAATGTCACCCGGCGCAAGCAGCTGCTCATATCAAGGGCGGTCACCGCAGCACAAACCGGCTCTCCCAATGGAACCGTTTATTTGGAGAACTTTGAATTGAAGATTCTGGCCGATGAATTCGTGACTCGTTGCGACCCGGTTACGCGCGATATGTTCTATCGCCGGATCGAAGGGTTCTCATGGAATGAGATTGGTGAGCAGTATGGGATCTCAGGGCACGCAGCCGAGAAGCGGTTCAGCAAAATCCTTAACAAGATCCGCAAGCTCCTCGGCCTCAAGTGACTGCGGCTGGCTGCGAGGCGGACCCGTGTTGAAACAAAGATGAATGAACACCAAAAAAATAGGCTGGATGACGACGCACTGATCTCTTTTGCTCGATCGTATTTCGCAAAAAGCTTTCCTAACCCGGATCGGGTTGGCTGCCCGCCGCCGGGCGCGTTGGGGCGTTTGGCTCAAGACCCAACGAATGCCGACCTGTCGATTACCGAACACTTGGGCCGCTGTTCGCCATGTTTTCAGGAATACCGGGAACTATTGGCGGAAATAAAGGCGAAAAGAAGGCCGATCACCGTCTTTTGGGACCGACTCAGGTCTATTGCCATCGTAGCTATTGTCGCGGTCCTGTGTCTTGCTGTGCTAGGGATCTCGCTCTTGCTGTGGAGGTCACACAAGAACGAGCTTGCTCACCAACACTCACGCCCAGCCCAAGTCGCCGACTTAACTGGCGCAACGAAGTACGCTCCATTCGTCCTGGACTTGCGGAATGCTTCAACTGTGCGCAGCGGCACGCCCGACGCACATTTGGCACTGAAGCTGCCCTGTAAGCCGCTTCATGTTTCAGTTTACTTGCCAGATGGCAGCGACACCGGTCAGTACACCGTCTCGTTGGAAAGTCGCAGCAAACCCGTGTTGGCAACCTCTGCAGCCGCTCAACTGAGGGATCACCGAATAGTGCTCGAATTTGAGGGTAATCTCACGTCCTTTCCGCCAGGCCAATATATGCTGATCCTCGCATCGAATAACGGATTGCGTTTACGACAGAAAGTTATTTTGGAGGAACCAACAAAAGGTAGCTAGGCGTACTCTCCAACAAACGACCTCTCGCACTCTAGCCCCATTCGAGCGCGCTGGAATGGCCCAGCATAATACCTACAGAACTGATTCCGCCCACTCAATTCCCTGCCCTGCTAACTCTTCTCCATATTTCGAACCTTTCAGATGGCGGCTGCATTTTTTTTACAAAAAGAGGTGAGGTTTTTCCTTTTTTGGCACTCTGTATAAGTGAAGGAGAAAAACAACTCGCCAGCCGAACCTAGTGACGACGACTGATTCTGACTGTTCATAAGGGCGAATACCGGCAGTCTGTGTGGTGTTCCGAGCTTCCGCTCATGTTCCCGCGATTCGACAGCAAATTAGTCCGGTTCACAATGGTTCGTCCTGGCGAGTTGAAAGATTCGACCAACAAAGGCTCCGCACGATGTCCAGAACGAACCTCACCAGGAAAACCCGAACGCGTTATCGCTGGTCGACAGAAGCAAAAGCGCTTGTGCTCGCCAATCGTAACGCCAGCAAACGTGAATTGAGCGGTCTGGTCACACAGCTCGTAAAGACAACTGGCAATCCTCGATTCGCGTGTTGGCGGCTCGTTCGCAAGTTGGGAGGCCATTGGGATCGGGCCCGCCGCAACTGGACCTTACCCGAAGAAAAACGCCTTCTCGCCCTCGTCGAAGTCCATCCTATCGCAGAAATTGCCAAGATCATGGGCCGCACGCGCCATTCAATTTTCTCCAAGCTCTACGAATTGGGGGCGAATGCGAACATGGGATGCGACTGGTTCTCTGTGAACAGTCTCTCCCAGGCTCTTCACGTTCAACCCGCGGTCATACTTAAGTGGATCGAACGCGGCTGGCTGAAGACCCGCCCGACACAGTCCGGGAAGCAGCGGAGGTTCATCATCCTGGCCGATGACTTCTGCAAGTTTTGCAAGCGGCACGCCAAAGATGTAGTCGGCCGGCGTCTCAGTCTGACTCGCCTCGAATTTGTGCACAACTACGTCTTCCCTCCCAGCCACGCGGGCCTTCTAGCTGTGCGCGAAAGCAAGAAAGAACGCGCGGCGTATGACTCGCAAATGGACGAAGTGCAGGAACAACCCGAGGTTGAGGACAAGGAACAAGTCGCTGTTGAATTCAACGAAAACCCGCATCGATTCCCGCCTGGAAGCGACGTCTTCCCCGGAGATCTGACAGGAGAAATCTGCGCATGAAGCAACTCTTGCTTAACGGAACGATACAACCGGCAATTCGCAAGTACGGAATCTTGGCTCTGCTTTTGATGTGTGTCGAATGGACGCATGCCCAAATCCTGTCCTCCAGTGACCCGGCCCTGGAGGGCCAGCCTGTCACGTTCACGGTTGAAATCGATGCGCCGACCGGGATCACGGCGACGCCCACAGGAACAGTCGCGTTTGCTGACAATGAACAAAGCATCGGCACCGCCCCAGTGCAGAACGGAATCGCACTGTTCACCACTCAATTCGCCGTTACAGGCGATCACGTTATCGT
>Ga0209166_10000545_pt1 | contig 40125 bp, 29 predicted proteins | sample Coa_R1_3_FD_187151 | JGI IMG/M metagenome (GOLD analysis project Ga0209166, IMG submission 187151) | Surface soil microbial communities from Centralia Pennsylvania, which are recovering from an underground coalmine fire - Coalmine... | ecosystem: Environmental > Terrestrial > Soil >...
CGCAATTTTGCAGATTTCTTCCTATTGGAAAAAGCCGCAGCCTCTCACCATTGATCTCGCGCCGGGCAACGATGCCACAGGCATCTTTCGCGATCCCAAGAACGCGCGTACAGAAAGCCTGTTGCGTTCGGAGCTGCGAAAGATTCTGCCCAGCCGGTTTGCGGATCGTTGGTTGGAATTGCACTCTCTCGAGTCGTGGACCAACCCCGCTTTGGCCAACTTCGAGCATCAGTTGCACTCGTGGAATATCGTCCCGGCTGGCACCGAAGGATTCGACAAGGCCGAAGTAACTGCCGGAGGCGTTGACACCGACGAACTTTCGGCTAAGACCATGGAATCGCGCAAAGTTCCGGGCTTATTCTTCATCGGCGAGGTCGTCGACGTCACGGGGCACCTTGGCGGATTCAATTTCCAGTGGGCGTGGGCTTCCGGCGCGGCTGCCGGACGAGCTTTGTAACGTGTCATTTAGAATCACTGCTTGCTGCTTACGGTTGAAAAGCTGATTTACGGTGGCGACGGGCTGGCGCGCCTGCCTGCCGACGCCAGCGGTCGAGGTAAGGCTGTATTCGTGCCATTTGTGGTTGCGGGAGAAAAGATTGAGGCGTCGCTTACCGAGCAGAAGCCCGGTTTCGCCCGCGCCCGAGCCGATCAGATCATCGAGCCTTCCCCGCACCGCGTCCAGCCCGGATGCCCATATTTCACCCAATGCGGCGGTTGCCACTACCAGCATGCCAGCTACGAACATCAGCTAGAAATCAAGAAAGAAATTCTGCGCGAAACTTTGCGGCGAACCGCCAAGCTGGAGTTGCCAGTCGATATCCAAGTCCATCCATCGCCGCCCTGGAATTATCGCAATCGCTCGCGTCTCCAGGTGCAGACCAGCCCTGAGTTCAAGGCCGGCTACTTCAAGATGGGCTCTCACGAATTGCTGGCAGTCGAACAGTGCCCGATCAGTTCGGCCCTGATCAACAAGGCTATCGCGGCACTCTGGCAAAGCGGACGCGCGGATAAAGTGCCAGCCGGCGTGCACGAAATTGAGTTCTTTGCCAATGCGGACGACTCCGAGTTGTTAGTGGAAGTCTCTGCCAGCGCAGAGTCACGCCGGGCGGCGCTTCGACAATGGGCGGAAGAACTATGCGCCTCCATGCCGGAAGTCGCGGGGCTGGTGGTTTTCAGAGACAGCAGCTCTCGCGGATCCGTATCGCAAGAAAAACTCCTGACCGTGGGCGCAGATCATCTGATCTACCAGACCCAAAAAGCGGCTTACCGCGTGAGTGCCGGCTCGTTCTTCCAGACCAACCGTCATCTTGTGGACGAACTGCTGCGGATTGTCACGGAGGGCGAATCTGGCGACCTGGCGCTCGACCTCTACGCCGGGGTGGGCCTGTTTTCCACAGGGTTGGCTCGTGACATGCGTCACATCGTGTCTATTGAGGCATCACAGACATCGTCAGACGATCTTGCCTACAATCGGTCATCAAATGGAGAGGTCGTCCTGGCCAGCGCGGAGCAGTACCTGGCCCGTGCAGAGGTAAAGGGGCGAGTCGGGAAGGGCGAAGTTCTCACTCATACTCTTCATACGCCCGACCTGGCGGTGGTGGACCCGCCTCGAAGTGGCCTGGGAGAACGCGTGGCGCGATTGTTGGCGACCTTGGGCGCGCCACGCGTTGTTTATGTCTCGTGCGATCCGGCGACGCTGGCGCGAGATCTGCTGACGCTGCTCGGGTCTGGCTACCGTATCCAGCAAGTGCACCTAGTGGATTTGTTTCCGCAAACCTTCCACCTTGAAACTGTGGTCCATCTGGCGCGTTGAGAAGATTCTCCCGAAACACAGTCAATCTCTGGCCAGCGCTGCCATGCCGGGCATGCCTTCCACGATTGCCTCGGCGCCCCGACCCAAGCCCGCAGTTTCGCCCGTGAAGTCCCCTCGCCAGCCGATGTTGTGGGCGACTGTGGCCTATGGATTGGGTGTTACTGCGGGCGTTTATGCATGGCGGCCTGCATTGTGGTGGGTCATCGCCGCGCTGGCTTTTACTTTAGCCGCGGCGTGGTTTACGAGCCGGCGCTCCAGGTTTGCTTGGGCACTCGCGCTGAGCACGTTTTTTATCGCGGGGGCGCTGCATATCCAAATGCGATCCCGCCCCGCTGATTTCGACACCAGCATCCAGTCCTATGCCGACCGGCAAGAACTCTCGGTCGTTGCTCATGTCACCAAGGATGGGCAAATTCAGTCCGAGTTTGGAGAAGCCAGACAAACTGTGGACGTCAGGGTCGAAGAGATCCAGACGGGTACGGGACCTCCCATCCAGATTCATTCCGGAATCCGTCTCAGCATCTACGGCCCGCTCTCGAAGAATTCAACTTCCCAGGAATCGATGGACGCGCCTTTATCGAACGAGGCAGGCGCCATGCCGGCACTTCACTATGGTGACCGAATTCGTTTCGTGGCGAGGCTGCGGGCGCCGCGCAATTTCCGCAATCCTGGCGCGTTCGACTATCGAGGTTATCTCGAGGATCACGGCATCGCCGCGCTCGCTTCGGCGAAGGTAGAGAACGTAGAACGACTTCGCGGTTTCGCCGGGAACCGGCTTGAGGCGTTCCGCAGCAGCTTGCATCGCGGCGTGATCGCGAAGGTCCATCAGCTTTGGCTTCCACGTCAGGCGGCGCTGGTTGACGCAATGGTCATCGGCGAACAAGCTTTTATAGACCGCGACACCCGCATCGATTTTCAGCGCTCAGGCACCTATCACGTGCTGGTCGTTTCCGGGATGAACGTGAGCATTCTCGCTTTCATGGTTTTCTGGACGCTGCGACGTCTGCGCCTGAGTGAAGTTCCAGCGACGCTGCTGACCGTTCTGTTTTGCGCCGGCTACGCCCTGCTGACGGAGGTGGGCGCGCCAGTCTGGCGCGCGACGCTGATGTGTGCTGTTTACCTGTGTACGCGCTTGCTCTACCGCGACCGCGCCATGGTCAATGCCATTGGCGCTGCCGCTCTGGCGCTTCTCCTCATCGATCCGCGGCAGCTTTTTAGCGCCAGCTTCCAGATGACGTTTATCTGCGTGCTGATTGTTGCGGCGATCGGGATTCCCATCCTGCAGCGCACTTCGCAACCCTACAAGCGTGGGCTGGCCAACTGGGACTCCAACGACTACGCCGCCCTACTGCCGCCACGAGTCGCGCAATTTCGAGTGGACTTGCAGTTTATTTCCGGACGCATAGCTCGATTCCTCGGACGAAAGTGGTCGTCGCGCATGGTTCGCGCGACAGCAGGTTTCTTTCTCGCTGCATGGGAACTGCTTTTCATCTCCGCGGTGATGCAGATGGGACTCGCGCTTCCCATGGCATATTATTTTCATCGCGCAACCACGATTGGCCTGCCTGCGAACTTGGCTGTCGTTCCGCTGACTCAGTTGTTGATGCCCGCCGCCGTGGCCGCGCTCGCCCTTGGATTCGTGTCGCCATGGCTGGCTAAACTGCCGGCGCTGGTGACAACCTTCGCTCTCGAGGGGATTACCGGCACGGTGCGCGGATTAGGTGTTCTGCAGGTGGCCGACTTGCGCGTTGCCATGCCCTCGGCGCTCATGATCGGAGTGGCCGCGCTCGCCCTGGTGTTGGCGATGTGGACTGCACGCCGCCGCGCACGATTCGCAGGCGCGGGACTCGCGGCCATCTTCTTAATTTCACTCGCGCTGACATTCCTCGCACCAAAGCCGCGAATCGCTGACGGTGTTCTGGAGATGACCTCAATCGATGTCGGGGAGGGCGATTCCACGCTGCTGATCACCCCGCTGGGTCGCACCCTGTTGATCGATGCCGGAGGCCCCATTGGCCCAGGCGGGTCTCGCCTGGATTTTGGAGAGGATGTGGTTTCTCCCTATCTATGGACTCGCGGCATCTCACGCCTCGATGTGGTTGCTGTTACTCACGGGCACTCCGACCACATTGGGGGAATGATCGCCGTCATCAGGAACTTCAGACCGAAAGAGTTGTGGCTCGGGTTGCAGCCTCCCGGTGAGGCACTGGAGAAGGTCATCGCAACCGCACAGGCTCTAGGCGTGAAAGTGGTGCATCACTGGGAAGCCGATGAGTTTGACCTGGGTGGCGCCACCTTCCGAGTGTTGTCTCCGCCCTGCGATTGGCCGGTGGCGGACCGGCCGCAGAACAACGACTCGATGGTGCTGCGTGTGAGCTATGGAGACACGTCGGTCCTATTGGAAGGAGATGCCGAGAAAAAAGTGGAACGGCGGATCGCGTCCCTCGAGCATCCGCGGGCGAACCTTCTGAAGGTCGGGCATCACGGGAGTGCAGTCGCTACCACGCCAGAACTGATGGCATCGGTGAAGCCAGAGTTTGCAATTATTTCGGTGGGATCAGGCAATTGGTTCGGCCTGCCGCGGATGGAGACTCTCGCCAGGCTCGCCGGATCGGGCACGCGTGTGTACCGGACTGACCTTGACGGCGCGGTCACGTTCTACCTCGATGGGCGCACGGTCATGCCTTCGGTGGCGGCTCTTCAGTAATTTGGATCTCCGCTGTCTCGTCGTCATCGGCTGGCGATTGCCTCGACTCCGCAATCACTTTCCGGGCCTGTTCTGCATCTTCTTGCCGCACCAGGATGGTCATTCCCCCGAGTCCGGGGAAGGCATCTTGCACGAGTGAAGCGGACGTAAGATCGTTATCGATGCCCGCCGAATCCAGCAATCCTTTGACCACAAGAGCTTCTGACTCCTGCTCCGAATCAAATACTTTGACCAGCTTTTCGTTGGGATCGGGACGCCGCTGGGCATTGTCGGGATTAAGCGGTTCTGGCATGAAGTCTCCAATTCTGGATTTAACGGCCCTGTCTACCGAATCCGGGCCGGATACTAAGTTTACTCCCCTCAGTCTTTGCAAATCGGGCTCGCTGCTGGATGCGGTTTCGCGATCATAGGTTGCGCCTGTGGGGCGGCGTATACGCGAGGGGTAACCCGATACAGCACCTTCGGGCAGTTGCTTTCTCCATGAACTGAGGCAGAATGGCCCTAACCTGGGCGCAACGCCCGACAGCGTGGCGTCATCCAAAAGCTGTGGGCGAAGTTTTGCGGGATCAAAAAGGGGAGACCATGAATTTACCTCAGCAGGCAGGGAAGGAATCCAGATTTCCGTTGGCGGATGACGCGCACCGCGAACGCGAAGAGGAATGCCGCAAAATCCGCCGCCTGCAGATGATGATCAGCATGGTCATGTCGGTGATTGGCCAGGATCCCAGCCTGACGGTGGAGGAAGCTTCAGAACTCGCGGCCAACGCCAAACGCGCGGCTTTGGCCATGTTCCCAGACAAGGAACTTGCCTACGATCTTCTGTACAAGCCGCGGCTGCAGCGATTGATCACCGAGAGATTCCGACTGCAATAACCAACCATCCGCAATCTCACTCATCAGCCACTGGGTTCCGCAGCGTTCCCACTCCCTCAATGGTAACCTCGACGTTGTCTCCGGCGACCAGTGGCCCCACGCCAGACGGCGTTCCTGTAGGAATTAAATCTCCGGGGTAGAGCGTCATTGCCTGGGCGATGTGGCGGATTAGCACATCCAGGGAAAAAATAAAGTCGCGAGTGTTTCCCTGCTGACGAACCTCGCCGTTGACGCGAGTTTCCACTCCCACGCCTGCCCAGGGATCGATCTCATCGGTCACCAGCGGCCCTACGGGACAAAATGTGTCGAAGCCCTTGGCGCGGCTCCATTGTCCGTCTTTATTCTGCAGATCGCGAGCGGTGACGTCGTTCACGCAGGTATAGCCCAGAATGTACTGCCGGATGTCCGCGTCGGCGGCTGGTTGATAGCAAGTTTTGCCGATCACCACGCCAAGTTCGCCCTCGTGATCTACTCGCTCCGAAATCTTCGGACGCCGCACTACGCCGCCGGGGGGCAGCAGCGCTGACGTTGCTTTCAGAAAGAGCAGTGGCTCTTTGGGCACTTCGTGCCCCAGTTCGGCCGCATGCTCGCGATAATTCCGGCCAATGCACACAATCTTCGACGGTCTCACGGGCGCCAGCAATGTTGCCTGCTCCAGTGGAATCGGCTCGATTCGCCGGCTACGCAAGCCTTCCATGTCTCCGTCTGCGTCTTCCGGAGCCGTGAGTAGAATCCGCACGATCGCGTCGCCACTGGCCACGGACTCCACCAGGCCGTATTGTGCTTGTCCATTGAATTGAAATCGGCAATATCTCATCGTCACCTATCTAACCACATTGCTCCGGCTTTCGTCGCTTGCTTGCAGCTGTTTAAGGAACAGTTTCGCTGGCTGGCTCCGAACGGGCGCTCTCGTTGCCGCGAACGTCGACAGAGGATACGGAGTAAATATATTGCTTGCCGGATGCCACATCGGAGTCCCGGTAGGCCGGTGTTTTTAGCGGCGCGGGATTTAGCTTGATGGGCGCCGAACCGTCGTCAGCACGATAGACGTTGTATCCACCGAGATCGATATCCGTGACCGGCGCCCAGACCAGATCGATAAACGGCTTCTGCCCCGGACCGGAAAAGACGGCTTGCAACCCCGAAGGAACCGCCGGCGGAAAAACATCATCGGCGAAAACCTTGACTTCTGGTGTATCGTCGCCTTCGACTTGAATCTGAGGCTTGTTTGTCTCATCCACTATGGTCACGGTTTCGGCATGATACTCGTAAGTTTTCTCCCACTCGATCGTCGCATCGGTGAGGCTTTGCTCGCTGCCGGCAGGCGCCTCCCCAGCAAGCGTCTGCTCGCCATCCATCGCGTGCCGATAAACCCGAACCACATAATGAGGTGGTGGTTGCTCACTCTGCGCTGGAATTTCGCTCTTCCAATTCAGCACAACTCCGCGGCTGGTAACCCGCGCCTGAAAGTCGGTTGGCGGTGGCATAGTGCGCGCAAGGGGAACTTGTACCTGATTCGATAGCCCGGCCGCCCGACCACTCGTGTTGGTCACCTCAACTGCATACGTAATGAAGGCAGACGGATCACTCTGTAAATCCGCGGCAAGCGTGTCGGTGTACGTGTCGCTGATTTTTGCCTCTGATTTTCTGGAAGAAGAAGAAAGGCGGCTTGGCGTTTTCGCAACGGGAGGGCCGCATTCTTTCAACGCGCCAAGGCCCCGACAGATGCGCGTTGGCCCGAGATTGCGTGCGGTCTGCCGATCCGTCGTCATGCTCGGGACCGTCCAGGTGAGGGTGACGCGGCTTCCTTTGCGCGCGGCTCGAAGATCGGTCGGAGGCTTGGGCAAATCCAGTGAAGGAGGCTGCGGAGGCTGCACCGTTGCGCACGCCGTGAACAAAAGCGGTGCGCCCAGAATCACCATCCTGATCCTGCTAGCGGGGAATCTCATGCAGAAGAACACAGACTAACAGAAGCATGCAGAAGTCCGGGTCCTCTGGCTACTAGCTTCTAGCTGCTGATCTCTTTTACCGCGTCACGGAAGATCTTCGTGTGCCGGTCTACGTCTTCCGCTTCGGTCTGCGGCGACATCAGCGCCATGTTGTGGAAGGGCGTCAACAATACTCCGCGGTTCATGGCATAGAGATGCATGAAGCGCTCGAGTTCGAAGTCCATGGCATCGTGCGCCTGAGTGCCGGTCGTCGGCTCTGGACCAAACATGTATTCGGCGCGGCAGCCAAGGCGAGTGACGTGCCACGGCAACTGTGCATCAGCAATCCCCCGCGCTACCCCAATCGTCCAGCGCTCGGCCATCGGGATCATTCTGTCGAAAGCTTCTTTCGTAAGGACTTTGGTCAAAGTCGCGCGCATCGCAGCCAGCGAGAGAGCGTTTCCCGCGAGGGTGCCGCCGATTCCGCCCACATCGCAATTCTCCAGTTCCTGCTTGGCGACGATGCGGTCGGCCACCTCCTGCGAAAAACCATAAGCCGCTCCGGGGATGCCTGCTCCAATGGCTTTGCCGAATACGATTACATCCGGGTCAAGGTTCTCTGCCCGCGTATATCCGCCGGGGCCGGCGCAGATGGTGTGCGTCTCGTCAATGATGAGCAGCGTGCCGTGCTTGCGTGTGAGTTCCCGCAGTGCCTGGTGATACCCCGGCTCGGGATGCACGATCCCGACGTTGGTCATTGCGGGTTCGGCGAGAACGCATGCGACGTCGCCGGGAGCGAGGGCGCTCTCCAGGGCCGGAACGTCATTAAACTCCACAACTTTGGTGGTCACTGCTGGATTCACCGGAGGTCCAATGTTTCCTGGACGAGGCCCCGCCTTGCCGTCGGGGGAGATGGTGATAAAGGTCTCATCCACCGTGCCGTGGTAGCACCAGTTGAAAACTAGAATCTTCGGCCTGCCTGTGATCTGCCGCGCCAATCGAATCGAGAACCGATTCGCATCGGTTGCGGTGAGCGCAAATTGCCAGTAGGGGAGGTGGAAACGCTTCTGCAGTTCCTCGGCGACCACGATGGCATCTTCTCCGGGAAGCATCAGCGTGATCCCGCGCCGCATCTGTTCCTCCGCGGCTTTGACCGTGGCGAAGGGCGAATGGCCCGTCATGGCCCCAGTATCTCCGAGACAGAAGTCGGTGTAGCGGTGCCCGTCGACGTCGAAGAAGTGCGCTCCTTGCGCCTCACGAACGAAGGGCGGGAAGGCGCCGGCCCACTTCACCATCCAATTCATGGGCACGCCGGCCAACAGCGACTTGCGCGCGCGCTCGAACAGCGCCTTCGACTTCGGGCGCTCGTCCACAAACTTCTTCTGCTCGCGCTCCATCAGGGACTTCAGGCGGGAACGATCGATCGTTTTCATGGTCAAGGAAAAGACAACCACAGGGGACACAGAGGATCACTGAGGAATTCCTGTGTGATCTCTGTGGCCTCTGGGTGCAGATTGTTACAGAATGTACCGCGACAAATCCTGATCCTTCACGATGTCGGTGAGCATCTTGCGCACGTAATCGGCATCTACCGTGACCGACTGCCCCTTCTTCTCCGGCGCCTCGAAGCTCAGTTCGTCCAGCACTCGCTCCATGATGGTGTGCAAGCGCCGGGCGCCGATGTTCTCGGTGCTCTCGTTCACGCGGAAGGCGAAGTGTGCAATCTCATCCAACGCCTCGGGCGTAAATTCCAGCTTCACGCCTTCGGTCTCCAGCAATGCCGTGTACTGCTTCACCAGCGACGACTTGGGCTCGGTGAGAATGCGGACGAAATCTTCCATCGTCAGCGATTGCAACTCGACACGAATGGGAAAACGGCCTTGCAGCTCTGGGATCAGATCGCTCGGCTTCGAGACGTGGAACGCTCCCGCCGCGATGAAAAGAATGTGGTCGGTGCGCACCATTCCGTAGCGCGTGTTGACCGTGGTGCCTTCTACGATCGGCAGAATGTCTCGCTGTACGCCTTCGCGCGAAACGTCGGGACCGTGCCCCCCCTCGCGCCCGGCGATCTTGTCGATCTCGTCGAGGAAGACGATGCCGGAATTCTCCACGCGGTCAATGGCCATGCGCGTGACCTGATCCATGTCAATCAACCGCTGCTCCTCTTCCTGGATCAGGTACTCGAAGGCCTCGTTTACCTTCATCTTCCGCTTCTTGGTGCGCTGGCCGAAGATGTTGGGCAACATGTCTTTTATGTTGACGTCCATCTCTTCGACGCCCTGGTTGGTCAGAATTTCGAAAGAGGGGAAGTTGCGCTCGCGAACATCAATCTCGACCATGCGCTCGTCGAGTTTGCCCTCGCGCAGTTGCTGACGAAGTTTCTCTCGCGTCCGGCTCGAAGATTCCGCCAGGGCCGTGCCGCCATCAATCACCACTCCGCCTGAACTCGTAGAAGGCTCCGCACGTGGCGGAGGGGAGGGCGGCAGCAGGATATCGAGCAGTCGCTCTTCGGCGTTGAGTTCGGCCTTATCGGCAACATCTTCCAGCTTTTCCTCGCGGACGTTGTCGATCGCGATCTCGACCAGGTCGCGCACCATCGATTCCACATCGCGGCCGACATAACCGACCTCGGTGAACTTCGAAGCCTCGACTTTCAGGAATGGAGAATTCGCCAGCTTCGCGAGCCGCCGGGCAATTTCGGTTTTACCGACGCCCGTGGGTCCGATCATGATGATGTTCTTGGGAATGATTTCTTCAGCGAGATCCGGCGGTAGTTTTTGCCGGCGAGTGCGGTTGCGCAGCGCGATCGCCACGGCGCGCTTGGCGTCTTTCTGGCCAATCACATGTTTGTCGAGTTCGACAACGATCTCACGCGGAGTCAGTTCATCCAGCGCGAGCTGCTCTTCTTCGGCAGTAGACGGGAGATAAATAGCCATAGAAAATTCGGACCTTGGACCTCAGACCCCGGCCCGAGGTCTAGAGTTCTTCAATCGTAACCTTGTCATTCGTATAGATGCACATCTTGCCCGCAATCTTCAGAGCTTCTTCGGCGATCTGGCGGGCAGAAAGCTGGGTATGTTCGGATAGTGCCTGGGCCGCGGCTTGTGCGTACGGGCCGCCGCTGCCGATGGCGGCGATGCCGGTGTCAGGCTCGATCACATCGCCCTGGCCACTGAGCAGGAACGTCTGCTCCTTATCGCTGACCAACAGCAGCGCTTCCAGATGCCGCAGAAACTTGTCGGTGCGCCAATCCCGCGCCAGTTCGACGGCTGCGCGGCCGAGGTTGCCGTGATATTGCTCCAACTTGGCTTCGAAGCGGCTAAACAGGGTAAACGCATCGGCCGTCGAGCCCGCAAATCCAGCCACGATCTTGTCGTTGTACAGGCGCCGTATTTTCTTGGCGGAGTGCTTAATCACTGACTCACCCAAGGTAACCTGGCCGTCGCCTGCGAGGACCACATGTCCATCGCGGCGAACCGACAGAACCGTCGTCGATCGAATCAGTCGCTTCGTGCTCATGGGCGTAATTTCCGATTATAGCAGTCGTGGCGTTTACTCCCCGTCCGGCAGACGTGAAAAGCTAATGGTTTCTGAGATTTACAGAGTGCTTCGGTAACCGATCGGGAGATTACTGCTGTGACATTTACCGGTGTGCCGAGGGGCCGTACTTTTACCTCATGCGCCAGTCTGCCGCTGTGCTGTGTCAGGATCAACGATCGATACAAACCTTGCAAGCCACGCTGGACCACCTCGGAATGGATCTAAAGAACTGCCATTCTCAGCAGGAGGCGCTGGAACTGGTCCTCGCGGGCAAGTCGTGCACGCTGATCGTGGATTTTGATCTCGTGGGAGCGGAAGAGGTGATGCGCATGGCGACCCTTCTGCCACCCGAGCAGAAACCTGCTCTGCTGGCCGTAGCCAGCCGCGCGTGGCCGGGGACCGGACAGGCATTCCAGTCAGGCGCCAGCCGCATCCTTTACAAGCCGTTTGGTGCGGAGCTTCTGAAAGAGGCATTGAAGAGCAGCCGCAAAGGGAAATCGAACCGGCGCAAGTCGCAGCGTTACAACGTGAAGACGCTGGTGTATCTGGAACTCGAGCACGGAACGCTGCCGGGGATCAGCATTGACATCGGGGAGCATGGACTGGCCCTGCAAGCAACCGAGGCGGTCCCCATGATGTCGAATTTGCCGTTCCGGTGCGTGCTGCCTGGTACTGAGATCACGCTGCACGGCCACGCGGATGTAATTTGGGCCAGCGACCAAGGGCGCGCTGGATTGTTCTTTTCCAAGCTTGCGCCGACGGCACGGAAGCAACTGAAAAGCTGGCTCAGCAAGCGCGGCCACAGCAAGAACGCGGCGCGCGATTTGCTGCCTCCCAACGATGCCCACGTTTCGTTCACGGCCTGCGAAGAAGAGGAATTGCCGGTCGAAACCCGGTGATTGCAGCGAGCCTTAAGCTGACTTAACCCGTGATCATTCGGGTCCATTTTCCTGCAGCGCTGTCCTGCCTTAAAATCATTCAAGTTCCGCGATATCAAGGAGGCAGCGCTGACCACCATTCCTCACATCAGTACGGCATTTAACGGGCACTCGATGGTCGGCCCGATGCAGCGCGTGATGGTGTGTTCGCCGCGGACTGCCGGATGGGATCTGCCAGAACGCGTTGCCCACTGGCGCGATCTGGGATTTCAGCATGCGCCCAACTACGCCGAAGCTCTGGCACAGCATGAAACGCTGTGCCATGAATTGCAGACTACCGGCCCCGAGTTGGTGGAATTGCCTGCCTCGGGCGAACTGTCGCTCGATGCTGTTTATGCCCATGACGCATCGCTCGCTACGGACTTTGGGTTGATTCTGATGCGTCCGGGCAAGGCCAATCGTGTCGCCGAGAGCGAGCACCACGGCACTTTCGGCAGGCAGATTGGCATCCCAGTGTTTGGAAAGATTACGGCACCGGGAACGACGGAAGCTGGAGACATCGTGTGGCTTGATTCGAAGACGCTGCTGATCGGGCATGGATATCGTACGAATGCGGGGGGGATCCAGCAGATGCGCGAACTGCTGGCGCCCAAAGGTATTGAAGTGATCTCGGCGCCTCTTCCGTACGGACCCGGACCGGCGGCGTGCCTGCATCTGATGTCGTTGATCAGCCTTCTGGACGAGCACACGGCTTTGGTGGATTTGCCGTGGCTGGCGGTGGAGACGGTCGAGTTGCTGCAAGCGCGAGGCTTCCGGTTGATCGAGATTGAGTACTCGGAGCGCGATACGCTGGCTTGCAACGTCCTCGCTTTGGGACAAAAACGGCTGCTCGCGATCGAGGAAAATCGCAAAACCAATGATCGCCTGCGAGATGCCGGATTCGACGTGTGCACCTTTCCGGGGAGCGAGATTTGCATCAATGGCAGTGGAGGGCCGACGTGCCTGACCCGACCCCTGCTTCGGGGATGAGGGTGCGAGCAGAGGTCTAGTCGAGGAAACGTGCGGACCGCATCCGTTTTTAAGCCACGTCCGGGCGCTGCCGCAGCGGTATTAGTGCGCGCAGGCGTGGATCCCGCAAATACAATCCTCCCCAGGCCAGCATCCCCAGAACGACGGGCATGGGATAAGTTGGATCGCCCACTCTCAGGGTGGTGATCGTTGCACCGCCTAGTAATCCCGTCATCAGGATGGCTCCAAGAACCGAAGTGCGCGGGATGACGTACACCACGGCACAGACCAGCTCAATGATTCCTACAGGCAGGATCAAGTGCTGCGGAAGTCCAGCGCGCGCAAATCCTTCTACCACCGCAGGCAGCTTCAACAATTTCATAACGCTGGACATAAGCACGAGCAGAATCGGCAAGGCGCTCATGACGCGGCCTGTCCACAGGGCAGGCTTGGAGATAGGAATTGGCTGAACCACTGAGTGCATGGGGTTATCTCCTGGGATGAGCGAGAGGATACTACACATTCATGGCAGTGTCGGGAAAACTGATTGGGTGAGTGCCGATCGACGCCGGCGCGTGCTAGACGCCCCCGCGACAGCCGGTAAGATGCCGGCGCTACGATCGGCAACGTGCGTGCTGATATCGGGAAGGGTACGGGAGTGGGGCCAATCCACTGGCGGATTGGTATGATGTTGCAATCCTAAGAAAACAAAAATTTCCGGAAAGAGTTTCCTGATGCCTTTTTCCTGTTTGCAAAGGCTCGTCCTCTTGATTGCCGTGACTGCGCCGATCGCAGTTTTTGCGCAAGGTGAAGCTACGTCTTCAGCGGCGGTTGCAGTCGAGACCGTTACTGGCTCCGAACCGCTGCGGGACGGCATTCAGATTCAGGCGGGTGCGGCGATATTGCGGATTACTGCGCTGCGAGATGACATCATTCGCGTTCGCATCGCTCCGACTAGCAGTCTGCCGGAAGATGCCTCGTGGGCCGTGCTCGGCGATGCGCGGACCAAGGCGGTGGAAGTTCAGCCGGTGCAGGATTCGAACGCAGTGGGTTTTCATACGGCTGCTTTGGATGTTCGGGTGGAGCGCAATCCGTTGCGGATGGTGATTCGGGACCGCGCCGGAACTGTAATTTCGGCCGATGCATTGGGACGGCCTGCAGAGTTTCAGCGGGGTGGATTTTCCGTGTACAAGCAGATGCCGGGGGACGAGCATTACTTCGGACTGGGCGACAAGGCTGGCTCATTCGACCGCAGGAATCAAGCCTACACACTGTGGAACACCGATGTTGGGACGCAGGAGTCGGTTGATCCGATTTACAAGAGCATCCCTTTCTTTCTGGCGATTCATGGCAAGCTGAGCTACGGAATTTTTCTGGATAACACGTGGCGCAGCTGGTTTGACTTCGGCAAGCAAGCGCGCGATGCGATTGCATTTGGGGCTGAGGGCGGCCCGCTCGATTACTACTTCATTTATGGCCCGTCTCCGAAGCAGGTGGTGGAGGGCTATGCGTATCTGACAGGCAAGCCTCCGTTGCCTCCGCTGTGGGCTCTGGGATTCCAGCAGTCGCGGTATAGCTACACGCCCGAATCGAAGCTGCGGGAGATTGCTAACCGGTTGCGGGCAGATGCAATTCCCTCGGACGTGGTGTATCTCGACATTGACTACCAATACAAGAACCGTCCGTTTACGGTGAATCCCGAAACGTTTCCGAACTTTCCGGGTCTCGTTTCCGATCTACGCAGACAGCATTTTCATCTTGTCAACATCACCGACCTGCACATCGCGTATCTTCCGAGTCAGGGATATATGCCATACGACACGGGGCACGCGGGCGATCATTTTGTGAAGAATGCGGACGGAAGCGAGTTTGTGGGCGTGGTGTGGCCGGGGCCGGCGGTGTTTCCGGATTTTACGCGTGCGCAGACACGGGAGTGGTGGGGCGGCCTGTATCAGGAATTCGTAAAGGACGGTGTGGCGGGATTCTGGAACGACATGAACGAGCCGTCGGTCTTTAATGGACCGGACAAGACGATGCCGCTGAGCACCGTGCATCGCATCGAGGAGCCCGGGTTCAGCACGCGCACTGCGACGCATGCCGAGATCCACAACGTTTTCGGGATGGAGAATGTTCGGGCAACGTACGATGGATTGCTGAAGTTGCGGCCCAACGAGCGCCCGTTTGTGCTGACGCGGGCGACGTATGCCGGAGGGCAGCGGTACGGGTTTACGTGGACGGGGGATAATTCGGCGACGTGGAACCACCTCCGACTGGCGACGCAGATGGTGCTGAACCTGGGAGTGAGCGGGATTTCGTTTGCGGGGGCTGACGTGGGAGGCTTTAATGGTTCGCCGCCCGCGGCGCTGCTGACGCGATGGGTGGAGGTCGCGGCGTTCTCGCCGTTATTCCGCGATCACTCGAGCAAGGGTACGCTGCCGCAGGAATTGTGGGTGCACGGACCCGAGCAGGAAGCGATCCGGCGCCACTATGTTGAGACGCGCTACCGGCTGCTGCCTTATATTTACACGCTGGCCGACGAGGCCTCGCGCACGGGAATGCCGTTGATGCGGCCGGTGTTTCTGGAATTTCCGGAGATCTTCGCGGGACCATCGGGATTCGATCACGTGGATACGGAGTTTCTTCTTGGCCCCAGCCTGCTGGTGGCGCCGCCGCCGTTCGCAGAGATGCTCGATGACTATGACGTATCGTTCCCGAGCACGGAATGGTTTGACTTCTGGACGGGAGAGAAGGTTGCAGCCCAGCCGCCTGCGACATCGATCGCTGACGTTGTTAAAGCGAGTGAGGGAGCAAAGTTTCCTGAGCCGCGCAAAATTCACCCGCGGCTGGAAACGATGCCGGTATATGTGCGCGGGGGAAGTATTCTACCGATGCAGCCGCTGGTCCAGAACACGGAAGAGACGCCGAAGGGCCCGTTGGAGCTTCGCGTCTATCCCGGTTCGCAGTGCAGCGGTTCGGTTTATCTGGACGATGGGCACACGTTTGCCTATCAGAGCGGCGAATACCTGCGGCAGGCGTTCAGTTGCCAATCGGACGACAAAGGAATGCGGATTACCTTCCACGCGAGGCAGGGTTCGTACGCTCCCTGGTGGAAGTTCATCGAGGTAGTCGTTTACGACTGGCCGTCGGAGCATGCTCAGGCGAAGTTTTCCAGCAGCACCTATCCGTTGAAAACGACGTATGACGCGAAGCAGCACGCGCTGCACGTGGTGCTGACCGACGTGACGGCCGAAGCGGAACTCAGCATTCGCGGCAGGTCCAATCACTAACACCGCTTGAGTTCCTGTTAAAATTGAATTGCGATGCTGCTTCCCTTCGTCCGCGAACTCTTCACGGACGTAGAATTGCTTCCCGGCTTCACGCGTGTAGCCTCCCACCTGAAGGAGGGCACGGGGCGGATTCGTCTGTCCGGGCTCTCTCCCACGGCCAAAGCGCTGCTGCTGGTCCTTTTGCGGCGTGCTGCTGAACGTCCGCTGATCGTCGTAGTAAATGACAACCGCGCCGTGGAGGATTTCGTTCCCGTATTGCGCGGGTTCTGCGAACTGACGAACGCCTGCGATCCGGAATCGGTGGTCGCCCTTCCAGCCCGCGACGTGCTGCCTTTCCAGAATCTCTCGCCGCATCCGGAACTCCAGGAAGAACGGGCCACAGCGCTGTGGAAGATTGCCACCGGCAAGGCATCGGTTGTGGTCTCTCCGATCGCAGCGACGGCGATCCTGCAACGCTCGGCGGAGTACTATACCGACCTTGCACGCACGCTGCGCCGGGGCGAATCTTTCGACCTGGAGAATCTGCTGGGGCATTTGAACACGGTGGGTTATGCGTCGGCGGACGTGGTCGAGATGCCCGGACAATATGCTCTGCGCGGCGGGATCCTCGATGTTTACTCTCCCGAAGCGGAACGCCCGGTCCGCATCGAATTTTTTGGCGATGAGGTGGAATCCATCCGGCGCTTCGATCCGACCTCGCAGCGTTCGTCGAATCCGTTGGATGAAGCGCTGTTGCTGCCGCTCACGGAAACGCCGGTCAGCGATCAGTTGCTGGGCGCGATCCACACCCGGCTTTCGGGCAAACGCGTCACGGGCAACGAGGAAATTATTGAGGCGGCGGTCCGGTCCAGCGGAGTCACGGTTTTTCCCGGGTGGGAGTTCTATGCGCCGGTGGCTGGGGCGGACCGGACGGTTTTCGATTTGCTGCCGAATGCCGCCGTCCTGCTCGACGAACCGGAGCTGCTGCGTTCCGAGTTCGATCGCTTCTGGACACGGGTGGAGGAAGCTCACGAACGGAGCGGCGTGGGCAATCTGGTGCGGCCGAGCGATCTCTACCTGCCGCCTGAAGGCTGGTGGCAGAAGATCGCGGCTCTAACCGGAGCGGATTTGGAGCATCTCGGCATTACTCGCGGGGACGACAGCGACTCGACGGTCGCTTTTCTCACGCAGCCAACGCCGCGTTTCCACGGCGCTGTTCCGGCGATGCTGGAAGAAGTACAAAAGCTCACCGCGGGTGGAAATCAGGTGCTGTTCTCGGTTCCGAACACCGGAGAGGTCGAGCGCCTGGCCGACATTTTCACCGAATACAACGTCAGCTACAAGCTCGGAAGCCGCACTCGTGGCGGTGAAAGCTATGCAGATGAGACCAGTTACTTCGCTGGAGAAGTGCTGACCACGACGCTGGCCAAGGCGTACGTTCCCGACGGAGTTGTGTTTCCCGAGGCCCACCTCGCAATCTTCGGGGCGCGCGATTTGTTTGATGAATCGGATACGGTGGCCTCGCGGCCGCAGCGGCAGAAGTCGAAGGTGTCGGCATTCCTCTCTGACTTTCGGGACCTGCAAGTCGGAGATTACGTGGTTCATGTCGAGCACGGGATTGGGCAGTATCAGGGTCTGAAGGAAATCAATCAGGGCGACGGCAATGCGGAGTTCATGCTGCTGGAATACGCGGAGGGAGCGCGGCTTTATGTCCCGCTGACGAGACTCGACCTGATTCAGAAGTACCGGTCGTCAGAAGGCGCGAAGCCGGCGCTGAGCCATCTCGGCACGCAGGCCTGGTCGAAAACGAAGGCACGTGTACGCAAGGCCATGAAAGACATGGCCGACGAACTGCTCAAGCTCTATGCCGAGCGCAAGACGGCGCTCGGGCACGCATTTCCGGCAGGCAGCGAATTCGTACGCGAATTCGAGGATGCGTTTGAGTTTAGCGAGACAGAAGACCAGGCCCAGGCCATCACCGATGTCATGAACGATATGGAATCGTCGCAGCCCATGGACCGGTTGCTGTGCGGCGATGTCGGCTACGGCAAGACGGAAGTCGCCATGCGCGCGGCTTTCAAAGCGATCAGCGACAACAAGCAAGTTGCGGTGCTGGCGCCGACCACAGTTTTGGCGTTCCAGCATTATGAAACGTTCAAGCAGCGATTCGGGCCATTTCCGGTGACGATCGAAATGATCAGCCGCTTCCGTAATCCAAAGCAGCAAAAAGAAATTCTGCAGAAGACGGAAGCGGGGAAGATCGACATCCTCATTGGCACGCACCGCATCCTGTCGAAAGATCTCAAGTTCTCAGACCTCGGCCTGCTGATCGTTGACGAAGAGCAGCGCTTCGGCGTGCGCCACAAAGAACGCATCAAGCAGATGCGCAAGCAGGTCGACGTGCTCACCATGTCGGCTACGCCGATCCCGCGGACACTGCACATGTCGCTGGTCGGGTTGCGCGACATGAGCGTGATCGAAACGCCGCCCAAGGATCGCATGGCGATTCAGACTGTGGTCGCCAGTTGGGATGACAAGCTGATCCAGTCGGCCATCGAGCAGGAACTGGAACGGGGCGGGCAGGTTTACTTCGTGCACAACCGCGTGGAGAGCATCTGGGAGATCGCGGCGAAGTTGCAGGAATTAATTCCAAAGGCGCGCATCGCCGTCGGTCACGGTCAGATGGGCGAGTCGGAACTTGAAAAAGTGATGCTGAAATTCATGCATCACGAAGCCGACATTCTGGTTGCGACCACGATCATCGAGAACGGCCTGGATATTCCGCTCTGTAATACGATTCTGATCAACCGGGCGGACCGGCTCGGGCTTTCTGAGCTGTACCAGTTGCGCGGGCGTGTGGGCCGATCGAACCGGCGCGCGTATGCGTATCTGCTGATTCCGCGGGAACTTGAACTCACTCCGATTGCACGGCGGCGGCTGGCTGCCCTGAAAGAATTTTCGGACCTCGGCGCGGGATTCAAGATTGCCGCGCTCGATCTGGAGTTGCGCGGTGCCGGAAACCTTCTCGGCGGCGAGCAGAGCGGGCACATCGAAGCGGTGGGCTTTGAACTTTATACGCAGATGCTCGATCGTGCTGTCCGCGAGATGAAAGGGGAAGCTGCGCCGGACGAGGCTGAAACTCAACTCAACCTGGGCCTCAATATTCGCATTCCGGCGGAGTATATCCCGGAAGAAAATCAGCGGCTGCGAATGTACAAGCGCGTGGCTGGGGTCGAAGCCGAATCGCAGCTGGCGGATGTGGCGGCGGAATTGGAAGATCGCTATGGCCCGCCACCGCCCGCCGTGCGCAACCTGCTGGACTATGCTTCGCTCAAATTACTGTGCATGCGCGTGGGAGTGAACGCGATCGAACGCAAGCGCGACAGCGTGACGTTCAAGTTCCGACAGAATGCCGCGGTTGATCCCGGGCACTTGGCTCGATTTGTGTCGGCGCAGCGCGGGGCCAACTTTACCCCGGATGGCATGTTGAAATTCGCATTGAAAGCTGGCGCCGCCGAGGACGTATTGCGATCGCTGCGCACCGTGCTGGAACAGCTGGCGGCTGAGGAAGCGTCGTCCGAGGTTCGCTGAGCGGAGAAAAAATTGCCCGTACAAGCCTGCAACCGCGTTGCGAAAAGTGCTTCCCATAGCGGCGGCTTCCGGCTAGGATATTGCAACTCAACCGGACGGCGTGAGCGTTCGGATGGAGCCTGAAGTGCAGAGCAGAGTCCCGGATCTCTGACCCGACATCCAAGTCATTAGAGGGTTAAGAATCTCGTCCAGTTCTCTGGACGGTGTGAGTAATTTTTTTCGACAGCCATTTCAAAATGAGTACAGCCAGGCCAGTAACGATTCTTGAAGAAAAGTTCTACCACGCAGAGGTCACCAGGCGCGTGGACTTCGCTCCCGACCTGTGGATGTTCCGCGTCCGCAGCAGCGGGGACTTCCGGTTTGTCCCGGGCCAGTACGCGAGCCTGGGAGTGGAACACAACGGCAAGCGGATCGAGCGTCCCTATTCGATTGTGTCGTCTCCCTCTGAAGATGAAGTGGAATTTTTCGTGGAGTTGGTTCCGGAAGGCGCCCTGACGCCGCTGCTGCACCAATTGCAGCCTGGCGATCAACTGCTGATGCGCAAGATTCCCAAGGGAAAATTTTCTCTCGACACCCAGAACGACAAGACAAATCATCTGCTGATTTCGACTGTGACCGGTGTCGCTCCGTTTGTGAGCTATGTGCGGACGTTATCTAAAGAGTGGAGAGAAGGGCGATTCGACGGCTCCCACAAACTGTATCTTCTGAATGGCGCCAGCCGCCCGTGGGAGTTCGGCTATCTGGAGGAACTGAACCAGTTTGACAGGGAGTTGCCGTGGTTCAAGTATGTGCCGACGGTGAGTCGTCCGTGGGACCACGAGGATTGGCCGGGGGAGATCGGGCGAGCGGACGACATCCTGCGCAAGTACGCCGACCATTGGGAACTGGATGCCAGCAATACGGTGGCGTATTTGTGTGGGCATCCGGAGATGATTGAGCACAGCAAAGCCATTCTGAAGAGACGCGGCTTCACCGATAAGGGCGCGATCAAGGAAGAGGTCTACTGGATACCGCCGCACAAATAGGGCTAGCGAAATCGCAACCGCAGAGGACGCCGAGACCTCTCGCAGAGTACGCAGAGATTTCGTTAGGTCTCTGCAGGGGCAAAGAAGACCAGTACAGCCAGTTCTTCGGCAATGTCATAGAAGTGGTGCTCTACCTCCGCTGCCACAAACAGGACAGTGCCGGCGGAAACTTTCTGGTCCTGATCTCCCGCCCGAAAACGCGCTCGGCCTCGAATTACGTAGTACATCTCATCTTCATGATGAGGACGCTGGGGATCGGTAGTTCCGGCAGGCAGCACGTACAGGCCGGCACTCATCGAGGGCAGGCGTAAGAATTCCCGGTAAAGTTTTCCGTTCGCGATGCGTTGGCGGTCAATCTCGTCGATGTTGGCGAACAGAGCCTTCACGCGAGAATTCCCCCAAACACCAGGTCGGTGAATTGCGGTACGAGGTTATGGGCCTGCAGATTTCCTTCCGGCTTATACCACTGGTAAATCCAGTTGATCATGCCCAGCAGGGCGAAGGCCGCAGCACGAGGGCTGACCGATCCCTTAGCTCGCCGCACGCGTTGCACCTCGGCCATTAATCCTTCCACGAAATGAACATAATCCTTCTTGCGCGTATTGATGCGCTTGCGGAGACCGGGAGGCAGAGGGTGGTTCTCGTGCAGCATGACGGTGATTTCGCGATCTCGAGGACTGAGTACCACTTCGATGTGCAGGCGGATCAAAGCTCGTAGCCGCTCTTCCGGATCCGCAATGCCGCGTACTGGAGTGAGGACGCGTTCCTCGGTGATCTCCATGGCGTGGTTCATGATCTCGAACAGGATTTCATCTTTGCTTTGGAAATGATGGTATAGGCCGCCCTTGCTGAGTTTGAGAGCCGCGGCGACGTCGTTCATCGAGGTGGCGTCGTAGCCGCGCTGCTGGAACAAGCGAGCGGCGGTGCGCAGAATCTCCTGCCGGGAATCTACCAGAGCTTCGCGAGGCATCGCGTGTCATGGTAAACAGTTGCTGGCCGGAATGCCAATGGCTACCCCGCTGTGGCGATCCGTAGAGCTTAGCCGGCCCGGTACAACTCGGGAACGAAGTTCTGCTCCTGGATGGGCGGGCGCACGTACTTGGTCTTGTCGAGCGGCGGCAGCTTGAGCCGCTCAGGAGTCAGGTCACGGTAGGGAATCAGCGACAGCAGGTGCCGGATGACGTTGAGCCGGGCACACTTTTTGTTTTCCGCATTGACCACGTACCAGGGCGCCTGCTTGATGTCGGTGACCGCGAACATCTCATCCTTGGCTCTTGAGTATTCCGCCCATCTACGCCGAGACTCGAGATCCATGGGACTCAATTTCCAGCGCTTCGTCGGATCATTCATGCGCTCTTGAAAGCGGTGCTCCTGCTCCTCGTCGCTGACCGAGAACCAGTACTTGATGAGGATGATTCCTGAGCGCACCAGCATGCGTTCGAACTCGGGGCAACTGTGCAGGAACTCCAGATATTCTGCCTCAGTACAGAAGCCCATCACGTGCTCGACTCCGGCCCGGTTGTACCAACTGCGGTCGAATAAAACCATTTCTCCGGCGGCGGGCAGGTGCGCCACATAACGCTGGAAATACCACTGCGTCTTTTCGCGTTCGGTCGGCGTTCCCAGGGCGACCACGCGGCAGATCCGGGGGTTCAGGCTCTGCGTGATGCGCTTGATGGCGCCGCCCTTGCCGGCAGCGTCACGGCCTTCGAACAACACCACCAGGCGCAATCCTCTTCCCTTGATCCACTCCTGCAGTTTCACCAGTTCGATCTGCAGACGGTCGATTTCCTCGACATAGTTGCAGTCTTTGCCCAAGCGCAAGGGCTTGGGCTGCTTGTTCGCTGCGGTCTCAGCATTCCTTCCGGGGGGTGCATGCAGTTGGTCTTTCGCGAATGGTGCGTGTTTGTCTGACATCTCCTAGTGCTCCCTGCAGCGAGGCGCTGGCGGTCACCTCCTAGCCTAGCGCCGGCTTCGAAATCATCGCGCAAAACTTCTCGCACGAAAAGCCGTAGCAAGGTCCGCAGCGAGTTGTAAGACTAATAAAGTGTGGTATTTAGGGCCGATACCGTTTTGGGAATGGTCGCGCACTGAGGGCGGAATCGAGTTATGCCTTGACACGATGAAAGAGGGGAAGGTAGCATCGTTCAATACCGACCGACCGGTCGGTTCCGGCAGGTTACAGTTTCCCAGCGCTGGGGATACACTAACTCCCATCCCCAAAAACAAGGGTTTCTTTCCTCCCCTTGTGCTACGAGAGGAGCACGATAGTGGTCACTATTTTTTATGAACGCGATGCCAAGCCCGACCTACTGAAGGGCAAGACGATCGCCATTCTTGGCTATGGCAGCCAGGGACACGCCCAAGCTCAGAATCTTCGTGACAGCGGACACAAAGTCATCGTCGGCCTCGATCCCAATCGGCAGAGTGCACAGCAGGCGCGAGCCGATGGCATGGTCGTGGTGGCGCCCGACGAGGCCGCCAAGCGCGCGGACTGGATCCACGTGCTCACGCCGGACGAAACGCAAGGTGCGCTCTACGAAAAGTCCATCAAGCCCTATTTGCATCCCGGAAAAGTCCTCGGGTTCTCGCACGGGTTCAGCATCCACTTCAAAGCGATTGTTCCGCCCAGTGATGTGGATGTGGTGATGATCGCCCCCAAGAGTCCCGGACATCTGGTGCGGCGTGTCTACAGCGAAGGGCGCGGGGTGCCGGCACTGCTCGCGATTCAGCAGGATGCCAGCGGGCGCGCTCATGAACTCGGGTTAGCGTACGCGCACGGCATCGGTTCGACCCGCGCGGGTGTTCTACAGACAACTTTCAAGGAAGAGACCGAGAGTGATCTGTTCGGCGAGCAGGCCGTACTCTGCGGCGGGTTGACGTCACTGATCAAAAAAGGGTTTGAGACGCTGGTCGAAGCCGGCTATGCGCCTGAGATTGCCTATTTCGAATGCCTGCACGAAGTAAAGCTCATCGTCGACCTGATCTACGAAGGTGGATTGGCGCGGATGCGCTATTCAATTTCGAATACCGCCGAGTACGGCGATCTAACGCGCGGAGAGCAGGTCGTCGGAGATGCCACGCGGCAGGCGATGAAGAAGACGCTCGCCGATATCCAGTCCGGAAAATTCGCGAAGGAGTGGATTGAAGAGAACAAGAATGGCTGCCCGAACTTCAATGTGCTGCGGGAAAAAGAGAAGCAGCATCCCATCGAGATCGTGGGCGCGCAGTTACGCAGCATGATGAGCTGGCTGCCAAAAGATGGGAAGAAGACTGCGGAAGCTTCCAAAGAATCCACAAAACAGGTGGTGAATGCTTAAGGGAGCCGACATCGTTCTCCAGTGCCTGCGTGCCGAGGGCGTGGATCTGGTATTCGGCTATCCGGGGGGCGCGATCATGCCGCTTTACGACGCGCTTGAGGGGAGTGGCGTGCGCCATGTGCTTACCCGGCACGAGCAGGGAGCAGTATTCGCTGCTGAGGGGTACGCGCGGGTGACGGGCAAGGTCGGCGTCGCGATGGCGACCAGCGGTCCGGGTGCTACGAATCTGGTCACAGGCATTGCCGATGCGAAGATGGATTCCGTTCCTCTGGTCTGCATCACGGGACAGGTGCGCAGCGCCTTGATCGGAACCGACGCGTTTCAGGAAACCGACGTTTTCGGCGTGACGCTTTCGTTGACCAAATGGAGCCGGCTGGTTCGCACATTGGATGAGATTCCTGAGGCGATTGCCGAAGGGTTCCATTGGGCACGCAGCGGGCGTCCGGGGCCCGTAGTGATCGACATTCCCACGGACATGCTGAAGGCCAAGAAGGAATTCTCTGGCCCGGTAATATTCACGCCGCATGCGCGGGCTGCAGATGCGAAGGCAGATGGCGGCTTCACTGACACCGTCGTGGCCTTGCTGCGGCAGTCGGCGAAGCCGGTCGCTCTGGTCGGTGCGGGAGCAAAATTATCGGGGGCCGTTCCCGAACTACGGCGGCTACTCGATTATTTGAACATCCCAACCTTCGCGACCGTGCACGGCTTAGGTGCGGTGCAGCCGGAAGCGCTGTATTACCTCGGGATGGTGGGTATGCACGGCACGCGCGCCGCGAACATGGCGCTGCACGAGACCGATCTTTTGCTGGTATTCGGAGCGCGGCTGGATGACCGCGTGACCGGCGATCCGACACGGTTCGCACCGCATGCGAAAATCGTCCACTTTGAAATCGATCCGGCACAACTCGATCGCGTACGTCCGTGCGACCTGCCGGTCATAGGAAATCTGGCGGACACGATACCGGCGTTTCACGCGGAATTGCGCCGTCATGCACTGCCCGATTTCTCGGATTGGCGTGCAGTTGCGTGCGGGGAAGAGCGCGCCGAACTCGATCCGCGCGGGCTGGCGCAGCCGACGATTCGCTTTCTCGACGAGCTGTTCAGCCGGTTGCCGAAAGACAGCGTGATTCTGGCCGACGTGGGCCAGCACCAGATGTGGGCGGCGCAGCGCTACCGCTCGTCCTCACCACGGGGTTTTATTACCTCGGGCGGACTCGGAGCGATGGGCTTCGCTCTGCCGGCGGCCGTTGGTGTGCAACTCGCCAAGCCGGATACGTGCGTGCTCTGCGTTTCCGGAGATGGTGGATTTCAGATGAACATTCAGGAACTGGCTACGGTGCATCGTCTCGGGCTGCCAGTGAAGATGGTTATCATCGACAATAAATATCTCGGGATGGTGCGGCAGTGGCAGCAGTTGTTCTACGAGCGCAACTACGCCGAAACCGACTTGAGCGACAACCCGGATTTTGTAGAGATCGCTAAGGCATACAAGATTCACAGTTTCCGCATGAAAGAAGATGCCATGCGCGAATTCCCGGTTTCGCAGGAAACGGGAGATCAGATTGATCGTTTCCTGCATTCTCCGGAGGCCGAGTTGCTGGTGTTTGATTGCGCACCGGAAGCCAATGTGTTTCCGATGGTGCCGGCGGGAGCAGCGCTGTCGGAGATGTTGCTGGAAGAAAAATAGCTGAACATTTCGGATTTTTGATTTCAGATTGCAGATTTTAAGCGGCCAGAGTTTGGGTAAGTCTTCATCTGCAATTCGAACTTTCGTCAGGAGCAGACGCCATGCAGACCTTTCACATCCGCTATCGCAATACGCAGGGGACGTTGATGCGCATTTTGAACGCGGCCTCGCGCCGTGCGTTGGATTTGCCATCAGTAAGCGCTGAGCCTGCGGAGCGCGATCACCAGGTCACGCTGACGCTGGACGTAAACCAGAAGCAGGTCGGCCAGCTTTATCGCGAATGGTATTCGATTGCGGATGTGATTCATGTTGGCGCGGGCGCGGCTGCGGCGACGGAGTGGACTTCACATCATCCCCCGGCGGGCGTAGCGCTGGAAGAATCACGGGCAGCAGCCCGCGCGTAGAGACTTTGTAACTGGGCAAGCATGACGACTTTTGGGCAAACGTCATGCAACTGGGGGACCTGCAAAGCGGGTTCCCCGTTTTTGCAAAATCACTTACCATGAAGATCACGAAGGTACACGAAGGAAATCTAATGGAACGAAGTTGCCCCGCAATTTCTTGTTGATCTGCGTAGTTTCCATCTTCTGTATCTCTCCTGTAATCTTTCAGCCATGGATCTCAAGCACATTAGCCGCGGAATTACTGAAGGGCGCGATCGTGCTGGCGCGCGCTCGATGTTCAAGGCCATTGGGTTCACCGATGCTGATCTAAGCCGTCCTCTGATCGGCGTGGCCAATACCTGGATTGAAACCATGCCGTGCAACTTTCACTTGCGCCGCTTGTCGGCAAAGGTGAAAGAAGGCGTTCGTGCGGCGGGCGGTACTCCTATGGAGTTCAACACGATCGCGATTTCCGACGGCGAGACCATGGGCACGGAAGGCATGCGCGCGTCGCTGGTGAGCCGTGAGTTGATCGCCGACTCTATCGAGCTTGTCTGCCGGGGGCAGATGTTCGATGCAGTCGTGTGTGTGGTGGGCTGCGACAAGACGATTCCGGCGGCGGCGATGGCACTGGCTCGGATGAATCTTCCCGGTATGGTGCTTTACGGAGGAACTATTGCTCCGGGTAGCTATCGCGGGAAAGATGTCACCATTCAGGATGTCTATGAGGCCATCGGGGCGAACGTTGCGGGAAAGATGAGCGACGCGGAACTGAAGGAATTGGAGGATGTTGCTTGTCCCGGAGCGGGCGCGTGCGGCGGGCAATACACGGCGAACACGATGTCGACCGTGATGGAAATGATCGGGCTCTCGCCCATGGGATTCAACAGCGTGCCGGCGATGGATGCGCAGAAGGATCAGGTTTCGTTCGACTGCGGCAAGATCGTGATGAACGTGCTGCAGAAAGATTTGAAGCCGCGAGATATTCTCACGCGCGAGGCATTCGAGAACGCGATCGCGTCGGTCGCTGCCACCGGCGGGTCGACCAATGCGGTTTTGCATCTGCTGGCGATTGCGCGCGAGGCGGGCGTCAGCCTGGAGATCGACGATTTTCAAACCGTGAGCGAGCGGACTCCCGTGCTTGCCGATCTGAAGCCTTCCGGCAGATTTGTTGCCGCAGACATGCATCGTGCGGGAGGGATTCGGCTACTTGCGAAACGGCTGATGAATGGGAAGTACCTGCATGGATCGGCAAAGACGGTGACTGGGCACACGATTTCTGTGGAAGCCGGAAGTGCGGTGGAAGGTCCGAATCAGGAAGTAATTGTGCCGCTGGATAAGCCGCTCAAAACAACCGGTGGCCTGGTAATTCTCAAAGGCAATCTTGCTCCCGAGGGATGTGTGGCCAAGATAAGCGGGCACGAACGACTGGAGCATCGGGGACCGGCGCGCGTTTTCGAATCCGAAGAAGACGCCATGGCGGCCGTCACCGCGAAAAAGATCAAAGCAGGCGATGTCGTGGTGATTCGCAATGAGGGCCCGAAAGGTGGTCCGGGGATGCGCGAGATGCTGGGCGTTACGGCAGCAATTGTCGGAGAAGGATTGGGTGGATCGGTCGCGCTTCTCACTGATGGACGATTCAGCGGGGCGACACGGGGGCTCATGGCAGGGCACGTTGCGCCGGAAGCAGCGATGGGCGGACCGATTACAGGCGTGCGCGATGGAGATATTATCCGCTTCGACGTGAAGAAGCGTGTGTTGGAAGTCGAGATCAGCGCGGAAGTGCTGCGGCAGCGCATGGCAGAGTGGAAGGCTCCGAAGGCGCGCTATGAAACGGGCGTGTTCGCAAAGTACGCAGCATTGGTTTCGTCGGCATCGCAGGGAGCAATCACGCGGCCGCGGTAGGAGCGAGCGGGTAAATTCCCAATCTGGGTATTTCTACAGAAATACTTTCGTCTTATGTTCGCTATCACAGACGGTTTGCTTCCGTTCTCTTAACTTTGTGGGAAGCGGAGGATTTTTTATGGAGAACTCAGAAGCACTGAGGATTATTCGGGCTCTTGCGGACGGACTGAATCCATCTAGCGAGGAAACCTGCAAGTCAGAGTCACTCCTGCGACACCCGCAAACGATTCGGGCGTTGGAAAAGGCCGTGGCGGCGCTACATTCTGAAGTTGAGCGAAAAATCGGAAAGAGATCTCTCCCGCGTAGCGCCGGCAAACCGTGGTTCCCCTCTGAGGAGGAACTACTCTGCGCCGAATTCGACCGCGGAATGAGCATCCGGCAGATTGCCAGCCTCCACGGCCGAACCTGCGGAGCAGTTACGCGGCGTTTGGAAAGGCTTGGCAAGGTTCCGTACAGGATTGCCATGGATTTTTCCTGTCCCTCTGGAGACGCAGGCGAGAGCGCAAAACGCCCAAGTTAGGGTAATGCAGCTGAGGGGGCCGTAAAACAGGATTTAGCGTTCGACCCCTACAGGCCGTGGCGGCACGACAAAGACGCGTGGACGTGCGCTGAATTCTCCCGGCATGTTGACCTTGGCCAGATTGGCCGCTGCCTTGGCCGCAACAGGCTGGCGGTCTATTCGCGGTTAGTGAGCTTGGATAAGATACGACGCAGCGGACAGTCGAGCGCAGCATAGCTGGTAAAATTAGCCCCTGACGCGACGACTTCCCCATAGATGACCGTCCGCTGGTGTCTTCGAACAATGTCAGGAAAGAGCACACTCTTCGAGAAGATTTGGGAGGCGCACCTGGTGGCTGAGCCCGCTGGGCGGTCCCCAATTGTTTACATCGATCTGCATCTAGTGCATGAGGTGACTTCGCCTCAGGCCTTTGACGGGCTGCGCGCTGCGGGACGGAAGGTGCGCCAACCTCTGCGCGCAGTCGCAACTGTAGATCACAACATCCCTACCGAACCGCGTGGCACGCCAATCACCGATCTAATCGCGGCCAAGCAGATTGCGGCGCTGCAGGCGAACTGCAAGGAATTCGGGATCCGGCTGTTTGATATGGATTCACCGGAGCAGGGCATCGTGCACGTGATTGGTCCGGAGTTGGGGCTGACGCAGCCTGGAATGACGATTGTGTGTGGCGACAGCCACACCTCAACCCATGGAGCATTCGGTGCGCTGGCGTTTGGGATTGGAACATCAGAAGTCGAGCACGTGCTCGCAACCCAGTGCCTGGCGCAGCAGAAGCCGAAGACGATGAAGATTGACGTGCGCGGGAAGCTGGCCGATGGCGTGACGGCAAAGGATCTGGCGCTTGGCATTATCGGTCAGATAGGGACCGATGGCGCCACCGGGCATGTGATCGAATACGCGGGTCCGGCCGTGCGTGCCCTCTCCATGGAAGGGCGGATGACGCTGTGCAATATGAGCATCGAAGCGGGCGCGCGTGCCGGGATGGTGGCACCGGATGAGACCACCATCGCCTACGTGAAAGGAAAACGATTCGCACCGCGGGATGAGGAGTGGGAGAAGGCGGTGGCGTATTGGCGTAGCCTGCCGACGGATTCCGACGCGAAGTTCGATAGAGTCATCGAGATCGATGCGGCGCAACTTTGCCCATTTGTGACTTGGGGAACGAATCCAGGAATGGTGGCGCCGGTGACGGGGCGCGTCCCGGACGTGAAGGGATTGCAAGAGAACGATCGACGCGCGGCTGAACTCGCGTTGCAGTATATGGCGCTGGAACCGGGGCGGCGGATTGAAGAGATCGCAATCGATCGCGTGTTCATTGGATCGTGCACGAATTCGCGGCTGGAGGATTTGCGGGCGGCGGCGCGGGTAGCCAAAGGACATCACGTCAACGCAAAAGTGCGAGCCATGGTCGTGCCCGGATCGCAGACGGTGAAGCGTGCAGCCGAGCAGGAAGGGCTGCACCGGATCTTTCAAGATGCGGGATTTGAGTGGCGCGAGTCTGGATGCTCGATGTGTCTGGGAATGAATCCGGATATTTTGCAGCCTGGAGAGCGCTGCGCTTCCACGAGCAATCGCAATTTCGAAGGGCGGCAAGGACGCGGAGGTCGGACGCATCTGGTGAGTCCGATGATGGCGGCGGCTGCCGCGATTGCGGGGCATTTCACCGACATCAGGAATTGGAAGTTTCAGTAGCCGGCGGTAGAAAAGATCATGAAACCATTTACTGTGCATCGCGGGCGAGTGGCGCCGTTGGATCGCGTCAACGTCGATACCGACCAGATTATTCCCAAGCAGTTTTTGAAGCGGATTGAGAAGACTGGATTTGGTCAGTTTGTGTTTTACGACTGGCGTTTCGGGGCGGACGGGAAGAAGAATCCTGATTTCGTGTTGCACGAGCCTCGTTATGAGGGTGCGAGCATTCTGATTGCCGGAAAGAATTTTGGATGCGGTTCATCGCGCGAACATGCGGTGTGGGCGCTGGCGGATTTTGGATTTCGGGTTGTCATCTCGTCCTCGTTCGCCGATATTTTCGCCAACAACAGCACCAAGAACGGGTTTCTAACCGTGCGTATGAGCGAAGATGAGGCAGCGATGCTGATGCAGCGTGCGCAAGAGATCGATAACTACACAGTCACCGTCGACCTGGAAAAATGCGAAGTGCGGGACGAGCAGGGATTCTGCGCCAAGTTTCCAATGGATGAATTCGTGCGCCACTGCCTGCTGAACGGACTGGATGACATCGGCCTCACCCTGCAGCATGAAGCCGAGATTGCCGCCTATGAAACTAAGCACCCGGCGCCGTCGGCACTGAAGGCGGTGCCTCAGTAAAGACAGAGTCAAAGGGAGTAAAGATTTGTAAAACCTTCGCCCCGATCTTGACCCGCAACAGGGGCGAGGCTGATCCTTAAGAGTGTCGCGGATCTGCCGTAGCAACTTCCACGTCTGGCTCGATCCTCAGGAAGGCCCAGCGGCATGGTATTGCCGCCTTTCAGGGCAAGTTGCCGCAACCGAGTCTAGAATGCGTACGTCTAATACTCGAACTGTCTAGCGGTTCGGGGCAAAACGAACGGACTAACCTGTGAACATGATTGATTCTCATATAGGAAAATCCCGTGCGGTCGCGGTCATACGCGCGGTGATGATCTGTACTCTTGCATCATTTTGCGTATTCCTTTTCGGCTGCACGAGCGCCGATTCCAAACAGCAGAAAGCCCACGCGGCAGGTCCGCGCTCGGTTTCAGTTTCCGTTGCGCCCGTACAGCGGCAGGATGTGCCGGTTTACCTGTCGGGACTGGGGACAGTCACGGCGTTCAATACGGCGAATATAAAGAGCCGGGTTGACGGGCAAATCATGAAAGTGAACTTCCGAGAAGGGCAAGAGGTGCACCAGGGAGAATTGCTGATCGAGATTGATTCCCGCCCTTATCAAGTGCAACTCGAGCAAATGCAGGCGCAGCTATTCCGGGATCAGGCACAACTGCGGGATGCCAGGCTGAATCTGGAGCGCTATACCTCCCTGATTCCTTCGGGCAGTATTGCGCAACAGCAGGTTGACACCCAAAAAGCGACCGTGGATCAACTAGACGGCACAGTGCGCAATGATCAGGCGCAAATTGATAGCGCAAAGTTGAACATCACGTACTGCCATATCACAGCGCCATTCAGTGGGAGAATCGGCCTGCGGCAGGTTGATACGGGGAACATCGTGCATGCCTCGGATACGAATCCCATGCTGATCTTGACGCAACTGCAGCCCATCGCCGTGATTTTCACGCTGCCGGAAGATGTGTTGCGGAATGTGTCGCAGCAAATGGGGAAGCGGACGCTTGAAGTGGACGCGTTCAGCCGCGACGACCAGACGAAACTTGCCTCCGGAAAGTTGCTGACCATTGACAACCAGATCGATCCAACGACAGGAACGGCAAAGCTGAAGGCGGTGTTCGATAACAAGGACAACAAGCTCTGGCCCAACCAGTTTGTGAATGCTGATTTGCTGGTGGAGACGCGAAAGAACAGCACCGTGGTGCCAACCGCGGCCCTGTTGCGCGGCCCGCAGGGGACCTTTGTTTATACCGTAAATCCAGATAACACGGTGCAGGATAAGCCGGTCACCGTCGCGCTGACGCAGGGAGATACCACAGTGATTACCAGCGGAGTGAATCCGGGAGATACGGTGGTTACGGACGGACAAGACAAGTTGCAGAGGGGCAGCCGCATTGAGCCGCGCAACGGCACTCCAGGCGCGGGAAGCCAAGGTGCGCCGGTGACGGGTGCGGTACGGCGCAACCACAATCCGGCTGCGGGATTTTCGGCTGCGCCTATTTCAGGTGTTCCTGGCTCATGAGCCCTTCAAGACTATTCATCCTACGGCCGGTTGCGACCACGCTGCTGATGGTCGGCGTGCTGCTGGTGGGCTGGGTTGCGTTCATGCAACTGCCGGTCTCGGCTCTGCCCGAGGTGGACTATCCAACCATCCAGGTGGTGACGTTTTATCCGGGAGCAGATCCGGATGTGATCGCTTCGTCAGTCACGTCTCCGCTGGAGCGGCAGTTTGGGCAGGTGCCGGGACTGACCCAAATGACGTCGACCAGTTCTTTCGGCAGTTCCGTCATTACGCTACAGTTCGGTCTCGATCAGAACATCGATGTCGAAGAACAGCAAGTGCAGGCCGCGATTAACTCCGGTTCGACCTACTTGCCGGCTGACCTGCCGAATCCACCGATCTATAACAAAGTGAATCCAGCGGACGCGCCGATTCTGACCTTGGCGCTGACCTCGGATTCGCTGCCGCTATCGAAAGTCGAGGACCTGGCCGACACTTCTCTGGCGCAGAAGATTTCTCAATTGCCAGGCGTGGGCTTGGTTTCTATCAGCGGCGGGCAGAAGCCGGCGGTGCGCATTCAAGCCAATCCAACGGCCTTGGCATCTTACGGGCTGGGTTTGGAAGATCTGCGGGCTGCGCTCGCCCAGGCCAACGTGGATCAGGCCAAGGGCGTTATCGACGGGCAGCGGCAGTCGTACACGATTGGAGCGAACGATCAGCTCTTCTCCAGCGAACAGTACAAACCCATTGTGATTGCGTACCACAATGGCGCTCCGGTGCGGCTGAGTGACGTAGCCAACGTGATCGATGGAACCGAAAACGATCAACTCGCGGCGTGGATGAATCTGACGCCGGCGGTCATCGTCAACATCCAGCGGCAGCCGGGTGCCAACATCATCAGCGTCGTCGACCGGATCAAGAAGTTGCTGCCGCAATTACAGGCGTCGCTTACGACCGCGGTGAAGGTGCAGATTCTCACCGACCGGACCACAACGATTCGCGCTTCGGTGAAAGATGTAGAGTTCGAATTGATGCTGGCCATCGCCCTGGTGGTGATGGTGGTTTTCTTGTTCCTGCGCAATTTTTCGGCGACAACGATTCCCAGTGTTGCAGTTCCGCTCTCGCTGATTGGAACGTTCGGCGTGATGTACCTGCTGGGCTACAGCTTAAACAACCTGACGCTCATGGCCTTGACCATCTCCACCGGATTCGTAGTGGACGACGCCATCGTGATGATCGAGAACATCGATCGTTACCTCGAAGCGGGAGATTCCCCGTTGGATGCGGCGTTGAAGGGGTCGGAGCAGATCGGGTTCACGATCATTTCGCTCACGGTGTCGCTGATCGCTGTGCTCATCCCCCTGCTGTTCATGGGCGATATCGTCGGACGGCTCTTCCGGGAATTCGCGGTGACGCTGGCGGTGACCATTCTGGTGTCCGCGGCGGTTTCGCTGAGCTTGACGCCCATGATGAGCGCCAAGCTTCTCAAACACCGCAAGGAAGGTGAGCAGGGAAAGTTCTACGAGAAGACCGAGGACCTGTACAACCGCATCATCGCTTTTTACGGTCGAACCGTACAGTGGGTGCTCAAGCACCAGACTGCGACATTGCTGGTGACCGCCGCGACCCTGGTGCTCACGTTGTTTCTGTACGTCATCGTTCCGAAAGGATTCTTTCCGGTTCAGGATACGGGCGTGATCTTGGGAGTATCGGAAGCTCCCGATGACGTTTCCTTTGACTCCATGGCGCAGCGCCAGCAGGAGTTGGCCAAGGTCATCCTGCAAGACAAGGCCGTGGAGAGTCTCTCCTCCTTTATCGGGGTGGACGGCACGAACACCACCCCCAATCAGGGACGAATTCAAATTAATCTCAAGCCGCTTGACCAGCGTTCTGACAACGCCTCGGCGATCATTCGGCGCCTGCAGCCCGAACTCGAAAAAGTGCATGGCATCACTCTCTACATGCAGCCGGTGCAGGACCTCACGGTGGAAGACCGCGTGAGCCGCACACAGTTCCAGTATTCGATTGAAGATGCGGATGCACAAGAGTTGGCGCAGTGGACTCCAAAACTGGTCGCCAAGCTCCAGTCACTGCCCGCGCTGCGGGATGTGGCAACCGACCAGCTGAATGACGGCTTGCGAACGAATATTACGATTGATCGCGACACCGCATCGCGTTTAGGCATTTTCCCGCAAGCCATCGACAATACGCTCTACGACGCGTTTGGGCAGCGGCAGGTGTCCACCATTTTCACGCAGTTAAACCAGTACCACGTGATTCTGGAAGTCCTGCCGAACTTCGCGCAGAATCCCGACAACCTGAGAGATATCTATATCCGACCCAGTGCCGTAACCCCGAACACGGGCGCTCCGAGCGCGAACGGCGCATCTGTAACCACCAGTGGCGCCCCAGTGCCGCTCACGGCATTCACCCGGATGCAATCGAGCAGTGCGTCGCTGGCTGTGAATCACCAGGGACAGTTTCCCGTGGTGACGCTGTCGTTCAATCTGGCGCCAGGAGCGTCTCTGGGTGACGCTACCAAGGCGATTCAGCAGGCAGAAAAAGATATTCAGTTGCCGCCCAGCATTCATGCTGCTTTTCAGGGCACTGCGGCCGCGTTCCAGAACTCGCTGTCGAGCGAACCCTACTTGATTCTGGCGGCGGTGATTACGGTCTATATTGTGCTGGGAGTTTTGTACGAGAGCTACATTCATCCCATTACGATTCTGTCAACGCTGCCTTCCGCTGGAGTCGGTGCGATTCTGGCCCTGATGCTGACGGGAAATGATTTGACCGTGGTGGCGCTGATAGGAATCATCTTGCTGATCGGAATCGTGAAGAAGAACGCCATCATGATGATTGACTTCGCGCTCGAAGCCGAACGCGAGGAGCACAAACCACCGGAAGAGGCGATCTACCAGGCGTGCCTGTTGCGCTTTCGGCCGATCATGATGACGACTATGGCAGCGCTGCTGGGCGGACTGCCGCTGGCCCTGGGAACAGGCACGGGGGCGGAGTTGCGCCGGCCATTAGGCATCACGATCGTGGGCGGATTGCTGCTGAGCCAGTTGCTGACGTTGTACACGACGCCGGTGGTCTATTTGTGGTTCGACCGGCTGGCGCAAAGATTTGCACGCTACCGGATCGGCAATCCCATTCCGCAAGAAGGCATGACGGACTGAGCGATGAGTATCTCGGCTCCATTTATCCGGCGTCCGATTGGCACTTCGCTGCTAGCGGCGGCATTGCTGCTGTCGGGAATCCTTGCCTTCAATTTCTTGCCAGTCGCCTCATTGCCGAAGATGGAGTTTCCCGTGATCAGCGTGGGCGCTTCGTTGCCGGGAGCTGATCCGCAAACGATGGCATCGGCCGTAGCGACGCCGTTGGAGCGGCAGTTTGGACGCATCGCGGCGATCAACCAGATGACTTCCTCGAGCCAGTTGGGAAGCACTGGAATCTCGCTGCAGTTCGATCTGAACCGGAACATTGATGCGGCAGCGCGGGACGTGCAGGCGGCCATCAATGCGGCGCGCAGCCAGTTGCCCGCCAACCTGCCGAACAATCCAAGTTATCGAAAGGTGAATCCCTCGGACGCTCCCATTCTGTTGCTGGGATTAACTTCGGATACCGAGACGGTGCCTCATATGTACGACGCCGCCGACTCCGTTCTGGCGCAGAAGCTGGCGCAGATCGAAGGAGTGGGGCAGGTCTTCGTATGGGGATCATCGCAGCCGGCGGTGCGTGCGGAAGTCAATCCGACCCTGTTGAACAAGCTTGGAATCGGCCTGGACACAGTGCGGAATGCGCTGAACGCCGCGAACGCGAACCGGCCCAAGGGCGCAGTCTCGGACGGGTCGAGGATGTACATGCTCGGCGACACCGACCAGCTGTTCACGGCGGACCAATATCGCCCGCTGATCGTGGCCTACCACAATGGGGCGGCGGTGCGGCTGGGCGATGTGGGCGAGGTAATCGATTCAAGAACGGATGCGCGCAATCTGGGGTTGATCAACGGGAAGCAGGGAGTCATGCTGGCGATTTTCCGGCAGGCGGGAGCGAACATCATCGACACCGTCGACCGGGTGCAGGCGGTCATCCCCTTTCTTCAGTCCTCGATTCCGCCGTCGATGGAGCTCTCCGTTGTGATGGACCGGACGGTTTCGGTGAGAGCGTCGGTCAAAGATATCGAGCGGACGCTGCTGATTTCCATCGCACTGGTGATCATGGTCGTGTTCGTTTTTTTGCGGACCGTGCGGGCGACGATCATCCCCAGTATTGCTGTCCCGCTTTCGCTGGTAGGAACGTTTGGGGTGATGTACCTGCTGGGATACAGCCTCGATAACTTATCCTTGATGGCACTTGCGATTTCGACGGGATTCGTGGTGGACGACGCGATTGTGGTGCTGGAGAACATCACGCGCTATATCGAGCACGGAATGGGAGTGGTGCAGGCGACCTTCAAGGGGGCTGCGGAGATTGGATTTACCGTACTGTCGATGAGCACGTCGCTGGTGGCCGTGTTCATTCCTCTGTTGATGATGGGCGGAATTGTGGGAAGGCTCTTCCGCGAATTCGCCGTCACCTTGAGTGTGGCGATCTGCGTGTCGCTGGTGGTCTCGTTGACGACGACTCCGACGATGTGCGCAAAATTCCTCAGGCCGCCAAAGCAGGACGAGAAGCACAACATCTTCTACCGAACCAGCGAACGGTTATTCAACGGGCTATTAGGCGGTTATACGCATGCGCTGAAGTGGGTGCTGCGATATCAGCCAGTGACGTTGGCGGTCACGATCGGCGTTGCGGTGCTAAGCGGGTGGCTGTACTACATGGTGCCGAAAGGATTCTTTCCACAGCAGGATACGGGGCGAATCCAGGGGGCCTTGATCGGGGCGCAGGACATTTCATTCCAGTCGATGGCCGAGAAGATGAGGCGCTATGTACAGATTGTGATGGCTGACCCTGCAGTGGACACGATGGCCGGCTTTACCGGCGGAAATACGGCGCTCAACCAGGGCCGCTTCTTCGTCATGCTGAAGCCGGTGGAGCAGCGCGGGCCTTGCCAGAAAAAACATATCTGGCAGTCATGCCATTACGCGTCCTCTGATGAAGTGATCAATCGTTTGCGAGGGAAACTGGCAGTGGTGCCAGGAGCGACGCTGATTCTGCAATCGTCTCAGGAACTCACGATTGGCGGACGATTCGGAAATGCGCAATACCAGTACACGTTACAGAGCGCGGATATCAGTGAATTGAATTCGTGGGCTCCGCGGCTGTTGCAGAAAATGAGACAGCTTCCGGAATTGCGAGACCAGAATTCCGATCAGCAGGACAAGGGGCTTCAAGCCAGACTCGTCATCGACCGCGATACGGCCAGCCGGCTGGGAATCACGCCGCAGACGCTGGACAATGCTCTCTACGACGCTTTCGGGCAGCGCATGGTTTCCACGATGTATCTTCCGCTCAACCAGTATCACGTCGTCATGGAGGTGGCGGAACAATTTCAGCAGACGCCGGAAGCGCTGCAGAACATCTATTTGAAATCGAACACGGGACAGCCTATTCCTCTGTCGGCGTTCACTCATTTTGAGCCTTCGAATACACCGCTCGCGGTCAACCATCAAGGGCAGATACCTTCGGCGACGATTTCATTCAATCTAGCGCCGGGAGTATCGCTGGGAGAGGCGACAGACGCGATAGAGAAGGCTGAACGCAGCATCGGATTCCCACCGACGATCACCGCGAGTTTTCAGGGCACGGCCGCGGCATTCCAGGATTCGAAATCCAACATGCTGGTCCTGATTATTACGGCTCTGGCTGCGGTATATATCGTGCTGGGCATGCTGTATGAGAGCTACATGCATCCCATTACGATTCTTTCGACGATCCCGTCTGCAGGCGTGGGAGCTTTGCTGGCGCTGCTTCTCACGCACAATGAGTTGAACGTGATCGGGATGATCGGCATCATCCTGCTGATCGGATTAGTGAAGAAGAACGCCATCATGATGATTGACGTCGCGCTCGATGTGGAGCGCACCCAGGGGAAGAAGCCGGTCGAGGCAATCTACGATGCATGCATCCTGCGGTTCCGGCCGATCATGATGACGACGATGGCTGCGCTGCTCGGCGGGCTGCCGCTGGCTTTGGGGACTGGCGTGGGTTCGGAGTTGCATCGGCCGCTGGGCATTACGATTGTGGGCGGGCTGATCGTGAGCCAGATGCTGACGCTATTTACCACGCCGGTCGTGTATGTCTATCTTGACCGCGTGAGGCTGGCTCTGCGGGGCGGGGAAGATCATGCGCTGCCGCAAACGGCGCCGCAGGGGCCGCCGCGGCCGAGTCCCGCTCATTGAAAAAAATGATTGATTGTTGATCAGAGTCTCCTTCTCCCCGTGCGAGGGACGTTCTAGTGCAACCCGAGTGGAGACCTGCCGCATCGCAAAGCTAGTCCGCAATGCTGCGTAAAAATCGCTTGTCCCGTATGATAGAAAGCACGAGCAATACTGCCTGAATGCAGGTTGTGTTCGTCCTGGAGCAGCCCAGGCAGCCAGCGATTTCCAAGTTTCGTATAAATTCATGAGGGGTTACGGATGCTAAAGAAGGCAGCGACTCTGTTGCTTGTTTGCGGAAGCATAGCCATAGCGGTGGGTTGTAGCACTACGACCAGCAGTCATTTTCTGTATGCGGCGATCCCAGCGTCGAGTGAAATTGTTGCCTATCGTGAGGATCCGAATTCCGGCATATTGACGCCTCTTTCAGTGAGCCCCATCCTGGCCGGTCCGGGAGTAGAGTCAATCGCCATTCATCCCTCCAAAAAATTCTTATATGCGGCAAACTCCGGCGTCACACCACTGGGGAACATCTCGCTGTACAAGATTTCGAGTACCGGGACGCTCACGGAAGTGACTCCGCGGACGAATGTAGGTTCGGTGCCGACGATTTTGACCATGGATTCAGCGGGAAGCTTTCTTTATGTGGGAAATTCGGGGTCGGAGGATATTTCCGTATTCTCCATCGATGCGAGCAGCGGTGCGCTGACCCCGGTTCCGCAACAAAACGGTACGACAGCACCGATTGGTGTGTCGCCCATGAACATGAAGCTGTCTCCCTCGGGCAATTTCCTCTACGTTACCGGCGGGCAGACGCAGGGATTCGTGGAAGTATTTAGCGTGAATCAAGGAGTCCTGTCTCCGTTGCAGCCAAATTCCGTCTTCGTCACGGGAAATAATCCTTTCGGATTGGCGATTAATTCGGGGGGAACTTTTCTCTATACCGCAAACAAAGGGGACAATACCTTGTCGGAATTTACGATCAATGCTGACGGATCGCTGGCCCAGTTGCAGAACTCGCCACTCGGCGGATCATTCACGGGGCCAGTCTCGTTGTTCATCGACAAATCCGGAAAATATCTCTATGTCGCGAATCAAGGTTCAACCAATCTTGTGGCCTTTTCAATTCAGTCCGACGGCGGATTGACCGTGCTCAGTTCATCGCCGTTCGGTACGGGATCGAATCCCAGTTTCATAGCCAGTGACCCAAACGGTAAATTTCTGTTTGTCGGGAATCAGGGGAGTTCTTCTACCAGCGTTCAGTCTTTCGCCCTGGACACCAACACCGGGACGCTGACTTCTGTTCAAACCTACACGGTGCCCGGCACCGCGACCTCGATTGCTGTAACGGATTAATGTCGATTTGGAAGTCCGCTGGGCCTGGCGTATTCTGGGCGCAGGTTTTGAGCGGCTGACTTTGTCATTTTTTAACATGATAATGACAATTCAGGTATTTATCGTGGGGACAATGTAGTGGCGGCACAAGGCTGTGGGTACAACTGTAACCAGCGCCCGGTCATCTAAATCTTTAT